>ERZ1026901.153-NODE-153-length-61681-cov-9.169295_pt1 | contig 61681 bp, 51 predicted proteins | sample MGYA00380179_ERZ1026901 | MGnify/ENA primary metagenome ERZ1026901 (study PRJEB33269, sample SAMEA4719815) | human gut metagenome | biome: human-associated habitat; feature: organic feature; material: feces | place: Cameroon | collected 2013-10 ... | reverse complement strand
CGATCAGGGTGTCCGCGATGTTGTAAAACTGCTGTAAAAGATTTCCTGCCATCATCGGCAGGGCAAATAAAAGAAGGGAGCGTGAGATGCTCCCTTTTGTAAGATCATGGTACATGGAAACTTCACTCCATTATCGTTATGTTTGGACGTCCGCGGCTCTGTTTCATGCGACGGCACCAGTGTTATAATGATAACATGAGTGCGCTGTTTTTACAACCTATTCCCGTTTTTCATATCTGATCATCAGATCACGCCTGTCATTTTTAAGATGATCTGGGCAATGATCGTAGAACCGAGAAATGTTCCTGCGAACGTGAAGATCGCTACGACTACGATCGCAAATCCCTGTTTCTTAAATGTATCCACATCTTTTCCGATGGAGATTCCGGCATATGCAAGGATCGGAGTGCAGAGCGGAAGAAGTCCGATCTTTCCGATCTGTTCGATCGCATAATCTGCAATCGGGCTGACACCCGGGATCGTAATCAGGATCGCGATAAATGAGATATAGGCGATCGCCGGAAGGTTTTTCGGTGAAACCTTATTGATCAGTTCATAGATGATACAGCCTACCAGCGTGCATACAAGAAGAAGCACAAGCCCTGGCACTGCCTCAAGCGGGGTTACCGGTTTTCCGGCCTTTGATGTACTGATAAAATTGCCGATGGATGCGAAGATGCATACAAGGACAAGACATTTGATTCTTTTAAACCATACTGCTGCGTCCATATGGATCCCTCCTATTCTTCCCCGGCTGCTTTAACTTCCACCTTAGCGCCGATCGGGAGTCCGTCTTTATAATGCCTGTTGTTCTTCGTGAACAGCTTATACATGAATTCGCACATTGGAAGCGCGATAAAGATACTCATATAAAGGCCATCCACACTGCTCAGCATGTTTGAAGTTGCCGCATAAGCGGTGATCTCCGCTTCCATATCCGGATATGCCTCAACGACTGCCGCAAGGCTGGCAGAAAGCATGGATGCGGAACCTGTTCCACACGCCATTCCGAGCGCATACGGATGGAAGATATTTAAGGAGCAGAGCAGAGAAACAAAGATACCGTTGAACATGGTTCCGAATACAGTACCTGTGATATATCCGCCCATAACACCGATTCCTTCATCCGAATCAAGACCATATTTATCAGCAACAACTGCAAGGGAGCTCTCTCTTGAAATAGAGAAGGAAGTTCCGATTGCCGCGCGTCCCATATGGAACACAAATATTGCGATCGGGAGCGCTAAAACCGCAGTTCCCAGATTTCCGAATTCCTGAAGGATCAGCGCCGGTCCGGCTTTGACAACCGCGCCGAGGTTCGGTCCGATCGTGGATGCGATCTTTGCTGTCAGCATCATAACACTGATTCCAATATACGGTGATGCTTCTGTCATCATCTTCTGCGGAATCATTTTTGCGATTCCGAGGATCGCTCCAAAGATCAGTACATACAGCATCGGAAACAGTGAGAAGGACAAAGGCCCGAAACTGAATTTTTTGGTGCCGATAAATTCGGCAATTACGGTGAGTACGAAAGCAAGTGCATGGATACGCCAGTCTGCCATATGTTCTTTCATATTCAATCCTCCTTTTTTGTTTTTAGCCTCTGCATGTTTCACTCTTTCCGGAATCACGCGACCTGTCAGCATTTTTTGCGCAGAAAGCCCCGTCTCTTTTCCACAAACATTTGTCCGCAACGCAGAAACAATTTAAAATTGATTCTATCAGATTTTCACAAAAAATCAAGTATTTTTTGTAACAATGTACGAAAAAAGAGCCCGGCAGTCTTTCCCTGTCCGGACTCTCTTTCCTTTATGATCCGCGTTACCCCGAAACTATGCCCGGGCCGCGCTATGATTCCTTTGTCATCATCACATTCATATACTGGTACGGGATCTCGATCCCCTCTTTGTCAAACGTGAGCTTGATCGCCTCTGTGATGGACCACTTGGCTGTCCAGTAATCCTCACAGGTCGTCCAGCCTCTGGCGCTTAAAACAACACTGCTGTCTCCCAGCGCATCCACAACGACCTGAACCGGCTGATCCTTCATGATCCCCGGGTTCTCCTCGAAGATCTCTTTCAGGACGTTCTTTGCCTTTAAAAGATCAGAGGAATATCCGATCCCCACATTGATGATCAGGCGGCGTTTTCCGGTCCTTGTGAGGTTTGTGAGCGGCGCGCTGGACACGGAGCTGTTCGGGATCGTGATGACCCGGTTATCCGTCGTCAGGAGCGTCGTGTATACAAGGCCGATAGACTCAACGGTTCCTTCACCGGAGCTGGTGCTGATATAATCGCCCACCTTAAACGGTTTCAGAAGCAGGATCAGGGTTCCGCCCGCGAAGTTCGAGAGCGTATTCTGCATCGCAAGGCTGAAGGCCAGAGTGACGGTACCGATGACCGCCACGAAGGAGGTCGTCTTGATCCCTAACTGATCCGCCGCCATGAATACCATAACGCCGAAGAGAACTGCATGAAGCAGCATGTCCAGAAACTTTTTTAACGTGATCTCCACCCCGGCGCGGTCCATGATCTGACCGGCTGCCCTGCGGGCGAGCCTGATGATCCGCAGTCCCACAAATACGATGACTGCCGCCCAGAAGACTCTGGTTCCGTATTTGATGAGCGCCGCGGTGAGAATATCCAATGTATGTTCTTTCATGTCATTTCACCTGTTGCTTCCCGGATATTTTTAATTTCCTCTCTTCGTCTGGCTCTCTCTCGCCGTCTTTATGATCTGTCCAACCTTCTCGGAGATCACATTCAGCGGACTCGCCGGCAGCTTTACCGACGGCTGGCGTGCCGGGCGTTTTCTCTTCTCCGCCGGTTTCTTTTTCTCCGCCTCCGGCTCTTCCTCATACGGAGTGCAGGAGAATACCGCTGTGGACATCGGGGCAAGGTTGATGGCAATCGAGTTCTTTCTCGTATCCCACTCCTCTTTCTTCGACATCTTGACTCTCGGGTTCGTCATTCCGCTGCCGCCAAACTGCTTCGCATCGCTGTTTAAGATCTCCTTGTACTTTCCCGCAAACGGAACGCCGAGACGGAACTTCTCATGCTCCACCGGAGCAAAGTTGCAGACAAAGAGCAGGGTCTCTTCCGGCTTCTCTGTTTTTCTCTCAAATATAACGATATTTTCATCGTTATACGTGCAGTTGATCCACTCAAAGCCCTCCGGCTCGTAGTCCATCCTGTAGAGCGCCGGCTGTGTACGGTATAAGTGGTTCAGCGCTTTCACATAATCCTTCATCTGGCTGTGGATATCATATTTCAAGAGTCCCCACTCCAGACTCGTTTTTTCGTTCCACTCGTCCATCTGGCCGAAATCCTGTCCCATAAACAGAAGTTTCTTTCCCGGATGCCCCATCATAAAGCCGTAGGCGGTCCTGAGGTTCGCGAACTTCTTCTCCTGGGTGTCCCCCGGCATCTTTCCCGCCAGGGAACCTTTTCCGTGGACCACCTCGTCATGAGAGAATACCAGGACGAATTTCTCACTGTATGCGTAGAGCATACTGAAGGTCAGCTCTCCGTAGTGGTCATGGCGGAAGTACGGATCACACTGCATGTAATCCAGAAAATCATTCATCCAGCCCATGTTCCACTTGAAGTCAAAGCCCAGTCCGCCGTCGTTCTCGTCCCCGGAGACCTTCGGCCACGCTGTGGATTCCTCCGCAATCAGGACTGCGCCTTTTGTATCTCTCGCGAAGATGGAATTTAAGTGTTTCAGGAACTCCACCGCTTCCAGATTCTCGTTTCCGCCGTAAATATTCGCAACCCACTCTCCCGCATTCTTTCCATAGTCCAGATACAGCATGGAGGCAACCGCATCCATCCGGATCCCGTCGGCATGGAACTCTTTCGCCCAGTACAGGGCGTTTGAGATCAGGAAGTTTGATACCTGCGGACGGCCATAGTTATAGATCAGGGTTCCCCAGTGCGGATGGGATCCCCGACGCGGATCCTGATGCTCATAAAGGCATGTCCCATCGAAAGCAGCCAGCCCATGGGCATCCCGCGGGAAATGGGCCGGAACCCAGTCCAGGATCACACCGATTCCTTCGTTATGCATATGATCCATAAACGCCTTGAAATCGTCCGGAGTTCCGAAACGGCTTGTCGGCGCATAGTATCCGGTGACCTGATAGCCCCAGGACTCATCCAACGGATGTTCCATCACCGGAAGCAGCTCCACGTGGGTATATCCCATCTCTTTTACATAGGCTGCCAGCTTTTCAGCAGCCTCCCGGTAATTGTAGAACTGGCTGCCGTTGATATCCACGCCGTTCTCATCCTGCGCCACCGGTTTTTGCATCCATGAGCCAAGATGGACCTCATAAATGGACATCGGAGAGTCTTTTAAGCGGTCTTTCGCTGCTTCCCGCTTTTTGATCCACTCACCATCATTCCATTGATATCCGGACATATCCCATACAACAGAGGCCGTATTCGGGCGGAGCTCCGCGAAATTTCCGTAGGGATCTGCCTTTAACATCGGAAGTCCCGCCTTTGTCTTGATCTCATATTTATAGATCGTGCCGGGCTTCAGTCCCGGAATAAAAATCTCGTAGATGCCGGACGGGCCACGTTTTTTCATCTGGTGGCGCCTTCCATCCCAGAAATTGAAATCTCCCACAACACTGACGCGCATTGCATCGGGTGCCCAGACCGCGAAGTGAACACCCGTAATCCCGGCTTCCACAGCCGGATGTGCTCCGAACTTCTCATAGGAATCATAATAAATTCCCGCACCAAACTTCCGCACTTCTTCCTCTGTAAATGCGGTGTGGAACTGGTAGCTGTATGGGTCAACGATCTCCTCGCTGTCCCCGTCTGTGTAAGAGATGCAGAAATGGTACGGAACCAGTTCTTTCCGGTCTTCTAAAAGCACCGCGAAAAAGCCATTCTCGTCTGCCATCTCCATTGGGAACAATTCCCCGCCGATTTTTACGGATACCTTCTCAGCGTTCGGAAGAAAGGCCTGGATCAGAAGTCCTTCCTTTATCACGTGTTCCCCTAAGAGCCGCCCCGGATCGCTCGCCTCAGAATAGACAAGCTCCTCAATTCCGGCCCAGTCCATCAGATCATATAAGATTTTTTCCATTCAGCACTCCCCCTGCTGCATCCGCGTGCCTTTCACCGGGCACACTCCGCTAATAAATCAACTCCGACAGCGGATAAGCATTACCCGCATTTTTTAACAACATTTTAACATTTTCACTTTCGCGATACAAGTATTCTCCCCTGTTTTCCTCGCAGAAAGAAAAAAACTTCCTTACCTTTTTCGAAATTCCCTTGCGAAACTTGACAATTTATCATAAACTCTTTATTGTATGCATACGGGCAGTAACATTTACTCTTACAGTATATCTTTCCCGTAAATATTAGTCAAACGAGGTTATCATCATTTATATGGAAAATAACGAAAAAGAAAAGAAAGAAAAAACAGGCTGGGTGGCAGAGCTCATCAGCTGGGTCCAGGTACTCGTATCTGCCGCCGTTATTGCCTTCGTTCTCACAACCTTTGTGATCGCAAACAGTGAGATCCCGACCGGCTCCATGGAAAACACGATCATGGCCGGAAGCCGTGTCATCGGTTCCAGACTCCACTATAAGTTTTCCGAACCGGAACGAGGTGATGTAGCGATCTTCGTCTTTGGCTGGCAGTGTCCGCAGTGCAGCGCGATCATAGAGGGGGACAAGCAGGATACATGCCCGGCCTGCGGTTCCGAAGTCGGAAAACGAGGCCACACGATCTACTATGTAAAACGTGTGATCGGTGTACCCGGCGATGTGATCGACATTGTAGATGACAAGGTCTACTTAAACGGATCCGACACACCGCTCGACGAGCCATATCTCGCGGAAGCGATGAATCAGCATGAGACTTACCATTTTGAAGTTCCGGAAAACTGCTACTTCATGATGGGAGACAACCGAAATTACTCTCTGGATGCCCGCTACTGGCAGAACCATTACATTTCCAGAGACAAGATGGTTGCAAAGGTATTCTTCGAATACTTCCCGACACCAAAGGTAATCCACTAAAGTGGAATCCGGCATATATCATTTACTTACACAGGAGACAGATTATGAAGAAGGTTGTAAAGTTTGGCGGCAGTTCTCTTGCAAGTGCCCGTCAGTTTAAAAAGGTAAAGGCGATCATCGACGCCGATAAGACCCGCTGCTATGTCGTACCGTCAGCACCGGGAAAGAGAGACAGCAAAGATACAAAAGTGACCGATATGTTATATCAGTGTTATGACGCTGTATGTGCAGGTCAGAGCTACAAGCGTATCCTTGACCAGATCAGAAAACGCTACACTGATATCATCGACGGTCTTGACTTAAACTTAAACCTCGATTTTGAATTTTCGAAGATCGAGGAAAATTTCTTAAAGAAAGCCGGACGTGACTATGCGGCTTCCAGAGGAGAATACTTAAACGGCATCATCGCAGCGAACTATTTAGGCTTCACCTTCGTCGATGCCGCAGACGTGATCCGCTTTGATGCGGACGGAAACTTTCTCTCCGAGGAAACAAATGAGGAGATGCGCGAACATCTCTCTTCCTTAAAGCAGGCGGTTATCCCGGGATTCTACGGAGCTAAGCCGGATGGAACGATCCACACCTTCTCCCGCGGCGGTTCCGATATCACAGGTTCCATCGTGGCCCGCGCGATCCAGGCAGACCTCTACGAGAACTGGACCGATGTTTCCGGTTTCCTTGTAGCTGACCCGCGGATCGTTGAGAATCCTGCTCCGATCGAGACCATCACCTACACAGAGCTCCGCGAGCTCTCCTACATGGGTGCAAGCGTACTCCACGAGGATGCGATCTTCCCGGTAAGGAAAGAGGGAATCCCGATCAATATCCGCAACACGAACCGTCCGGAAGATCCGGGTACCATGATCGTCGAGAATACCAGCAAGCGCCCGCGTTACACCATCACAGGTGTTGCAGGAAAGAAGGGCTTCTGTGCCATGAACATCGATAAAGCGATGATGAACTCCGAGGTTGGGTTCGGAAGAAAAGTTCTTGAGGTATTTGAGAAAAACGGCATCTCCTTCGAGCACATGCCGTCCGGAATCGACACCATGTCTGTCCTCGTTCATCAGGACGAGTTTCAGGAAAAAGAACAGGCAGTTCTCTCCGGAATCCAGCGCGCGGTTCATCCGGATGTTGTAACCTTAGAGTCTGACCTCGCCGTGATCGCAGTCGTAGGCCGCGGCATGAAGGCGATGCGCGGAACTGCCGCAAGAATCTTCGCGGCCCTCGCACACGCAAAGATCAACGTGAAGATGATCGATCAGGGATCCAGTGAGTTGAATATCATCATCGGAGTTGCCAATGATGACTTCGAGCCGGCGATCCGGGCGATCTATGATATCTTTGTGAAGACTGAATTATAATCTAAAATGTACTTTCCCCCCCGCATGAGCAGCAATTCAGGCCGCCTGTGCGGGGGATTTTTGTGTAAAGAATATCCCCGCAAGTACGCATTTCACGCACCCGCAGGGATATTTCTATTTTCTAAATATTCTATTTACTGCGACTTAACTTCCTTCCAAAGCGCGTTATACAGATCATCTGCCTCCGTTCCGAGATAGCTGTAAACCTCAGAATTTTCCAGCTTATCCGTATCCGGGAATACCGATTTGTTTTCTTGGTATTCCGGATCCAGGATCTCGAACGCTGCCTTGTTCGGTGTTGCGTAGGTAATGTACTCGAAATTCTTCACCGCGATATCCGGACGGCAGAGGAAGTTGATCCACTTCTCTGCGTTCTCTTTATTCTTCGCGTTATCCGGGATCACCCAGGAATCAATCCAGATATTTGTTCCCTCCTCCGGAATCACATACTCAAGATCATAGTCAAGATTCAGTGTCTCTGCCTCTTCCTGAAGGTATAACAGCTCGCCGGAGTAGATCACGCCGACCGCTGCCTCACCGTTTAACATCTTGTCGCGGACCTGATCCACAACATACGCCTGAACAAGCGGTTTCTGCGCCAGAAGGAGCTTCTTCGCCTCTTCCATTTCTCCCTTGTCTGTGGTATTCATGGAATATCCGAGTGCTTTTAACGCTACCATAAACGCGTCACGGACACTGTCCTGCATCAGGATCTCGCCCTTTAAGCGCTCGTCCCAGAGATCCGACCATTTTGTCGGAGCCGGAACTCCAAGCTCTTCCAGCTTCTTTGTGTTGTAGATAATTCCCACGGTTCCCCAGGTATACGGAACCGAATAACGGTTTTCCGGGTCAAATGCCCTTGATTTTTCGAGGTAGACCGGATCGATATTCCTGATATTCGGTACATTCTCAAAATTGATCTCAGCGAGAAGTCCGTTCTCCACCATCTTCTGGATCATGTAATCAGACGGACATACCGCGTCGTAGTTGACCGCACCGGCCTCAATCACCGGATACATCTCCTCGTTCGTCTCAAAGAGGTCATATGTCACATGGATCCCCGTCTCCGCCTCAAACTCGTCAATGACACTCTCATCGATGTACTCGCCCCAGTTATAGACGTAAAGCTCGTCGGAGTGGGAGGCCGTAAAGTGGAGATAGCTCGTATAACAGACACTTCCCACGATCAGGAAGGAGGCCAGAACAATGGCGGACTTTCCGGTCCACAACGGCTTCTTTCCGTTATCCGGCACTGCATTCTGTCCAGAGTTTCCCGCTCCCGCCTTCGTCTGCGGCTTCGCCGGGGCAAAGTTTGTGATGAGAAGCAGCGCGAGGATCGTCACAAAGATCACGGTAGACAGGGCATACATGGACGGCTTGATGCCGCGGCGCACCTCACTGTAGATCAGGGTGGAAAGTGTATTGATTCCGGCGCCTCTCGTAAAGTGGGTGATGATAAAATCATCCAGCGACATCGTAAACGCCATCAGGAAGCCCGACAACACGCCTGGAAGAATATCCGGGAACACCACCTTGAAAAATGCCTGTAACGGTCCCGCACCCAGATCCATGGCCGCCTCGTAGGTGTTCCGGCTCGTCTGCTTAAGCTTCGGCATGACGCTCAGCATCACATATGGAACATTGAAGGTGATGTGGGCAAACAGAATCGTCTTGAATCCCAGTGAAATTCCGAAAGCGATGAACATCAGCATCAGGGAGATGCCTGTAACGATATCGGAGTTTAACATCGGAATATTGTTGAGTCCCATGCAGATCGTCCGCGGAAGCTTCTTCATCGCAGAAAGTCCGATGGCCGCCGCTGTTCCGAGGATCGTGGCGATCAAAGCCGACAGAAATGCGATCAGTAACGTATTATAGAGGGCATCCATGATCGTGGCACTCTCAAACATCTGTGTGTACCATTTTAAGGTAAACCCGCCCCACTGGGATCTCGATTTCGAGCTGTTGAAGGACAGGACCATCATAACGAGGATCGGCGCGTACAGAAAGATCAGCACCAGCACCAGATAAAAATCCTCAAAAAATTTCTTCAGTTTTTCTTTTACAGTCTTCATCAGAACGCTGAACCCTCCCCATCCTTATCGTATTTTGCGATCATGGTCATGCTGAGAAGGATAAAGATCATGAGCACGATGGAAAGTCCCGCTCCGAGGTTCCAGTTGCTTCCCTTTGTGAACTCCTGCTCGATAACATTTCCGATGAGCAGGATCTTGCTGCCTCCTAAGAGGTTTGAGATCACAAAGGTGGTGAGGGCCGGCACAAATACCATCGTGACCCCGCTGACGATTCCCGGAACACTTAACGGAAGCAGGATCTTCGTGAGTGTCTGGTAGTTGTCCGCCCCAAGATCTCTCGCCGCATTGATCACATTGTCATCGATCTTCGCAAGCGTATTGTAGATCGGCAGTACCATAAACGGCAGGAAGTTGTAGACCATGCCGAGGATGATGGCCGCCGAGGTGTTGATGATCGCGATATTCGGCAGATGCAGGATCGTGAGGAAGGTGTTGATCACGCCGTTCTTCTCAAGGAGTGTCTGCCATGCCATGGTTCTTAAGAGAAAGTTCATCCACATCGGAAGAATGAAGATGAATACCACAAAGCTGCCTTTTCCGATATGGCGCTTTCTTAAGATCAGCGCCAGCGGATAGGCCAGAATCAGGCAGATCACGGTACTGACTCCGGCAAGTATCAGGGAGAGCCAGAGCGCCTTCAGATGCTCAGAGGAACCGATGGCCAGAATATTGGCCAGCGTGAATGCTCCGCTGCGGTCCGTCAATCCATAGTAGAATACCATAAGCAGCGGGATCACCGTAAATCCTGCCATCCATATGATATAAGGATACGCCAGAAATCTGGATGCTTTTCTATTCATTGACTCCCACGGCCTCCTCGTCCTCGGACTCCGGCTTGTTCATGATCTGGATATCGAAGGGATCCACATGAATCCCGACTTTCTGTCCGACCGGGAACATGTCCGTGCTGTGTACCAGCCACTCGTAGCCGTCCGGGGTCGTAACTTCCATCTCATAGTGAACGCCCTTGAAGATCAGGTGCGTGACAACGCCCTGGAGTGTGCCGTCCTCCGGCTTCACAAGGTCGATGTCCTCCGGGCGGATCACGACGTCCACAGGTTTATTGTTTCCGAATCCCTTATCCACGCAGGCAAACTTCGCGCCGAAGATCTCAACCAGCTCATCGTGGATCATCGTTCCGCCCACGATATTGCTCTCGCCGATAAAGTCCGCCACAAACGCGTTCTCCGGCTCGTTGTATATCTGCTCCGGGGTTCCCATCTGCTGGATATAGCCCTGGTTCATGACAACGATGGTATCGGACATCGTCAGTGCCTCTTCCTGGTCATGGGTGACATAGATAAAGGTAATTCCAAGCTCATTTTTCAGGCGGATCAGCTCGTACTGCATGTCCTGACGGAGTTTTAAGTCGAGGGCACCGAGAGGCTCGTCCAGAAGAAGAAGCTTCGGCTCGTTTACAATGGCGCGGGCGATGGCGATCCTCTGCTGCTGGCCGCCGCTCAGGGAATCCACGCTGCGGTTCTCAAAGCCGTCCAGATTTACAAGCTTCAGCGCATATTTAATCTTATCATCAATATAGCTCTTCGATTTGCCTTTGATCTTCAGACCGAACGCGATATTCTCCGCAATACTCATGTGGGTGAACAGGGCGTACTTCTGGAAAACTGTATTTAACTGGCGTTTATTCGGCGGTGTGTTTGTGATATCTTCGCCGTCAAAGATCACCTGGCCTTTGTCAGGTTTTTCGAATCCACCGATGATTCTTAAAGTTGTGGTCTTTCCACAGCCGCTCGGACCGAGCAGTGTCACAAAGGAATTTTCCTTTACGGAAAGACTCAGATCATCAAGGATCAGATCCCCGTCATAGCTCTTCCAAATATGGGACAAATCAATGAGCGGATGCTCCATTCTTTTTTCCTCCTGAATGTAAAAATATTCAAACGTCCTGCTGCCTTTCGACGCAGAACAGCATTAAAAATGACTGTACGACAAGAATTTCATCTTGTATATTTACTCATGATTTCCCTGTTCTGTCAATAGATTTCATCCCCCGTTTTAAAATAAAATTCCGGATTCCGGCCTTCTTTCATCGGATTCCCGGAGATTTTCAGATTTCGATTAACAAACGGGACAGATTATGATAAAATGAGCGTATCTATGAAATTCCGAAAAGCGCCGGACGATCCGTTTTTCGGAGAATCGAAAGTAAAGGGGAAATTACCTATGACAGGAAAATACATGGCCTATGTGGGTTCTTATTCCTACACAGGAAAGGCAAAAGGAATCACCGTATATGATGTGGATGTTGAGGCAGGAAAATTCATCTACCGCTGCGAAGTTGAAGTAGACAATTCTTCCTATCTGAAAGCATCCCAGAACGGACAGATCCTCTACTCGATCGCTGACGAGGGCGTAGTCGCATTCCGCATTCTTCCAAATGGAAGTCTCGCCCGATTAAACAGTGCGAATATCAGGGGCATGCGCGGATGCCATCTCTCTACGAGCAAAAACGATGACTATATCTTTATCTCCGGTTTCCATGATGGAAAGATCACCGTTCTTAATTTAAATAAGGACGGTTCCGTAGGCCAGATCGCCGACGGCGTTTTCCATAAAGGTCTCGGATCCGTTGCGGAGCGCAGCTTCCGTCCGCATGTGAGCTGCAGCCGCCTGACTCCGGACGAGCGTTTCTTAATGGTAGCTGATCTCGGGATCGACCAGATCAAGGTTTACCGCTTCGACCACAAGGACGGAAAGATCACCCTCGTGGATACGATCCGCTGTGAGCTGGAATCCGCTCCAAAATACTTTATGTTCAGCTCCGATGGACGCTTCTTCTATGTTCTGTACGAGCTGAAAAACACCATTGATGTCTTTTCTTATAAGGAAGGGGAACGTGTTCCGATCGTTGAAAAGATTCAGACGATCTCCTCAACAGGAACCGCGCCAAACCAGCTGACCGCAGCCTGTGCAATGCACTTATCCCCGGATGAGAAGCATTTATTCTGCAGCAACGCCGGAGACAATACCGTTTCCATGTACGACCGCGATGATGAGACCGGTATGCTGACACTGCGCTTCTGTCTCCCGATCAGCGGTGACTACCCGAAGGACATCGCGATCTTCCCGGACGGACAGCATCTGGCCTCCATCAACCACGAGGGAAGTATTTCCTTCTTTAAGATCGACTATGAAAAAGGTCTTCTCGTCATGAGTGACCGCAGCATTACGGTCAACGAGCCAAACTGCTGTGAAATTGTAAAGATTGGAGATTAACATAACATGGCAGCAGGTTCTACCATCGGCACAATATTTAAAGTAACGACCTGGGGAGAATCCCACGGGAAAGCCATCGGCGTTGTCGTCGACGGCTGTCCGGCGGGTCTTCCATTGGATGAGTCCGATATCCAGAAGCTCTTAGACCGCAGAAAGCCCGGTCAGAGCCGCTTTACGACCCAGAGAAAAGAAGGCGATGAGGTCGAGATCCTTTCCGGTGTCTTTGAGGGAAAAACTACCGGAACACCGATCTCCATGATCGTCCGGAATACGGACCAGCGTTCAAAAGACTATTCCAATATCGCCTCCTGTTTCCGCCCGGGGCACGCAGACTATACATTTGAAGAAAAATACGGCTTCCGCGATTACCGCGGCGGCGGACGTTCCTCCGCAAGAGAGACTATCGGCCGTGTTGCGGCAGGTGCTATCGCAGAGAAATTCTTAAAAAAATTAAACATCTCCGTGACCGCATATGCGAAGTCCATCGGACCGGTGGAGGTTTCCCCGGAGCGCATGGACCTTTCTGAGATCCGGAATAACCGTTTCTGTCTTCCGGATGCCGAAGCCGCAAAGGCAGCGGAAATCTATCTCGACCAGAAGATTGCAGAGTGCGACTCCGTTGGCGGTGTTGTTGAGTGCGTGATCTCCGGCCTTCCGGTAGGTCTCGGCGAGCCGGTATTCGAGAAGCTGGACGCAAACCTTGCGAAAGCGATTCTCTCCATCGGAGCTGTCAAAGGCTTTGAGATCGGAGACGGTTTTGCTGCCACAAAGGCCTGCGGATCTGACAACAACGATGAGTTCCGTATGAACGGAGACAAGATCGTTAAGGAGACGAACCATGCCGGCGGTGTTCTCGGCGGAATCAGCGACGGAAGTGATGTGGTATTCCGGGCTGCCTTCAAACCGACCCCGTCCATTGCAAAATCGCAGGAAACCGTTACAAAGGACGGTGAGAATATCGATCTCGTGATCCACGGACGCCACGATCCGGTTGTCGTTCCGAGAGCTGTCGTTGTGGTGGAATCCATGGCCGCCATCACCGCCATGGACATGCTTTTAGTGTCCATGACCTCCAGACTTGACCTGATCCAGCTGTTTTTTCAGGTTGAAGATGCGGATGACGGAGACGATATGTAAATATGTGCATGAAACCGTACAGTCCTTCTGGACGGATTCAAAATATTATAAACTGGCAAAGTAATTTCCAGTCACACTATCACAATTATAGGAGAAGAAAGAAATGAAAATCGCAATCGCAAACGACCATTCTGCAGTAGAGCTGAAGAACATCATCAAAGAGCATCTCGAGAGCAAAGGCTACGAAGTATTAAACCTCGGAACAGACTCCACAGAGAGCTGCGACTACCCGGTATACGGTGAGAAAGTCGGCCGCGCTGTCGCTGACGGCGAGGCAGATCTCGGAATCGCTATCTGCGGAACAGGCGTTGGTATCTCCCTGGCAGCAAACAAGGTAAAAGGCATCCGCGCATGTGTCTGCAGCGAGCCGTACACTGCAAAGCTTTCCAGAATGCACAACAACTCCAACATCCTCGCGTTTGGTGCACGCGTCGTTGGAAGCGAGCTTGCAAAGATGATCGTCGACGAGTGGCTTGGCGCAAGCTTCGAGGGCGGACGTCATCAGAGACGTGTTGATATGATCATGGATATTGAGAATAAGTAATAGCCAAAAACCCCCGAAGTCTGCACACTTCGGGGGTTTTGCTTTGTTTTCCTATCTCCGGTTCGCCTTCTCCACATGAACGCTCTTACCTTTGATCTTTACATGGTTCATCGCGTCCATAACGATATCAGCCTGATCCTTCGGAACTTCTACAAAGGTGTACTTATCGTACATGTCAATGCTGCCCACAAGACGGCCCGGGATTCCGGATTCGCCGGCGATGGCACCTAAGATATCGCCCGGCTTCACGTTCTGGTTCTTTCCGAGGTTGATGAACAGTCTCGTCATGCCGCCTCTGGCATTCTTTCTGTCCATATACTCCTCGTCATCACCTCTCCCGCGTCTGCGCCCGTTTCTTCCCCGGTCATTTCTGCCGCCGCGGCGCTCAAGATCATCGAGATCGCGAAGTGGTCTTCCCTCATCCGCAATATCCTCGTAATCATCACCCATCGCCATCTTTAAGAACGCTGCCGCAAGCTCTAAGGAAGTGTAATCCTCCGCTAACAGGCGCTTCTCAATGATGTCTGTCATACGCTCTAAGCTGCTGTCCTCACCGATATGCTGCTGCACATCATCTAAGATCTTCTCCGCCTTGATCGCAGTCACATCATCCAGGGACGGAATCGGCTGCGGAACGATCTTTGTCTTACAGAATCTCTGAATATCCCGGAGCTTATATACTTCGCTTCCCACCGCAAGGCTGAAGGCACGTCCCTCTCTTCCGGCGCGGCCGGTACGTCCGATACGATGTACATAATACTCATCATCCTGCGGAATATCGTAGTTGAATACGGCCTCCACGTCGTCAACATCGATTCCTCTCGCCGCAACGTCTGTGGCAACAAGGATCTCCGTCGCGCCGTTGCGGAAGCTGCCCATCACGCGGTCACGCTGCTCCTGCTTTAAATCTCCGTGAAGACCTTCCGCAAAGTAACCACGTCCCTGAAGTGCCTGTACGAGTTCATCCACCTGCTTTTTCGTGTTGCAGAACGCAACAGAAAGCTTCGGGGAATAAAGATCTAACAGACGGCACATAACCTCAACTTTATTTCTCGGCTTTACTTCATAATAATACTGGGTCACCTTCGGAACTGTCAGTTCTTTCTTTACGACCTGAACCATCTTCGGGTCTTTCTGGAACTTCTGGGCGATCTGGGCGATCGCATGGGGCATCGTTGCGGAGAACATCACGGTCTGACGTTCCTCAGGAAGCTCACCAAGGATCGTCTCCATGTCCTCGAGGAATCCCATGTTTAACATCTCATCCGCCTCATCGAGAACCACTGTGTGGATCGCATCGGTGCGGATCGTTTTTCTTCTCATATGATCCATCACACGTCCCGGTGTTCCGACGATGATCTGGACGCCGCCCTTTAAGGAACGGATCTGCTTTACGATCTCCTGTCCGCCGTAGACCGGGAGGATCTTAATTCCGGACATATATTTCGCAAGGCGGCGAAGTTCTTCCGCTACCTGAATCGCAAGCTCTCTTGTCGGGCAGAGGATCATCGCCTGTGTCTTCCTGTTTTCCGGATCCATCTTCATGAGAAGCGGAATTCCGAAGGCTGCAGTCTTACCGGTTCCTGTCTGGGCCTGACCGATCATGTCATGGCCTTCCATCTCAACCGGGATCGCCTGCGCCTGGATCGGGGATGCTGCCTCAAATCCCATATCTGTAACTGCGCGGAGAATCCGCGGATCTAAATTAAGTTCGTCAAATCTGATTGTTTCCATTCAATATCCTTTCTATGTTGTCTGCATAACGATTCCATGCCTCGGATATTTCTTCCTTACTTTATATAACGACGCATCCGGCTTTCCGGATCTCCATACCGGTCACAGAATTCTATATACAATGCCGACGGCTCCCTTCTATTTCAAGCCGCACAGGGTGCAAATGTAAAATATCTTATAACATAGGAAAGAAAATGTCAAGTAAAAGCATCTGAGGAAACAAAAATCCCCGGAATACATGGCATTTTTACTGCCGCTGTTCTTCCGGGGAATTGTTCTATCTTTCTTTTTTGCGGTAACACAGATATCCGAGCGCCGCTGCAACACCTACCGCGTAGATTACGAAGGTACATGCAAATGGAAGCTTTGCATGTACGGAGTAGATAAATCCTGCTGTCAGGGAACCTGCGATACTTCCCAGAGACTGAGTCGCATTGAAGAATCCCATCACGAGGTTTTTCTGTTCCGGTGTCGCCTGATTTGCCACCATGTTCTGGAGAACCGGGACGCTGACGGAGTAACCTGCGTATACGAGGATACTGAACAGGATAAAAATTCCAATATTCACAGAGATCAGAGTTCCGATAGACGCCAGTGCACAGAATGTTGTGAGGACTACCATGGATTTTTTAACATTCGTCTTCTTAATGATCCAGATACAGAGGCTCATATTGGCGATAAAGGATACGAAGCCGACGCCAGCCTTAATGATTCCGTTGTAAGATGAAGTCAGACCAAGCTGGGCTTTTAAGTAATAGTTAAAGGCCTGATCGAAACCTGTATTTCCGAAGTTGATGAAAATGTTGATTGCAAACAGGAACACAAAAGCCATGCACATGAAATTTTTACTGTCGATGAATGCCTGGAACGGGTTTGCCTCTTTCATAAGCTGCTTTGCCGGAATATCCTTCAGGTTTGCGGTACTGTCCGGTTCACAAATAAAAAAGAATGCAGCTGCAACCGCAAGCAGGGTTCCCGCCTGGACTAAGAACGCCAGACGCACGGAAAACTCGCCTAAGAATCCGCCGATCATGTAGCCGAACGCGCTGGCCACGCTCTTGATTGTCGCGCTGTAGGTCAGGTATTTACCCTGATCTTCCGGTTTTGATTTGTTTACGATATAAGTCAGGAAGCTTACAAAAATACCGCCGGTAAAGAGTCCCGCGAACATTCTCGCAAGGATGATCATGAGCTCTGTCGTCGCGTAAGCGAACCATATCTGGGCCACGCCATATCCCAGACAGCAGATCAATAAGGAAAGCCTTGAGGAAATATAGTTATTGATTTTTCCCCAGAACGGCGATAGAAGGAAGTTTGTGACCAGCATAACCGCTAAGGCCACTCCAAACATATAGTCGTGGAGATGCAGCTCCTGGATTACCGTCGGTGTGACCGGATGCGCAAAGTTAGCTGCCAGATTGAATACGACCATGGCAGTGAAAAAGGCGGCAAATCTTAATTTGTACTTCATAGGCAGTGTCTTCCTTTGTCTAAATTTTCAGCTCCGGACTTCTGTTATTCTTCACGTCCCGCCGGAGCTATCATATTTTTCCGCATTTTATCTAATTTTGCAGAAAATTCACATAATTCAAGTTTAACCTTATGTCGCCTAAATGTCAAGCGCAAACGATCATGAACATCCCGGTCTCAGGATGCGCCCTCATTCTTATCACCATTCATAGCTGTTCTCTATCTTCACAGTTACCGCTGATCTTCTATTTTCCCGGCATCTCAGCCATAATCTCAGCCATCTCTTTTAATCCTGTAAACACAGCATCCGGCACCGTGTCCGCATTCTCCAGATCCTCGATCTTCGTCTCCCCTGAGAGCACAAGAATCCCGTGGGCTCCATTTGCCACTCCGGTCTTCACATCTGTGTAAAGCCGGTCTCCCACAAAGGAGATCTTTTCCCGCTCACTTCCTGTGAGCGTCAGGACCATGTCAACAGTCTCCTTAAACGGTTTTCCCACATACTTCGGCTGTTTTCCTGTAGATAATGAAATCGCCGCACACATAGCCCCACAGTCCGGGATAAAGCCATCCCTTGTCGGACAGTTGATATCCAGATGCGTCGCAAGGAACACCGCTCCGTTCCGGATATACGTGCATGCCCGCTCCAGCTTTTCGTATGTCAGTGTCAGATCGAACCCGATGACCACAACATCCGGCATAGCCTTTGTGAGCAGAATCCCATTCTCCCTGAAATTTTCTTCCAGATCCGGGGTTCCCACTAAATAAACCGTCTTTCCCGGATAATATTCCTTCAGATATTCGATCATCACATCACCGGAGGTAATGATCTGATCTCTTTGGATATAGCAGTCCATGTTTGCAAGCTTATCGATATAAGTCCTCGGCGATTTCGAGGAATTATTTGTAAAAAATACGTACCTTTTTCCGAGACGTTCCACCTGTCTTAAAAAATCCAGAGAACCGTCCAGGATCTGCGTATCGAGATAGAAGGTTCCATCCATATCCAGGACGAAAAGCTCCGTCTCCTCTAAAAGTTTTTTTCTGTCCATCTTCCGCTCTCCCCGAATTATACCTTAAACCGGTAGCCGACGCCCCAGATTGTCTCGATATACTGCGGTTTCGCGGTATTCATCTCGATTTTTTCGCGGATCTTCTTAATGTGCACCGTAACTGTAGCGATATCTCCGATGGATTCCATATCCCAGATTTTGGAGAACAGTTCTTCCTTCGTAAAAACATGGTTCGGGTTCTGGGCCAGAAATGCCAGAAGGTCAAACTCCTTCGTCGTAAAGTTCTTCTCCTCTCCGTTTACATAGACACGGCGGGCTGTCTTATCGATCTTTAAGCCGCGGATCTCGATAATATCATTCGCCGGGGTTCCGCTTCCAATCAGTCTCTCATAACGGGAAAGGTGCGCTTTCACTCTCGCCACCATCTCACTCGGGCTGAACGGCTTTGTAATGTAATCGTCGGCGCCGAGACCAAGGCCGCGGATCTTATCGATATCATCCTTCTTTGCGGAGATCATGATGATCGGGGTGTTCTTTGTCTCCCGGATCTTTTTGCATATCTCGAATCCATCCACTCCCGGCAGCATGAGATCCAGAATAAAGAGATCAAACTCCTCCGAGATCGCCCGCTTCAATCCGGCCTCTCCGTCATTTTCTATCTCAACCTCGAAACCGGACAGTTCCAGATAGTCCTTTTCGAGTTCTGCAATACTCTCCTCATCTTCTACGATCAGAATTTTGCTCATATTCAGTTCCTCCTGTTATGGGTATTATATTTTACTGCTGTGCGTCCCCCGCGATCTTTCTGAGCACAAAGTGGATCTCTGTTCCGATTCCCAGCTTGCTGGTGGCCCAGATCTTTCCGCCGTGATCCTCAATGATCTTCTTTACGATAGAAAGGCCGATTCCACTTCCGCCCTTGCTGGAGTTTCTCGAGGAATCCGTCCGGTAGAACCGGTCAAAGATATACGGAAGTTCTTTCTGACCGATACCTTTTCCGTTGTCCTCGATCTCCACCTGGACAAAATCGCCCACATCCAGAATCCGGATATTGATGATTCCATTCTTTTTATCCATGTACTTTAAGGAATTTCCAATGATATTGTTGATGACGCGCTTCATCTGCTCCGCATCGGCAATCACCATCACGTCCTCATCCACAAAGTTAAAATAGCCAAGCTCGATTCCCCGTGCTTCCAGTTCCAGACCGACTTCCTCCACGCAGTCGCGGAAGTAGTTTGCCACGTTGATCTTTGAGAAGGTGTACGGAATCTTGTTCGTATCGATTTTTGAGTAGAAAGTCAGCTCATTGATCAGGCGGTCCATATCGTTCGCCTTATTGTAGATAGTACGGATATATTTATCCCGTTTCTCCGGCGAGGACGCAACGCCTTCCATGAGACCTTCCGCATAACCCTTGATGGCTGTGATCGGAGTCTTTAAGTCATGGGAAATGTTGCTAATCAATTCCTTACTTTCCTTATCATACTGGATCTTTTCTTCCGTCGATTCTTTCAGACGGATCCTCATCTCCTCGAAGTTCTGGCAGAGCTGTCCGATTTCATCATCATCCTCCACATCGAGAGTGAAGTCCAGATTTCCGTCGCGGATCTGCTTCGTTGCCTCCTGAAGTTTTCCGATCGGCCATAAGATCGACCGGTAGACCCAGGCCGTCAACATACCGCCTGTGATAAAAAGGATCAGCACACTGCTGAAGAACATCTCTGTGATCAGGGATTTTACCTCCGGGATCACGTCCACAACGTTTGTCACAAGGTAGACCGCGATCCGGCTCCCATCTGCCAGATCAAATTCTCTCTGTTTGATCAGATGTTCCGTATTTTTATCCAGATAATTGCTCCAGGAATCAGAGTCATTGATCTCCGCATAGTCCGATATCTCTCTCTCCAGACTCGATGCTGCCTCGTCGTTTCCTATATAAATCAGTTTTCCGTTTTTCATCACCATCAGAAAGGAGTGTTTTTCAGTCATCCGGACGTTCAAGTCGCCCAGATACGACTGGTCCGTAAAAATCTCCGGATTCTTCGCTATCTTTTCTTCGATCTCCTTCTGAATGCTCTCAGTAAGATGGCTGAATACCCGGATTGACGCACCCGCGGAGAGATCCACCTGACCAACGTCATAGGTCTCCCGGAATACCCGGTTCTGATAGGAACTGAGTCCTAAAATCGAGATATAGATCAAAAAGATCGGTACTACCGTGATCGTCAGAAATGTGATAAGTAATTTTGTACGTATTTTCATGAGCGGCTGCGCGCTCCCTTCTTATTTTTCGTCCGTCAGTCTGAGCTGAGTGGTCAAAAAATCTTCTGATCACAACAGCATATGATAAGTATAACACAACTCTTGTGTGTAATTTATAAAAGTATTCTAAAATGTGTCCTGGAACATCCGGGTGTCCTGCGCAGTCACGTAAAACCGCCCGCAGCTTCGCACAGGTGCGCCACACGGTAAAAAACGGCGCAGTTTCCTGACTTTTCCGGAAACTGCGCCACAGCTGCTTTTCGATCATTTCTGTCCCCGAACATCCATGATCGTTCTATTCTTTTTCTCTATTACAGATACTTCTTTAAAGCTTCAACCTTGTCAAGCTTCTCCCACGGAAGATCAATATCCGTTCTTCCGAAGTGGCCGTATGCTGCGGTCTGCTTGTAGATCGGACGGCGGAGATCAAGCATCTTGATGATTCCTGCCGGACGAAGATCAAAGTTCTCGCGGATGATCTCAACTAATTTCTCATCGGATACCTTTCCGGTTCCCTCTGTCTCAACCATGATGGAGGTCGGATGAGCAACACCGATAGCATAGGAAAGCTGGATCTCACACTGGTCTGCAAGGCCTGCCGCAACAATGTTCTTTGCAACGTAACGCGCTGCGTAAGCTGCGGAGCGGTCTACCTTTGTGCAGTCCTTTCCGGAGAAAGCACCGCCGCCGTGACGAGCATATCCGCCGTAGGTGTCAACGATGATCTTTCTTCCGGTCAGTCCGCTGTCTCCGTGCGGTCCGCCGATTACGAAGCGTCCGGTCGGGTTGATGAAGAACTTTGTATCTGCATCTACCATCTCCTGCGGAAGGATCTCATCAAATACATATTTCTTAATGTCCTTATGGATCTGCTCCTGAGTCACATTCTCATCATGCTGTGTGGAGAGAACGACTGCGTCAAGGCGGAACGGCTTTCCGTTCTCATCGTACTCAACTGTAACCTGAGTCTTTCCGTCCGGTCTCAGATACGGAAGAGTTCCGTTCTTTCTGACCTCGGTGAGACGTCTTGCAAGCTTATGCGCAAGAGCGATCGGATACGGCATGTACTCCGGTGTCTCGTTTGTAGCGAAGCCGAACATCATACCCTGATCACCGGCGCCGATCGCATCCAGCTCATCGTCTGTCATGTTGTTTTCTTTTGCCTCAAGTGCCTTGTCAACACCCATGGCGATATCACTGGACTGCTCGTCAATTGCAGTGAGAACTCCGCAGGTATCACAATCGAAACCATATTTTGCGCGGTCATAGCCGATCTCACGGACGGTCTCGCGGACGATCTTCTGGATATCCACATATGCCTTTGTTGTGATCTCGCCCATTACCATAACAAGACCTGTTGTTGTGCATGTCTCACATGCAACACGGCTCATCGGATCCTGTTCCATTAACGCGTCGAGGATCGCGTCGGAGATCGCGTCGCACATTTTGTCCGGATGTCCTTCAGTTACGGACTCGGAAGTAAATAATCTCTTTTCCATTGTAGCTCCTTTCAGGTTGTAGGAAGGCCGCACCTGCTCCCCGCAGTTACGGCAAAACAAAAGTCCGCTCATGCTAAGCGGACTTGACTGGTTTACGTGGTCAAATCCTCTTATTGCTCGATTTACTCGCTCAGGTTGGCACCTTCCTGCCCTCTCGCGTCTGCGATTAACAGGGGTTGCCGTGACTTCACCGGTCCTATGTACCTCCATCACTCTGAATAAGGGATATTGCGAACTTTTTTAAGTTTATTGTACTGTGAGCCACCCAAAAAATGACCCACGGTCTGTATCTTATACGATTCATACGGGAATGTCAAGCGGCAATCGCAAAAAAGCCCGAAAATCCTGAGAAATCGGGAAAATTTCCCGGTATACCAGAACCTTCGGGCTTTTAAAATTCTCATCAGCCAACTCTCAGTCTGAATTTCTGCGCTTCCTTCTCGGAATCCACGCGCTCGATCACAGCACCGAGAGAGCGGAGTTTCTCTTCAAAATTCTCGTAGCCGCGCTCGACATAGCCGATCTCATCCACAGTCGTGTATCCTTCTGCTGCAAGGCCTGCAAGCACAAGAGCCGCGCCTGCGCGAAGATCCGGTGCAACGACCTGAGCTCCTGTGAAGCTTCCGACACCGTCAACAATTGCGACACTGCCTTCCACCTTGATATTCGCACCCATGCGGGAAAGTTCATCCACGTATTTGAAGCGATTTTCAAAGATACTCTCCGTCACAACACTCGTTCCATCTGCCAGAGCAAGAGCCACCGTCATCTGAGGCTGCATATCGGTCGGAAATCCCGGATACGGGAGTGTCTTAAAGTTCATGTGACGCTGTCTCGGTTTTCCGACTACGCGGATCTCCTCGTCGAACTCAACGACCTCACAGCCCATCTCGGTGAGCTTTGCGGAGATCGCCTCCAAATGCTTCGGGATCACATTTTTTACGGTAATATCACCGCGGGTGATCGCTGCGGCACACATGAATGTTCCGGCCTCGATCTGATCCGGGATGATCGAATAGTTTGTTCCGTGAAGACGTCTTACACCTTTGATACGGATCACATCCGTACCTGCGCCTTTAATGTTTGCGCCCATACTGTTTAAGAAGTTTGCAACATCAACGACGTGCGGCTCTTTTGCCACATTCTCAAGGATCGTCTCACCTTCCGCCATCGTTGCAGCCATCATGATATTGATGGTAGCGCCGACAGAAACCACATCAAGATAGATATGGCTTGCCACAAGATCGATCGCGTGGGCCACAACTGCACCACGGACGATCTTTACATCAGATCCCAGTGCACGGAATCCCTTTAAGTGCTGGTCGATCGGACGGCTCCCGATCGTACATCCGCCAGGAAGCGGAACCTCCGCACTCTTATATTTTCCAAGAAGCGCGCCGATAAAATAATATGACGCGCGGATTTTTCTCATATGCTCATCTTCCACGGTCACCGCGTGGATATTTTCCGCATTGATCTTTACAGTATGGCGGTCAATACGCTCAACCTTCGCTCCAAGATGGCTGATTGCCTCTAAAAGAGCATTGATATCGCTGACATCCGGGAGATTATCGATCACAACGTCATCATCGGTCATGATCGCCGCTGCTAAAATTCCCAGAGCCGCATTTTTTGCGCCGCTTATAGTTACTTCTCCTACAAGCGGATTTCCGCCCTTCATGATGTACTGTTCCATTACGCACCTCTATCTATATATCTAAAAAAGGACAAAGCTACCCCGCATTCGTCCCAGCTTGTTTTCGTTATGATTATAACATATCCTGGAAAAATGTAAAGTTTTTTGTAATTGTTCAACAGGTCCGGAATGGATCTTTCCGCTTAATCTGCAGGAATGCAGCAGACAAAGTCACATCCCGCCGCACCAAACATCTGGTTCGCCGTTTCCATGGACAGGACTTCTGTCGCACCGCTCTCCGGATGGTACACCCGGACATGCGTCTGGTCATAGCCGGTCAGATACATAGAGGTTCCCTCACCGGTGTATGCCAGTACAGGAATATTCTGTCCCACAAAATACAGCACCTGCACGATCCTGCTGCCGGACGCATCGAGAAGGAACGTTCCATCCTCCATCATCTGGTTTGATTCAAATGAATCCCGGTACCGCTCCATCAGTCTGGAAGCCGATGAGATGTCCCTGATATTGGAAGCGCTCGCCCTGTTTCCACGGACCCAGATGGTCCGGTCACGGCCTGCCGTCACAAATCCCATATGGTTGTACGCAATTTCCGCCGCATCCGCAAAATCCACGAATCGTCCAAGAAACCGCCCCCGTCCATAGGCATAAAATTCCGTTGTTTTGCATGCCGCTGATGCCACCGGTTTTACAGTCCCGGTATTCTCCGCCAGCTTGGGAGACGCCTGACGGATCTTTTTCTTCGCCGTCTCAATATCCCGATCAAGCTGGACAAACAAAACCTGTCCTTTCTGATCCGAAGCATACCAGCCGATATCGTCGGTTTTTCCCGAAAGGACTTCCGCGTTGCAGACCAGCGTATCCTCGGAATATGTTCCGAAAAATCCGTTCTTGCTGTTCACCGTCTTCATATGGATCCGGCTGTCATCCACAGACACCTCGCGGATCCAGGAGCCCGGCTTCTCATAATGCATCACGGATTTCATCTCACGGTCCACGATATCGATGCTCTTTAAATACAGTCCCATCACGCGACCGTTGGACATCAGGTAATCCCCGCTGTCTCCGGTTCCGTAAATGCAGTCATTTCCGACAAATCCCAGAATTCTTGATACGGAACCTGCTTCACCGCCGAGCTGGGTCTTATCCCCGGTGTCGAGATCCATGATCTGGATCGTCTGGGAATCCCAGATTCCCGTGTTCTCCTGCCAGGCTGCCCGGGAATGGTCCGCACTGACCGCAAGCTGGTCCTTCGTAAGACCAGATGTGATCGCCACATATTCCAGACTTTTCAGATCGATCCCATAGATTCCATGATCCATATAAAAATAGAAGATTCCGTTCGTGCCACGATGGGCGAGGACGGAGAGATCACTCTTCAGCTCCTCATAGCCTTCTGTGGACGGGATAAAGAACTTCTCCTCCAAGGCATTCTGATCCATCGCATAATGATAGTAGGAAATTCCCATACTGCCCTCATGGATCCCACGGTTCATTCTTCCGTAAACAATAAAGTCGATTCCACCGTCCTCATCCACAGAAAGGATCTCAACGCCATGTTCCGGGACATTATCCCGGATATCACCGGATGCTGCTCCGCCGAAAGCAAACACTCTGGCTCCCACATTTCCACCGCTGTCATAAGCCCACAGCTCCCGGTCTGTCACGAACGCTGTGTACTGGCCTCCTGTGCTCTTTACAGCATGGACACCGTCTCCATCTCCGATTCCGAGGATGATCCTCTTCCCAGAGAAAAGATCTGAATCTCCGGTGAAAAGTTCTGTCATGGTCCTCTCATAATCCATCATGTAGATCCTCTGGGACGACCATTTCATTGTGAAATTTTCTGTCACCTCGTAGGTTTCCGTCTTTTCACCATTCTTCGCCGTCACATGGGACGTGATCTCCACGTTGGCAAGGTTTCCGGACAGTTCCTTTAATTTTGTGTATGCCTCTCCGGACCTCTCCACGTTCAGGGATCCCCAGGTGAGCTGGGAAAAGGTGTCCTTCAGCGTCACAGTTCCTAAAGATGTGCTGTTTGCACCTGGGGATGTCTCCATATACATGGTCAGGCTCTGGGCGTCGCTGTACTTATACGTCTTGGAGGAGAACTCCTCCGCAAGCGCCAGCATCCCATTTACATGATCCTGATCCTGCTCTATGATCCGCATGTAGTACCAGATTTCAGATCTGTCAGAAAGCTCCGCACAGACACCGAGCAGATATTCTTTCCCCTGATCCAGAAGATTCTGGATCGGAAGCTCCGCACTCATGGCATCTGCCTCAAAAGACTCGACATTTGTTCGCTCGATCAAATCTTCTGTATTAAGGCTGCGGATCTCATATCGCAGTCCCTGAATTTTTTCTGTGCCATCGAAGCGTATCTTCAGTCTTCGATCTTCCGGAAGAACGATCAAGCTGCCGCGGCCTGCGGTCACACCGCGCTCTTCCGTCTGTCCGAACACCGGTGCCATCTCCCGTTCTCCCATCAACGCATAGAGTACCGGAAATTTTGCCTTCTCCATCGCCGTATACTCTGTGATCCCATGCTCTTCTTTTTTTCCGACTGGATGTATAAAGTAAACGATCCCTGCTGCAACAAAAATAAGCAGCAGGATCATGATTTTCTTTGCGGTCTTCATCTTCCTGTTTCCTCACTCTGTCTATCTGTCACTGCCCTTTTTAAAATTCGTCTCCGATATATTTCATTCACAAGCATCACCTGTAACAGGTCCTGCTCTTCTTTTTCTCCCGCGGTCTCCTCCGGGTGGCGTTCCCGCACCTTTGAGAGCTCCCGATATAGGAATTCCCGATCCGGATACTCGTCATACATAGGACTTTCCGGATATTCCAGAAGATCACACGCCTCCTCTGCCAGAATCTGGCTTTTCTTTGCCGAAACCGGGTAAAGTCCTCTTAAGTAATCGAGTTCTGAGCGGAATTCATTCCCGCTCCTCTCCGGTTCCCTGATCCGATCTTCTCTTCGGTAAAGCATCCATGGAATCTTCTCCATAAAAACGTTCCCGCTCCTTTGCTGATCCCTATACAGGATTATCATATGCAAAAAAGAGCGGGAAAGCTACCATTTTACTTCACTATGCGTATGTCATACACCGACCGGTCAAACTACACTTATGCAGTGATCTTAGAATAACTTTTTGGGATAAACACCTGCATCTACCAGTTTCTGGATCGATGCTACAACAGCCGGTTTGTCCTCCTTGTAGGTAACGCCAAACCATTTATCCTTTGTCTCAAGCACACGGACAGTTCCTTTTCCGCTGTGGATGCATCCGTCGATCACTGCCGGAAGAAGGTACTCTGCCTTCAGATCTCCTTCTTTTACGCCGGAGAGGAATTTCGGGAAACCGTTTTCCAGTTCTTTTACGAAGGAGGCCGGGAGACCGAACATATTCATGGAAACATGCTGCCCTTCCGTTACGGTAACCGGATTTCCATCGTGGTCTGCCGCGTGCATACCGTCCCCCGCCTTATATACATCATATGTCTCTGTGACCTTGGAGAGATATCCGTGATCATCAACGGTGCACACGCCTCGGGTTACAGGTCCGTTTTCGCTTAAAGTGTTGGAGAGGATAAATCCAGCCATACACATATCGAAGGTGTCCTTTGTATCATCCATCTCATTTACCATGTAATCATGGACGATCCTGAAACCTTCTTTTCCATAATAGTCATCTGCATTGATGACAAGGAACGGCTCCTTAATTAAATTTCTCGCCGCAAGGATCGCCTGACCGGTTCCCCACGGTTTCTTTCTTCCTTCCGGAACAGAAAATCCCTCCGGGAGATCATCCATCTCCTGATACGCGTACTCTACCGGAGCGATCTTCTCGATACGATTTCCGATGATCTCCTTGAAATCCTTTTCCAGATCTTTTCTTATAATAAAGATAATTTTATCAAATCCTGCTTCCAGGGCGTCATGGATCGAATAGTCCATAATGATCTCACCGCTCGGTCCAACCGGGGCAAGCTGCTTGATCCCGCCGCCAAAACGGCTTCCAATTCCTGCTGCCATGATGACAAGAGATGTCTTTTTCATGTAACAGTCCTCCTTTTTTATGCAGATTCTTTCATACCCATATGGAGGTATCATAGCACAGATTCAGATTCTTTTCAATCAGACAAAGAGTTCGGCTGCACTCTTTTAAGAAATTCGTAGGAATTTCTGCCAAAAAGCAGTCGCTTCCTTCGCATCTCCTAAGAGAACCACCGGACTCTTCCAAATAATCTTCTATACTACTGTTTCTCTACATTTTTCGTCGCGATCAGATCGCTTCCAAGACCTAAAATATTTTCTACGATCAGATCACCGGTATGGACTGGTGCATTTAAGGACAGCTTTCGGATCTCCGCCATCACCTCAAACAGCTTCTCCTTCGGCACCGCACGGTTTAACCGCACGCTGACAAGTGGGAGAACTCCGTTTTTCACAGCCACGGAGCTTGCGATCGTACGCTTCGGCGCTTCGACCTCCTGCGCCGCATACTGAGCTCCCTTCGGGCATAAATTTCCACTCACGGAGATGCATTTTCCATCCACGATCTCCGCCTCAAGCTCACAGCCATTCGGACATACGATACATGTCATTTTTCTAATCATAAGATGCACACCTCCACTTCCTGCTCACCTTCAAACGCCTCTTTCTTAACCGGGATCTGGATCATCTCTGCCGGAAGCGCCTTCTTTAAATGCTTTTTCGCAAGAACCTTTTCTCCCTGTCTGACCTCGATCGTGCAATTTTCAAACTTCCGTCCGACACGCATGGAGATCGTCACATCTTTCTTTCCGCTGACCTTCATCGGCACCGTATGATTGATGCCGGAAGCTGCTTTCACCGGGATCGTGCACTCCGGCAGACTGCCGTTTTCCACATATTCCGCAACACCGTCTGCCAGCTTTTCTGCTTCCATGGACACAAAGTCTACCAGATCATGAACATGGAGGACATTGCCGGCTGCAAAGAAACCGGATTTTTCTGTCTGGAAATATTCATCAACCACCGCACCCTTTGTTCTTGCATCAAGCGTAACACCGGCATCGATGGAAAGCTCGTTTTCCGGGATCAGACCGACCGAGAGGATCACCGTATCACAGTTGTATTCCTTCTCCGTTCCCGGAATCGGCTTCATGTGCTCATCCACCTGTGCAACGGTAACGCCTGTCACACGCTCATTTCCGTGGATGTCTGTGATCGTGTGGCTCAGATACAGCGGGATTCCGTAGTCATTCAGGCACTGTTCGATGTTTCTCGGAAGTCCGCTCGGGATCGGCTGAATCTCAAACACAGCCTGTACATGAGCGCCCTCTAAGGTTAAACGTCTCGCCATGATCATTCCGATATCTCCAGAACCAAGGATCACGACCTCTTTTCCGACCATGCGGTTATAAAGATTGATGTAAGCCTGTGCAACACCTGCTGTGAATACTCCTGTCGGACGTTCGCCCGGGATTCCCAGAGCACCTCTTGTCCTCTCTCTGCAGCCCATGGTGAGGATCACAGCTTTTGCCTGAATCTTCTTTAAACCATTCGAAGAAGCAAGGGTTACAACCTTGTCCGGAGATACAGAAAGAACAGTCGTATCGGTCACATACGGGATCTTTAATTCCATGACCTCGTCAATAAATTTCTGTGCATATTCCGGTCCGCTTAAGGTCTCTCCAAATCTCGTCAGACCGAAACCGTCATGAATACACTGACGTAAAATACCGCCCATGGTCTTTTCACGTTCTACGATCAGAACATTCCTGATCCCTTTTTTATAAAGCTCTACGGCTGCCGCAAGTCCGGCCGGACCTCCGCCGACAATTACCACATCACGTGTTTCCATCCTACTGTTCCTCCTTTCTCACTTCTCCGGTAAACATCCAGGAATTCTGTCTTGCATACCGGATATCCGTATCCTTCACACCGAGCTCTTCCTCGATCATTTTTTCAATTCTCATCTGGCAGTAACCGCCCTGACAGCGCCCCATCATGGATCTTGTACGGTACTTGATTCCTGTCATCGTATGAACTCCGAGCGGATTGTGGATCGCCTTGAGGATCTCCGCCTTTGTTACCTTCTCACAGCGGCAGATCACCTCACCGTAATTCGGATCTTCTGCGATCAGCTTTGCTTTTGTCTCGTCATCCTGCTCATCAAACCGGATAATTCCCTCCCGTTTCGGGTTAAATTCCGGATTTTCCTTAAATGCTTCGTATTCCTGCATCATCCGTGCCACCATACGTCCGATCGGAACTGCTGCCGTAAGTCCCGGAGACTCGATTCCTACAAGGTTCACCGCATGCGGCGCAAGCTCCGGACGGATCTCGATCTTGAAATCCTGGATCGTTCCGTTCTCATCCACCCACTTCGGCAGGATTCCGGAGTAGTTGCGGATATAATCTGACTTTTTAATATACGGCCAGATCTCAGATGCACTCTTTGCAAGGTAATCCATGTTCTCCTGCGGCACTCCATAGTACGTGAAATTCTCTGTCATCTCTGCATTCGGTCCGATAATTACATTTCCATCCGTCGTATTGGTAACATGGATTCCCATATATGTATTACTCGGAACCGGATAGATCGGCATCGGAAGAAGCTCTCCGGTCCTGCGATCCAGAATGATGTAATCTCCCTTGGAGCCGATCACGCGATATCCTTTGATACCAAGCATATCAGAAATCTTTCCGCAGCCAAGTCCGGCACTGTTGATCACCCAACGGGACTCAAAGGTTCCGTGCGTTGTCGTTACCGTGTAAAGATCTTCTCCTGCCTCGCTTGTTCCACGGCTGATTCCTGTCACTTCATGATCGAAGAAATATTCCGCTCCGTTCTGAGCTGCATTCTCCGCCAGTGCGATCGTATAGTTAAAGGGATCTACGATTCCGGAATTTTCCGAGAACATGGCAAACTCTCCAACTGCTGTCGGAACCAGCTCATGAAGCTCTTCTTTATTCAGCAGACGAAGCTTTGTTGCTCCGTTCTTTTCTCCCTGAACGATCGTCCGTTTTAATGTCTCCAGGTCCTCCGGTGTTTTTCCTACAAGAACCTTTCCGCAGCGTTTGAATACAAAGCCAAGCTCCCTGGACAGTTCATCCATCCCCTGATTGCCTTCCACACAAAGCTTTGCTTTCAGTGTTCCTACATCATATGCGAAGCCACCGTGGACCACTCCGGAATTTCGTCCGCTCGTCTCATAACAGACATCCAGATTCTTTTCCAGCACACCGATCCGGAGCTGATATCTTGTAAGCTCTCTTGCGATTGCACTGCCGACAACACCGCCGCCAATGATAAGCACATCAAATCGTCCCATAACTTTTCTCCTTTTTGGATATTTTATCTCGTTGCTATTATTTTCTATAATGGTCAGGTCGAAATTCATCCTACCTATTTCATATTTGAATCTTACCACAGATCCCAGCGTTTTACAAGGACTTTTCTTGATCTCCCTGATAATTTTTCATTCCTTTTTCGCAGTATCCCAAAGGGGATCGGCACGCAGGAATTTTTGATCCCTCTTTCCTTTTATAAAAAAAGTCTCCGAAAATTTGTCCTACAAATTCTCGAAGACTTTTCATGCTCCAATCAGCCGGGCAGACGCAGAACTGTCATCGCTTATAGTCTGCTCTGCTCTTCCTCATACCGGCTCGTGTTATACAGGAGATGATACTGCATCTCCATCTCTGCCTCAAAGGGCTTGTGATCACGGATATAGCAAAAGATCTTTCGGTGCGAGATCCATGTCCGGTCATATTCTGTCTGTGCAACCTCCTTTGCAAAAACAGCCACACCTTTTCCGATCACCGGAAGAAGATTTTCCATCACGATATTATGCGTACACTGGGCAATCTTCGTGTGGAATTTCGTATCCAGCTCCGAATAATCCTCCCTCTTTTTCATTGCCGCTTCCATCTCTTCCAGAATTTCTTCCAGCTCTTTGATCTCATGCTCCTTTGCACACTGGGCCGCAAGTGCCGCGATCTGCGGCTCCAGCATGATCCTCACCTGAAGCAGATCCCTTGTAAGCTTAACGTGATCATTCACCATTGAAAATCCAAGAGGATCATCCGGGATCCCCTGTTTTTCAGACACAAAGGTTCCTGCTCCCTGACGGATCTCTAAGACATTTCTGGATGCAAGGATCTTTAAGGCCTCACGGACCGTATTTCTTCCTGCTCCCGTACTCTCACAGAGTTCCTTTTCCGTCGGAAGCTTGTCTCCTGCCTTGTATGGTGTCTCCTGGATCAGATTCATGATTCCGTCCGCAACCTGCTCCGCAAGTGTTTTCGTCTGTGTCCCCATCAATTCCCGCCTCCTGTTTCTTCCCTGCATATCCGGACAATGATCTGATCACAGCTCTTTCAGTGTGATCGTATCAAGCTGTTTCTGTAATTCGTTAATAAACATGGATGTATGATATCCGTCTGCCGCTGCATGAGCTATATTCACACAGAACGGCATCGTCAACCGTCCATCCCGCTCCGTAAATTTTCCGCAGGTGATGATTGGGAACAGCATCGGTGTTCCGCTCTCCGTATACGCAGAATATCCGGTAAAATCAAGCCACGGCACCATGGAAATACAATAAAAGTTCTGCGGCTGTCCGGGCTTTGCTTTTACCGCCTTTACATGCCGGTATGTCTCCATGTCACTGCACATATTTTTATAAAACGCCGAAAAATCTTCCGTATAGGCGGTCCACACATCGGAAAAGGTGTGGTCATCCTCATGAAAGATCGTATAGTTCGGATGAAGGACATCATAATATCCCGGATTCCCGTCTTTGTCCCGCCCCATTCGAAATTCCTTCGTTGCCGCGATCTGCCTCGACACGCAGTACACAAACACCGGATAAAATCTCAATCCTTTTTCCTTTACCTGGCGGTGCAGCTTGGTGATATCGAGAGACACCGTCACACTGTACCCGCATTTTAACAGCTTTGTATAATACTCGTAATGGGATCTTCTCTCCCAGCTATCCAGATCAACCGGAGTAAATATCATGGTCCTGACTCCTTCTTACGGATATCATGCTCTTACATTCATGCAGCCTCACATGCACGTTTTTTCACAATGATATCCGGTCTCTGCTTAAAACTATGAATCTTAATTTCTGCATCTACGATAACATATCCGCCTCAATAAGGCAATGAACAGAAAAATTAATTTTTATTCACAGGAAATTTCTTTGAGATTTCCTACAAATTTGAGAGCTCTGCAGGCATTCTCTCCTAATCAGCAATGCCATCTCGTCATAATATCCATTCTCATTTGCCTTTGCCAGCGGAACATCATACTCATCAATAAGGACAATGACTTTTCTGCCATAGACTCGTTCGAGCAATTCTGAAAGTTCTTTTAAGCTGTATACAAGTGTATCCTGCGTCATACCACGGTCCATTAATTTCTCAAACAGCTTTTTGTCGACATCACTGAGTTTCTGGCTATCCATGGAAATAAATGCCCGCCTCGTCTCTGCATTCATAATTTTTATAAGACTGCTGCAGGCACCTGAAAAATCACTGGCATTTACAATGCAAGTTGAATCATTTCACTCCATTCATCTTCACTTAATCCTTTGGAAATATCCAAAGAGTACGAGTAATTCCCATCTGTCCAGACAGCCAGCGTGAAAACATCATTCTCGCCTTTCAATGTCACAGGATTCGCTCCAACCATAATTTCTTTTACGCTGGAATACACATTATAATCTCCAGAGACATCATCCGTTCCCGTGCCCTTTCGGAATACGGCTGTCTCGCCTTCTCCGGTATACTCGATCTGCGCCATCTCTCCCCAGTAGGCGATGTATACCTCTTTTTCAACAGTAAACGGGAGTCCCTCCACTTCGTTTACCGGGAAACCTACTGCCGCGGAAAGCTCATCGATAGATTTTACTTCCACCATGCCGTTCGCGATGCTTACGCTTTCTTTCGTTTCCAGTTCTCCCGGTCCCGTGAGCTTCGGCCAGGCGAAGGTGCATACCAGAAGAATCGCAATGCAGGCCGCCGCGGCTGTTATATTTCTCACCGTTCGTCTGCGGAACTGGCGGATCTTTGACTCTTCTCTGCTTTTTGCCGCCTTTTCCGTTTCCAGATTCAAGTTCTCCACATAGCTGAGGATCCGTTTGCGCATCGCCTCGTCTACCTCGATTTTGTTCATGATCTCATCATATTTCTTCAAAATCGTACTCTCCCTTCAGAACTTCCTTAAGCTTCTCCCTTCCCCGGCGAAGATCCGAACGGACCGTCGATTCATTTCTTCCAAGAACCTTCGCGATCTGTGCCGTCTGATAACCTTCATGGTAAAACAGGTGAATCACCTCCCGGTATTTTACCGGCAGACTCTTTACCGCCTCCCACACAAAGGACAGATCCTCACGCTCTTCCGCGACAAGCTCATCATTCAGTTCATCCGTCTCCCGAAGTTTATTATACCTGATCCTGTTTTTGCTCAAGTTCGCAGCGACTCGCAGAAGCCAGGCTTTTTCATGATTCTCACTTTCAAATTCCGGTGCTGTCTTTAAAAACTGCACCAACGTGTCCTGAAGAACTTCCTCTGCATCGCTCATATTATGAAGATATGTATAAGCATAGCGCAGGATGCTGTCTCCAAACCTGGTCAGAATCATTTCCGCCCGGCCGTTCGTCTCCGCCTGACGCATCCGCGCTTCCCATTCTTCTTTTTCGACCATATTCTGCCGGTTTTCGTCCTTTACCCCCGGCATAAAGGCCCATATAAGGGCTTGCAACCATCGGAGCAGACGGAATCCCGGCAGCTCCCATGCTGTCCATATTCCCATTCCCGTTTTTCTCCCTGTTTTATCAGTATCCTGTCATATGAAGCTCTATCCGTAGTCAGAGCAGTCCGCTTCGATATCCATTCTCAGCAGACCTGTCCCGCCATTCCAGTCATCTCATCCTCTGAAATTCCGGCTTCTACATACATAGAATAAGTATAACCATCCTCCGTCCAGGTGGCAAGAAATACCTTATCTTCCTCTCCCTTTAAGGTCAGTTCACGATTTTCCGCCTGAACTTTCTGCTCCTGCGCATAAGCAGTGTAATCTCCGCTGATATCCCCGGCTCCCGGTGTTTTCCGGATTCGTATTTCCTTATCCTCATTATTCCAGAAGATCACTTCGATCGTCAGAGCATCAGCAGAGTCCAGCACCTGGATCATCTTCTTTCCGTATTCTGCCGGAATTTCCGGAAGTTTTAAGTCAAAGCCAGCCATATTTTTCGCCTCCTCCATCGTTTTTACCTCGATCCATGGATTCGCAATCTGAACATTTTCAGATGCCTCCTGTGAGTCTTTCATTGTCTCGATTACTGCAGTCTCCTTTATTTCCTGTTTTCCATTTCCGCAGGCGCTTACGAAAGCTGCCATCATAACTACTGTTGCAAACATCACTAAATTTTTCTTATACATATTAATTCCCTCACTATTCTTCATTTTGATTCCGGCATTTTTGCCTTTCTACCCTATATACAACCAGCCGAACGAAAATGTTGCGATAAAATATTTTTTTTTCGAATATCGGAATTAAAAGGCTCGAATTTCCTGTTACAAAAAAACTCTCAGCACAGGCCAATTACGGTCTGTTCCAAGAGTGTCTCTGATGCATATTCCATATTTTATTTTATACGATCTTGCTTCCGTTCGCCGTCATCTTGAATTTCGCTCCGAGCATTTCACACGCACGACGGCACATGAGCATGCGCTGTAAGAAGATCTCGAAGTACTCCAGCATGGAGCAGATGTTTTCGTCGATCTTTAAGTTCAGGGTGATCACTTTCTTTTCCTCATTTACCTTTAATTTTGCCTCTGTAACCGCATAGTTTACGCGGTCGTGGATATCAAATGATGCCATCTCCTTCTGGCGGACGCGATTTCTGCGTACATCCGTCTTGTCGGCGATGATGAGCGCCGCGGAGATCGGATCTACAGCTCCGCCCGTTGACTCATCATGGTTTCCGATCGCGGAGACGATGATCGCGCGGTCTGTGATCGGAAGATCCGTCTTTTCCAGGATCTGGGATGCCAGAAGGGCACCATACTCCGCATGGGCATGCCGGTTGATCGCATTTCCCATATCATGCATGAAACCGGCGATCTTCACCAGCTCGATATCGTGATCTGAGTAACCGAATTTCTTTAAGATCATTGCTGCCCGCTCCGCAACCATCGCGCAGTGCGCGTCCGAATGATCTGTAAATCCCATAGTCCCCAGATTGTCGTTTCCTTTTTTCAGGTAAGCTAAAACTTCCTCGTTTTTCTTGATTTCCTTATATGTCATATTCTTTTTCCTCTGCCGCAGTCGACCCAGCTCGTGACTGCTCTTTCTTTTTTCTCTCATTTTCACTTCTATATCATATAGCAGAAAAAAGGAACGAACAATCACGCTCCGGTAAAAGAATGTAAAATCTGTGTAAAAACTCATTCTGTGAGATTTCCATCTTAATTCGAGGCGAATCTCCGTGAGGCAGGACGCAAAGTTCATATCTGTGAAACTGGATGCGAAGTTCTTCCGTGGGACAGGATGCAAAGTTCATATCTGTGAGGCTGGATGCGAAGTTCATACCGTGAGACAGTATGTAAAGTTTTTCTTGACATATGTATGTAATCGTACTATGATTCTACGTACGATTTCGTACATTCATAACTGTAAAACTGTCCGATAGAAAAGACACGATTTTCCCCCGCGGGCAGACACAGTCAAAAATTGAAAGGGCACACGATGAATATTTCACTTTCCGACCACTTTACCTATAAAAAACTCCTGAGGTTCACGTTCCCATCTATCGTCATGATGATTTTAACGTCTATCTACGGTGTTGTGGACGGTGTTTTCGTCTCGAACTTTGTGGGTTCCGAGGCCTTCGCCTCCATTAATATCATTATGCCGTTTCTGATGATCCTCGGTGCCATCGGCTTTATGACCGGCAGCGGCGGCAGTGCCCTGGTGGCTCTGACCTTCGGAACCGGGAATGAAAAAAAGGCAAAGGAGATCTTTTCCCTCCTCGTCTACGTTCTGATCGCGGTGGGCTTCCTCTTTACGGTAGGCGGTGAGATTCTTTTAGCCCCGATGGCAAGACTCTTAGGTGCTGATGAGATCCTTCTCCCCTACTGCGTCCGTTACGGCCGGATCATCCTGCTGGCTCTGATTCCCTTCATGCTGCAGAATGTATTCCAGAGCTTTCTCGTTGTGGCGGAACGCCCGCAGCTCGGACTCCTGATCACCATCGCGGCAGGACTCACAAACATGATCCTCGATGCTTATTTTATCGCTGTTCTGCGTCTCGGTGTCGTGGGAGCTGCCGCCGCAACGGCGATCAGTCAGTCCATCGGCGGACTGATCCCCCTGGTCTACTTTATCTTTCCAAACAGGAGCCGACTCCGTCTCGGAAGGACCCGTATGGACTTTAGTGCCCTGTTGAAGACCTGTACAAACGGCGCTTCCGAGTTTATGACGAACATCTCCATGTCCATCGTAAACATGCTCTACAACTGGCAGCTCATGCGCCTTGCCGGTTCCGACGGTGTTGCCGTATACGGCGTCATCATGTACGTGAGCTTTATCTTTGCGGCGCTCTTTATCGGCTACTCTATGGGAAATGCCCCGATCGTGGGCTATCACTGCGGTGCAGGAAATAAAAGCGAGTTAAAGAATCTGCTCGGAAAAAGCTTCCGGCTGATCCTGACCTTCCAGATCATCCTGACGATCGTGGCAGAAGCGGGTGCCCCGTTTCTTGCGGGAATTTTCGTCCGCTATAACACGAACCTCTTAGACATGACGGTCCATGCATTCCGATCATACTCGATCTCTTTCCTGTTCATGGGCTTCAGCATCTACGCATCGTCCTTCTTTACGGCACTCAACGACGGATTCGTCTCCGCTGTGATCTCCTTCTGCCGTACCATGATCTTTGAAACAGGGGCCGTCATCATCCTGCCGTTTTTCCTCGGTGTCTCCGGGATCTGGTATTCCATCATCGCGGCGGAATTTATGGCGGTATGCCTGTCGCTCTTCTTCCTGATCCGGAAGGCAAAGAAGTACGGATACACATAGACCGATAGCCCGTGCAGGCGGATGCAAAGCCCTGCACTGCCCCCATACACTTATATTTTCAGGAGATCTGCCATGTACTCTGCATTTAAAGAATTTTACAACCTGCTCAGCCAGGTCAACAGTGTCTACCATGACGCTGCATTAAAGCTCGGTCTCACGGACAGCGAGCTTGATATTCTCTACTCCCTCAATGAACACGGTTCCGGCTGCAATCAAAGTATTTTTTACAAAGAGACCGGCACCACAAAATCCACGATCAACTCTGCAGTACGCAAGATGGAACAGGCCGGTTATCTGTACCTGAAACCCGGAACAGGGAGGAACACCTGCGTTTTTCTCACGGAAAAAGGAGAGGAACTCATGAAAAATACCGCCCATCGCCTGATCTCCATCGAAAATGCGATTTTTGAGAGCTGGTCTCCCGAGGAGCAGCAGCTCTTCATGAAACTGAACCGGGATTTCGCGGTCAAATTCACGGAGGAGACGAAAGCCTTATAAGCTCTGATAAAACAGAATTTCCCATTACGCAAAAATCAGCGCCTCTGAAAAATGTTTTCAGGCGCTGATCTTTTACGTCTATATGATCTGAAATTAGAACTGTCTCATAAGATTTACCATCTCGATCGCGGAAAGTGCACAGTCATATCCCTTATTTCCGCCTTTGCTTCCGGCACGGGCGATGGCCTGCTCGATGTTCTCGGTTGTCAGGACGCCGAAGAGTACCGGCATCTTCTCTGCCAGTCCCACCTGCGCGATTCCCTTGGAGACCTCACTGCACACATAATCGTAGTGTGTGGTATCACCGCGGATCACAGCGCCGACGCAGATGATCGCGTCGTACTTGCCGGACTTTGCCATGGCAGATGCCGCAACCGGGATCTCGAACGCGCCCGGAACCCAGGCCGCCGTGATATTTTCTTCCTCCACACCGTGGCGGACAAGTCCGTCAACTGCTCCGCCTAAAAGCTTATTTACGATGATCTCGTTGAAACGGGAAGCTACGATCCCCACTTTCATGCCTTCCGGTGCTACAACTTTTCCTTCTAATACTTTGATCTCTTTCATGATGTTTCTCCTTTTCTTATGCTTACTGCTATTCAGAAGTCTTCATAATTACATGCAAAATTCTATTTCCAATTGCCCATCACTTCCATCCGTGCGGGATGCATGCCCGTAGATCTGTGCCGCCTGCGCGGCTGTAATCATCTCAGCACTTCCGTCCGTGCGGGATGCATGCCGCCGGTGTACAGGACTTTCAGCAATGGACGTTCCATCCTATCACACTTTAATTTTTGTAAAGATGTGTCCCATCTTGTCCTGCTTCGTCTTCAGATAGAAGCTGTCGTACTGCTGCGGATCGATCTCGATCGGCACGCGCTCATGGATCTCAAGTCCAAAGCCGGAAAGTCCGTAGATCTTCTCCGGATTATTCGTGAGAAGTCTCAAGGACTTCACGCCGAGATCCCTTAAGATCTGTGCCCCGATCCAGTATTCCCTGAGATCCGGAGCAAAACCAAGCTTGATATTGGCCTCCACCGTGTCAAAGCCTTGCTCCTGAAGCATATACGTCTTCAGTTTGTTGATCAGACCGATGCCGCGGCCTTCCTGACGCATATAGAGGATCACGCCACGGCCTTCCGCCTCCACCTGACGCATCGCGGTCTGGAGCTGTTTTCCGCAGTCACAGCGCATGGAACCGAACACATCTCCGGTCAGGCACTCGGAATGCACGCGGCAGAGCACATCCTCGCCGTCCCCGATATCCCCCTTCACAAGAGCCACATGGTGCTCGCCGGTAATATCGTTCACATAGCCGTAGATCTTAAAGTGTCCGTACTGGGTCGGCATGTCCGCGCAGGCTTCCTGCACCACATGTTTTTCATGGACACGGCAGTAATCCTGCAGTTCCTTGATCGTGATAAATTTCAGTCCGTACTCCTTCGCCAGCTTCCATAGATTCGTGGTCCGCATCATGGTTCCGTCTTCCTCCATGATCTCACAGCACACGCCGCACTCGGAAAGTCCCGCCAGACGCATGAGGTCCACAGTTGCCTCGGTATGGCCGTTTCTCACGAGCACTCCGCCCCGTCTTGCTACAAGCGGGAATACGTGTCCCGGTCTTCTGAGATCCTGGGGCTTTGTCGCCGGGTCCACGCATTTCATCATCGTGTAAGAGCGCTCCGCCGCGGAAATTCCTGTTGTCGTGTCCACATGGTCAATGGAGACCGTGAATGCCGTGCAGTGGTTATCCGTGTTCTCGGATACCATCTGCGGAAGTCCCAGCCGCTCTGCCACTGCCGCGCTCATCGGCGTACAAATCAGTCCCTTTGCGTGGCTTGCCATGAAATTGATATTTGCCTGTGTCGCAAACTCTGCTGCGCAGATCATATCTCCCTCATTCTCCCGGTCCGGGTCATCTGTCACGAGAATGATCTTTCCCGCCCGCAGATCTTCGATTGCTTCTTCGATTGTGTTGTATTGCTCGTTCATATTTTCCTGCCTTTCCAGAGTCCTTTATTAAAAGTTTTTCTTTCAACTTTAAAATCCATATTTCTGAAGAAACTCCATGCTGAGCCCCGAGTTTCCCTTTGCGTTTCCCGCGGCATTTTCATCGTCAGGCATTTTTCCCCGGTCCGCACCGGAATTTCTTCCGATATCCACAAATTTCTGAATATATTTCCCCACAATATCGTTTTCCAGATTGACCGGATCTCCTGCTTTTTTCTTCAAAAGCGTTGTCTCCTCGCCGGTATGTGGGATCACCGACACTGAAAAGTTCCGCTTTGTCACCGCCGCCACCGTGAGGCTGATCCCGTCGATGCAGATTGAACCTTTTTCCACAATCAGATCCAGGATCTTATCTGTACATGCGATCGTGACCCAGACTGCATTCTCTTCCCGTCTCATCGATTCAATCTGACCGGTTCCGTCAATATGACCGGAAACGATATGACCGCCGAACCGGCCGTCTGCCGCCATGGCCCGCTCAAGATTTACATAACTTCCATCACGCAGTGCTCCAAGGCTGCTTCTCCTCACCGTCTCCGCCATCACATCAGCGGAAAATTCATTATTTTTCATATTCGTGACCGTAAGGCAGACACCATTGACCGCGATGCTGTCACCGATCTTTGTTCCTTCCAGAACTTTTTTCGCTTTTACCGTCAGCGTACCGGAATTTCCGCGCAGGGAAAGTGCCTTCACCTGTCCGAGTTCTTCTACAATCCCTGTAAACATGCTCTCATTTCCTTTCCCATTTTCAATCTACCGAATATCTGAGCATCAGATCATCCCCGATCGTCTCCATCTGTCTCAACGTCAGCATCACGGCTTCCGCCGGATGTGCCACACCGATCCCGGAAACCGGAGTCTTCGCACCGGCACCGCCGAAGATTTTCGGAGCGATAAACGCGCAGATCTCGTTTACGATCCCGGCTGACAGCGCCGCGTCATTTAAGGTACCTCCGCCCTCTAAAAGTACACTGTCGATGCCCTGTTTTCCAAGATATTCCATGAGCTTTCTAAGATCCACACGCCCGTCTGCGTCCGGGACCGACACGGTCTCCACGCCGGCCGCATGAAGCTGTTCCTCTTTCTCTTCCGCTTCTTTACAGCCTTCCCCGGAATGCTCCCCCGCATACGCTACGATGGTCCGGTACTCCTTTGCCGTCTTCACGATCTGTGAATCCATCGGGATCCGGAGTCCGCTGTCGCAGATGATCCGCACCGGACTCTTCAGCCCGGGGATCCGGACGTTTAACATCGGATCGTCTGACAGGACCGTGCCGATCCCAGCCATGATCCCCATATACTGGTGGCGCAGCTCCTGCACCTTTTTCCTTGCGCTTTCTCCTGTGATCCACTTGGAGTCGCCGGTCCGCGCAGCGATCTTTCCGTCCGCCGTCATGGCGTATTTCATGACCACATAGGGCGTTTTCTTTGTAATGTAATGAAAAAATACCGGATTTAACGCATCGCATTCCTCACGCATAAAGTCCTCTTCCACCCGGACTCCCGCTGCTCTTAAGATCGCCGCGCCTTTTCCTGCCACCAGGGGATTCGGATCTCTTGAACCGATCACAACTCTTGCGATCTTCTGCTCGAGGATCACCTCCGTGCAGGGAGGTGTCTTTCCGTAATGGCAGCACGGCTCTAACGTCACATAGAGTGTCGCGCCCTCCGCGCTTTCCGTAAGCGACGCAATGGCATTTCGCTCCGCGTGGAGTTTTCCGCACCGCTCATGATAACCTTCCCCTATGATCCTTCCGTCTTTCACGATCACAGCTCCCACGAGGGGATTCGGACTTGTCCAGCCAAGTCCCCCTTTTGCAAGCTCAATGGCTCGCAGCATATAATCCCGGTCCGTCATCTTTTTCACTCCTTTCCGCAAACCTGCCTTACGGGCGCAAGCAGGAAATTCCATAGGAATTTTCTGTTAAAAAAAGCCCTGTAAAGCAGATGCCTACAGGGTTTTCCATATTCAGTCCGTTGTTTCATTCGGAAATATAACTTTTCTGCAATTCACAGCTTTCCCGGATCAATCTCCTGTTACACAAAAAAGCCCTGAAACAGTTTCCTATTCCAGAGCTACTGATCCGATCTTCCGTGATCCGGAATTCCTCGATCCCATACTCTTTTTCGAGCACCGGATCGCTTCCGCATATCACAAACAAACCTGAAATTCTTCTTTCATCCAGACTATACTGTCGGCCCCGGAATCTCACCGGATCATGCCTCTCGGCTCGCGGGCTTTACCGCCGGTAGGGACTTGCACCCTGCCCTGAAGACTTATTATTGAATTGTCCTATCGCTGACCGTCATTTCCATCAGCGGTTGTTTACAATATACTCCCGTTCTCCGTATTTGTAAAGTATTTTCGATAGGAATTTTTGTCATTTCCAGACAATATTTCCAGACAGCCCAATCCATAACCCTGACCGGCTCCGCAGTCCAGAAAGATCTTATCGTCCTTTATGATCATATCTCCCGCGTACTGTGTCCCATATTTGAATGTCGGCGTGTGTCCCACTACGGCAGTCATTCCCGCCGGAAGCCGGTTATCCGCATCTGGTGATTCATAACGGTTTATGAGGACATCATAATCCGCTGTTTTTCTTTTCCCACCGGGATCTTTTTGCACTGCCAGAAGTTCTTTTTTCATTTCATCATCCGGCGCTCCGTGAACCAACACATACTTCCTGCCGCAGATTTCCATGACTTCCCAGAGCGGCATCGTTTCGATAAACTCCAGAACCTTCCTGCGTCCTGTCTCTGACAGCATATTCATCTGCCTGATGATCCCCGCCCCGTCTCCGGCCACCCAGGGCCGCATCGTGGAATCCGGGATCCCGGCCGCGCGGTCTGTTCCAAAATACTGTAAGAGCCGCTGTTCATGATTCCCTCTCAGCGCCAGAATATTCTTATGTTCCATCACAAAGCACAAAAGTCCCAGGGAATCCGGTCCTTTCGCCACAAGATCCCCCAGGATCACCATCCGATTCGCATCCGTAAACCGGATCTTTTTCAGTATTTGCAGAAAGGGAATAAAATATCCATGAATGTCACTCATCAGATACAGGTTCCCGCTCATGCCGCTGTCTCCGGGCCGTACACATAGAGACGGTCCCCTTCCACATTCACGTAGCCTTCCGTGCCTTTTTCCAGATAGTTACGGCTTAAGAAGCAGAGCGGTTCTCCCATTCCCATCTTCGCCATAACGCGGTAATAATCCCCCTCGAAGGAGGAATACTCGACCGCCACCGGAAAACTGTTCTCCTGCCGCTCGCTTCCGGTCCACACCGTGTTCTCCGCGCGGAAGCGGACAGTCACCATGTCATCTTTGCGGATTCCGTTTCTTCCGAGTGTTCCGCAGACACTGCCACCGAGATCGATCTGCGTGCCGCCATCCTTCCTCGCGTATCCATGTACCCGGTTTCCGGCACCTAAAAGAGCCGCCACCGACTCCGTTCCCGGATTCCTGTAACAGTTTTTCGGGGAATCGATCTGGTCGATATTTCCCTTGTTCATGATCACGATCCGGTCCGCCATCGCGAACGCCTCCGACGGGTCATGGGTGACGTGAAAGACGGTCGTCCCAAGCTTCCGGAACAAGAACGCCATTTCGGTTCTCATCTCCACTCGGAGCTGGACATCCAGATTGCAGAGCGGCTCATCCATCAGGAGAATATCCGGCTTCGTGATCAATGCCCGGGCGATCGCGACTCTCTGCTGCTGACCGCCGGAAAGCTCCGCCGGATACCGTTTTTCCAGTCCCTCCAGATGCAGAAGCTTTAAGAGTTCCTGTACCCGCTCCTCGATCTCCTCTTTTCCGGTTTTGCTCCGCTTTAAGCCGTAAGCGATGTTATCATACGCTGTCATATGTGGCCACAGTGCAAAATCCTGAAACACCATGTTCATATGGCGTTTCTCCGGCGGCAGGACTTTTCCCGCCTCAGAGATCATCTGCCCGTTCATGGTCACGCGTCCGCCATCGGGAGCCAGCATGCCTGCGATAATGTTCAGCAAGGTGGACTTTCCGCAGCCGGACGGACCCAATACGCTGATGATCTCGTTTTTATGGACTTCCATGCTGATTCCCTTAAGCACTTCCGTCTTTCCAAAGCTTTTTGTCAGATCTTCTATTTTTAAGATGACTTCCTGTTTCTGAATCTCCATATATTCCTCCAAAAGCAGTTAGCGTGTACCCTATAAAGTCTCCCACTGTATCTGCTTTATTTCCTGATCGTCTAACTATTCTGTACCTTCATCGTTACCCGCTTATTTTCTTTCTGCCCCCGGAAGAGCTTCACCACAGATCCGGCTGCTCTTCTTCTCTGGAACAGCTGAGAATAAAGCGGTAAAAGCTCCATCAGTAAAATGAGAAGAACCACGATTCCACCGCCAAACACCGTTGCCGCCGCAGAATATCCGAATTTCAGATTTTCCACTCCTTTGCTGATGTAGACCGGCAATGTCTGATAGTTCGGCGGATAGAGGATCGTATTGATCGCAAGGTTGAACACGCTTCCGCCAAACGCGGATAAAAACGCGGACAGGACGGTTGCCTTTAAGAGCGGCCAGAGGATCGTCCGGACCCGTGTGATAAGACCGGCGCCGGATAGCCGAGCCGCAAACAGGATCGGTCTCGGGATCTTTGCCATACCGCCGGTCAAAACTCTCGTGATGACCGGAATCGCCGCCGCAACGCTGGCAAGGACAATGATCCTGGGTGTTCCGTACATCTTAAGCCCCACGGATTCGATCCACCGCTGATTCCATACGAAGATATAGCCGATACCTAAAACGACTCCCGGAACTGCCAACGCAACCAGGGACAGCACATCGATCACGCGCTTTAAAACGAAGTCTGAATAGTTCAGCACATAGGAAACGAAAAATCCGAGAACCAGCCCAATGATGGCTGCCGCAAAGGCAATCATCAAGGAGTGTTCCAGACCATTTAAGAGCTCTTTACTGTCTACGATGACCTTCTCATAATTCTTTAACGTGAAACTGAAATTTGCAACGGAGATCGAGTCGGAGAAGGACATGACCACTGTGGAACCAAGCGGCACGAACAGTGTGATAAATGCCAGAAATGCCCCTAAGAAATCGAGGATTATCCCGACTCCAAATGCAGGGCGGACCGGCACCGCTTTCACAGTTCCCGTATCAAGGAAATCATACCGTTTTTTACCAATGATCCTGTACTGGACGATCATGGCTGCGATGATGATTAGTACCAGATAGAAGGATAACACGCCTGCCATATCCAGGCGGATCGGGGAACTGTAAAGCGCCGTATAGATCGCGTATGGCAATGTCGGGAAGCGATATACTCCGGAGATCGCTGCCGGGAGTCCGAAATCACCGATCGTATCCATAAAGATCAGGATCGCCGCGGAACAATAGGCCGGAATGCATAAAGGTGCTTGCACGGTCTTCCACTCTTCCCACGGAGATGCCCCATTCATTCTTGCTGCCAGAGACAGCCGTTCCGGTTTCCACTCCAGGGCCGCCTTGATCGTCACATAAGCGAACGGGAACTTGTTGAGTACCATGATAAAAACCAGCCCCGGAAAGCTGAATACCAGACTGTTTATGTTGTTCCAGTGAAGCCAGGATCTCGCGATCCCGTTTCCGGAAGCGAAATAGACCCAGCCCTGGGCAATGATGAAGGACGGCATGATCATCAGAATCCACGCCGCGATGTCTAAAAGTTTCGCTGTCTTAAACTCCCATTTTACCCGGAAATTTGCAAGAAACGCCCCAAACACCGTACCAAAAAATGTTGTCCAGATGCCAAGAGACATGGAATTTCCGAGTGCCTTATACCAGAGCGGTTTTTCAAAGACCTCAAAGAGCAGGCTCATTCCATCTGCTTTTTCCGTATTTCCAAAAAATCCGGGACTTACGATCTGTAAAAGAACGGCCCCCAGCGGCAAGATAATTAAAACAGCAAGCACGGAAAGGATGATCCAGCCGATCGCCCCTTCTGCCTGTCCTCTATGTGCTGCGCTTCTTAATTTTCCACTATTTCGCGGACTCATCTGCAAACCACTCCTTGATCTCTGCTTCGTGTTCAGATGCCCAGGATGCCTCTGCATAGACAAGCTTTCCATCTTTCTCGCGATCTTCTTTTTCGTTTACGCCTGCAACGGACGGTTCAAAATATCCTTCATCTCCCGCATCCACCAGCTGCTGCTGTGTCTCCGGCTGTAAAAGGAATTCGATGAATTTCTTCGCAACCTCCGGCTGATCCGTCTTCGCGCTGATCGCTGCCACACGTACAGATGCCGGTGCGCCTTCTTCCGGCCAGATGATGCTGATCGGCTCTCCGGAAGCGATCATGCCGTATGCGTTGCTCTCCTGAAGTCCTGCCACCGCGATCTCACCGCTGGCAAGCGCCTGAACCACCTGCGGGTTCTTTGGGTAGACCTTTAAGCCATTTTCGAATAATGAGCCGAAGTACTCTTTTCCGCTGTCCATTCCCTTCGAGTTGAAGAAGTATGACACGAAGGGATATGCCGGAGCCGCTACGCTCGGATCTGCGATTCCGATCTTATCTTTATATTCCGGTTTTGCGAAGTCTTCCCAGGTCTTCGGAGCTGTTTCTTCTGTGAAAACATCATTCCTGTACGCGATCACGCCTGCCGCGTGTGCCCCGGTCGGATAGTATGCCTTGTCCGCCGGAACGATCTCCTTAAAGAAATCGGTGAGGTTTCCCGCATTGGATGGTTCCCAGTCTGTGAGAAGCATTCCCTTCTTTCCGAGAGAGTTGATACTTGGCATGGAATCCAGCCATACGATATCCCACTGTGGGTTGTCGCCCTCCGTCTCGATCCTTGCAAGTGTCTCCGCACCGTTTCCTGCTACGACTTCCACATCATATCCGGTCGCCTTTTTAAACATCTCCGGAATAATATCATCGAAGTCGTTTAAATATACTACAAGCGGTTTGGTCTGGGACACCTTCCCAGCCGTCTCCGCCACAGTTGTTGTCTCTGCCGCCATCGTCCCTGCTGCTGTCGTTGTCTCCGAAGCCGCTGTGGTCTCCGCTGTTTTCGCACCGCAGCCGGTCATGGATGCCGCCGCCATCAGTCCCGCCATGGTAAGTGCTGTCAGTCTTATTTTTTTCATAATGTGTTTCCTCCTGCAGATCGTCTCTGCCTTTTTCTTTTATGCCTGTCTGTCAGTTTCTGTCTTTATCCTATGCCTCCTCTGTAAAATCTGGTGCCGTCATCACCTAAAGCCTGTGTAAAATCTGTGTCAGGTAAGCTTCCGAAAATCTGGAAAGTTCCAAAGGTATTTCTTGCAGATCACTGCGATTCTTAGTATACTTGATCTATCAGGAGGGTGTCTTATGTTTAATTTTAATTTCTATACCCCGACCCGCGTCGTATTCGGAAAAGAAACCGAATACCAGATCGGAAAGCTTGTAAAAAATGTCAACTGTAAAAAAGTCCTGCTCCACTACGGAAGCGGCAGCGTAATCCGCTCCGGTCTTCTCGGACGCATTAAGGAATCCCTGGACGCGTCCGGAGTCACCTATGTGGAGCTTGGCGGTGTTGTCCCAAACCCACGTCTTTCCTTAGTCCGCGAGGGGATCGAGCTCTGCCGAAAGGAGGGCGTTGATTTTCTCCTTGCGGTAGGCGGCGGCAGTGTCATCGACTCCGCGAAAGCCATCGGTTACGGTCTCGCGAACGACGGTGACGTCTGGGATTTCTATGAACACACCCGTCAGGCATCCGCATGCCTTCCGATCGGCGTTGTTCTGACCATCGCGGCTTCCGGAAGTGAGATGAGCAACAGCTCTGTCATCACAAACGATGAAACACTGGAAAAACGCGGCTACAACAATGATATCTCCCGCCCTGTATTTGCTGTCATGAACCCGGAGATCACAATGACTCTCCCGCCATACCAGACAGCCTGCGGCTGCACCGATATTCTGATGCATACCATGGAGCGCTATTTCACAAACGGCGGAAATATGGAGATCACCGATGCCATTGCAGAAGGTCTCATGCGCACCGTGATCACGAACGCGAAGATCCTTGTGAACGATCCGGATAACTATGACGCGAGAGCCGAGGTGATGTGGTCCGGAAGTCTCTCCCACAACGGTCTCACCGGCTGCGGAAACGACGGCGGAGACTTTGCCTCCCACCTCTTAGAGCATGAGATCGGCGGCATGTTCGATGTTGCCCACGGTGCCGGACTGGCTGCGATCTGGGGAAGCTGGGCGAGATATGTGATCGATAACTGTACACCGCGGTTCGCAAAATTTGCAGTGAATGTCATGGGTGTTGATCCTGGAAAAGATGATATGGAGACGGGTTTAAAGGGCATCGAGGCCATGGAAGACTTCTACCGCGCCATCAATATGCCGACAAACTTAAAGGAACTCGGCATCGATCCGACAGAAGAACAGCTTGAGACCATGGCGAAAAACGCGAGAATCGCTGCAGGCGGCCCGAAGGGATCCGCGAAGAAGCTGGAAGCGGAAGATATGCTTAAGATCTATCAGATGGCTGCAGGCAAATAGCAGAAATCTATTAAAATCGTATGAAGAAAACCGGGATGCCGTCTATCTGCGCGGCATCCCGGTTTTTATATAATACCAGGAATCCTTAATTTTTATAAAACAAGACTGCCGTCCAGCATACGCCTGCTGATACGGCAGTCAATTTTTCATCTACGCGTAATCTCTGACTAAGAACACCGGCTTGATCGCCATGATCTCGTCGAATTCCTCCTGGGTAACGGATACATCCGCGTTAATCTTTTTCAGATCATTTTTTACAACGGCAAACGCGTCCTCCACAGACTCGGCGCGCCCCTCACGGACAGCACGCTGCATCCGCTCTACAGTCACCGGATGAAGATAACAGGACGGAACCGGAAGTCCGAGATGGAGACTATCCACATAGCCTGTAACGGCTTCTTCCGCCGCCGCAAGACGTTTTTCGATGGCTTTCCGGTTATTCGTACTCGTCGGCATGACATTCGCTCCGGAGAACAGGAAGATCGCCGCCATTCCGAAGAGGACAAAGTATACGGCAAACGCGTCATGATTCATAAAGGAGAACACTCCGTATGCAAGTGCCGCCGCCCCCATGACTACCATGAATAAGGCGAGCCATTTGTAAAACGGCTTTGTCTTCTCATACGTTCTCTTTTTCTTTGCCGCATTGGTGAGCTCTGTGAACAGGGACAACCGCTTCGTGAGGGCTGTTTTTGCCTGTTCCAGAACATTTACCGTCTCCTTCGCCTGCTCAGAAAGCGGAACGAGACATTTCTCCGCCTGCTTTTTCTCAGCTTCCGCAAGGCGCTTTTCCGCCGCTTCACTCACGGTCTTTACCTGCGGGAACCGTTCCTTCACGGATGCCACAAAAGCGTCCACCTGGTCCTCATACTTAAAGTTGCACTGTTTTTCCTTACCGTCCTCATAGACAACCACCAGATACGGCATCGTCGCAAACAGACCCTTTCCGGTGAATCCGCCTTTGCTCATCGCCACGCGCTTAAAGACACGGGAGACGGAAGATACCGGGATGTAAAAGCGCCGCTCCAGATAAAAGCTGTTGAGGTATAATGCCTCTTTTCCGATTCCGCAGGGCCCGATCTTCTTACAGTGTTTTTTGTCCTCCAAAAGAATACTCTCCGGGATCTCTTTTTCTCCAAGTTTTGCCGGTTTTAAGAACATAACTCTCGCCTCCCAAATACTGAATAACCAGTATAAGCTGCCCTCAGCCTTTCACCGGGGCAGCTTATACTTTCTGCATCATCTGCAGTCAGACACTCCCAGCTTTGCAGCCTGTCTTTCGTGTCATTATAATCTTACATTATACGGTCTGTTTCTTCGTTGCGCGGATGAAGATTCCAAGGAATACGACCGCAAGTACGATGCCTACCGGATACGCAACTGCAGTACCGAGGTTTAAGCACTCTTTTGCGCAGAAGAAATATGTCATGGAAACAGCGCTCATGAAGGTTGCCGGAACTGCTGTGAGCCAGTAGTTCTTCTTTGCCTTGTAGAGGTACATGCTTGCTGTCCAGAGAACGATCATAGCCAGTGTCTGGTTTGTCCAGCTGAAGTATCTCCATACGATGCTGTAATCCATATGTCCGACGATAGCGCCGATTCCAAGTAACGGTACGCAGAGAAGCAGACGGTTCTTCCAGTTCTTCTGGTCAACCTTGAACCAGTCAGCAAGTGTTAAACGTGCGCTTCTGAATGCTGTATCACCGGAAGTGATCGGGCAGGCGATAACACCTAACATGGCAAGAGCAATGCCGACACCGCCCATGGTCTTCTGGCAGACATCATAGATGGCTGCGGACTGACCGTTCTTCATGATCTCTGCGAGACCTGTGTTTAAACCACCTGTTACTTCGTAGAGAGAGCATCCTGCTGCTGCCCAGATCAGGGCGATAATGCCTTCACATACCATTGCTCCGTAGAATACGAAATGACCCTGTTTCTCAGATTTCATGCAGCGCGCCATAAGAGGTGACTGTGTTGCGTGGAAACCGGAGATCGCACCGCAGGCAACGGTGATGAACATGAAGCTCCATATCGGTGTTCCACTCGGATGCATGTTTCTGAAATTGCTCCAGATCTCCGGGATCACATATTCCGGTTTTGTGAAGATACCGAAAGCAACACCGAGTGCCATGATGATCAGGCAGATACCAAAGATCGGATAGATCTTACCAATGATCTTGTCGATAGAAATAAAGGTTGCGATAAAATAGTAAGCCAGAATGATCCAGAGCCACATCTCTTTGTTTGCGACCATGCCCTGTGCTCCGCTGTTGCTGAACAGGGTTACGATCAGACCGGCCGGACCAACTGCGAAAACAGTACCGACCATCACAAGAAGTACAACACTGAATACACGCATTACGTTCTGCATCAGGCCGCCGAGGTAGATTCCGCACACCTCTGAGATTGAAGCACCGTCGTTTCTCTCGGACATCATGCCGGAGAAGAAGTCGTGAACACCGCCTGCAAAGATCGTACCGAAGGTGATCCACAGGAATACGATCGGTCCCCACAATGCACCCTGCATGGCTCCGAAGATCGGGCCCAGACCAGCGATATTAAGAAGCTGGATCAGAAAGAGCTTCCATTGGGGCATGACCACATAGTCGACGCCATCGTTGATTCTGACTGCCGGTGTCTCTCTGTCATCCGGGCTGAAAATGTTGTTTACGAGGTTGCCGTAAACGAAGTAGCCTCCGATTAAAAGTGCCAGACAGACGAGAAAACTAATCATACAAATCCCTCCTTGAATATACATTATGCTTAGTTCTTTTCTTCAAGCAAATGTATTATAGTATATTTTGCACAATATTTAAAGATGGTCCGCATGAACAGCATGGATATCTGCACAAACGGCACTCCTTTCATCATGAACGGAGTGCCGCAGCTTCTCTTTCTGTCAGCTGATCTTCAACAGCTGTTTTAACGTTTTCAGTTTTTCTCTTCCCACCGGGAGTTCCCGGCTCTCATACCCCTTCATATGTACGGAAAGTCCGTTTCCGCTGCCCGCGAAAAGTTCCGAAATAAAGGACAGATTTATGAGATAACTCTTATGGATCCGGAAGAACCCGAAGTCTGTCAGCTTTTTCTCAAGCTCTCCCAAAAGCTGGTTGACTTCACAGGATTTCGATGTGGTGTGGACCACACATCCGTGTCCGTCGGTCTCCGCATACACGATCTGGGCGATCTCCAGGAACAGGATCCCGTGGCTGGCCGTCACAGGGATCTTGCCGAACACCGTTGCTTCGCGCCTCTCTTCCACACCTGCTTTTTCCTGCTCTGCCCCCTGTTTTTCTGTTGCTTCCGGTTCCGTTTTTTCCTCCGGCTCCTCCATTTTCCCCGCAGGATCAGTTTTTCCTTCCCCAATGCACTTTTTCACAACATGATGCACCCGCTCCGGATCGAACGGTTTTAAAATATAGTCATCGATCTCCATCTCGTACGCTTTCGCTGCATACTGGGAATAGGCGGTGGCAAAGACGATCTTCGCCCCGGGAAACAGCCGTTTTGCCGTGGCCGCCAGCGTCGTCCCCTCCATGTCCCCGAGGTCCATATCCACAAAGATCAGATCAAACGAATCTGCCTCATTAAACATCTTTAAGGCGTCCGCTCCGCTCTCCGCTTCCGTAATCTCACAGTCCGGACGCACTTCCTTCACCCTGCGGATCAGCATTTTTCTTGCCGGTCTCTCATCATCGATCACTGCGATCTTCAAAACATCTCCCCCTGTCTCTCATAGTTTCCCCAATGTATAAAATAGTCCGGTCGTAACTGTTCAGTAGGTCTGCGCACTTGCTGCGCTGACCGTAAGAAAACATAGGCTGGAAGGCAAAAATCCCATCAGCGAAGCTGATCTGGAATGGATTTTTGCACGTAACTATGAAGGTACTGAATAGTTACGTCCGGTCACAGTATTTTCCTGTCAGCTCTCTGTCTGATACGGAATACAGAACGAAACATCCGCCCCGTCATCCGTATTCCGGATCTCCAGCCCATAACGCTTTCCGTATGTACTCTTCAAACGTTCATTCACATTTTTTAATCCAACGCTGCCGGTCTTGTTTCCGGTCAGGATCCTCTCTGCCTCTTCCGGTTCAAAACCTTTTCCATGATCCCTGACTCCGATCCTCACCAGCTCCTCCCCGGGCCCGCTCTGCACCCGTTTTGCTGAGATCTCCACTCTGCGCACCCCGTCCGCGCTGTTTCCATACCGGACAGCGTTCTCCACGATGGGCTGCAGGATAAAGGACGGGACCTGACAGGAGAGACCGTCTTCCACGTTGATCTCCACCCGGAGCTTCTCCTCAAATCTCGCCTTCTCGATCTCCAGATACGTCCGGACATGGTTGATCTCCGTATCGATATCCAGCATGTACTGGTCGTTCTCCAGAGTCTGACGGTAGTAGGACGCTAACGTTAAGATCAGGTCACTGGCCTTTCCCGCATCCTCATCGCAGATGCAGGAGATCGTATTCAGCGCGTTGTAGAGAAAATGCGGGTTTACCTGAGACTGCAGCGCCTTAAACTCCGCTTTTTTCCGCAATTTCTTCTGATATTCCACATTGTAGACCCCTAACTGTGTGGAAAACATCTTCGCAAGTTCCTCCAGAAAATCCCCGATGCTTCGTTCCACACGGCGTCTCTTTTTCACGACAATGGACAGACTTCCGATCTTCTCATCTCCGGTCATGACCGGAACTGTCACCGTCACGAGGGAGTGAAACAGCGGCCGTATCTCCTCATCGAGATCTTCCTCCCAGATACATTCTGCTTTCATTCCTTTTGCCGGTCCTGTCAGATGTTCCAGAAACTTTTCCCGGCGGAAACGGCTGTCATCGATCAGGGAACTCACCGCCAGAACTTCCTTTTCATCCGTGATGATTACCGCCTGACATGGGATCTCACCAAAAATGATATCAGTCACAGCTTCCATATTTTCCCGCTTTCCGAAACCTTTTCTCAGATAGACGAGACTCTTGTCCGCGATCCCCATGGAAAGACGCATCCGCTCCGCAAACAGACTGTCCTCACGCATATATACCATATCAAAGGTCTTGAAAAAGAGCACCATTCCCACAGAATTCATGACGATCATCGGGACGGCAATCTTTCCCACAAGTTCCATGGCCGCGCCGAGAGGCTTCGAGATCATCAAAATGATCACCATCTGCAGGATCTCCGCCTCGGCAGTCAGGAAAAACAGATCGATGCTGTCCATCTCTCCTGCCTTGTACTTTTTATAGACCAGACTTCCCAGCACGCCTTCCACCAGCGTCGAGACTGCGCAGGAAGCTGCTGTAAAGCCGCCAATATCAAACAGGAACCGGTGGGCTCCGGCGATGAGTGCCGTCATCATTCCAACAAACGGTCCTCCCATGATCCCTGCTGTCAGAACGCCAATGACGCGGGTATTGACGATGGCCCCGCCGGTCTTTGTCCCTGTGTAGGTCGACACGATGCTGATGGCACCGAAGATCACTGCCAGCGCCATCTTCTGGGCGATCGTGCTATTCTCTCCACGGAACAGCTTCCGCACCGATGCCATATTGGTGAGCAGCGTTGCCAGAAGCACCAGCAGTCCGATATTTAAAAGCATGTTGAAAAACATGGTTCCTGTCATAAAGCTCCCCCTGTCCCCGCAGACTGGATGTTCTTGTCTGCCTCTTTCACATATTTTTATCATATCATATTTTTCTGTTTATTTGTTTAGAAAATGTGAAGCGCGGTCGCTTGCGACAGTCTACATCTTCGCGCGAGTGCGCATCTTTGGCACGTCAGTGCCTTTTTATGTAACAGGGAATTCCCCGGGATTTCCTGTTACATAAAAAAACTCCGGAAGACCTGGGCTTCTTCCCTCAGGTCTTCCGGAGCTTTGCACACCGACCGTAAACCAGGCCGGTATTTTCCTTATGAATTGTAGATATCCTCGTTTAACATTCCCTCGGATTTCGCAACGTAGATTGCAGTTGCGGAGTCGCCGACAACGTTAAGCGCGGTTACTAACATCTCGATCGGGCGGTTGATCGCAAGGATCAGGCTGTATGCTAAGAGTGCACCGTCGTTGATGTAGCCAAGACCGGAAAGGATCGTGAACAGGATGATCGCGCCTGCGCCCGGAGCTGCCGGTGTACCGGCGGATGCGATCAGGGCTAAGAGAGCGATCACAATGAGCTGGGACAGGGTTACATCGTAGCCTGCGCAGCCTGCGATGAACAGAGTCGCAACGACCTGCATGATCGCGGTACCGTTCATGTTGATGGTCATACCGAGCGGAAGTACGAAGGAAGCGATCTTCTCATCAACACCAAGCTCCTCTGTGGTCGTCTTCACGTTAAGCGGAAGAGCAGCCGCACTGGAGGAAGTGGAGAATCCGAATACTGCTACACGGAAGATCTTCTTTGCGAACTTCACCGGATTCTGCTTTGTTGTAACTGCTACAAAGATCGGGTATCCTACGAAGAGGAATACAAGAAGCAGGATAACGGTTACGACAACGTATGCCAGAGCCGGTTTTAAGTGGTGGATTCCGTATGTCGCGAATGTTCTTGCAAGGAGAACGAAGATCGCGAACGGACCGAACTTTGTAACAACGTAGTTTAAGAATACAACAATGATATCGTTTACTTCTGTGATGAGCTTCTTTAATGTTGCGCTCTTCTCGTCGCCGACTGCCTTCATGCAGAGACCGAGGGAAACCGCTAAGAACACGATCGCGAGAACGGAAGTGTTTGTGCTGAATACCGCTGTGATATTGGACGGAACAATGTTAAGGATCACATTTAACGGGTTGGAACCGGTAGATCCGGCAGAACCTTCAAGACCCTCCACCTGAATGTTGAATACACCTGCATTGTAGATCATGATTCCGACTACGCATGCCATAAGTAATGCGAAGAAAGAGCAGATCAGGAAACCTGCGATCGTTTTTACGGAAATTCTGCCGAGAGTTCTTGTATCGGAAATCTGTCCGATCGCAAGTGTAATGGATGTGAATACCATCGGCACGATGACGAGCTGTAAAGAACGAATAAATAACTGTCCGACAATGTAAAAAATACCAAGTGCCTTTTCAGCACCTGCTGCTGTGATATCCTGGAACAGGATGCTGTTGATCGTTGCCCAGACAGCTTCTTTGCCTGTGCTGTTGAGGTTTTCTCTTAACATCATTAACAGAAGACCTGCTACAAGACCGCAGACGAGGGAAATACTCATTCTGACAGCGAGTGAACTTTTCTTTTTCTCCATGTAATCCTCCTTTTTTTACCGCGCAACACACCCGGAAACATAAGTTTTGGGGCGGCTCTCCAAAACATTCCTGATATGCGGACACAGGCTTTGACTCATTACCCGCATAAAAATCTCCGGGACACTGACAGGTTTTTCTCGATCCCTGTCGAACTATCCCGGAGATTATATCGTAGTCTGAGCAATTCCGCAAGTAGGAATTTTAAATTTCTTTATGTTTTTTTTACAGAAATTTTATTTACTGGAATCGGCTGCCGGAACAGCCTCCGAAGTCTGTGTCTGATCCAGTGCCGCATTTAACTCCCGGAACGCCGCCGCGAGATCCTGCTCGTTGCCGTCCGTGTCATAGATCCTGCCATACTGCTCGTGGGTATACATTTTAATATTGTCCAGTGTCACGCTGCGATCTGTCGTGATCGAGAGATTGTAGTTTTCCTGCCACGGGATGGAGCACTCATAATTTCCCGCTTTCGTCACCTGAACCGACTTTTTAACGTCACCGATCTGGAAGGTGACCTTCGCCGTGCCGTTCTTCGGCGCCGCCCAGAACTTTACATGGATCTTGTCCGTCTGTCCAAGACGTCCATAGACATTCTGGCTGAGCACACTGTCTTTTGACAGGGTGACTGCCTTTGATCCGTCATGTTCCGTTTTCTCAACCTTTCCGGTGGTATCCCAGCCTGTCAGTCCCAGAGCGAACTGGCCATTGTATACACAATCATTTACATAATTCCGGTATACCCAGAGACCGTAGCCGCAGGTAGTATCCTTTAAGATCGGAGCGGTATTCTTCACAAAGTCCGCCACCTGGGACTCCTCGATCTGGGTATTGTAGGAGAATGCCTCTGTGGAATCCGCATATAGGAACTGCTCCATAAAATACTTCTTTCCGCTCTTTTCCACCAGACCGTTCATGCTGTTCTGCATGGATGCCAGCGCTGTTTCCGCGGAAATATGGTCTCCTACGTTCTGCTGTCCGAGGGACACGCTGTACATAAGAGCGGAGTACTCGGCATCGGCACACGGATACGTGGCGGAGTGGGAATAGTAGGTATAGCTTCCGTCCAGCTGGTAGATCGGGTCTCCGTCGGACCGGACCTCCATGGATAGTCCGGGGAACACTTCCTGACTCTCGGAGAGGAGCTTATTTAAAAAGCTGTCATAGAACTCAAAAAACAGCTTCGCCTCCGGGCGCTTTCTCTCCGGGATCCAGATCTCGGAATAATCCTGGAATGTCTTTCCGTAGACCGCGCCGACCTCCGCAAGGGAGTAGTGGGCCTTCAGGTAATCCTGATATCCGCATCTGGATGCCAGACGGATACTGAGGGCTCTTGTGAGATCCCGGTCCATGTTTGACGTATAATCCCAGAAGTCCTCCCAGGTAATAAAACCGCCCTGAAAGTTCCCGTAGTCGGATACCCGGTCATAGATCGTCTTACAGTAATCTATCCACATCTTCCTGTCATTGCTTCCGTCCTGCACCACACCGGCATATCGCTCCGGAAGGGACGCTTCGCCGCTGTAATCCCAGCAGTAACCGATCCGCAGCGTCACCATAAGTCCGTGGTCATCCGCGCACTTCATGACCTGATCGAGTTTTGTGAAAGCAGCCTCGTTGTACATATTTCCCATGTCCCCCGGCTGAAATTCTCTCCACGGGATCACGAGAATAATGCTGTTGAAGCCGTCCGCCTTGATGCGGGCAAAATTTGCCCCCATGTTGTCATCCTCTGTTCCCCAGTAGTTGATAGGCCAGGCATCACCGAAGTAGGTCACAGATTTTAAGTATTCCGGAAATGCCGCCTGCGCTTCCATCCGAAGTTCAGGGATCCCCGCCATCAGGGCTGCGGCGGCCAAAAGCGCTGCCGCTGGTCTTGCCAGTTTTCTTATGTTCATACGATCACCTTTTATAACTGTTCTTCACAGCTTCCTTTTTTGTTTCTGGTATGCATCGGCACACACCGATTCCCGTTTACTATACCACAATGTAAAAATTTCTGCAAAATTTATCCTTAAAAAAATTCTGCAAAATTTATCCTTGACTAATTTAAGACTTACGGGGATACTTTTATTAGAAAGATCGTAACGGTTCAGCAGGCTGCGCGCTGACCGCACTGGTCGCGCCGGCCGTACTCGCCGCAGTAAAACGCAGACTTTACGGTACTGGAGCGTTGCGAAGTATTTATTAAAGGAGGACTTTATAAGTATGGAAAAATCAACGGTTTATTTTACCGATTTCCGGTGTTCGGTTGGAACCAGCCAGTTGGACAAGCTGAAAAAGCTCTGCGTTGCTGCAGGAATCAAAAACATTGACATGGACGGAAAATTCGTCGCGATCAAAATGCATTTCGGTGAACTTGGAAACCTCGCCTTCCTTCGTCCAAACTACGCAAAAGCGGTAGCAGATCTCTGTAAGGAACAGGGCGGCATGCCGTTTCTGACCGACTGCAACACCCTGTATCCGGGCAGCAGAAAAAATGCTCTGGATCATTTAGACTGTGCAAACCTCAATGGCTTCAACCCGATCTCCACCGGCTGCCAGATCATCATCGGTGACGGTCTTCGCGGAACCGACGAGGTGGAGGTTCCGGTCGTGAACGGAGAATACTGCAAGACGGCCTTCATCGGCCACGCGGTTATGGACGCCGATGTCTTTATCAGCCTGACCCATTTCAAAGGTCATGAATCCACCGGTTTCGGTGGTGCCATCAAAAACATCGGTATGGGCTGCGGAAGCCGTGCCGGAAAAATGCAGCAGCATGCAAGCGGGAAGCCGTCCGTCCGTGAAAAGCTATGCCGCGGCTGCAGACGCTGTGCGAAGGAGTGCGGAAGCGATGCTATTACATATGTAAATAAGAAAGCCGTCATCGATTATGACAAGTGCAAAGGATGCGGCCGCTGTATCGGTGCCTGCAGCTTTGATGCTATCTACAATCCGAACTACAATGCCAACGAGCTTTTAGACCGCAAGATGGCAGAGTACGCGCAGGCTGTCTGTTATGACCGCCCGTGCTTCCATATTTCCCTTGTGCAGGATATCAGTCCGAACTGTGACTGCCACGGTGAAAATGATGCCCCGATCCTTCCGGATATCGGAATGTTCGCAAGCTTCGATCCGGTGGCTCTGGACCAGGCCTGCGCGGATGCCTGTCTGAAGGCAGCTCCAATCGCCAATAGCCAGCTTGGAGAACATCTCTCCCAGCCGGGATGGCACTGCCACCATGATCATTTCAAGGATTCCAACCCGAATATCGAATGGCAGGCGACTCTCGATCAGGCGGAAAAGATCGGTCTCGGCACACGACAGTATGAGCTGAAACAGATCTGATCGGGATTTTTCATAAAAAATGGGGAGAAGTTCCATTTTACGGAACTTCTCCCCGCTTTTTATGTACAATTGCAGCGCGTCATTCCGTTCACGCTCAATCGTATCAATCAATTTTTTACATCTTCATTCCAATCGCTCTCGGCTTGCATCCGTCCGGAATCGGGCAGTGATAGGTGTCGCCATCCAGCTCCTCCTCCATCTCCGCTTTCGCCTTCGCGATGATCTCCGGATCCTCATACATATCGATCGCTGCGCCTGCCATTGCCTTTGCCGCGTAGATCAGTCCCTTGTGTGCCAGTCCGCTCTTGCCCTGGGAAACGACCTGCCAGGAGTGGCCCGGTGTTCCAGCCGCCCATGTAGCAACGTAGGCCTGAGCAGTCGGACAGTTCCAGCTCACATCACCGACGTCCGTGGAACCGAAGGACATGATTCCGTCCGGATTGAATGGAGCGACAAAACGGTACATGCTCTCGCCCTTATGGGACAGGACTTCCGCCTTAGCTGCTTTGTCCTTGCAGCTCTTCGCGATCTTCTCTAAGGACTCAAAACGGCTGTCGCCAACGCCCTCACTGATGGCTTTGGCAAACTTCATCTCCTCTTCCGTGTACTCCGGAGCACCAAGCTCCACAAGGTTATCCCAGAGTTCCTTTGCGATCACCTTGTTGCTCATGAGGTTCGAGCAGCCCTTTACGAAATCGATCTCCACGCGGGTCTCTGTCATATGGGCAGCACCCTCAGCGATCTTGTTGACACGCTGATAGATCTCCTCCACCTGACTGTTCTTCGGGGCACGGATCAGATACAGAACTTCCGCGTACGGCTGTACAACATTCGGGGAATATCCGCCGGTGTTTGTGATCGCATAGTGGATTCTCGCTTCCGGAACCACATGCTCTCTTAAGAACTGGACACCCATGTTCATAAGTTCCAGCGCGTCAAGAGCGCTTCGTCCAAGATGCGGCGCTCCGCCTGCATGGGCACTCTTTCCATAGAATTTATACGCTACCTGATAGTTTGCGAGGGAGCTTCCCGTGTCGGCCTGCGTTAAATCTCCCGGATGCCATGTGATCGCGGCGTCAAGGTTTGCGAACACTCCGCCTTTCGCCATAAATGCCTTTCCGGATCCGCCTTCCTCACCCGGGCAGCCAAAATAGATCACGGTTCCCGGTTTTCCGCTTTCTTCCAAATACTTTTTGATTCCGATCGCCGCGGAGAGGGACGCTGTGCCGAGCATGTTATGTCCGCAGCCGTGTCCGCTGGCACCATCATGCACAACGATCTTCTCGGTAGCTCCCGCTTCCTGATCCAGTCCGGACAGGGCATCGAACTCGCCTAAGATACCGATCACAGGTTTTCCGGAACCGAACGTGCCCTTAAACGCTGTCGTTACACCCGCAAGACCTGTCTCAACTGTAAAACCTTCTGCTTTCAGAACATCGCAGAGGATCTTCATCGACTTTTCTTCCGTGAAGGCCGTCTCCGCGCAGCCCCAGATCTCGTCGCTGGCGGTAAAGATCTCGCTGGATTTCTTATCAATTTCTTCCCAAGCTGTCTGTTTTCCCATCTCCATATCACCTTTCCTGTACATGATTTCCGGCTGTTGTCCGCACTGCCTTTTTCATTTTTTTTAAAGCGGCCCTCGAACTTGCATATTCGAGTTATTCTGATTTTTCGCACAATACACAACCAGTTGTCTATAATTATACTATTTTATTCCATGATGCGCAACCTTTTTATTCTTTTGTGCGTAAAGTAAATTTTCCGTTTTAATTATATCAAATTTTCTCTTCTATTTATGTTGCTCTTCACAGCCGCTTCCGGCTTCGGAGTCTTTTGGGACATGGTTTTTTGCTGGCTGACTTGAAAAAGTAAATTCCAGTGCAAAAGTAAATTCCACCGCTCTTTTA
>ERZ1026901.151-NODE-151-length-62241-cov-29.331908_pt1 | contig 62241 bp, 63 predicted proteins | sample MGYA00380179_ERZ1026901 | MGnify/ENA primary metagenome ERZ1026901 (study PRJEB33269, sample SAMEA4719815) | human gut metagenome | biome: human-associated habitat; feature: organic feature; material: feces | place: Cameroon | collected 2013-10 ... | reverse complement strand
AACATACAGAAAAACACATAAAAAAAGGTGTGTCACAGACTTATGACACACCCTCATTATATTAGCTTCTTCACAATATACATTGTATCAAACCACATTTGTCCAATCGTTTCCAACACTCCGAACCTCAGGAGTTTCAGAAATCTCTTGCGACGCAGCACAGCCTTCAAGAGGAACGCCTTCTCATTATCAAAAAGATAATGCCCGAAATTACCACCCTTGAACACTTCACCCAACAACACTTTACCAAGACTCTCATCGGGAGAACACAGCATCCATTCAGCATCCATGAGGAACACCTCCTTCAGCACCCACATTAGAGCAGCCGCCGTTTTCCTCATCCCCATTTTCCTGATGAGTGCCATAGCCTCCACCCTCTCATCCTTCGAAGAAGACTTCAGCACATAGTAAAAGTCGTTCATCTGTCGCAGACCAATACCCCCACTAAAGAAATGACAATGGATGTGAGCAAGTTGCATCAGCAGGTTAAACATCGCCGAAGGAATTCTGAATCCCCTGTCACACATAACCGAGTTTCTCACCTCACTTTGCAAGAACCTCTGCAACCGATGACGATGAGAGGGAAAGAAAAGACCCGAAGAAGGCAGGAAATGCACTTCGATATCAATACCACTTGCCCCAGGCAACAGATGCACATGATGATATGTAGCCTTCTCCGCCCTGTCGGTCAGTCCATGATGGTCAATCCAGTCCACGACAAAGTCCTTACCCCCATCCACAAAGATGTCGATATCACCAGGAATTCTGCATCCCCTTACAGGGTAAAGCAGCTCATTGCCCTGCCCTTTCAATATCACGGTAAAGATACCATTCTCATCAAACAGCTGTGTCAGCCTTTTCGCCTCCTCATCAAACTTCACATTCTTCCGTTTGATAACCTGCGAGATACCCATCCATTTCAGCACCAAGGCTGTTGGCGGTTTAGTACCACCGAGGTTCACATTCCTGTTGACGCCCTCGAAAACCACTCCCAGCATCGACTGCCTCTCAGCCTCCTTATACAGTCCCTTCCAGGCCTCCATAGGAATCACCACAGCCTCATCCGATATCCCCAGTCCCAACCTTATCAGTTGAAAGAAAATACTATAGTCCTTTTCCATGCGCATTCATCTCCAAGTTCTCCAGTTTCTCCATCATTTTACGTTTGGTTTCCTTAGAAGCCTTCCATCTGCGTAGAGCCTCTTCCCTTGTTAACTTTGTATTATCCATTATATCCGTTTTTACGTTTGGTAGAGTACTAACGTTTATGTGAAACCCTAAAGACCATTATCTATAAATGAATCTAACTCCTTACATTGTTTATAATATGTATGAATCCCCTTTATAGAAATGATTTTTGACAACATGTATTTATTGCATAACACTTCAAGCGAAGAAGATGTTTGCGCCAAAGCCATCAGGTTACCCTGCAAAGTCTGTAGAGGTTGCTCTTTGATATCAATATCAGTTACAATAATATACGCAAGATGATCAGCATTACAAAATTTTGGGTTGGATGCATAATCATTACATATATCAATACTATCTTTCAACTTTTTGACAAAATCATAGCCTGTCACCTGTTTTTCTATCTTTTTCTCTACATTTTTCTTTTGATACTGCAGAAAATCAACCCACCCCTTTATTTCAACGAACAACAGCTTGTCGTTCTTTTCAGACAATCCATCTACCGAAGCACAAGAAATCACCTGATGTTCCTTGCAGTAGGCGGTCTTTACATCATCAAAATTCACGAATCGTTTAGCAGGCTCCCAAGAACACCTGGGTGTCGTAGCACAAGGCTTATGCAGCTCACAAACAGAACAAAGAGAGAAATGCTTATCCTTCACCAAAAACGATATTAATTCACTGGCAGTTTTCATTTCATTCTTCCCCTTACTTCATCCACGTTCATGATTTTATTCAAAGGCTCAGCCAAGGTAAGAAAAACCTGGTTTAAGTCATTAGTAACCTCGTTCATAGTTACCATATCATCATTACCACACTCTGCCATGTAGTAGTTCACATACTTCTCAATGTTATACATAGCAGAATAATACCTCACGGCTTGCAGGAAATACGGACTATGGGTACTGATCATCACCGGAATACCAGAATTAACAATCTGTACAATAACCTTAGCAAACTCCACTTGCCACTGAGGATGCAGATGATTCTCAGGTTCATCCCATATCAGTGGACGATTATTGGAAATACAATAACCATCAAGCAGAAGCTGCAAGGCACCAAAACTTTTGATACCAGAAGCCACATTGATAGGCTTGATTTTCATACCATCTTTTTGATATACGATGCTACGTGAACTCTTATCATATGCAAACGTACCATGAATGATATCCTCTGTGTGGTATTCCTTCGATTGAGGTTCAAACAGATTTGGCTGAGCATGAAAGCTCTGAATGTTCCAAACCTTATCTACAAAGTCTTTCACATGAGCAGGAACCATAGGTCTAAATCCAGAAACAGACTTCATTTCCCGATAAGCAACAGAATTTCTTAAGCTATCAAGTAGATGGAAGTACAGTGGCGACTCAACATAAGTGATATCCTCATAGAATCCCCTTTCAGAAAAGGAGACTTCTGTCACTTGATTATTCTTTGCCTTAAACGACAGCTTCCCCTCTTCTTCTGTATCAAGCATAACATAAGTAAGTTCAGACTTAGAAGAACAGAACTGCCCCATAAACTCAGATTCAACGAGATAAGCCAACTCCGTTTTCAATACAGCAGCAGGATTATTCACCTGATCAAAGCAAATCCGAATATTCACAATATCCTCCTTGAGCAAGGATTTTTGGCGAGGAGACAAATCAATATCTTCGATTTTAGCATTCAGATGATCAAGAAAAGCATTTCGTTCCGCTTCGTCCTGACATATTCTTTCCATTTCCGATTTAACACGAGGCAACAGATCCATAGTACCATCTATGATATTTTTCCCATAGAAGTGCTTATACAAAGAATCTATATGCTTAGAAGCTTTGTTGGCAGAACTTTCATTACTCAAGCTTCTCATATTAGAGACCGCCTTGATAATAGAAAAGAATGCTCTACCTATGGTACTTTTTCCCATATCATTCTCTCCCACAATCACAGTCAAGCCATTCAAGGCAATATCTGCTTCCTTGATTTTATTGATATTTTGTATCTCTAATCTCATTGGTCTATCAATTTTTCTGCAAAACTAAACAAAAAACATTATATATACAAAGAATTGGAGCACTTTTTCATTTCGCATACCTTTTCTTCCGCCATTTCTCCAATAAAAAACTCAATAAAACCAGATATCAGCTATAGACTTAGAATCTGTGAATTCTGTGAAATTTGTGGGAGTCCACCATATATCGATACATTTATATGAATACGATGGTACCGATACAGCGCTATCGATAACTAACGCACAATAAATTTAACCTTCCAAGGACCTTTTGTTGCAGGTTCCTTCCATTTTTCCTTTGCAACCATCGAATCGTGAACAGCTTTACGAACAGCCTTAGCAAATTCACCTTTAACCAATGGCTTTGGAGCATTAATACCTAACATCATAATATAGTCTTATATAGTTCAAATATCTGCTGCAAAAATACGCTTTTTAATTGAAACCACCAAGAAAAAACAGAAAATCTGCAAGTTATCAGCAAAATACGCAATGCGCCATCCATCTTGTCTGCAGTCCCATCAAACAGCAATCCCAGCAAGGTGGCCCCATCAGCAGCAATCACAGCAATGCGGTCCCAAAGTAGTAAGTAATATTTGTATCCCTGCGTTCCCATAAGAAGCTTTTCAGCAAGGCGGGTTCATCCCGCAAAAAAACTGCAGCTCTGCTGCTGGCGTAGACCTCTGATGGTCCGCCAGCCTTATAGCGTAGCGGTTTGAGCACCGAGTAGGGCGGTTGGCACATCACTTGTCCCCTGAGGGGAAAAGGGCTTGGAAAAAGAGGTGGAGCCTTCTTTAATGGTAAAGAAGGACGGGTTGATTTTAGAAAAAACCTTCTTTAACGGGAAAAAGCTGTACAAATGAGCGCAATGAAAACTCGCTTTCAAATTGCCGAGTGCAGCCAGCTTTATCAAAGGAAGGACGGGTAGGTTTTCGAAAAAGTTAATTCATACTAAATATTCACTTAAAAGTGAACAGCCTATCTATTAAAAGCATTATATTTGCATTGCATAATAAAGAATTACAGCTATGCCACAAGTAACATTAAAGACTATAGAGCAGAAACATTATGATACAGAACAAATTATTCCGTGATTGCCTCGCAGCAATACCCGCCGAGCAAAAAGCCGAATTTGATTTGTCATTCGGAATTGCCGAGCGTATAAGTGAGATTTTGAAAGCCAAGGGGCTCACCCAAAAGGATTTCGCCCGCTTACTCAACAAGCGAGACTCAGAAATCTCAAAATGGCTAACAGGCAGACATAACTTCACGACTCAAACCATAGCTCGCATAGAAACGGCTTTGGGAAGCAAACTTATTAGCATAGCCCATTAATTGGGCTATGCTTTATTTATTAAAAGTATACTTAGGCTTATTATATGGAGTGCGTTCATGGAGATGACGGAAGCTCTCGATACGCTCTTCATTCAGGGTACCTTCATTCCACATTCTATCCAATTCATCATCAGCCCTCTTAACAAAATAATCAGAGATCACCTTTTTCATATTCCCAACTTTTCAAACATATCATCAGCACTTTTATACTCTGTCACTCTACCATGACGAATATCATCCATTGCATCTTCTATCCCAGACATGCTTTTCTGATGATTAGGAATAATCACAACACCATTCATAGACTCAAGAACCTTCTTGAGCCCAGCCATAACACTATTATCTTCCACCTGTATAGTTAATATTGCCATAACCTATAATTTTAAACGTTAGACTTTTCCGCAAAAATACATCTTTTTTTTAAATATCACCAAGATAAGAATCTAGAAATCTTCAAACAAAGACAATTCTCTATGCTTTGGTTCTGAAAATACACCTATTATAACATATGGATCAGGAGCATTTCTGTTTTGCCATTTATATTGAGTACCTATTAGCAAATAGGTATCTCTTTTATTAGCAAACTCCCAATATTTTTCCTTAACTTTCAGAATCGCTTCATTTCTTTTTTCTTCTTCAGTTATTTTTTTAGAATTCCAATAACAATTCAAATACAACATTCCAATTTCCCAATCTTCAATCATCATTCTTCGAAGTTTTCCATCTCTTGTTTTAAATTCATATCTAAACTTAACTGGAAGTTTCTTGGCAAACTCAAAAGTTTCATTTGCAGCTTTAGAATCATCGAATAAAGACAACTGAATCTTATCTGCTTCATATTTCTTTTTCAATGCTGTCAAACGTTGATTATATGATGTCAAATCTTCTTCTTCGGAAGAAATACTTAAAAATTCCGTAGGTTTAAGAACAGCCAAAGAGATTTTATTCATTTTTGTCTGTTTTAAGACTTCAGTCATATCATTGAATACTATTTTATTCTTTTTTATCCAATGATCTCTAAGATTCCAGTTAGGTGCTCCTGCATCAATTTTATCAAGTATTTTAAGTGACTCTATATTTTTTATATGAAAACTTTCAGGTCGACCATCTCTTGGATTTTTCTCTAAATCAGCTTCTATCCATTGCCATTTTCCATATTTAGGTTTTTCATATTGAAACAACAATCTATGAGGAACTGGATATATTCTTATCCAGCTCCCATCTTCTCTAAATCCCGCCGTACACACAGTCTCAAAATGATTTTTAGACAGAGTTGGATACGTCATAACTGTTACCAAGACACGTGTTATCATAAAAAAATTTCATTTAAGTTGTACTTATGTTGTGGTAAAGACATGAGCGCTTTAGCAACTCTTGTACGATGACATTGTCTCGGGTCTTTTTCAAAACACATGAGACACACACGATTATCAGATTCAACAATATCATGTAACTGCAAGAGATTATTCCAATTTTTACGCAATGTTGTACACTCATACTCATCAAACAACTCATCATAATCATCTTGATTCACCAAAGTTTGTCTTTTTGAAGACTCTATACCAAGTTCCGGAATATGGACATACTTAATATTTACTCCATTACAAGCCTTCTCAAGAATACCTTTCGAAAAACCATATTTCATACTAAACGCATTTTTACGCACATCCACCAGCGTGTGAACATTGAGTCGAATCAATCGATTAAGAAACTTTTCCAAAGAAAACCCCTCATAACCAATTGTAAATAGCATTGGCTCAGTTTGAATCAATTTCATTTTTTGTTTATTCACTACATCTAATTCATCCGAGCTTAATATATGTTGCTTTATAACACTATTAATAGCAGTATAAGGCCACTTTCTATATGTATATGCTATCAGTTCACTTTGTGACATTTTACCATACAACCGACAAATGTCTTCTATTATTTGTCTCTCAAACATATCTAAATCTTGAAAAGCATGATACTGATGCAACAGAGTATATTCTTTATCTGATTTATCAACTTCATTAATTGAGATATAGCCATTTTTCTCCAAAGAAACCAAGTCCTGGTTAGCTTGAAAAGAAAAACATCCATAACGATACGGAACGAAATCATAAATTCGTTCATCCATTTCGCTACGAGAAAATAGGAACAGGTATTTTTGCATACATTTAGCAGTAACACCCCTTCCTAATTTCTCCAATATTGCCAATATTATTTTTTTTCTTTTTCCTGCTACCATAATTATTTTATCTATAAATTCTTACAAAGGTATTTTTTTTTTTTTAGTTTACAAAAAAACGCAAATGTTTTTATATAAAATTAAACATCGACGTAAGTTGATAGTATCAGAGAATCGGTACTATTACCACGGTTTTGGAACAGCTACCAATGTGCAAGCTAACCTTACCACAAAAGTTTAAGTCTATATCATCAAGCAACAAATCCACATCTTGCTCAACAGAAAAAGTTGCTGATTCTGTTGTGACAGAATCTGATGATTTGGACGCGAGACGGCCTAAAATGACTGTTTACAATCTAAATACCCATTCCTCCTATCATCCGACCAACAAATAATATCTTCATATTATTCATCTAAATACTATCCTCGCTAATGATTCTAATTTTGAGAACTTATATAAACAACTTGCAAGCAAAGCGATATTCAGTAATGTGAGAAAATTCATAATACACAATGGAGTGATATATCTTAAGAGTAGAATCACAACAAGTGTGCCCATACAAAGTCCAATAGTAACAAACGTCAACCTTTTAAATTCATCCTCTTTTTTACACCATCTTTCATACTCAAAAGGTACATGCTGAATGGGTTCGTATACATTTGTATAAAACGTTCCAGAAACATCACTTATCAAACCAAGTGAAAAATTTGTCTCATCATATTTGTGCGGAAACACTTCATTGAGATATTCACGATCAAGTTTGCCAAACGATTCTGCCTCATAAGAATTATAAGAACAATAATCTACCATATAGTTTTTTTTCCTATCCCAATAGTACCATACATTATTAATATCCTCACAAATTTCCTGCAATTGTTTTGCCGAGAATTTTGACACAGGATAATCCTGTCCGGACATAATGCACGGATAAGCAAAACGACCAAGCCTATCCATCAAGTCATTAAAAAGAAAAACATATTCTGCATCATCTTTCTTTGTTCCCTTATTAATTGAGAAATGAGCCTTAGCAGATGACAAAAACTTAAAATAGTTACTCAACCTATGCATAAAAGGTTGCATGACAAAATGATACCTTTCGATTACATTAGCTCCAACATGCTGATTTTCCAGAAATAATATAATAAAACCACCAGTAAGCAACGCAACAATTATAGTGATAATAATAGAAACCTGTTCTTCCATAGCGCTATAATAAGAGGATAAAGCTTTATCCAAAATAAAATACACAATCTTCATCAACTACATTCATTAAATCTCAGCATAAAAATATCCAACTGCATCACATCAGTGAATTCAAAGATTCTCTCATTTCCACATGCAGGCAGTAATATTGTTTTTGCCTTTTCTCGTAAATAGCTATAGCCTTTTGCTTGAAATGCAATGGGTAAGACCTCAATATAAAAGATCTGATTGCCCATCTAAAAACAGTATAATCCAGACTGCATCATCCCATCAATTACATTTTCATTCATCGGAAGTTCAAGTCGCTGTTCTTCACCAGGGCACAATATTATATTATTGAAAACATAAAATACATGCGGATTACCGATATTATAGCGAGCAAATTGGCGTACCATATCAAACATTGGATGATTAACATTTCCTGTTACTTTATGGTATTTTTGCTGGAACACTTCATAGAGAGATCTTTTGAATTGTCTGGTTATTACTGCAGAATTGAAATTACTTTTAATCTTAACTGTTCGTTTGGAATGATAATAATTAAAGAATATAGATCTAAATCTCTTATGAGTATTCTCATCCAAATTATGACCAAATATCCAAAAAGCATTGAAAATCTCCTTAAACGCCAGGTCGCATGAAGGAACGCCACGAGTTGCAGTACCAAAATAATGGTTACAATCATCACAAACGTCAAATCCTATATCATCGCTACCCAGATTATGTGGAACGATATGAGGAGCAGCCCTAAAACTGACATCTGGCTCTGTTTTCCCACACCAAATACAGTGACCTGTTTTTACGTATCTCATGTTAATTATCTTTCATCAGAATCAATATATTATATACTATACCCTTCTTCACTACTATACAATTAAACTGGGCAATTCTATCTTCGAAATAGTTGATTAGAAGCCTTTTATGCAGTATATTAGTTCTAAATCTTGATTCATAACTAACGCACAATAAATTTAACCTTCCAAGGACCTTTTGCTGCAGGTTCCTTCCAATTTCCCTTTGCAACCATCGAATCATGAACAGCTTTACGAACAGCCTTAGCAAATTCACCTTTAACCAATGGCTTTGGAGCATTAATACCTAACATCATAATATAGTCTTATATAGTTCAAATATCTGCTGCAAAAATACGCTTTTTAATTGAAACCACCAAGAAAAAACAGAAAATCTGCAAGTTATCAGCAAAATACGCAATGCGCCATCCACCTTGTCCCTGCAACACCCCCATACGTACATATTGCCAGACAAGCCTCCACCCACCAAACTGTCGAAAGCGAGCAATCAGTCTATCAAAATCTACCACTTGCAACCACACAATTTACGACAAACACCATTTACATAATTTGTCTTCAGCATCATTTTCTTGAAATACGCATATGCTCCTTTCCCCACTTTTCAATGGTATCAAGAGTTATGGTTCCATTTTCACATAACATGTCCAGCCCCTCATCTGCTTTTTTTGCAAAGTATTGGGATATCGCATTTTCAAGATTTTCCATATTTCCAAAAGACATTACAGTGTTTTTGAACTAACATGACAAGACCTATGATGGTAACGGAAAAGTAGACTCTACCATACTTCAACCCCATTCGGTTCTTTTCCAGTACGTTCCAAACAACTATTGCGAACCAAGTTCTCCAGTTTCTCCATCATTTTACGTTTGGTTTCCTTAGAAGCCTTCCATCGGCGTATAGCCTCTTCCCTTGTTAACTTTGTTTTATCCATATATTCATCCTCCCAATTTTATTAATCATTGATGCAGCAAAGATACGATAATCCGATGTAAACACCAAAGAAATTAGCATAAATCCTCATACGAAAGTCAATGAATCACAGAGTAAAATTCAAAAAATTGACAGTATCGGCGAATGGTGCGCTGCGGTATTTTTGCCGCTAACATTTGAAAAGAACGTTTTAATTTGCTCATGTTTACATTACTTTGTGCCATATCTATAAAGATTTTAAAAGTCTTCTGCAAAGATAGGCGGTTATTATTTTACATGTGCAGAACTTTACATCTTTTTGGTACCGATTGGTGCGCTATGATGGTCCGATTCATGCGCTACAGTGGCACAGATTCGCCGATACTGTCACATAACAGTCTTTAGCAAGCAAAGATACAAAATGCTGAAGATATTTTATACATATTTTGCTAAGAAGGTGTAAAAAAGGTTCATTGTTTGAATGACTATATCAATATAGTTTATTCTTTTGCTCCATTTTGTTTTGACAACTCAGCCAATTCTTTTAATCTATCAATGATAGAACTTGAACTTTGCTTGGGCATGGCTAACCATTTTTCAATTGGCATCCCTAAACCATATTCATCTTCACCTTCAGGCTCTTTTTGAGGTTCTTCTTTTGGCTCAAATCTTAATGGCTGTATCATTTCTGCAACATCATTTTCTTTATACAAAGCCGCTCCTGTTAAATCTTTTCTAACTAGAATTTGATAATGTGGAGCAGAGATAAGGTTCTTTTCTCCGAGAAGACAATAGAATAGACATTTACTTTGCTTTTTTAAGTATTCATTAAGGAATGTTCTCTTGATGAGTAGTCCATGAAAACTTTCACCTAAAATCAATCTATTTATTGCCACAATTTCTCCATTATCACTTTTTCTTACTATTCCACGCTCTGCCGTATAAAGCTCAAGCGAATCCATTATATCACGGCATGGAGCATAAACTGTCGATGCAATATTTTCTTCACTTTGAATACCTCTAAAATCCTCCTGCAACTCTGCTTCGTATGTCAATTCTACATCACATGGTATCTTCTCATCAACATACCCATCCTCATATATAGAAGACGTGTATGTGTTTGCCCATGGATAGTCATTCCATAGAAAATCAATAGATCCGGTTGATTCAGGCATCCATCTTCCATAAAAATTGGCAGTTTGTGCCCATTCTGCAAAAATTGTTTTGTTTTTCAAATCCACAAGACAAGTGTTATAATACAAGAAACGTTCTCGTGTTTGTTCTTTTTCAACATCATCATTTTCTTTTCTTGTATCATATCCTTGAAGTACAACCCACTCACCCCCGTCACGATCAACTTGAATAGGATTAAATGGTGGCATACATTTCTCATCATCAATCCAAGATTTCATGCTCTGTTCCATAGTAGAATCTTTTGGATACTCATCAAAAAGACCTTTGACTACATCGTCCAACGTATCATTTTCTCTTAAAGAAGGATCCAAGTATATGTGATTGGAAACCAACCAAGGATAGTTGATAGTCCTAAATTCCTTTTTCTGTGACCATCGGTCTTTACAAATTTTACAGGTATCTAACAGATAGGCATAAACCTCGCTCAAACCAATCCATTGGTATTTCTTTCCTATTCGTTCCGTTCTATGATAATGCCCTGATTCGTATGGTACATTGCTATCATATTCATCCAAAGCCTTATTCCATCCATATTTATTTTTTATCAGCAACGCAATGACTTTAGCGGTGTCCTTGATAGAAATATGTTTGTCATCTTTTCCTATAAACTTGTCCAAGTCGTCAGATGTATTTCCTCCCATAGTGTAACGATAGAAATCCCATACAAACAAGGAACGGTGCAAACTATCTGCACCATGATTTGTCCCGAAGAAATCTTCTGGAATATCTTCGTTTGGAATATTTTCATAAGGATTACTGATTGGTGGATCATATGGAGGTTGAGCTGCTTTCCAATATGTATCGTCAAAAGAAAGATGCCACTGCCATTCTAATATTTTCAGCGTCCAATGGCGTAAAACGAAATCATGAGGAGCTTGACCGTGTTTCGAATAAAAAGATTCGACAATCATACTACTGATGGACAAATTAGTATTTCTTTTTCTTACAATATATCCGTAGATGGCAGCATACAATCCTTGCAAAACATAAGGATCATTCACATCTTTGAAACCACTCATTAGGTATAAAACTTCATCTACAGAATCTGTTCCTTCTAACTGATTTACGATGTGCCTTAATGCAGGGAAACGCACGCTTGGGTAAGAAGCACTTAATAGCCAGACTTCAAAAACAAGCAATGACTTCTTGTTGATTCCATTATTGTTCCATAATCGCTTCAACTCATCATCAATATAATAGAAAGAATTTGCAGATTCAGACCATATAATATCTCTTTCGCTCATCCCCATGGAAAGTAATTTTTGATGAAACTCAGTTATCACGGATTCATTATGACTTTCCAACAAATTAATGAATACATCTGGCTGTAGATAATTGGGATTAGCATCCAAAATTTCCTCCATTATTGTTCCGTCTGTTTGCATAAGGTCATTTGCAACATTTCTGAGAGCCAAACTTTCGATAAACAAATCCGTCAATTTACCATTAATAATCTCTTTATGATGCCATAATCCCACAGGAGGATTCCAAATAGACAGAAATGCCTTTATGAAGTTGAATATTTTCGTATTATCTGTGCTTGATTGATATTCTGCAGTAGTAAAATCAACAAGTCGGCATAGAAACTTTAGTTTCGAATAATCATCATCCTTATGTCTCAGAAGAACATCTGCTTTCAAATAGTCTCCCATACTGTCATATTCAAATGTTATCCACTCCATTCCATCATACGTTTTGTATTCCATCAACAAATTAGCCCTGAGGGTATTGTTGAGCAAATCATTGCTCCATCTCCTGTATGGGCACATATGATATGAGTAAGATTTCGCTTTTTCTCTTGGTATATCTCCACATTGTAGATTCCACAAAGAATAATATGCAATTTTCTCTAAAAGGCATTTTGTGTAATTCATACGAGGGTCTGCATCAGCCCCTACAGAAACAACATGGTTTCGCTTGTATATATAGCTCTTGTAGATTTCTATGATATTAGTAGATTTAGAATCTCTATAGTACGCTTCACTATAGGCTTCGCAAAAAATTTTCAAGAACAAAGGATTGCTGAATGACTGTATCTGATTAAAATCATCAATATCTTTATCTATATTATAATGTTCGAAGAATTTCTTCACAGCTTCTCTAACATCTCTAAACCCAGGAATCGATAATCTTGTAAAACCTTCTATTGTCTCATTCAGGACATCAGTCTGCACAGCTTGTTTTCTGATAGATACAATGATTTTAATTCGGTTCCATTTTCTAATTTGATTCAACAGAGTTGGAAGTTTCTCTTGCCAAAAATACATTCCTGCGCCCTCATTGATGGCATCAATAATAAATATAGCGAATTTCCCTTCTTTCTGCATTTTATCATTGAGCAAATCAAAGGAATTAGGCTGTTTCCATTTTAATTTTCTTAAAATGGTTTCTAAAGGCATTTCACTGCCAGAAAAATCGGTACCAAAAAGCAAATAAACATTTTCCTTCTTACACAACTTTTCGGAAATCTTACACAAAGTGAAAGTCTTGCCACATCCTGCATCACCAACGATAGCCAAACCATTTTCGCCTAGATATTTTTGCATCCGCAGATATTGCTTCGCCTTGGAAATCATATTGGATATTTGTTCTCTTTCTTTTGCTGTAAACAAATGCACTGAGGAGTCAGAATATGACTTGTCTCTTAAATTCTTCAACTGATACAGTCCTTCTACAAATTCATTCGTTATAATCAGACTATCAATATGCTTTTTTTTGAACTTTTCAATTTCTGCCTTTTTCTTTACCTCTCTTGTTGTTTCTAAAAATTTCTTATAGTCATTTGCAATTTTCTCCAAATCATCATCAAATCCGATTCCTGCAAATCTATATATTATCCTTTCGGTATCTTTATCATCAACTTGTAAATCACGCGAATATCTACTTCCTGCCTGTTCCTGCGCTTCCAAGATATACTTGACACATGTTCCAAGTCCGAAATCAGATGTATCTTCCAAGTCTGCATTAGCCTCATACTTTATTCCTTTTTGTGTCAAATCTTCTGTAACGGAATGAATGGAAGTGTATCCTAACGAATTATAAAGCTCATCCGTAACGATACCCACGACAGAGCCAAAATCATTGACTACAGGAGAACCTGACATTCCCATATAGGTTGACAATGCAAACGTGTCAATTCTCCTAACAACAATGTCAAACTGATTTGGAATGCTTGTTATGGTACGGACATTCACCACAAAGAACGAAAAGGCATCTACGCCGTTACCTAATTCCTCAGGATAGCCAACAACGGACAAGACTTGCCCCTTTCTGCAATCAGAAGCCAATAATGAATATGGAGAGCACTCATTTTTATAGGAAACACATGTCAGTATGGCTATGTCCCTACCTTTTGCCAGTTCCTCACAAGTGCATTCCGCAGTTATGCCATTTACACTTATAAATATTTCACTATCGTCAGCTACATACTCTGCTACAACATGAAATGCCGTCAGCAATTTCGTTGGTGAAATGAAGAAGGCTGTTCCTCTTTCACTTCCACACCAGACTGGAACCACAATGCTTCCAGCAACATCCTCAATATTCAAATGTGTATTCATTTTCATTGGTTAGTTTTGCCTTACAGCTTTCTAAGAGTTCTTTATATTCATCTTTTATCAAACATTGAAGTTCGGTAAGGTTCAGTATTCTGTTATAATGAACCGTATGGGATTGAATTCCATCCTCAATAGGATGAAGTATGATTTTCGCCAACGTTTCATAGTTGGGGCCTTCATCTTTCTTTCCTCCAGTTAGGAAATAGTGTTCAGAGTCAACTAGTAGGGAAAGTTCATTACTCATATTGTTTTTGCTTCCATGATGCGGTATCTTGATAGCTTCAAACAAAATATGATTACCGTCGTAGTGCTTCTTTATCGCTTCATACAATTGAGAGGCAATAGCATCACCACCCAATAATATTCTCTTTCCATTGAACTCCCATACCAAGGCCAATGAAGCTTTGTTGGGTGAAGTAATACCAACCTCATTCGGATTTGCAGCAGCTTTTTTCTGCAAGAACGATTTGGTTATCATAGATGAACTTATTGGTATCATCTTTTTTATTTGTGGCTTTGATGCAGCTATCCTTAAAAGCATCTCCCAATAAGCATCTTGATTTTCAAATGCTCCTTGTGGTGGTCTTGAGTGAACACATTTCACATATTCCCTTACAAAGTAATCTTTCAGATTATCCCATGCTTCACTTGACGGAGATAAAACGAAGAACTGCCCCCATTTTGTATCGTTCCCAACATTTATAGTGTCTCCTTCTATAAGTATTTTCCTGTTCCACGCTTTAAACCATTTGTCATTTGATTTCAACAACAGACTGAGAAGCGCAGCTTGAGGAGCACTGATTTTTGTATTGTTTGGATTGGGTGACAGATGTATGTTTGTAACATATTTGTCTAACAGATCCTTATCCCCGGATGGAATCTTGACAGTTGCATTTTCATCATAATCCTGAAAGCAGTTGAATAATATCTTCCCTATTTCTAATTTATCTAACTCAGAAAGCATTTTAATGATACCTGCGATATGGTCATCATCATAGTGAGTTACAATGAGCATATCAATTCTCATTCCAAGATCATGTTCTACAAATGCCTTAATCTCTGACGTAAAAATTCCACAATCAATCATAATGTGAAAACTTTCACCACTCATTCCATCCACGAAAATCAGGAAAATACAATCGCCACATCCTGATTGAAATGTTCTTATCGTTGCTTTCATCGCACAATGCCTTTCCTTGTCAATATTGTCAACATTTGCTTTTCTGTCTTAACCTTGTCATTATTTTAAATGCATTGCAAATGCAATTATGTACTTTTCGTTGAGTAACCTCTATCAGGTTGTAGCTCTACAGTTTTCTTCTCCAACTCAGAAAACACATATTTTACATATACACAACTCTGCCTGCGCCAGTTGTAAAAAAAGAGAAGGAAGAGAAGCAACGAGTAGATAAAACTGATAAACGAATATAATCCCCCAAAGAATATGGCAATAATAGCTACCAATGTGAATACCAATTGGGCGCCTACTATATTACGTGCAAAAGTAGATTGCTCAAAATGTGTATTTATCCTATCAGACTGAGAAATCTCTTCTTTTGCCAAAAGAAATGCCTTATGAGCAGTTTGTTCATTGACTTCATTTATACCATAATGCGCTAAAATTTTAGAAACATCTTTCAGTCTATAGTCTTCATTGAATCTCAATACTATTTGCGAAGGTCTTTTCAATATATTGCTTCGATAAACGAGACGTTCCATATAGCTGGAGCAAATATTGATAATATATCCCACTATATAGCCAAGAAATGGCAATAATATCACTATGACATTTGCAAACGTAGAAGTTAAAAGCTTAAAAAATGGAGTAGCTACATCTATTCTTATGATTTTCAAATCAACGCTGATTCCCAGACAGAGAGTAATGAAATACAAGCCAGGAATTATCATTCGTAAAATATCAGAAAATTTATATGTCATAACTGTGCTTATTTAAAATCTTTATTATCTATTCTCGTCTTTACATCCTTTTGGTTGAAACGTGGTGGAGTCTTCTTAAAAATACCCTTGGCATCTTGACCAGCATAACCAGGCAGTTGGAATTTTCTTAAGGAATCAATATCCAAATCGTCTATCAATATCGTGGAATTCTTACCTCCTTTTACTACCACCATGTTCTTTTCCACAGACTTGCTTGGCTTCATGATTCGTGAATCTCCATATTCAGATGTATTTACTTGAATAAAGAACGAATGGATGTCTCTCACCCATGAACCAGCTATATCAGAATAATAGTTAGTGTCAGAATTAAGTTCTGTCGCAACTATAAAATCTACTTTAGATTTCATTAAACATCTTTCCTCTATACTTGCCAACTCAAAGCAGTTGTAAACAGAGAAATAGGACTTTTTCCAATGGAACAAATGATATATGCTTTTCACTTCTTTTGGTACATGATAACCATAAGAGCGCAATAGCATCTTTTCCTTAGGCGCATAATGATTCTTTATGCGAGGAATAATGACACAAGACTTATAATTGTTTTCGGTAAAAGGCAGTATTGTGACTACAATGTTCAAGGCATATTTTGAATTTGTCACAAGATATGTCAAACCTGCGATTATGGCAATCTGATTCTTTTTACACTCGGCAGCCAACAAATCTATCCATTGGTATGGAACAGACAACTCTGGCAAGACAAGCACGTCGCATTTATTTACAATAGCCTCATTGATAATACGAAACAAGTCCTTTCTCCTTTGCGAAGAAAGATTAACCTTATTCAATGCAGTCTTTTCTATTATATCTTTATCTACATTCATATTGGCAATTCCAATCCTCTTGTTTGACTTGATTGTATTAGCTAACTTTTCGTCTGTAGGAATAATATATTCAAATACCATAGACTTGTACTTGTCAATTTTCATAGAATCTATTTCTATACGAGTAATCAAATCCTTCTTGTCCCTTTTCTTTTGCTTATCAAACAGCCTGTTCCAGTCCCAATTGATAATAAGGTATTGCTTAAAGCTCTCTGAAGGTGCATCAGAAAGGAAATCATTTATCGAATTAGTCTTAGAATATCTATACTCGTCCGATTTTATAAAAATATGAAGATGGCAGATAACATCAAGATGGACAAATAAAGGTGTAAGATAGATGACACCTGTTTCTTTGAGTAATTCTATTTTATGGTCATAATCCTTACGATAGAGATTGCAGTCATCATCTAATAAACATTTTGTCAGATTGAGTCCGCCTATCCCTAAATACTGTTGTCGAAACATGCTGGCATGTCTCAGCTTTATAGCCGTGTTTATTGTGGTCTCTTCCCATTCATTTTCTAAGTCCAAATGCATGGACAAAGGTATTGCTTCCGACAATCGTAAAGTTTCATTTAAGCTTTCTCTTATTTCGTTCTGTATCTCCGAATTATCGAAATTACACTGTTCGATTGCATTAAAGATTTGCTTTTGAAACTTGTTGAGAGAATCGACATCTTCTGTTATTACAAAATAAGTAAACACTTTCTCCCAAAGACTATAATATTCCAGAGCTACAGCACCTTTGAAATAGGTAAGAATCTGTTGAACTATGGCTTTTTTATGCTTCTTGTTTTCCTCCGACTTATAGCAAGCCAAGAATATTATGTGAGCCAAATATGTAGAAGCACCATACTTGTCTTCCGTAAAGTCTTTAATGTTACGCAATTTGTTCACTGAACCAGAATATTGCATAGAAAAAGCAGCTTCATCAAAATCTTGCTCTACAGTTTCTTCATCAGGCAAGAATCTAAATTCACTTCGTTGACGCTGTATATTACGCCTAAATTTCATCAATGCAGCCTTGGAACCTGTATGTTCAAAGCTTTCCACGATAATTTTATTAGATTGAATGGAAAGGAATACATCATTCGCCTGTATTTTAAATGTTTCATTATCATGTTCAAGTATTCGAGGTTCAACAAAATACTTGTTTAGAAATTCTAATGCATTATCTGCTTTTGATTCACCTATAACAAAAAGCATGTCATCTACATAACGCCCATAAAAATCTGGATGAATTTTCTCTATTACCTTGTTATCAAAATCAATCAAAAATAAATTACCAATAACACCAGAAGAAACTAACCCAACAGGCAACATAGTTTTACTACCTTCTATCGGTGCGACATCAGAAGGTAAATACTCCTCACACTTTTTTGTGTATGCTTCATGCACTCTCGATAATAGTATTGTAAGCCTCTTTGAAAATGTTCGTTCATCCTCATTTGAAAATACAATGGAATTTTCTTCCAATAGTTTTTCTACAAACTCAGGAAGATTCAATCTAACATGATAAAAATACCTTGTAATATCCAAACTTACAATGGTCACATTCTTATGGCTATCAAGTATCTCGTCTGCTTTTTTCAAAGCATTATCTCGCCAATCTTGATACCCTTGAAAATAAGGCTTGTAGATATGCAGTCCTGATGAAATTTTTGTTTGTTGGTTTTCCGTTTGTGGTGAAGTCAACGAAAGCTTATAAGCATAATTATGCGAACTTATCAGTTTAGAGAGTCTTACACCAGTAAACATAACCCACAACGTACTTATCAATTGTATTTCAATTGGAGCATCAATAAATATATTATATTTGTCAATTTCAAGTTTATCCTTTTGAATATGATTACTGATTAATTTAATTTCATTATCTTCTTGACCTCCATCTTTTTTTTGCATACTTTTTGGTAATACACAAAAATCTATCTCGTCTAGCAAGCGCTGAAAATATTGTTCGTTTGTTCCCAAAAGAACTTCGTACAACCCATTTAATTTATCAGCAAACCTTTTCATAAATTGACTTTTTTTCAAGTCATACAAATCCTCCTCGAAATCGGCTACACGCTTTCGAGAATACAAGGAAGCACTATCATAATAGCTATAATTCTTAAACTTACGATAGGCTTCGTATATTTTCTGTAATAGATATTTTTCATCCATCATAAGTAATAAATCAAAATTATAATTGATCACATTTTCCTTTGATAATCCCAAGGTCTAATACATAACACACATCACCACCCTTACAAACATCTACAATTTTAAATACACCAAATTTCTCAGAAACACCTCCAGATAGGTGCACGCTCCACGGTACCAGCAAAGAAGTCGAAGACAGCACCGCTGGTACCCACATGACAATGAATGTTCAACTCATTCCAATGAGAGTACGTCCACTTCTCCTGCTTAGGAGCCGTCATGCCAATCCAAAGCAGATCAGGGTTGGCAGCATTGATGGCATCAATGATTGCCTTGTTGTCCTCATCCGAGAACTCAGGCTTATACGGAGGTGAATAAGTCACCACCTTCAGATGAGGATACTCCACGGCAGCACGCTTCACAATCAGGTCGAGCACCTTCTGCGAGCTACCCATGAACATCACAATCTTGGATTCTTCACTCTTCGTTCTTAACTCTTCACTTTCTCTTTCGAGTTTTTCCATCTCGAAAGAGAATAAATCCCAGCCGGCTATTCTTTCCTTCGGCTGGCTCTTCGCCTTAATCCACTTGCACGCCTTTACGATGCTCACACCATCCGGAATCAACACATCGCCATTTATCAGGGCATCAGCAAAGAGCTGATCCTTCTTTGCCGTGTTAAAAGAATGAGCATTTACTGTGTTTATGAGCAATTTGCCCTCTGGTAATGAGGCCAAATCCTCCTTACCACCCAAAATTGTTAATGCTTTTAGTCGAAACATAACTGTATTTGAAATTATATTGTTATCTTCGCAGCCATAAACAGCGAGTTCCATCAGAATCCCATCATTTCAGGAACAAGAAATAACGATTATGGCATACGATATAAATACTATATATACTAAGTATAAGCAGCTTACGAAAAAGCAACGTCAGCAACTCCTTGCGGCTCTTCAGTCGCAAGGCATCAACATTGTGCAAATCGAAGCCTACGAATATGCTGATACCCCAGGCATCAAACATCTGTTTTTCTATTTTGCAGAGGATAGAAAGCCATCCCCTACTTTATGCTAGATAGTGAGATGTAGGAGAAGATAAGATTGTCTATCATGACAGATGTATGGGAGTAAAACATTCTAATTTGTCAAACAGACCTTAAAAATCATATTTTAGAAAAAAACGCAAAACTGGCATACTTTTTGTTTAAAAAGACATAGGCACTATTCGCCATCAATGAATAGCAGCTAAACTGGATCTGAGAGTAACAGGAAAACCGCTAAACTTATTGCAATAATGGCAAAAACCTCAGAAAGAGGCAGAAGTGCGATTAATGGTCAATTTGTCACAAAGGACTATGCAGCAAGTCACCCCGAAACTACTGTTGTGGAAAAAATAAAAGTTGGACCAACAAAGCACAGAAGCTAAATCTTCGGGAGTCTTCACCATACGAAGAGACATAAAGCGATGAGGTCTAGAGATTCGCAGAGTAATGAAACAATCTACTGCCGGTAATCCATCATTACCGGCTTTTTTATAGCAGTTTCTTGTTATATCCAGTATGTCCCTTAATGTACTTAAAAAAGATATATTGCACCAACCAATTTTCTCTGAACAGATTTTTTAAACATTGCTGAATTTACCTTCCCCAATCCTGGGTTATTAGTAACAACCTCATTTACTGATTTACCAAAATATTTTATATAAACCTCTTTTAACAACTCTCCATAAGGTATGCCCAACCGCGAATTCAGCAAGCAACTCAGGTTGTTGATTACTCTATAGATGATTTCGAACAAAGAAGACTTACCGCTACCATTCACCCCCACGATAGCCTCCACATTAATGCGACTGCCATAGAATCCTTGCAATGGATTCTTATGCTTTTACTATCTTCTCATACCACCCTACCATGGTCTTAGCCTTTTCTTCCCAAGATAATTCTATCTGTCTCCGCTTGCAGTTTTCCGACATTTGTTTCAACAAATCTCTGTTACCCTCCAATTCATTCAAGATAGTTGCGAAATCACGAGCCGACTGAGAAGGAGAAGAAAGAGGAACCTTTCTACCCACCTTATCATTCACAGCATCACCCTGTCCGCAAGTATCAAAACAAACGACAGGAAGATTATTGCCAATAGCCTCCAGCACTACATGAGGAGTACCCTCAGCAACACTGGTAAAGAGGAAAACATCCGACTTCTGCATGATGTTCTGCACCTCATCATGGCTTACAGCACCATGCCAGATACACTTATCAGCAATGCCATAACTCTCTGCCAATAACTGATAGGAATCAGCATCACCACCGCCAACAATATGAAGGCGAAGCCTGTCATTTCCCGACTCAGCTATAGATAGTAAAGCCAATCCCAACTGTTTACGGAAATCCTTTTTGCCAACCCAGAGCACATCAAATGTATCTTTACCAGATTTATCCAGCAAAGGATGCTCCTGCACATAGCACCCCGTCTCATTGAGCAGAGGCGAGCCAATACCCATATACTTCTTGAACGAGCGTTGCGAGTTAGATGAAGCAGAGAAAACCACCGAAGCCTGTCGCGCAGCCTTTCTCACACGACCAGAACACCTCAGCTGGATACCCGTCAGGAAGTTCTTCAGACGCATAAACAACTTGGTCTTCAGTCCAGCACCATCCAGATAAGCCACAGGGAACTTGTCCTTGGCATCCACAGGCCCCCATACAAACGGCACACCATTCTCTTGCGACAGTTTCCAGAGATAGCCTGGCTCACGGAATCCAATCATGTTGAGCTGATGCAACACATCCATCTTCGCCACCTTACAAATATCCTTCGCCAAGAGATACGTCTTCCACTGCCACTCCTTATAATATTTATAGAAGCGCCAGTCCCCCTGGTTCCAGCACATCTTCCTGATTTCCTCCGATACCGGATTATAATAGAAGTGCATGTTCTTCCCCTGTTCCAAGGTAGGCACCACCTCCTCTATTCTGTCCCGAAACTCCCCTTCGGTAATAATATACAGTTCACAGAACTTGGCGAGATTACTCACCCAGTTCCATGCCATTCCCGGTTCACTCCCCATACCAGGCGAGCAAGCGTATGCAGTGATTAATATCTTCATATATCAGATTTTTCATTAAACCTCCAACGCAAACTTATCCTTCGATAGCAGCGAAAGAAAAGCAGCGGTCATTACCTTTAGCAGATATGCAGCTATACAAATGACAGCAAACACAATAATGATATTTAAAGGGAACATACTGTTCCATTTATTAGTGATAAGCATAAACTGCACGATATAAATCTCCAGCGTAAGCCCAGCAACCAGAGAGATTCCTTTACCCAAGAACCTCTTGCCGAAGCACCAGTCAGTCCATTTATACGAAGCCACTTTGTACCCATAATACACAAAGCCGTGCAGAGGCACAAGCGCCAGCATCTGGACATCATACATCCATCCCGTCTTGTTCTTTCCGATAGCCAATATCAGGAAATATAAGACAAACGAAAGCGCCATACCACATACATCTTTCACCCAATGATCAGTTCTTATTCTGTCACGACAGACATACACCAAAGCTCCCATCATCATGATGCTGAAATGACATACGAAATGAAAACTCGTATGGAACGGCGACCCTTCAGCCACAGGCATCCAGAAGAAATAAGCCACAGAGCAAGCTACCGACAAACCGAAAAGAGACAACATGTATTTATTGCCCCCCCGAATCGGCATTTAGCAGGCAACACCTTTATCAGCAGATAGAACAAAGCATAGTACACCACGATAGTTTGCAGGAACCAATAATCACTCCCCAATATCATTTTATCGAAAGTCAGCGGAGCATCCCATATCAGGCTAGCTGCCACCACCCAGATAAACACCGCAGGCCACAACCTCCTGATTTTCCCTTTAAACCAATCGATAAAGCTCAACTCCTTATGCTTTCCAAATCCCATCATCAGCAGATAGCCCGCCACAAAGAAGAACAGCGCATTGCCCTGCACCCCGAAAGTAGCAAAGGCAGTATTCACCCCCTCATATAGCGGTTGGAAATGAGAATTGGTGATGAAGATAGCAGCCACAAACTTCATCATGTCCAATGAATATAAACGATCCTTAGTCATAGTATCACTTTTTTACAGTCAACATTCTTTCATGCTCCTTAATCTCCTCTTCCGTAAATCTCATTTTGATTAGTTTAGCAGGAATACCACCGATAATACTATAAGGAGGAAAGGACTTCGTGACCACAGCACCAGCAGCCACTACCGAACCACGTCCGATAGTCACACCTTTCAGGATAGTCACATTCGCACCACACCACACATCATCCTCGATGACAACAGGCTGGTCATATACATTCACCTCATCCACAAACTTTTCCTCCACAGTAACATCCGCCATATACTTACCCAAGATGTCAATACGATGATCACCAGTGATGATTGTTGGTTTTGGACCGAAGAGTACCTTCTTGCCAATAGTACATGCAGCATCCGTACAATAGATCGTACTCCCCTTAGGAATCGAAGTACCATCCCCTACCGAGAGGTTCCACAAGCCCTTGAAATCCGAAGACATCGGACGGATATATACCCCCTTGCCACAGTGCTTCATGCACCGTTTCCATACAGGCGCCCACATCTTGTCCCACAAATATGAAGGCACAAGACTTATCTTTTGTAATATTTGAAAAATATTCATGATGTCAAAACGTCACTATTAATCTTTTAATATCTCCTCATATAGTTTCTCTATACTCTCATTCACCCTAACAGGAGCAAACACCCTCTCTCCGAAGCTTTTAGAATATTCTGCCATATCCTTGCGAAGCATTGGCGATTCCATCAACTTTCGAAGCTGCATGGCAAGAGCATCTGCATCATCAAATGGGAAAGTGAGGCAGTTCTTACCCTCTTCTATCACATCTGGCAGACCACCTACAGGAGTAGTTACCACAGCAATGCCTCTTGCCCAGGCTTCTAACACCACCATAGGGAAGCCCTCATGGCGGGAGCACATACAATAGATGCTTGCTTTATTCCAAACATCCTCCTTTTGCTTGCCTGTGATATAACCAGTAAATGTAACACTGTCATTCAAACCCATAGTTTGAGCCATAGCTTGAAAGCGCTCCACTTCACCATTTCCCATGATGGTAACATGCCAGTCAGGGAAATCCGCTTTCAAATTCTTCCATGCCTTCAGGAGCAAATCGGGATGCTTGTTGTCGTTCAGAAAGGCAGCCATGATGATACTCTTCTCCTTGACAGAATAATCCACGGCAGGCGTAGGAGCACAGGCATTATAGATAACGGCAGTCTTGGCTTTCACAGTAGGGAACCATTCTGCAAAACACTTCTGCCACTTCTTTGCTAACAGCACCACACAATCAGCCCTGTTCAGACACCATATAAACAATTTATTATGCGTATGATCCTCCAACTGATTACCCATGTGGATATGCATGATTATCTTCTTCCTGCCGAGCAATGCCAATAGGAGCACAGGCATTTGAATCATCAGGCAAATCTTATCAGGCACCGTATGGAAATGCACAATATCATACTGCCATATCGTAAACAGCGCCTTGAAATAAGCCTTCAATGCATACCACAGCTTCACACCATATCCTCTCTGTATCTGTGTACCAAGCCATCCACAATGATATTTCTCCCAGAAAGGCATTGTCTTCATCAGGCGCAGCACACTCGCCACGCCACCACCACTCTGCTCGGCAGAACCGACCATTAAAACTTTAGACATAAATATAAGCTATTTTATTACCTTTAGCCTTTTTAAAAGCCACAACAATCCAAACAACAGAAAACCAAGCCGATTACGAATTAAAAAGAGAGGAACTGATATTCTTAACGGGCAACCACTTAAACATATAGATTTAATTGCTGTTTTAACATCTGAAAGAGAAACATAAGTACAAATAGCCTTCCATCCTAAAATAAAAGAAAAATCACTCAACTTAACATATAATTCCAGTAACGATAAAACTAAACTCCCTGAATAATAACAAAATATATCAGTATCCTTTTTCTTAATGAAAATATCTCTTACAATTCCTCTCTCCCTTACACCATCTATTTTATTACTTAAAAGAGCTTTTGGATTTATTAGACCTTGAGACATACAACCTGAATCACGAATGATATAATGATAGAGTTGTTGATCAATTGTTACCACCTTATTTGCATAACATAGAAATCTCAAAATAAAAAATCTATCTTCAGACATTTTTACGCCTTTAGGAAATATAATGTGATTATTTTTAATAACAGAGGATTTAAAAAGAAAACGCCAAACAGATGCCCATTCATTGGTTTCATAAAAAGCAGATTTCCCAAATTGTTTTAAACTATTTCCAGCATAGCCAATAAAACGAGGAACAAGCTCTTTTAAAATTTCATTACCTTCATAAATTGCATTTCCTTTGTTACCATTGAAATCAGCACCATTTGATTTATAATGAAATTGAATAGCATCGGCTTGATTTTTTTCACACTCTTCTAAGGAAATTTCTAATAATCGAGCATCTATATCATCATCTGGATCCATGAAATAAATGTATTCACCTTGTGATAGTTTGATACCTTCATTTCGTGCTTGAGCAACACCCTGATTTAGGAAATCATAGACTTTAAATTGACTACGGAAACAATGTTTTTTAATAACCTCTAAGGTATTATCAGTACTTCCATCATTTATAAATATTACTTCATAATCCGTAAATGTTTGTTTCAAAATAGCATTCACAGCATTATCTATATAACATGCTACATTATAACAAGGTAAAATGATACTTACCTTGTATTTATAATTCACTACATTATTCATGATTTTTATATTTATCTATTTTTATGTGTTTCCTACATCTTTTTCCTCATTTCCTCTCTCCTTCTCTGCTCCATAGCATTTCTATTAGCATTCAGACACAATGCTATCAGCATACAATATCCCATACCTTTACCAGAAAGCCAAGATGAATCAGCAGTCTGCTCAATAGCAAGACAACAGAAGGTGATCATAGCTACACGATAATAGCGCATATCTGCAATAATATCAAAAGCAGCCAAACGACGCTTCCAGAACCAGCAGAAGAAAAATACACCAACAATACCAAACTGCGCTAAAGTTGGATAATAAGCGTCACAGATAAAGCCACCGCCTTCATCCAATCCCCAGATAACATTTAAATTATACTTATAATAAAGAGGTGAATAATACTTCCATGCACCATTACAAGCAAAAGTACCCATACCAGAACCTAATGGCAAATAATCCCATAGGATTCGTAACGATGTTTTATAAGTCATAGGACGAGCTAATTGATCATTACTAAGTCCAGAAACATAATAAGTATCAAATCTTGTCCACGTCACCATCAATATGACAGTTACTAACAAAACTGCGTATATAATAGTCTTGGGGGACTTAAAATTCAATCTGTTTTTAACAAAATAGACGAAACCTATAAAGCAAACCACCTCGCCCATGAATTTAAACTTAGGTGCCAACATACCAGTTAAAATCAACAAAAGAGCGATATTTCGATTGCGTTTTGTTTCTTTTGTAAAGAGATACCACGACATACCGGTACATATAGCTAACTGACCAAGAACAGGAAATTCTGCTTCTACCTGAGTATCTAAGGTCTGCGGATGATAGAAAATCCAAGAGAATAAAGTTATAACCATTGTACCTAACATCCATTTCTTTTGCCCATTGGTAAACCTTGGATTCAAAATCCAAGTACAATAAATAATAGAATATGGACGAATTTCCTGCATCAAATCGAGCCAAACTCCTCCAGCTACGTTTGCACCAAAAAGAAGTGAATAAACGGTATAAAAGGCTATCAGACTAATACAAACCATAAACTCTTTCCATGGTCGCCTATTGATACTACGATTATTATTATACATCCTCAATGTATAGACAAATAACAATATCGTCATTGCCTCATCTACGCTGGAAAAACCAGGAAGATCATTATAAGCGATACAAGTTGGGAAATAGATAATCCAATAAAGTGTAAAAAAACGCGCAATACCTTTCATCGCTATTTATTTTTAAGTTTAGCTTTCATTGCAAACAAGGAAAGCAATATTTTTTCTGGAATCATTCGCTTTACTAATTCTTTCATCGAGAACTTCTTGTCAACCCAAGTTCCTGCATAATGGTGTATCGTTCGAGTATTCTTCTCTACATGAATACGACCTGTTGTCACATTGATAGGACAGAAATACTCCGAAGGATATATAAAGCAACCTGCTACTTCCTGGATTCCGACCATATCCTTCAAACCATTTTCACGAAGCACCTGAGTAGCGATATGCACCACAGTTATTTGATTTCTCATGACAGCTTCATGCACAAAATGTTTTCCCTCATAAAAATCAAGCATTTTTTTGATAATGCCGAGGTCAGGAGCCACCCCCATGCCGAGACCAGGGTTGACGCTCGCTTCGCTCGCGTCTTCCTTCAACTGGGGTTTAGGATCTGTTTCAAATCCCATAAAATTTCCCCTTTCTACAATATCATTAATCGGACAAATCACCTCAACATCTGTATCAAAGTAGATTCCACCATATTGATACAAAATCCAAAATCTTGCATAATCACTTACAAAGGCATATTTCTTTGCTTTATATGCTTCAGCAGTATAAGGAATGATATTCACATCGAAATTATCCTCATTCCACTCCTTTATTTCATAATCAGGCAAATACTTCTTCCAAGAAGCAATGCACTTCTGTGCAAGTTCAGGCAATGGTCCACGCCCAAACCAGCAATAATGAATTATTTTTGGTATCATGTATTATATCTATATTTTCAAAATCTCAAACTTCTCAAACAAGAAGAAAAATTACACATTTATAATATTCTTACCTACTTCCCTTCCGCATCTTTCTGAGACAAAAGACTTTGAAGCACACTCTTTATCACAAAACAAAACTCCGTATGCATTCCATCTTTATCAAGATCCATGATGGAGTCAAGACGCTGGCGCAGTTCTTCATCAGGAAGCAAATTACCATCTTCATCATAAATCTCTCCATCAATAGCAGCCTCTCTACGCTTGCTTAACCATTTACAATTAAGATTCAGTGTATCAACATCTTTTTGTGCTTTTTCATCAGCACCCACTACTCCTCCAACTTACGCATACTTACGAGTTGCTGAATATCCTTCAACTTCTGTTCTACAGAACTGTCACGAGTACCAACCATCATCTCTTCTTCCAAGATCAAATTAGAATCGAGTCCATAAGTCCTCAGTTCCATATGCTCGTACTGATGCGTCTCATGATTGTACCACAAACGATAAACCACATTCTCATCCGTATTCTCTACCGAAGAAATAACAAGCGGAGCATGAGTACTTACAATAAACTGTACATTAGGAAACGTGGTGTGTAAAGCTTTCAGCACTTTACTCTGCAGAGCAGGATGAAGATGCTCATCTATCTCATCAATAATCACAGTGCCATGGGTATGCATAAATGCTTCATCGCCCAGCATCGTCTTATTCAACAAAGCGCACCTTATAGCTATATCAACCACAATATTGACCAATCGCTTATAGCCATCAGAAAGCATGGAAGACTCAACAAATCTACCATCCGTATACTTAAAATACACCTTTCCCCTTACAGGTCTAAGCACCATCTCTTCAATAATGTTACAGCCATCTGCTCCTAAGCATTTTTGAATTGCTTTTTTCACACAATTAATTTCTTGCTCTCCGCTTTCAGCCTCTTGCAAAACCAACAATCGTTCAAGCCAGTAATCAAATAGTCCACGGCAGTCATAGCATTCAAAATAGCCAAAGGATGGTTTTTGTGCATATTCTTTAAACTTATTTCTGTCAATCTTACGAGATGCGTGAATATCTTCTGTTGTAAAACAAGCATATACTGGCAAGACATTGTTTTGCACAAACGAATCACCCTGCTTAACATGAGAATTAGAATACAACTGAGCAGCATAATTTTTCAAAGGAACTAACCCTTGAATCAGATTACGGCTGTTTTTCTTTGACTTTTTCTCAAGATGTAATTCTGTAGAATAATCAAAATCTATCGTCTCACCTTCAGCATCTATGATAGGATGAATATCCGAAAGACCAAGATGAAAAGAAATCGCTATTGGAGCTTCTGGGAGTATGGTATTATTAGCATCAACATTCATCTTAAAATCCGCATCATCCACACTCTTCCATACAGTATTTTCATCACTATACCCACAAAACAAGGAGTTAGCGACAAAATTGCACGCCCGAATAAGAGAGGTTTTTCCACTTGAGTTGTCACCTATCAAAAGGTTGATTCCCTTGCGAAAATCCATCGTTTTATCGTCATAGCAACGGAAATTGCTTATTCTAATATCCTTCATCTTATATATCTTATTTGATTACTATGTGCAAAGATATGATTTTTCTGACATATCGCCAAATTATTATCATGAATATATCAATTGTGTACATCACCATTCTTGATGAAGCTTGGTTTATTCAGCTACCCCATTACATCTTAATCAATGACATCAACACTTATTGCAATATTTTACATAATAAATAAGGTTGGAATTTATGACATCTGGAATAATTCCACTATTCCCCCTACAATACCATTTCTTCGTCATGATTAAAATCTTCAAAAAAGGCATTTCTCCTTTCCTCCAAAGTACAAGTTTTCTGACACAAAAATCGGCATGCAAAATCATACATAAGAGTTGCAGCATTATGTTCATTAGCATCTGCAAATTGCAAATTATCAATATAATAATTCACCAAATCAGCATCCTCTGATAAATCAGCAGCAAACAAAAATAAATACTCACATCCTACAATTTTCATCAACTCTAAAACTTTTGGAACAATAAATTGCCAAAACACAACAGTACCTAATTTTTGTTGTATTCCAGTTCTATCCCATATTGTACGATAAGCATCATTGACACAGAAGTGTACAATCTCCACTCCCGCAAACGTCTTTCCAACATTTTTATTATTATCACCAAAAATTTTAGAAATCTCAGCAGAATCAGGAGAAAGATGAAGAGCCCTCGCAACTTCCTTTTTTTTCAAGCCTTTCTTTGTTCTCGCCTTCTCCAATAATGCTTCTATCGCTTCTTTGTCTGTGCCAAGCAAAGATGGATCTTTGCTTAATTGGAAAATGTGTTCATAAAATGCTTTCATGTCAAGCAACCGATCTCCTTCCAAGAACTCGTCATACAATAAACCACATTTCAAAGAGAAGTAGAACAAAATATGCCCATTAGCATCTTTCACCACATAATAAGCAATGCGATGCTGAAGATCATCTTCAAATGCTTCATTTTGCAAAGTTTGTACAATGCTTGGATTTCTTCCATTATAAAAGTCATCAACCAATTGAAAATTGTCTTCATTCGAAGACAATCTCTCACAACACAAAGATTCCAAAATACGCTGTTGACTTTCCGTTATTCTCATGTTCTTGCTTTTTGAAAATCTTTGTATTTAGAAAGAAGGAAGCGCCTTATTTTAATTCTTTCTGCATCTTTATATATGTCTGAAACTTGCATATCTACATCGCAAGCATCTTGTGGCAAAAGCCCCTTACGTGCCTTTTGCCAAGAAAGTTCACCATGACTCAGTGTACTCAAACTCCAGGAACTCTTACGAGCATAATGTTCGAACACCTTATCAAATACCATTTTATATTTTGCTATAGCCTCGTCACTTAGCCCAACATCCAATGTATCATCTTTGTAGTGTTGACGAATGGCTAAGATAACTGGGCCATATCTCCAAGCCTTAAACTTTTCATCAAACATAGGCTCACCCTTTTGGACAATACATTCACGCTGAGTGAAATAAAGCAACATATGAAGCTTCATTTCATCAATGCGATGCCCAAAAGCAGCTAAATAGCGTTGACATATATAAGATGCTACTTTTAAGACTTGTTCCATTTTCTTTAACGATATAAATTCTACATATTCCTCTCTTCGATTGCAAAGCTACGACTTTTTTTCGAATTCGCCAAGGGAATCTCCCGATTTAACATTAACACACTTGATAATAGGTCACTCAATTCCACCATCAGCCATTTCATCATCAAGACATTTTTGAATCCATTCCATAGAACTCTCCTTATATCTATCCAGTCTTTCCCTAACTCCCTGATAATTGATTTCTTTGAATTCAATATTGTCTTTGGCATCTGCCAGTCTGTCTTCTAACCCAGCCACACCCAGAATGGTTTTAGCCCGGTCATTATTGTTCTTTCTCAATATGGTATAGAAGTTCTTCTGCATGATAAGAGAGAAAGATGTTGCATGGAAAGAATTGGTGACAATACAATCTGCATACTGAATATAACCAAGGAACTCAGCAGGAGACAACTCTGCACGTACTTCACTATGATAACGATGGAACAGATTCTGTACGGCGCCTATGCGAATTACCTTCTTACCCAACTGTTGGGCTATTCTATTGGCAAATCCTAATGCATCAGGATTTCCATCAAGGATAAATAAGAGTACATACCCCCCATCCTTTGGCTTTACAGCCATAGCCTCGCACTTTTCCTTGGTAATCAGCAAAGAAGGATCGCAAACCACCTCAGAGTTTCTGCCCAACTTCTCCTTGAGAAATGCCTGCAAACTCGTTTCTCTCACAGAGAGTCCATCAAAAGAAGATATATACTTACGATATTCCTCTTCCACTTTACCCTTGAATAAATCCAGACGTCCCATACTTACAGCATAAGTATAAAACTTGGCATGGCCCCTTGGCATCTGACCAAGATAAATTTGATCTATACCTTCATTAATAGCAGGATTCCAAATCTGGTCACTACCAAAGAAAACGACGTCATAATACTTAGGTGCATCATTCACAGACGACACAACCGAAGACAGCTTGATGTTATCTTTCAGAAAGCGATTAAACTTACTGACTGTTTTAAATCTCGAAGCTATCAGCGTCATGCAGGAAAACAAATAGCGCAACTTGGCGATGATACCCCTGCATTTCTTAAAATCCTTCCATCTGAAATACATTCTGTATGCCTCTATCGCCTCAGGGCGATAATCGACAACTTCGACATCATGTCCTAATCTTTTCAGAGCCGAATACAAAGACATACACTGCAATACAGCTCCATAATTCAACGCACGATGATAGGTTACTATTCCTATTTTCATAATTACCAAACTTCTATTTCTAATCTTGGTTTAACATATAATTGATTGATGACATCTACATAATCATCAAAACATAGATGGGCAGCAGAATCCAACCACATATAGCGATTAAGACCAAAAAGATATTTTGCCAACCCTGGCTTACCCAACCATGTCATGATCAATTTTATCTTGACATCATTTCGTTTCTTTGAAGGAACAAACAATCCTACAAAACTGGCCAGACAACGCAATACCATTCCTAACCTTGTTCTGTTAGTTATAGACAACAAGGAAGTGGTTCCTAAATTTCTCGCAGCTCCAGGCTGGTTGGCCTTCCTCCATGCATGAGCCATCTGTGCCTCATCCTCTATCTTCTTTTGATCTCCCTTTATTCTTTTCAAGCGACATGACAGGATGATACCATCCCATTCTTTTCTTTTTAAAGAAGAGGAACGGAAAGAGAATTTTAATTCATCAGGAGAAAATATTCTCACGCTACCATCCCCCAACAATATTTTCACGTCAACAAGTTGCTGAACTATACTATCTGTAGAGACACTGGCATTGCCATAGATGGCACCTCCAACCGTACCCGGCAAGTCAATCATACAAGAGTACCCTTTCATTCCATCCTTTATCATTTTTCGCACAATCTGTTTCACACTTGCTCCACATTCGCAATACATGAAATCATCTTCTACATAAAATTGATGAAGCAATTTCACAGAAATCAGATGTTCAATGTTGGTATTTGGACGGATATAGATGTTTGAGGTATTTCCTACTACATAAAACTTTTCTTTCCTGTCATATAAGTCTTTACACAGTTCTGTCATTTCTTCCATTGTCTCAGGAAGATAGTAATTAGCAATGATACCTTGCGAACTACTTTGATCGTATGTATTTGCCAGCCATGTAACTGAATAAGACTTAATATTCGTATATAATTTCATATCCAAGCTTTCCATTTCACTTGGATTTCAAAAGAATAAGATATCTGGTTAAGAGAGAGAGATAAACTTTTAATCTACAAAGTTCAACACTTGCTCTACGGACAATCGTCTGCTCTTGGCAATTCTCATTTTCTCTGTAGGCATGCCGATACCGATAAAGCAAACTGGTATCTCAGAAACTTTCATACCCGTGATTTCCCTTAGTTTTTTCTGTTTCTTAATAGACAGATGGGCATTTAGGGTACAAGCACAGATATGATAGTAATGCAATGCATAAAGGAGATTCATGGTAAAGATACCACCATCCAAATAGGCTGAGGTCCTAAAATCTGCATCCCAATCTATTTGGTTGGATGTAACAACCAGCATTTGACCGATATCCTCACCAAAGCCTCTATTACCATTCTGCAGACCTATTACCTCATCTTTCTTTTCACCAGAGACAGCATACACCTTAATACTTTGCCTGTTACAAGCAGAAGGTGATGTTCTTGCTAAATCTATCGCCTTAGAGATAAGTTCCTTATCTACAGATTCTCCACTGTACCAGCGGCAAGTATGGCGACTATGTGCAAATTCCTTGAAATCCGAAGTTTGTTTGAATAATTCTTCTTTGTTTAACTCTAAACAATCAACTTCTCCAAGAGAATTTTGCCCCCCCCATATCGATTGTCCTCTCTATTTTCGCTACCATATCAGCAGGCAGCTCATAGCCGTTATCTTTATGGATTTGCAGGTATTCACGAAGGTCATCTATAGCAAATTGCAATTGTTCATTATCCGAACCATACTTTGCCATATATTTGTCGCACATAGATTGAATCAATCTCACAACACCTATACCAAAACCATATCTTCTGTTAGGCATGGTAATGCCTTTTTCGATGATATGTCCGCCCACTAACAGGCGGTTTTCCAAATCATCACGGTTTCGGCATAACATTCCATATCTGATATCACGAATAAACCATATCCAATGGTTATATGTTGTAGAACACATCATTTGAATAACATGAGCTACTTTTTGAAATACACGTATCATACGCTATATCCTTTATTTTTTAAATATATCATTATATCTTTCATTCTCATCTCCCAGGATGCCATTTCCTTAGCAGTTTCGTAATTACGATTGACCAGATCCTGATATTTCCCGATATTCTCTAAAATATCAGAAACCAAAGGAGAAGCATCATTCCCATCCCAATCAATGACTGGATTGTAACCGATCAAATTGATGAGTTCTTTCGGTGCACGGCCTACCATCACAACACGAGACAACATACATTCCCAATACCTTTGAGTCAGCGTTTCAATGTTGCCAGCAGTCTTCTTGTCAACATCGCATCTGGGCACAGCAACTGTCACTTTAGTATCAGCAAGAGCTGCTCTAAACTCCTCGTCACTCTGAAATGCCCGGGCAAAGTTTCCGGTCTTAATATGGTTGATACCCTCAGGAAGAGGACTCTTGAAGAAATTACCATCCTTACGTCCAATCTCAAGAATATCTATTTTCCTATCAGATAATACATTTCCAGGAGAATACAAATCTATTTTAATTCCTTCCGTAATTGTCAGGATATTCATTTGGGGAAATAGCCCCCTAAACATATCAGCAGTTTGAGAAGAAGTAAAAATAGCCGTTTTTACCTGATGCTTACGGAAAAACGCAGCAACATTTTCCACCTGCTTAGGCCAACAATCCCAAATAAGAGGAATCACCTCATAGAATGCATAATCAGGGAATGTATCAAACTGGATACTATATCCAGAAACAAACCTCAACCTTGCCTCCTTCTTGTTTTTAAAGACAGAAGGCAAAGTTATTCTATATCTCAGGCTATGGAGAAAACGAGGCAGATAGAAGTTTCTTGAAACCTTACCCCCAATATCTTCCCATGCTTCACATGGATAATATTTAAAATTACTCACACCTTTATATATATAAGGTGGAATGGCTTTTACAATTTTCATTATTTTATGCTTCATTATACTAATATCAAACGTAAGCAAATTAAAAATCTTAATACACTATAATCTCTTTGCTCAGATATTAAAGACCTGATAAAAATATCATAATGGCATTATCTGCTTACCTTTCCGAAAGATGTCAACTGGAAACAAGATTTGTTCCTTTTACCAAATTATTATAAATCATTTTAGAAACTACTATTTTACCTCAAAGAATCCTGTGATGTTGAAGTTTTATCTTAACACATAGTTTTTCTATAATTTTTCCAAAAGTTTATCCACAACTCCATTCAATCTTATTTCAACAAATTTTGTATAAGCATACGCCAACACTATAGTTATCAATAATGTTACTACAAACATGACACTCACATCCATCAGCGATAAAGACAAAGCATTTGCCATGCGACACGTAATCATATACAATACCATCATGTGGAGAAGATAGATATTCATAGAAATATTTCCAAGCCATACCAAAGGTTTCATACTTAGAATTTTAATAGAGCAATTTGAGATAAAGACCAAACACACAATACAAATAGCACGTACCATATTCCATTGATCAGTCTTGTAATACAAATCACTGACACAAAATATTAATAGGAGAACGAGCAGAAGAATATATTTCTTTGCCCCCCCATATCGCAATTCATCTCTAAATGTATAAATGGCATAACCAAATACCACATTAATATAATAGAAATCACATTTCCAAGCAATATAAGTACAAATAGCCAATAAAAAAAGTTTAGAACTATTTTTCCTTTCTGCTAACAACAAATCTAAGATGACGACCCACATTGTCCCTAAGAATACATATTTCAGCATCCATCCTACACGCAATATTGTATAACATCCACCCAAAGGTGCACACAGAATGTTGCCTGGCAAATGAATTAATGTTTCGGTGGAGTTCATCAACCAACTATTATTTGTTTTTGCGCCAAATTCTTCTGCATAGAAAAGACCTGCTAAGTTGAGTAAATACATTATAACAATGATAACTCCCACAGGAACCACCAATCGGAAATAGCGTTTCAGTACGATATACCTGTATCGTTTGAGCAATTCTTTGCGATGCTTCTCTATGCCATGACATGTTAACATTGTACTCAATATGATGAAAACAGAAACTGCGAAATTACCATCCCATAAATTATGAACGACAGGAATGCGAAAATCTGTAAATACAGATAGACCAAAAATCGTTACTAATATATGTTGTAAAACCACAATAATAGCGCTAACACCTTTCAATCCATCCACCCAATCAAGATGCTTACTCATGTTTTGTCTGTTCATACGCTTAATGCTTTTTAGGTTGTCCATGATAGAAAGGATTCTCATAACCTCGATACCCCAAATATTGGCGTAGTATATACATAATATGATAGCGTAAAAGTTGTACCCCAGATATTGTGGAACATATTTTCGTACCATGTGTACCGCTCATGCCCTCAAGTTTAGGAGGAGTCCAAAACATTCGATGTCGCCCACCTGCTTTTTTCCATTCTACAATACCATCATAAAGGACATGTTCGAAATGACGACATTGGCTATCATTGATTTCCTCTCGTCGAGTCAGAAAATAATGAAAATAAAAAATTTTAGGTGCCATCACAACTTGACTGGTTGCTATATTGCCATTCCAATCGTCCTTGCTAATATTTGCATAAACAGTATTTGCATTATTACAACTATGACAAAGTTCATTTATATTCCGAACTATAAGTCTACCCGTAATCTTAATAATCTGCAATTCCGAATTCTGGTCCACTAAAAGAGAATGCGCAAAGCCATACTCCATAATAGCAGCTTCACCATATCCCTTACCTCGGCTTCGATCATAATCATTTCCATCGTAGCAAATAAATTCAAGCCTTCCTTCTCTGATTTGCTTTTGATAGCAATCAGAGAAGTCATAGCCAGAATTCTCAACCAACAAGATTTTCATCGTAGTATTTTCGAGATACCAATCAAGAGCATCCTTGTATTGCTGAAGTCGAATTTCCGGATTACTCAGCTTCGTATATGCCATTCCTTCAGGATTGACACATGCTGTGAGAAAAATAAGTTTTTCCATTACAAACAATCTAAATATAATAATCTTCTAATAAAAGATTTCAAAATCATCATTTGTTTTTTAATTGTAGGAATATGAACTTGCTCATCGTAGAATGCCTTAAAAATCTGATAAACAGATTCTGACTCTTCTACATTTATATTCTTAATTTTAATGGGTGCAATGCCCAACTCAAAATTATTAGTCTTCTGTAATTCTTTTCCGCAGTGAATTCCAGAACCATCCATACCACTATTTGTAACCATCGTTACACCTGGAAATAAATTTATTTTTTTGTTCAAGAAAAGAGAAGCATAGAATCTGATATACCAAGAATCCACCAATCCTACCTTTTGGCAATATAAATTACCATAACTGCCACAATTTCCTCCTAAATTAAACTTATTTGTCTTAAATCTCATTTTCCGAAGCAAATAATTAGTATCGGTATTAAGTAAATTCCAACTTCTTTTCCAAGTAGCCCATCCCCAAGGATGCATAAAATATAAGAAAAAAGTCTCTGGCAAAGGTTTCTTAACAGGTAATACATATCCACAAATCGTTCCTACCTTATCATCATCCTTATATTTTTCCAAACCCTCATTCATGAATTGCAAGAAATAAGGAGATAATATCAAGTCATCCTCTACAACTATTACTCTTCCATACTTGTTGATGACTTCTGTTATACCAGCAATAAGGCTGTTAGCCAATCCCCAGTTTTTCTCACGCTCAATAATACTGATAGATTTGAAACCTGAAATAGTATGGATATACTTACGATTCTCTTCTACCCCAGCTTTCTTCTCTGGAGTTTTAGGTCCATCAGAAAAGATAAACAGGTCTGAATATTTAGCCTCTGCATTTTGAAGTAAAGACTCCACTACTCGCTGTGTTTTGTCTGCACGATTATATGTAAAAAGTGCTATAGGTGCGTATGTCATGACTGATAATTTTGAATTATAAATTTATGTTTACCTCGTTTTGTCTTAGGGATATCGTTTACGTAAACAATATTGATTGTTATATTTTTATCAGTAAAGGCACCAATGATCCCCCTTTCTACAGCATCGTTATATGACTCGTCTTTAATTATTCGAACAATAATTTTACCTTCTTCATTTTGCTCAATCTGCCATGCTTTTACATATTCTAAAAGCTTTAGGTTATCAATATCAAACAACAATGATAATGCGTAAATTTTATTTCCACTATCATCAAACAGAAAATCACGTGAACGCCCTAATAACTCTTTCAAAATGGTTTCACCATAAATTGTTTCACCACCATAAACAGCCAAATCTCCTGTGCGATATCTGATAAAAGGCATTCCTAAGATATTGAAGCCAGTAACAGTAATTTCACCAATAGATCCTACTGGAACTTGTTTGTCATTTTCATCAAGAATTTCCGTATACCCATATAGAGGATTTGTATAGTAGCTCAAATCGTTGGGCTTACTAACTGCAAAAATTGAGCATTCCGTATGCCCGTATTGTCCCCAAACAGGACAATGTAATATCGACTCTATATAATTGCGATCTTCTAACGTTGAACTTTCACTTGTAAGATAGATACCCTTCAAATGAAATTGCAACTTTATATTTTGTTTCTTAACCAATCTACAAAATTCCTTAACAGAGGAAGTAAAGCCTCGAAGAATCTTAGGTTTTACCTTATTTAATGACTCCGTGAAATATGGCAAAGTTTCTTCATTAAAGTATCTAATGCAATAGCAATATCTACCATAAATTAGATAATCTTTTTTTAACCAGTATTCATGTTTGCTCAATTGCTCTTCTGAGACTCTATCTCCACCAAAATATACAATTTCATCACCTAAGCGGAATCCCATTTCATGATAAAGCATCATCTGGCAAACGTCCTCTATATAATAGGAAGAGGCAAGAGCAGGGAACTTCAAAGGTATTCCTGTTGATCCTCCCGTTTCACGCCACATAGAAAAATCTCGTGGTACCTCATCACTAAAAATGTACCAACTATTATCAACTATCGTCTGTTTGGTTATTGTCGGGAATCTTTTCAAGATAGATTCTACATTGCTTTCGTCAATATCTATTCGACCGACATTGTCTCTTAGATATGCACTGTGTTCTATTCCATATCTTAAAATTTTCACTAATTCTTTCTTTTGCATTGCTTTCCATTTGTCTTTTATTGACAAATAATACAACCCTTTTATATAAAACTTTATATAAGTCAGATTTAATCTTAATTTTGAAACATCCATATTTTATAATTATTTTAAATTAACAAAGAAATCAAATCCAAATTGCATTTTTGACCAATTGGATATCATATTTATTTGCTTATCATTACCAGCTATAACGGGATCTACATTAGATTTCCATAAAGCATATTGCTGACTTGAATCTGGCAAGACCATATAAGCAGATCGAAGACCTGTTTGTACTACAAAAGTCTTTTGCATTCTACTGCAAAAATTCAACCACATATCATCGGCACACATACATGTTTCCTTTATAACATCTGCTCTCGTTACAATTTCATGACATGCATGAGGTGGATACAATACACCTCCTACTCCCAATGGATAAATATCAAGGTGTGGCATATTCTGAAATACAGCGTCAGGCCAGGTTTTAAAAGGTTTGTTCTTAAGCACATAAGCCCCATAATTATATATTATACACTCAGGATATTCCTTATTTTTCTTTATCAACCCCGAAATAGAATGATGGTTATACTGCAAGTCATCATCTATCGTGATGATGTTTTTTTCTGGATAATCCTGGAAAGCATAAAAATATTTGTTATGACATTTCAAATTTTCCTTATTAAACTTTATTGTCAAACCACGTTTCTGTAATTCCTTAATTTCCTTTGGAAGTTCAACACCTTCAAATTCTGATTCTATTAAATAAAGACAGATAGCATATTTATCTTTTATGCCTTTTTGGTGTGCTGCCATCTCTATAACTCGCCACACATTGTTAACACGAGCAGGATAAGTTGTCAACGAAACAACATACTTACAATCCTCCGGCTTAGATATTCTCTTTTTGTCGATAACGTGGTAATACCAACACAAGACATTGTTTAGATGATATATACCAGAAATTAACACTCTACACATAAGTTTTTGCCCCCAAAAGTGAGCATGCGAATTGACACATGGATAAAGGGCATCCAAATAATCCAATATTCTTGCAAACATATTTTTATTTTAAAATGTGGATTTTTACTAAACTTTTACGCAATACAGCAAATATGTTGTAGTATCCTAACAGTTGAATATAAAAAACAGAAAAGACTATCCCAACAAAGCCTTTTACCATCATTGCGACAAAAGGAATAGAAATTGGCAACAATGATGTAAAATACAACACAACACAAATAGCAATGCTAAATATTGCAGGTGCTACCATATATTGAAGCCAAACCCAAAACGACGACTTCAGCGCATAGGTGTACATGATATAAAAACAAATGAATGTTGTTATAATCATCGCAGCTGTGTACCCCCAAGCAAGAGCCTCAATTGTGCCAAAGACGATGACACCGACTGCAAATGATCCCAATGTGAAAAAGGCTCCGATAAAGCTGTTCCAGAACATTGCCTTAGTATGACCAGTAGCCTGAAATATAGATCCACTGGAACAACCCATAATCTGAAAGGGGACGCTGATAGCTAAAATTTTAAAGCAGGGTACAGACTGCCCCCATTGATCGCCAAAGAACAATAGTATCAGCTCATCAGCACAAAAATACAACAAAACACTAAGCGGAATTCCTATAAAAGCAAAGAACCGAAGAATCTGCGAGTACTTCTGCTGTATATATTCTAAGTCATCTTGATATTTGCTGAATACAGGCAACATGACTGGTATTAAGACACCCGAAATATACTGTAGAGGCATCAGTTGAAGATTGTATGACTTGTTGTAATATCCCAGTTGCTTCATACCCATGTATTTACCAACAAGCATAGAGTCCATATTGCGTGACAGATAACCTACCATATTAGCCAAAAACTGGAATGCAGAGAAAGAGAAGATTCTCTTCAAAGGTGCCCAATCTATGCGCCAAACAAAATGTACTTTTGTGATGTAACGGAGAATAAACATAGTGGGTATTGACATAATGGCTGTTGGCAATACTAATGATATGGGTCCACAACCATGAAATGCCATCGCTATGGATATAGCACCACCTATTAACTGTGAACACAACGATATAATGGTTATTAGCTTAAAACGTTGTTGCCTATACAATATATTATTAGGTACAGCATTGACACATCCCATCAATATATTGACACTCATTACCTGACACACCAGCGTAACTTGAGGGTTCCCGTAGTATTCGGCTATGTAAGGGGCACAAAAGAAAAATGCAATTCCGAGCACTAATCCCTGATAGCTATTGAAAGTATTGATGCTGTTCATATCCTCAGCAGTCAACGTTTTGTTTTGTATAACTGCCGGTCCGATGCCGATATCAGCAAACAGATTGAACAGAGCAAGCATGACTGTAGCAAGAGCCACCACGCCATAATTCTCAGGCGTTAGCAGACGTGACAATATAGCAGAAATAAGGATGGTCATAACCATGCCTGAATACTTCGCTATTGCCATGTAGACTGTTCCTGATACTAATTCTTTCTTTAAACTCATAATTTTTGTTATGTTTTATGTCACTACTTGTTTCTCATCCAATAAAAACAGAAATACTTCCTTGCCCAGAATTTTTTCCAATGGAGAGCTACGGTGAGCAACTTGCGCAAATCGTCAGACGGCAACGCTTCTGCAAACAATTGCTCGTATGGTAAGTAAAGTTCTCTATATTCTATTATTTGATTGATACACATGGCTATTGTATCATGCTCTTTGGCGAACTTTTCTTTCCAAAACTGTAAAACTCCTGGCATATACGGATCAAGATACTTAAACACATTGTACATACCTATGACATAGTTCATGCAGTATCGCGGATAGAAGCCGCCAACACGCTGCATACATAAAGGCATCTTGTAGAACATCACTTCATATCCAACAATTCCAGTGTAAAGGCAAAGAAACCAACTATAGTCGATGGTGTCTGCCTGCAAGTTTAGTTCTTTTCCTTTCAACATACACGACTTGCGGAAGATGACAGAAGAAATGAAACTCGGACCTTTATGATACTTTCTTACGAATTCGGAAGCATCATTATAGGTAAGAACCATTTGCTCGTTCTCAAGATTAGGATACAGAAGGCGGCCACCTGACAGATTGTCGTCTGCCATAATATAGTTGAAGTGGAGCATGCCCAAATGGTTACCTCCCTGCTCCAACAGAGGAATGACAATATCCAGAAAATTAGGACTTACTATATCATCATCACCCAAGAGAAAGACAAACTCGGAATCTGAATGTTCTATGCCAAAGAAGAAATTGTTCATCCAACCTATGTTCTCTTTTTGCTCATAGAACTTGAATAAATCAGCATGCTGGTTGGCTATCTCGGACAATTTCTCAAAAGTACCATCTTCCGAATGGTTGTCTGTCACTATCAAGCGTACCTTATCTTGATGAGCCTTTACTTGAGGAAGCAAGTATTTCACATTTTGAACCGCATATTTGCAACGCTTATATGTGGGTATTGCTATCGTTAGTAATATTTTATCCATAACGTATCAATATTCCTTTAATGACTCTTCTATGCTCTTTTGCGCCTCAAAGCCAATGGCGTTCTTCAGCTTGGTACCATCAAGAGCAAGATACTTCATACTGGCATCGGCACGCTGGACAGAACCAAAACAACCATCTGGCACTTCCTTGCCCAGAGCATGATGAATCATTGTGACAATCTCCTTAACGGTAAGGGTCTCATATCCCTGAATATTATAAAGTCCAGAAGGAAGCTGCTTTGCTATAGCCTCGTCCAACATACGAGGTATCTCAGACACATGCACATACTGGCGTACCTGATCGCCTGCCGTGAAATGAAGTTCTTCGCCGTTTCTGATTGCATTTACGACGTATGGTATAAGTCGCTTCGGGTTCTCGCCTACTCCGTAGATGGTAGGAATATAGAAATGCCAATGCGTAAAATCATGCTTATAAGATGACACAAAACGGCTCAACATTCTCTTACTAACAGTATAATCATTAGGCGCCTCGCACAAGGAAGTGAGGACATCATGCTCTGTAAAGAAACGTTCCTCTTTGGTAGCCCCCATCTCAAAGACACTGCCAAATGTTACAAAACGACCTTGGTAACATAGCTCTTTTAATTTATTGCAGATTGCCAGAGGCGCTGATACATTTAAATTATAAATCAAATTGTATCCCTCCTTCAAGTTTGCCTGAATGCCTGCACCTATAGCATAAACTATTATATCTGAGTCCAAAAGTGTAGTACAATCCAAGTCGGAGTCCATCAAATTTACTTGATGAAACTGATGGCAGGAATGAAACTTTGGCTCTTGCAAACCATACATTTCAAGAGTCCATCCTTCTGCTATGGCATATCTGGCAATAGCTGTTGACAGGAACCCATTGGTCCCCAATATACTTATCTTCATTGTTAATTTAAAAATTGATTGATTTCTTCCACACAAAGGTCATAGACATTGGTTGTCTTGTAACGCTTATACCAATCTGCAACCAGAGAAATACAAGAGTTCATATTCAATCGAGGTTTCCAACCTAAACGGGTCTTTACCTTGTTAATATTAAGCATCAAAAGTTTAGCCTCATGAAGAGCCTCTGGATCAGACACATCCTTCAACTCCCCATATCCATAATGATTGATGAGGGCGGTGGCAACCTCCCAAACTGTACTTACACTCTCTATTTCTGGGCCAAAGTTCCAACCCTCGCAATACTCCGTTGGATGAGCCCACATCTTTTGGGCAAGAAGCAAATAACCAGAAAGGGGTTCCAATACATGCTCCCATGGTCGTACAGATCTTGGCGAGCGGATTTCTATTGGCTGATGAGCTTCCAAGGCACGGATACAATCTGGAATGATGCGATCGAGTGCCCAATCGCCTCCTCCAATCACATTACCAGCCCTAACCGAAGCCAACGATACTGTATGTTTCTTTCCATAGTCGGCAGGATTAAAGAAAGAACGACGCCATGACTGAATAGCTATCTCGCAAGCTCCCTTAGAAGAGGAATAAGGATCGTAGCCTCCAAAAGAATCTGTCTCTACATATCCTTCTGCCTGCTCCTTGTTTTCATAACACTTATCTGTGGTTATCATAACGCCCACCTTGACGCTCTTGGTTGTACGGATGGCTTCCATTACATTAATGGTGCCCATGACATTCGTTTCATAGGTCTCAACAGGAATTTCGTATGACAATCGAACCAAAGGCTGAGCTGCCAGATGAAAAACTATCTCTGGCTGATACTCCGCAAAAATATCCTTTAACCTCTGACCATCACGGATGTCTGCCCTTATGTCTGCCTTCATCTTATTGCCAATGCCAGACAAGACATAATTGTCTTTATCTGAATATGGTTCCAAACCAACACCGACGACCTCGGCACCAAGTTCATGAAGCCAAATGGAAAGCCAGGAGCCTTTGAACCCCGTATGTCCTGTAACAAGAACACGCTTGCCTTTATAAAAATTATCAAATATATCTTTCACCATAGTCTATTTAATTGTATAAGGTATCGTGTCTTTTGGATCATACAACTTATCTGTATAAGCCAAAAGAATAAAATCCTCATGGGAGTCATTGACAACAACATGGGCTACTTGATTGGGAATGAACACGGTTATCGCCTTGTCCAATGACATAGGAATATCACGGCGTTCATGGGTTTTCATATCCTCCAATTTCAAAATGGCGGAACCCTGGACTATCGTGAACCACTCTACGGCTTCTGGATGATAGTGACCACCTTTCGTCTGTCCCGGCTTGCCCATTGTCAAATAGACTTCACCTGTATGGGAAGGAATGTTCTCTTCCGTACCTGTTATTGCCTTCAGGAACCATCCACGCTCATCTTTCAAAAGTCTTCGTGGAATAACCTTTACTTTCTCGATTTGTGACATAACAATATTTTAAATTTACCAAACTTTCCATGGAGCCTTGCCAGAAGCCCACATGCTTTCCAACTCCATGTTGTCCTTGAGCATATCCATCGGTTTCCAAAAACCAGTATGCTTGTATGCGTGCATGGCTCCATCGGCGGCTATTCGCTGGAGTGGCTCACGCTCAAACATGACGGTGTCAGCCTCATCAGGAATATAATTAAACACCTCTGGCTCACAAACGAAGAAGCCTGCATTAATCCAATTGCCCTCTCCGTCAGGCTTTTCCTCGAAGCTTGTGACTGTTCCTGTAGCTGAGTCGATATGAACGGAGCCGAATCGACCAGCTGGCTTATAGACTGTCATCGACAGAATCTTGCCACTGTCCTTGTGTGCTTGAATGGTGTCAGCAATGTTCAAGTCAGCAACACCATCGCCATAAGTCAGGCAAAAAGGTTCAGAGCCGACATACTTTTGGATTTTCTTAAGTCGTCCTGCCGTCATGGTTGCCAAACCTGTATCAACGATGGTTACCTTCCACTTTTCTGAATGATTTTCAAGCAGCTGAACGGAATTGTCAGACAAGTCAAAAGTCACATCGGAATTCAAAATGTAATAATTCATGAAATATTCCTTGATAACATTTTGCTTGTATCCAGCACAGATGATAAACTCATTTATTCCATAGGCGGAATAAATATTCATGATATGCCAAAGTATTGGTTTCCCACCTATCTCTATCATAGGCTTTGGCATGTATTGGGTCTTCTCACTAAACCTAGTGCCAAGACCGCCTGCAAATATTACAGCTTTCATAAAATTCTTTATCAATAACGTTGTTGGCGGTTGCAAAACAACGTTTTAGTTTTTAACGAAATAACTTTTCTTTCTTTTACAATATCAGATTCCTGAAGTTCTCCAATCAGAAGAGAGGATTTGGGATTATGCTTTTCTATTTTACGTGATACCATTCCGCAATTAAAATTAGCATAACAGTATGCACAATAGTGCTGACAGGTGTTATATTCACCAACGTCTATGCTTTCGGTACACCCACATTCTTTTCTTTGATTTTTATCTTTATGCACATGAATTGAATGACCTATCAAATGAGATATCAACAAAGGATCAATACAAGCCCCATGACTTATTCCAAAACCGCTTAGGTCTATATGCTCCGCACAACTCTGAACAGTAAATCCATAAGAAGCTGCTATTGGAACTAAAGCACTGACCAATTTTTCAATTTCATCAGAATTAGGTTCCCGAATATTAAGAGCCGAAACATTTGAAACAACTTTTTTGTACAAATCTACAAAGCTTATTACACAACGTTCGGAATAGCCTGATATGCGCTTGGCAATTTCCTCAAAATATTTTATATGATAATTTACGTCTATTTTATCAGAAATAAGTATTGGGTCATACCTCCAAATCACTCGCTCTTTTCCGATTTTTTCTGACAATTTCCGAAATGTATCAAATATATTTCTTTTCAGAGGAACCTCTTTTTCTATATGTTGGTCATAAGGATTGAGTGTGAACTGAAAATAATACTGATACTGTGACAATCTATCTAACCTAGAAAGCATCGGCTTCGGATTTTTTGACCAAAACACAATACAATCCACAACATCAGGTGTTATTTTGACACGACTAACCCGATGAATGTTCATTGGATTTCGAACATCAACATAACCAGCTTCTATCCTATTGAAAAACCAATCAGAATAAAATGCAGGAATGTCTGTTCGACGAGATACTGATAATATCATAGATGTTCTAATATTAATAAAATTTGCTTTGACCCACAATATTGATTACACTTTACATCCTTATTTTCTTTTAATAATGGGAACAGAAGAGAATTTGATGTATGTAGTTTCCATTTCATAACTCCTGAGTATGGATCTCCTGGAAAACACAAACATTTTCCAGAACCTTTTCTTATTCTATTTTTAATATTTTTAATCAACGTTCTCATCATCTGAACCCCAGAGTCTAATTGATTGTCATGCCCATAATAATTAATGTCATTAAATAAAATAAGTTTGATTTTTTTGTCTATAATAAAATTTGCAATCTCTTGCAAAAACTGCTCTTTTTGACCTTTTGCTTGAAATTTCACTGCATCAGACAAAAGATAATTCATGATTAAAACATCAACCGTTTCACCTCCCTGCCATCCCGCAAACATATCCATTGTATAGAATTCTATGTTATGAGGAGATTGGCTAAATGCGCCAACACATAATTTTTGAACTTCTTCCCAAATATTATTCATATCATACCCTTGATAAGATATCGTACAATTTGGTGCTACAGTTCTAAATGCATCAATTATTCCAAAAACTTCTGAACCAGGTCCGCATCCTAAAGACGCTATTGATATAGTTTTGCATTTTGTCGATTTCCAAAGTCGCAACGAATAAGAAATCTCAGACGCAAATCGATTGAAAAACTGCAAGACATAATGAAATGTAATCTTTCGACAACTATAAGGGAATATCGGCGAAACGTTGAATTGAATATATGCCATACAAGCTGCACAATCACATTCGTTCTTTGAGCATTTCAGACAATAGTGATCTATTGGACAATTATCCGCGCAATTGCCACAATTCTTAAATCTGCGATGACACTCCTTTATAAAGTTTTCAAATTCCAACATTTCGTAAAATTTTACTGACTTAACAGAATACTTTTAGATAAAGGACAGAAATATCACAAGTGAATAGTCCTTCTTTTTCGATAAGAATTTGCATTACATCAACAATGCATGAAAGTTATTCCACAAGATTTCTTCCATCTGCTCAATTGTGTACTCTTTCATTTGTGCAAGTACGCAAATTATTCCTTCCAAAATTTTGTTATGCGTTTCTTTTCTAGCACCAAAAGGACTATCCGTCTCAAGCAATATTCTATCTTGGGGAACTATAGATAAAAACTGCTTCATCTTATTGCTTTTTAGCATTTGAGTATTAAAAGACACATAACATCCTACCTCTATTGCCTGATTCAACAGGCAAACCTCACCAGAATACCAATGCAGTATGGGCTTAAATGAAAATGTATCACCTAATATTTCAAATACTTCTTTTTCAGCATTCCTAGAATGAATAGAAATAATTTTACTTCTATCATTACGACACCTTTCTATCAATTCTGAAAAGAAAGCGATTTGGTCATTCTTATATGTTGTGTCGGTAAGATCTAAACCTACTTCTCCAATATAACGAGCACCATTTAGCTTCTCCCACATCAATGGTATATACTTATAATACTCCCCTACTAATTCAGGATGAAAGCCTAGTGCCAATCGTATATAAGGACTTGAATATTTCTTTATCTCTTTCTCATACAATATAGGAAGATTCGTCATTGCGATTGTGTATATCTTATTCGCATTGATTTCATCAATAGCAGCCTTGACATTCTTCTGCAAATCTAAATGAAAATGTGTGTCATATAATTTCATTGTATCGTTTTTAAGAATTCAGAAAGTTCATGCCTGCCACGCAGATACAAATCAGCAAAAGCTTCTTTGTTATCAAAAATAGGCCCATTCTTCTGTATTGCAAAATAAGGAACACTATGCTGAGCCAATCCTAATCTATACGATTTGAGATTAATCGAAGCCTCTATGTTTTGATAATTTATATCACGGTAGATCGTATCATCTGCAATTCGAGCTTTAAACACAGCAGCTCTTCGTATCGTACAAGGGAGACAAACACCACAATGATTAGATGCACTTTCCCCTTGCCATCTACCAAGGTCTGGGTGAGAGCATGACATAGTCCATTTTAAATTTTCCTTCAAGAAATCCAAATCCTTACATTCCACTATCATTTCTCCCTTTGTCTTAAACTGAAAAGGATTAAACATTTTCACTTGGATTCCCAAATTATCAAGGATTGCTTGAAGCATACCAATATAATAAGGATGTGTCGTACGAGTACTTAAACTACCAGCCCGATGAATCGTTAGAGGTATATTCAAGGAGATGACTCCATTCTCAGGAATACAAAGATTTACATGATGCCCCATTCCTGATGCCAATAATATGGCATGAGAAAAGAACATGAATGACCTTGAACGAGTGGTATTCTCTTTCGACTTCATTGGAGATGCATAAAATTGGAAAAAGTTATGTCTGCCATACGAAAAATATGAAGCCAAACTCTCTATGACCTTACTTTGATATACACTAACCCCCTTGCCACCATTGTAATTGCCAACAAATATTGGCTTGCTTCCATCTTTCAATAGATCAATGGCACCAATAAATGAATCCAAACCGCCTGACAACATACAGAACGTATCTGTATCATTTTGGTGTCTTGATCTTCTAAAATGCCAAAGTCTCTTTTTAAAGTCAGCCTCACCATCTATATAATAAGGACGCTCACGAAAAGAAAATGTCCAATGGTCGCCTGTCAGAAAATCTAATGCTTTCTCCAATAGTTGTTTGTTTTCATCCCATTTTGCTTTCTTTAGTACTGGCACTTCTATCATAAAAGAACGTGTCCATCTGTCCGAAGAATCATTTCTCTTGACTTGACAGTCCACATAGAAAACCATAAGAGAAATATAAAACAAGTCTAAGGCTTCATCTTGAAAGAATTGCGGAATAGCCAGCAGTTTTCTTTTATTCTTTCTCCACAATGTATATCGAAACATTTTGGAATTCCATAAGCCTACCTCTAAGTATCCCTTCTTTTCGAAGGGATCATTGCTTGATAACTTACAAATAAATCTTTCCATAACTACATCCTTTCTGCTTCTTGATAGCATGCTTCATACATATCAACAATTACTTTGTTTATCTCATCTTGCTTAACATCTTTCGTAAAATAAGTGGGAAGCACTGTGTCAACTATTGCATCCACATACTCCTTGATTTGAGTTTCCCCATCTTTTAACGCTTTTGCTGTATCACTTTTTGCAAATGCACCATAAGACAAATCCCTTATGATTTTGTTGAATATATAGCACTTGACAAATTTACTCAGCAACGTTTCCATAAGTTTCGGGTTGATTGCGTCAATAGCATCTTCCGAAATATCTATTTCATCAGCCAATTCAGACATAGCGTCAGACAAAGAATTATTAACAAGAGAATCTTCTAAGTTGTCAGCTGGTGGAGCCAAATAAAGCATGACATCACTCAAGACATCACAAACAGGCCTGTTCTCTATCGAAATACCAGCATTCCCTAACTTCTTTATAATCTCTCCCTGCGTTCCTGAAAGTAAATAATAAATACCTCCTGTTACCTGATGAGCCTTACGATCTTGGCGAGCTGCCTGTTTTGAGCCTCCTAAAGCCTTCACATACCCTCTTACTGCTGATTTAACACCAAACTTACTCTCTCCAAAAGACTTAGTGAAATTACGTTTAGCTGATTGGAAAGAATAATGCTGCGTCTGCTGTTTTTCCTCCTCATCATCATCTTCTTCACTATAATCATCCTCATTATCGAGAGTACCATCAGAACTAATGTCTTCAGTCGCTTCAGTAGTCTCTTCGTTCGACATTCCATTTTCTTCTGTGTCAAAATCAGAAGGAAGCAATACAGAGCTTTTGGGGCCTTTATACAAACTTGATGTTCCCATATTTAATTCTTTTTTAATCTACTTATAAGTTGTTGCTGTCTTCTACAATCTTCACCTAAATGAGTTTCAAGTTCAACTTTCTCCTCAGGGGACAAAAATTGTGTCATAGATTGTAGATTTGCAATCATTGTTATCTGTCCCTTAGAATAACAGGGAGCCGGTATTGATTTTATCTGCACAAAAGCATCAGTAACCATATCCTTAGAATCAATTACTTTAGTATAAGACTTAAACAAATCTTGATCAAGCTTATTATCAGTTTTCATGGCATCATATAATGTCTTTGCCATGATTTTGCGCTCTGCCAAAGATAACTCATCTAAAATTTTAACAGCCTCATTTCTAAGAATTTCTGATTTTGATTGAAAGTTTTCAAGACATATTCTTGCTTTTGGTGAAAGTATTGTACCTATAGATTGGCTAGAAGCAAATCGAGAATTTGAATAATAATAATAATCCCTCAAATCTTCCTGAGACAGTTTACATTGAATTTTATTCCATTCTAGTATCCATTCATCATTGCCATAGTCTTTAAAGACACCCACATATTCACTATTTTCAAACTTAGCAAAATCCTCTTTGTCCTTACCTTTTATTATTAACATATACAAGGGATTGCAGAAATATTCAATCAACATCAACTTAGCCATTACATTTTGCTTAAGTGTGATATTTCTAGACTTTGCCATATCAAGTCTCATGAACAAAGTATTAAGGAAACGCTTACACTGACGTGGGTTACCATTTATTTGTTTAGCGAGAACAGAAGATATTTGCCCCGAAAGATACAGCGCATCTCTACATTTATCAGCCAATTCTTTATCCTTCTCTTCAAAAGAGGAATAAGTAAACTCATCATAAGGCTTAATTCTTCGTATATATTCCAATATCTTTTTAAAATCTTCTTTTTCTAACTTTTTTTCCAAAAGTAGGCAAGTTATATAATGCTCAACTTCCATTTCATCAAGAGCAGGAATATTCACAGGGTATTGAATCACTTTCTCCATATATTCCTTGCCAATATCAAGGTTATTGCCTACCACTTCCTTGTATTTGGTTCGAATAGCGTATTCTATCAATCTTTGATCTGCTCCAATCACAAAAGAAGTACCTTTTGCAAATAGAAACAAACGAATAGCCTCTATTACATCCAATATGGTTTCTGGCGTACAGCGGTCAAGTTCATCCACAAAGACGACCAAATGCTTGATTTTGGTTTCTTTCAAAATATCAGCAAATTCCTTTTGGAAGTTTTTAATATCCTTTCGAATATTATCTTCAGTTTTGAACGAACGCAAAACATCCGTTATTTCTTCCTCATTGACATTTTCTACTTTGCTTTTTAAAGCTTTGGTAATTTGAGAAATTGAAATCTCGGTTAAGCCAAGAACACCTCCTGTCAACAAGTAATCCAAGCCATAACGGATACCTTTGCCTAATATCTTTTGGACATCAACTTTATCCCATAACTTCTTGACTTTATCCTTTATCTCATTAGATAAAGTTTTCTCGTCATGTATTTTCTCCAAAATTGTTCCACAAAGAGCCGTTTTAGCATCTTCATATCCTTCAAAAAGCCAGCCATTGAATCTGACACATAAGATAGATTTATCGTCACGTTGGGTTAGTTTCCGCTCAATCATTTTCATTAAGCTGGACTTTCCACTGCCCCAATCTCCATATAGTCCTATACTAGAAGGAGACAACTCCTCATCAAGAACTATCTTTGTAACAGCATCTATAATATAATCGAAATTCAAATAATCAACTTCTGTCTCTGAATCTTTCCACATTTTTTATCCTCCTATATTTATATAATTATGTCATCACAAAGCTGAATCTATTTTAAAGAATTTCCCCAAAATCGGGATTAGCATATAAGCTTATTGCATTTTTGCAACGCTTAAGAGTTATCTTTAATCCAATTGGTAACCTCCTTTGGTATTGCGTAGGAAGCCCAAGCAGAATCGGTTATATTCACAACAAACACACGACCTTTGTTATTACCTATAACCATTTTGAGATTATCTCTAATTTCGGCTGTATTCTTGCTATCAGTTTTGACACACCAAAAACTATCTCCTAATTTTGCCCACGAGCCTTGCTTCTTTATCTCGTCAATTAAGCTCTTGCACAATTCATCCGAATCAACCTCAAATATTATTAACAATTCCTTCATTGTTCTTTCATTGATTTATAATAAAAACCTACTATAAAACCTAACGTACCAGACAATGCACCAATAATCGCTACCAGTATATCTTTCAACTCTGTAATAGAAGCATTAACTTTTATTGCATAGACAAAACAAAGAAATAAGATTGCAAAAAAGCCTAAAACGAACAGCAAAGCCATTTTACTTCTCGTATGCTCTCTTGGTTCTGACTTTTCATCATCCTCACCTATATTAGGATCATCATTCGTAGAAGACGAAGTTTGAGAATTATCCCTCATAGCATCTACATCCGTCTGTCCACTTACATTAGAATTTTCTTTCATATTCCATCATTTTATAGAATCTACCATTTCTTGATTACCCCCACTTTCTGCTTGATGAGCATTTTCTTTTGATTGAACGCAACCAATACAATTGCTAAATACTATTTGCGCTAGTACAAGGGTAAACATAAAAAATAAAAGCAAGTTTACTGAATTTTCAAACTTATATTTCATAGCACTTAAATTAGTTATGTCCAACCCTATACAATATCAATTCAGGAGTGTTCGTTGCCGCTATCTCACTAACCACATACTGTGGGTTGGACTTGACACTATCTAGATACTTCTTCATTCCATCCCAATTATAATCGCCCTCATTCTTAGGAATGATTATATAATCCACATCTCCCATCAAGTCTTGCGGATATACCTGATAAAAATAGGTATTTGGATGGGTTGGCTTCAAAGCGTAGAACGTTGAAAATGGTGCTGCTATCTTATCACTCTTCTTAAAGTTTTGCTTGGCTATAAAAGCATTGATTCTGTCACATGGTGTCTCACCAGACAATGGATAACAGCTGAGTGCAGAGATGGTAATGATAACTGTAGATACTGCCACAATCACAACGTTCCATTTCTTTCCAGCATTCATCCACATCAGCAAAGAGAAAAGCATTGGGAGTACCGCCGTCCACATATAATACCCTTGATATCGACCTGCCAGATTATAGCCAAGGATTACAAAAAGGGAAAAAGAGAAAACTATTACTTGTAATCTGTATTCCTTCCAATTTTTCCAAACCTGGTTGACAACAAGCAAGAGGATGTTTGATGCAAACAGTACAACGGCACTTGTATAACCGAAGATTTCCATCAGTTTCTCTGCAAAAGTCATATTAGGTCCCTCAGGATATACCAAAGGTGTTACCTCCTTGCCCATCAAAGGGAAGATGATTGACCTTACAAGCCCCCAAACTTTCATCACTGAGCCTGAAGCATTCATGATACTTACAATGAAAGCCTTACCTTCTCCAAAATATGCCATATATAGGAATGAAACTGACATTCCAATGACAAATCCTATGACACAGCATACTACTGGACGAAGAAGCTGCTTGACTGGTCTCACGAAGATGGCGGCAAAGATGAATCCAAATACAAGATAAACCGCCGACTGAATACCTGCCGTTATGGACAATGCACTGAACAATATCAAATGAGGGATATAGCACTTTGCTCCCTTTAGGCTTTTCACAACATAAATGGCAAAGACAATGCACATTAACGCTCCCAACATATCCGGTCGTGCCTGACGATACGATTCCAGCATGATGTCCGTAAACCAAAATCCAAGTGAAAAAAACAAAACTGACCATGCCGAGAACTTTCTACCAGTCTGTTTTCCCAAGTTCAGCAAAGCTGCTCCCAAAATTACTGTCGTCAGCAACTCACATAATCTTACCTTGATAAAACTAAATCCCAATACGCTAATCCAAGCATACAAGACCCATGTGTAAAGCGGTAAATATACAGAGAATGGCTTGCTCCCTTCCCCCATGGTGTAGAAAGCTGTCGTTGCCCACTCTCCATAAATGTGCATCGTCGCAGGCGTATCAGCCAACATCACCTCGTCACACCAAGGTATGGAATACTCCATCGTCACGACATTCCAAATCACGACAAGGATGGATACTAACAGATAAATTGAATAGTCCTTATGCTTATATAAAAATTCCTTCATGCTATTTTAATTTTGCCAATTTCTTAAACTGTTCTACAAGAGTTTCTTGTTGATGCAACTTTTTGTAATTATACAAACGAGCCTCCTCGTTTTCTACACACGCCTTAAAACGCATGATGCTCTTTAAGAAAGCATCATCCGCAGACAGCTCCACAGTCTCGACATCCTGATTATTCTTTATGGAAGCATTCGGTACAAATCCAGCTGGAGCCGTCAAGATGCGATTGGAAGTCAATGTACCCTTACTGCCCCAGATCTCAATCTTGCATTGATAGTCGTTGTCCATTCCAAATGCCATCTGGGCAACAGTTCCTTCATCATTGCTCATCGTTGCAGAGCCATACATCTCTACCTCAAAGCCCTTCATGTAATTGGCTTGGGCAGTCACCACCTTGGCCGTGTCACCCAACAGATAGTTGGCATATTTCATACAATAACCACCTGCATCCAAGAGGGCACCGCCTCCCAAGGCTTTGTTGTATCGGAAATCATTGATTTGACGCAATGGGAATCCAAAGGATATACGATAAAGGCGAACATCGCCTATCTTACCCGACTTTACAATGTCTTGGATTTCTTCCAACTGCTGATGATAGACAAACATATAGTTCTCATGAAGAGCCAATTGTTTGCTCGAAGCCAAGGTTATCAAATCATCGGTATCCTTCGAGCATACCGTTGAAGGTTTCTCCACAAAGACATGCTTGTTGTTTTCCAAGGCCAACTTTGCCCATCGGAAATGAAGTGCTGGCGGCAATGGTATATACATGGCATCGACTTCTGGAGATTGTATGATGCTATGGTATCCCTCATAAATCTGACCACCATACTGTTCTACAAAAGTCTGCGCCTTCGCACGTTCTCTATCCTGCTGTGCTTGAATTTCATCGGCCGAGACATGAGTCAAATCGCCGAACCATTCCTCTGGGCTAGCGATGGCTACGCCTGCAAATTGAAAGTCGTCCTTAGCCTTCATCAGTGATGGAAGGAAACGACGGAAGGCTATCTCGGAAGGACAAATAATTCCTATACGTATCATAAATCTTAAATTTTAGCAAAAACTGATAGCTGCCAACAAAGAGCGTGCAGCAATATTCAAATAATTATTGTAAGTCACAAAAGAAAGCATTTGGTTGAGCGTCATCCAACAGTAGTTCTCATCCACATCTATCGGAAACTCATCACCAACCTCAACGATCGTGTTCAAGTTCTGTTCCTGGAAGAAACGACCGCCTTCCTCACTCTGGTAACTACTGTACCAGATGTTCTTCTTCGGTGCATTCAAGATGTCCTCCAGATAAGGGATTGTGTATTCGTTCTTTCCCTTGCGATAATTACCAGTGAGGCATTGTACCGTAGGAGCCAACTCCAAGACATCGAAGTTGCCTGCCTCCAGCTTGGCTTGCACCAAGAAATGATAGATGCCATCTATCTTCTTGACGATGAATCCCATTAAGCCTTCCTGTGCAGAGCGAACCATCGGCTGGTCCCATGCGACCACTTCCCTATTGCCAATCTCCACATGTGCTCCAATCACATCGAAGTACTTTCCGTCCTCATGGGAAACCATGTTGCCGTCAAAGTTCCAATGGCGCATCTCTTCTATTCCTATGCGGCTGACAGACAATTCGTATCTGAACTTCAAGGAAGTGATCCATTGTATGATGTCTTGCAAATCGTGCAGATGGTTGTCGGCACTCAATACGGAATACAAATAGGAATCCTGACGCAACGCCACCTTGCCACTCAAGGCGTTCACTGCCGTCAACAAACGAAGCGAATGCTCAGAGTAACTTCCGAATTGCACACACGACATCACGGTGCGACTGTCCATGTTCACAACGTTAGGATAACGCAACAAATCCTTCAATTGTCCGAGGGTTGCCCAGATGAACCCATCCTTCACCTCAAACTCATCGTTTTCATCCACTTCCACGATGATGTTGCGATTTCTTTTGTGGAGGAATCTGGCTCCCTGCTCTGATTGCAATTGGTCAACCAATATCGTAACGTCTTTCTCTCCCGTGAAATATTCCAGGTAATTAGGACTTGCCCCCCCATGTACACGCATGTAATTGGAGCGAGTTGCCTGAAGGGTTGGAGACAGTTGGACCACATTGAGATTACCAGGTTCAATCTTGGCTTGAAGCAAGAAATGCAACACGCCCTTGAACTTCTTGACGATAAAGCCCAAGAAGCCTATCTCTGGTTGGTTGATAATAGGCTGATCCCATTCTGGAACGCTACGATAGTTGGTTTGGATGCGAATGCCATCGATACTGAAGAACTTTCCACTCTCATGGCAAATGTGTCCATCCACATACGACCATTTCTTCATTTCAGACAATGGAATCTGGGCAATCTTGGATGTCACAGCTTCATTTTGCTCCCTCATCCAACCCAAGATGTCTGTGGTTGACATAAACATGCCTTCCTTGCTCAGTGCTGAAACAAGGAAATCCAGTTGTATGTCGGATTTACTTCTTGATTTCATCGTTTTATAAGTCTTTTGTAAAATCCACCAACTGCTTGTATGACTTGATTTGAAGCAGTTTTCGAATCTTAGTGTAATTAAAATAAGTATGCGAACTCTCTATGCGCAAGTCTTTTTCTGGCCAAGGAACAGACACGACCTTCACATGGAATTTGTCTGCTATGATTTGAGCGGCCTCGCACAAAGCAAGGGTCTGTCCGCCGACATTATAAATCTGTCCATCAGACTCATCGGCAAAAGCTCCCTCTACAAGTTGGTAGCATAAATCCTCCATGTGAGTGAATGTTCGCTTGATGGTTCCACCACCATATAAAGTGATGTCCTTGCCTGCCAGGGCTTGTCTTATAAAGAACCCAACAGTACCAAAGGAATAATCATTTGACAAGAGATTGCCATACGGAACACAAATTCTAAAGATGGAATAACGGATGTCAAAACTTTGCTTGTAGGCAAACAGAAGTCCTTCGCAAGCCAACTTGTTGACCGCATAGATGGTCTTTGTTTCCTTCTCATCATCCTCGTCCAAGGCTTTGTCCTGTCCCTTATAAACCAAACGTGTGGAGGGGAATATCAACTTGGGATTGTAAGAAGAATGTCGAATGGCATCCAGAAGGTTTAAAAGGCCCAGCTCATTGATGTCCATATATGCCTCATACTTGTCAAAGCCTGCGTATGTCCCTGTGAGACCAGCAAAATCAAATATATAGTCAACGTTCAAGTCAATCGACTCAACAGACTCTCTATCCGTCATGTCTATCTTGTGATAATGTGGTCCATCTTGCTCACAAACATCGTAAGTCTCGGCTATGATGCCATACTTATCCTCCAGATACTTCACTATGTGCTTGCCTATATAGCCGCAAGCCCCTATTACTGCGCATTTACAATTCTTTCGATCCATCATTCCTTGTTTAAGATGTCTGAAACTATAGAAATTGGTCTGTTCTTTGTCTGCTCAAACACACTTCCCAAATAGACGGCGATGATTCCCATAATCATGATCATGATTCCGGCGATGAGCCACAAGGAAACGAACAATGTCAGCCATCCACTCACGGTGATACCTGTGCAAATGTAATGAATAGCCAATCCCAATGCCGCCATGATTGCCAAGCAAGAGACTGCCATACCAAAATAAATGATGAGACGCAGGGGTTTGGTGGAAAAGGCGACGGCGGTATTCAATGCAAGCTGCACTCGCTTCTTCATCGAGTAAGACGAAGCCTTGCCATCTGAACGTTCCGCATGAGGTATCGGCAGTTTGCTGCTCTTGAAGCCGACCCAATGATTGAGCAAAGGATAATACCTTCTGCAATCACCCATGGAAAGCATCGCTTCCACCACTTTCTTGCGATAGATGACAAAGTTGGCGATGGTCTCGTCTTGAACCGTATCGGTCAAGAAACCGAGGAGACGATTGAACATCTTCGATCCCAATACCTTGAGATACCCATCTTGACGGTTTTGTCTGCTGGCGAAGACCAAATCATATCCTTCTTGTAGCTTGTTATACAAGTCCACGATGAGTGAAGGAGTATCTTGCAGGTCGCAATCCATGGTTACAACATAGTCACCGCTGGCTAGGGTAAAGCCAGTGTGAATGGCATATTGCTGTCCAAAGTTACGACTATGGAATGCACCGATGACATGAGGATTACTCTTACATATCTCACGTATGATAGCCTGGCTTTCGTCAGGGCTATGGTCTTCCACCAAGATGATTTCATAATCATCCGTGAGGCGTAACGCCGCCTCTTCAATCTCCTTCACAAGCTCATGCAAAAGAGATGCAGCACCATAAACTGGGCTGATTATACTTAGTTTCATATTGTTTGCTATTTCTTTTTCGGCTTATTGACTCTCAGCAAAATTAATCTATTTCAAAATCCTCAAGCATTTTTTCAATATTTATCGTTGAATAATCAGAAAACATTTCTTTCAAATATCCCAAATCATAAAATGAAGCCTCAGAAAGAACACCTTGAATCTTTGATTCATGTATAAATTTAAAAAGAACATTACTGATATGTTTGGCCATAGGATCATTGCCATCAACATCAAGTATTGTTTTTAACATGACAAATAACTTTTCGACATCACTCTTAGTAGGAATAATTTTAAACTTACGCCAAAATCGAATCTGCTCAAAAATATAACAATGGGTTGAAAATGCCTTCACTTGATATTCATCTCTACTATTAATCAATTTAAGCATCTTTTGCGCTCCCTCATGAAACAATTCTTTTGCTTTATGCTCTTCTGATACATAATTAGCATAACGCAAATAATTTCTAGCTATAGCATTTTGTACAACATAAGAGTTATCAGACAACGCATCCGCTTGCGTAAATCTATTCAAAGCCTTTTCAAAATCATTTTCACTTTGTTCAACCAATCCAACTTGTAGCCAATAATTAAAATCATCATTATAATAATTTTTAATGTCAAAAAGCAAATTTTTGATATCGCTATTAGACATATGCAACTTATTTTTGAGAAGTTTGACTTTCATAAGAGTTGACTGTATTTCATTCCAATAAGAGTGAACAGAATCTGTTATCTGAGGAGATACAAACATTAATATTTCCTTTATCAAAAAGGATTTTTCTGATGTAGCTATTGAACGAATTATAGTATTTGTTAATATATTATTTCTCAGGTAAAGGCCATTATTCTCCTTTGATATATTCACTAAATCGGAGATTCGCTCCAATATATCATTATATCTTGGTGTGTACCATAAAGCGAGCAATTCCAATGGCAAATATGGCAAATCGACTTTTTGGAATATTGCGAGAACTTTCAAAACATTTAATTCTTCCTTATTTTCTACAGAGGATGATTGAATTTTTCCATAAATTCCCATTTCGCGCTGAATAAAGCCATTTCCAAAAGTAATCGAATATAGTAAAGAGCCAACATCATTCTTTTTATTTATTTTTCGCACTCTTTCTTCATAACTGTCAGCTTTTAAATTACCCAAAAAGCCTTTATCATCCAATTTTTTAGCTATATTTTGGGAAAACATGAGTCTATCTGAAGTCGTCATATTTTCGCCTAAATTCAATTCTATAAAATTATTTTCGGAAATTAGATTGTATCTTTTTCTATTATGAAAATACGGGCGAGAAGTTGCAATAATGATTATTTGCTTACGAGATGGGAATTTATTGAGAAGGTTCTTCAGTGCGCTATAAAAGAAACTAGCATTATCTACTAAAAGTACAATTCTAGCTTCATCTATTTTTTTACAATATTGCAAAAACGCCCAATAATCAAACCTTCTTCCGTCGAAATCATATACAGCAAATCCTTCTTTCAACAATGACAAGCCAATTCGTTTAAGATAAACTGTTTTACCAGAAATAGCTTTACCTACAATTGTCGCGATCAAGTTTTTGCTAGTATTTGATGTTATTTTTAAAATTGAATCAACTAAACTTGATATTTGAGGATTAATAAAATCCCAATCAAAAAAGATATCTTTCCATAGTGGATACTTACCAAAGTATAAATCAGAGTTATATCCTTTAAATATCTTCTCCGATTCATAGGTTGTCTCTAAAAATCGAAATCCATCAATTTGATTTTTATAGGTGAAAACATCTTTGTCCTTGGGCATTATTTCTTGTAAATGATTCGCAAATTCCTCACTCGTCCACTCTATTATATGGCCATTTATCTTCTTAATTTTTGATTTAAATATAAGTCCAGGATTTGGAGATATAAAATACAACTTCCCATTAGATGAACGTCCTTGAACAGATTTGTACAATTCCAAATAATAATCTAAATTAATCTCATCCATTCCAAATCCCAAAAATACAAAATTCTCTCGTTGGATATCTGTAGCAAAAGAACTAAATCTGTAATCTGTAGAATTTAACATAGAATCTACATAATCCTGGCGAGAAAATACAATGGAACCAGAAGGATTACGAACACAACCATGTAGTTTAATATATTCTATCGATTTAGCTCTTGTATATGAAACTATACGTGTCAAATTTTGAACTGCCAACGAACCAGGTGTTCTTGAATTTTCAAAAAGATCATCAATATTAGTAGTATATACCTTCTTCCATGGATAGTTAGCTATAATTTTGTGAAATTTCTTTGGAGTACATCCAGAAAGAGTTGAAACAAGAAAATCTTTTAGATTGTTAGAGCCTCGTTCCTGCTCACAATATGAACACAAATCAGACAGAGAATAATTTATTAGTTCATTATAATCATCTTCTGCCTCGTCAAGAAACAACAACTCCGTCAGAAGTTTTCTTTTCAATTGAGTTCCATCAGGAATATTCTCTCCATCGCCATTTTGGGCATATTTAGAAAAACCTGCTCCTGTAAATAATACAGGAGAACCTTTTAATAAAATCCTATCAAACTTTTTAATTTCCATTTCTTCCATAATAAACTGCAATTAAGAAATGATTAATAAATAACTTGGTACATTTTTGTGTCCTTTTTATGAAGTA
>ERZ1026901.147-NODE-147-length-63396-cov-106.834231_pt1 | contig 63396 bp, 40 predicted proteins | sample MGYA00380179_ERZ1026901 | MGnify/ENA primary metagenome ERZ1026901 (study PRJEB33269, sample SAMEA4719815) | human gut metagenome | biome: human-associated habitat; feature: organic feature; material: feces | place: Cameroon | collected 2013-10 ... | reverse complement strand
CACGACATTGTGGCTTTCGAGATAGCCGGTGACAGTCTGCGACCATTGTACAACTATAAATATACATAATAATACAATTCTATGGAGAAATATCATATAGGACAAGAGATTCTGAAGGAGGTAAAGGCAAAGTTTCCTTCAGTGGCTGCCTTTGCCAGAGAACTGTGTAAGTCGAGCTCTGCCACATACGAGATATTCGGCAAGACAAGTCTCGACACCGACCTGCTGCTGAAAGTATCGAAGCTGCTTGATAGAGATTTCTTCCGCGAATTCTCGGAGAAATGTCTGAACGGAGAAGTGGCGGTAGTAGACAAGCAGACGGCAGAGAACAGCATCTCGCTACTCTTGCCAGAAGATAAACTACATACATTATTGCCAAGCCAAACAATGGATGTGGTGGAAGAATATCTTCTGATGCCACGCAAAAAGCCGCTCGTAGTGTTCTACTGTGGTGTACGCAGTCGCAACCTCCCCCGTTTTGTATGCAAAAAGGGCGAGGAGATATATGGCAAAGGCATGGTGAGAAGGATAAGTCTCAACCCCATAGAACTGATGCGTTTTGAGCTTGGCGTGATGTCGCTCGCCAAAATGCCGCAGAAGGTAGTCGTGATAAGATGTACTATGGCAAGAGACTATAACACCCATGTACTCATTGCCGAAATACTGGCCCAGGAGTCGGGAAAGCACGTCGTGCTGCTATGCCTTGACCCTATTCATATTCCAACGCTGCCAAATGGACGAGTGGTGTTGAAGTCGTTCGCCGTATCTACCTTCAACTCCTGGCACCAACGTGCGCACATATTCATAGCCGATGATATGGAAAAGCGTTTCGCTTACCTCATCGAACTGTTCCAAGCCATCAAAGGCAAGGGATATATGGACAGAATATACGACAGCATAGAGGGCAACGAGAATTGGGCAGACACCTTGAAAGATTTGTTATAGGAGGCAAAGCAGAATCTCACCACTTACGAAGATATTGTGTTGGAAGAAAGCAGCGATAAGGACAATCGTCAGGTGGAATATCATCAGGTGAGCACCATTCAGCCTACTATTAACGACTTGAATCGTTCAGAAGGGATTTCACATATCCGCACCCATCTGCGCTACCGCATGATAAAGGAGACTGGCGAGATTTTCGAGTATGAGCCGATGAGTTTCGAACAAGCGAAGGAAATGATGTTGAAACTTGCGACATAAACAGTATCATATCAATAACAAGATACCTATACCGCTTTTTTGTCTTTTATATAAAAAACGAGCATTTATTTTGTCTTTTAATCAATATTCTGTAACTTTGAGCGTATTTTCATATTATACGCAAAAAATAACTAAGATAAATATATAAAAGCCTATGGCAAATTTATCAAAGTCAAAATACATCACTTATTGCCAATGTCCCAAGGCATTGTGGCTGAAGCAGTACAAGTCAGAAGAAATGGTTATCGACCCGTTGACGCAGGCACGTTTCGACGCAGGTTCCGAAGTGGGCGAACTGGCTAAGCGTCTGTTCGGTGATTTCGTGGAGGTTACCGTTTATAAGACGGCTGCCGACAAAACACAGCGTCTCGACCTCGGAGCGATGGCTGCAGCCACACAGAAAGCCCTTGCCGAAGGTGTGGAGAACATTGCCGAGGCAGCGTTTATATACGACGGATGCTATTGCGCCGTCGACCTGCTGCACAAGACACCCCAAGGCTATGCCATCTATGAGGTGAAAAGCAGCACCGACCTGAAGGAGCTGGAAGTGTATGCACAGGATGTGGCATATCAGAAATATGTGCTCACCAATTGCGGACTGAATATCACTGGCACTTATCTCGTGAACATCGATAACGAATATGTGCTTGACGGAGAACTCGATGTGAAGGGATTCTTTCGCATAAACGATATCAGCGAGGCGGTTGCCAACGAATATGTCAAGGTGCCGGCCCTTGTAAAGGCTGCTAAGAAGGTGCTCGAAGGTGGAGAACCCAAGCAGGATTTGGCAGAATACTGCAAAAAGCCATACGCCTGTTCGTTCTGGAACTATTGCAGTCGCAATGTCATACCTTCGCCATCAGTCTTCAACCTGTACCGCATGTCTTTCAAGAAGGCATTGGAGCACATGAACGAAGGCCGTCTGTCGCTTGAAGATATGAGACAGGAGAAGCTCACCGACCTACAGCAGTTGCAGTTGGAATGCACATTAGGCAATACTTCCTATATCAACAGGAAGGCTATCGGTGAGTTCCTGACGAAGCTCTCCTATCCGCTTTATTTCCTCGACTTCGAGACCGAGCAGACCGTGATACCGAAGTATCAGGGCACGCATCCATACCAGCAGGTCACATTTCAGTATTCGCTCCATTACATCGAACATGAAGGAGGCGAATTGAAGCATCGTGAGTTTCTCGGCATATCGGGCGAAGACCCTCGCCGTGCCCTTGCTGAACAACTCTGCAAGGACATCCCGCTCAACGTCTGCACTACAGCCTACAACAAGGCTTTCGAGTGTACTCGTTTGAAGGAACTGGCAGAGGCATTCCACGACCTGGCGCCGCATCTTCTCAACATCGAATCCCACATCGTGGATCTTCTCGACCCATTCCGTGCCGGCTATTATTACCTGCCAGCCATGAATGGTTCGTTCTCCATCAAGAAGGTGCTCCCGGCATTGTTCCCCGATGATCCCGAACTCGACTACCACAACCTCAGTGGTGGCGTGCAGAACGGAGGAGAGGCGATGAGCATTTATCCTCAGATACAGTTTATGGAGCCGGAAAAGCAAAAGAAGGCTCGCCGAGCACTGCTCGACTACTGCTGCCTCGACACACTGGCCATGGTGAAGCTGTGGGAGAAGCTGAGGGAAGTGAGTGAGTAACATGTAATAAACATATATATTAATACTAAATTATATATTATGACAAAAAAAACTATTCAATTTATCTTTAGAAAAGAATATGAAGCCTGGTTAAAGATAAAGTCAGTTGGAGCATATTGTCCACAAGACAAATATACCTGTAATGATGGTAGTGAGTTTTTGTTTTTAGATCTTATTGGTCGTTTTGCAAAAGAAAAAGAACGCTTTTATGTGGATGCCCTTTTCCAAGAGTGGAAATCATTTATAGAAAAGACATTTAAAGACAAGGAGAGATCTAACCACCTTTCTTATCTAAACAAATACAAAATATTCGTTGAAAATATCTGTAACGGCTCAATATCATTTAGCACGTCTGCTCAAAATAATAACGATGATAAAGTCCTTATGTCTGTACGTGAATCTATAAACAAATCCCGGGATGGCATGAAATCATTGGAAATGCATCTTGGAGAAGAGGACTTTATAAAGTTGGCAATAGAATCGTCTTACTTTTTCTCTCGCGACCTTGTGGTAGAAAGGTTTGATGAGATTAAAAAATACATTTGCAAAGAACAAACAAAAGATATCAAAGATCCTGGTGTTGGCAAAGGATGCAAGGTTCATTACCTTCCGGCACGATACACCGCGAAAGAAGACGCAAACGGAGTTAAAATACAAAAACGCGACAATGATGGTTTAGTGTTCTTCATGCACAATTCTCAACCACTATGTATTATCTATCAAGAAAATGCAAGGAAGAAGGATAAAGAAGACTGCAGCGAAAACACTTGTGGCGGTGGCAATGGTAATGCCCGAGTGTGCCAGCTGATAAAGAGATGTACAGGATATGCCCTTGGAAAAAAAGCCGACGAGAGGAATTTCAAAAATTGTATCATTTCGCACATATGGGGAAATGCTATTGATCCTCGTTACTTTACAAACCTTTGGAATATCGCTATTGTTCCAGCATGGGCAAACCACTTGTTGGACAAAGACGAAACAGGGACTTTGGGTTCAGCATTCAAAGCAACAATACAGAAAATCATTATTGATCTATATAAGCTTGACGACAATAACAACTATGACTGGAAGTTAATAGAAATGGATGCTCCCACATTTAACGAGGAGGAAGTACTTCATGGTAACTATCAGATTAACACCATTGATCGTATTGCTGATAAAGAGACTTTGGGCAAAATATCGAAAGTATCCATCCCTGTATAAAAAATCATTATTCCTGATTTTCCGGCATCACATTCCGGTTCTTCCGAATAGTGATATAGGGTGCAAAGACTAAATACTATTTACCTTTGCACCCGTAAGTATTAACTTAAACAAATTATTAGTATAGCAATAACTGATAAGATTGAAGAATACATCGCTGGCAATCCAAAGCGACCATTGAAAGAATATTGGTATGAATAAGAGCATGTTTGACAAATGATATGCCAAAGAAGATAACATTCAATGACATTCTCCAGAACAAGATAAAAGACTTTGTCGGTACCAAGCGGTGGAGCAATTCACAATTTGCTTCACGCTACTCGGACACTTATGCCGAAGTTTATGGCAAGATGGAGGCGCCCAGCACCTCTACCTCGCGTAAGCTTATCGAAGAAAAGGGTCACGAGTATGCCGAAAAGGAATGCATTATTCTGGAGAAGCTCACATCCATCACCTTCTATAAGATGTGGCTTGAAGAGCAGAAGCCTCTCATTACAGCAGGACAGTCAGCAAGGACGACATGAGCATTGCTTTTATGCTATAATTACAAGAATATTCTATAATAAAAATAACAAAACAATGGAGAAAAATCAAATGATGGATATGCATGTAGAAATGGGTCTTGACTCAGAAAATGTCATAGATAGCAGTTCGCTCGACCCTCTGTTCGAGGAAGCTGCACGCATAATCGTAACAATGCGGTCGGGCTTTGCCTCGTTGATTCAACGGCGCTTGTCTATCGGCTACGGCCGTGCGGTCAGAATTATGGACCAGTTGGAAAAGGCTGGAATCGTGGGCGAGGCACAGGGAAGCAAGCCGCGAGAAGTGAAGATTCAAGATGAGAACAGCTTGGAGAATCTGCTTGCGGCATTGAATAACCCCAAATCCTAATCACCGATATTTCCTAATTCTTGATTTCCAATTCACCGACCTTGTCATACAGCGTCTGCAGTATGGCTTTGCCCTTCTTTACGCGGACGTCGTCGCCAGCCGCTCCTTCCTTGTAGAACACGTGGTTGGCGGCGTTGTCGTAGACGCTTACGCCCGTGCGGTCGAGATAGCAGAAGCCGTTTACGAAGGAGTAGAAGGCGAACTCGTTCGTATAACTCTTGTCCAGCACGTTGCGACTGAAGCCGAACTCTCCGTGCGGCAAGCCCAACTGTGCCAGCAGCGTGGCGGCGAGGTCGGTCTGATTGGCGATGCGGTCCACCTCCATCGGTCCTTTCACGGCTCCACCCGTCCATATCATCGGGATGCGGAAGAAGTGCGGGGCGAAGCGCTCACCCTTCTTCGGGTACGGGATGCCGTGGTCGGGGAGGAGCACGATGAGCGTGTTGTCCCATTGCGGAGTCTTTCTGAACTCCTTGATGAACTTTCCTATGCAGTCGTCCGTGAAGGCGAAAGCGTTGAGATGCTTGTCCTCGAACTTCTTGAACGGCACCTCGAACGGCTCATGACTGCTCAGCGTCAGGAACGCCGTGAACCACGGCTGTTTCTGTCCCTCACGCTCCTTGAGCATCGCCAGCAGACGCTTGAAGGTGATGTTGTCTGGCACACCCCACTTGCTGTAGTTGCGGTCGTGCATGGAGAAGTCGTCCTGCGATGTCAGCTTCTGGAAACCGCCAGCCATGAGATAGCCGCGCATATTGGTGAAGTTGATGTCGCCGCCGTAGAGGAAGTCGGTCTGATAACCCGCCTTGCCTAACGACTGCGCAATGTTTGGCAGTTTACGCGCAATGTTGGGCACCTTCATGATGGAGAGCGTGGGCAGACCCGGATAAGCGCTGTACGTGCATACCGTGCCGCGGTCCGTACGGAAACTGTTGGCGTAGAGGTTGGAGAAGAACACGCCCTCGCTGGCAAGACGGTCCAACGTAGGCGCCACTCCCTTCACGCCGCCCTGACGTTCTATCATCGTGGAGCCGAAACTCTCCATGAAGATGAAGAGAATGTTTGGGCGCTTGGTGTTGAGCACGCTCACCGTGGCAGTGTCTGCCGTGGCGTACATTCCCTTCATGAGGCTGGCACGCTGCTCCTCGGGGAAGAAATCGAACTCGTCCTCATACTTCTCGCCGAACTCCATGCTTGCCAGCAGATTGAACGCCGGATTGATGGCAGAGAGATTCAGAAACTGGTCGTTGCTGTAGTAAACGCTGCCCACATTGGCTGTAGACACTCTGATGCCGCCACGGATGACGAGAAACAGCAGTCCGCCCACCAACAATGATCCGACCGTGGAAAGACCGCGGCGCGTCATTCCCTCTATGGCGTCCAGGCGTCGGGGCGTGATGCGGCGCAGCGTCCAGGTCGTGCCGGCAGTAAGCAGCAGGATTATCAGTACGCGCAGCAGGATGTATCCCATCGATACGCTTGCCGCAGCGTTCTTCGGCGAGTCGATATACACAAACACCGCCTTGTCCAGCTTGCTGTTCCAGAACGAGAAGAGCGAGGCGTCAGCAATGAATATCAGCGACACCAACAGCATCATCACGGCATAATAAGGCGTCATGATCTTCTTCAGCGGCAGTCTGCGCCACCATACCGATACCAACGTCAGCAGGAATGGCACGATGGTCAGATAGCCCGTGGTGGTGGCGTCCAGCGAAGCGCCGTGCCACATCACGTCGATGTAGTCCGAAACGGAGTAGGTCTGTTGGGCGTTGCAGAGGATGAATAATGGTTTCTGGACAAGGAAGTATGTCCACATAATGAGGAAACAAGACACAATATACTTGAGTCTTTGCAGCATGCTATGCATCTTTTGTGTATATTTAAGTATGTATGAAAAAACTGTGATGTTGTAAATCGTGTGCGAAATTACACATTTTTTTTTAGAGACAAAGACAAAACGGAGTGTGATTTTCAGAAATATGAGGTATTGACATAATAAAAGAGGGTGGGGCAACTACTGCTATTAAAGCAGCGTTGTCCCACCCTCTTGCTATTTAGGTAAAGCCTGTGCCGGCTTTACGTGATATGTTTACTTGCGCTTGATGTTAAGCTTGAATGTGGAGTTGCCAACCTTCACGATGTAGGTGCCGGTGGTTGTCGCAGCAAGGCTTACAGTCTGGCGATAGTCGTCAGTGGCGATGGCGCTTGCGATGAGCTTGCCGTCAGCAGAAGCCACTGTGATGCGGTCGCCGTTGTGAGCGCCGAGGACGATAAGCTGTCCGTCCTCCACCTTAAGAGTTACGCCGTTCTGACCGTTAACACCGTCGATGCCAGTGGCAATGACGGTAACCTTGTCAGAGAACTTCTCGCCAGCTACTGAGTAGACAGCCGATACCTGATAAGTGAGATACTTGTCAGAGAAAGCCTTCGTGTCTGTGAAGACGGTGTCGGTGGTCAGCTCGTCGTTCAGACACTCGCCGTTGCGGTATACGTTGTATCCCTCAAAGACGTTCTTGTCAGACGAAGCCTCGCCCTTGGTGTCCACAGCCTTGAATGTCATGTCAGCGTCAGCCATGCGCTTGGGATGGAATGCCGAAAGCTTTTTGGCCGCCTTCTTCTCTGTGCCGGGAAGGACATTAGAGTAGGGGCTGAGTCCGATAGAGATGTTCCAGTTGGCGTCCACCTCAGAACCCGAATCCTCCATTGTCTGCCATGTGATACCGTCAGAAGAATAGAGGTCGCCACGTCCGCTGCGTGCCGGACCACGGTCGTATCCGAGAGGAACAGTGATTTCGTTCTGCTCGATGTATACTGCCACGCGGAGGTTCTTGCCTTCGTCAATCTTAAGCGGCTCCTCGAGGTGTATGGTGTTGAATGAGTACTGCTTCAGATTCGGAACGAACTGCTGGCGTACGAGGGTGTTGTTCTCATAGACGAGGAGGAAGAGCGCCTCAGGAATCTGATTGATGTATACCTCTACATCGCTCAGAGCGAGATTGCCGTATCCCTTCAAGTCAGAAGCAAACCAGCAAGCGCCTGCGAAGAACGCGCCACCATTGGTCAGACCACCTGCCTTATAGTTGTAGCCGTCGTGCCAACGCAGATAGATGGGTTCGCCAAGAGCCGGGAACTGCCATGAAAGGCGGTTGCCTTCAGCCTGCTGTGCAACGCGGAGGTTGGTAGGAGCAAGCGAACCGTTGTCGTAATAGAGGTCGATGCTTACCGGTGCCGACTTCTCGCTGACAGCGGATGTCTTGGTAACAAGCTCAAACTCGTAGCTATACTTGCCTGAGAGCAAGTTGCGGTCAACGTAAGAGATGTCGTTTACGGGATTTGCGTTAATCTTCTCGCCGTTGCGATAGATATTGAATCCGTAAAGATTGCTCTTCGGCTTGGCGGTGTAAAGAGCCACGCCGTCAACGTACTGCTTAGGCTGTGACGCGTCCTTTGCCAGAGCCACATATTCTGTACCCTCAGGAAGCTCGCACAGGATGTCCTGCCAAGACTCAGAGGTCTTCCATGACTGGAGGAAGATGAAGTTGGCGCGGTGTGTGCCACCGGTTGAATAGTAGACATTGAGTGTGCCCTCTCCGTCGTGGTCGTCAGCGTTGCGGGCTGCGAGGCGCATATAACGCATACCCTCTGCAGGGATAACGCCGAATGCGCTGTTCTGAGCGTCAACGGTTACAGACTTGCTGCCGTCGAATGCTTCGTCGTTATTGACGGTCCAGCCTGACTGATAGCTCTCGCCGTCAACGCCATAAACCTCTTCGCCGATGTTGCTGGCCTCGAAGTTCTCCTTGCTTGCTGCGTTCTGATACATGTCAGGGTCAGCGAAGGTGAGGAGCACGTTGTAGCCGTAAGACGACTGCTTGGCGTTGGTGTTGACAGGAGTCTTGGCGGTGCCGGTGCTGATGATGTCAACTGTTGATACGGCAGACATGTCAGATGTCTCGCCATTGATGTAGACGGTTTGTACAGCATAGCCATACTCGCCCTCCTTAGTCTCTGTCTCTTCAAAGTAGCGGCGTGTGAGCAGCTCAGCGTTGCGCTTCTCTCCGTTGCGGTAAACGTTGTAACCTGCCACTGTGGTCAAGCCACCGAGGTCGAGGATTACGAACTGTACCGGTTCGCCCTGACGCTGCAATGAAAGGAGCATGTAGGTGATGCCGTCCTTACCAGTGAATGAAGACATACCGCCAGCCGATACTGCTGCGATGTTGTCTATCTCGACATACTTGCCGAGGTCGATAGATCCGACGCGATTGTTCTCCTCGTCATAGATGCCTACGGTGTACTTGTTGGCGTCGTTTCCCTGCTCGAAAGCATACAGCTTGCCGTTGTAGTAGGCTGTACCTGAAGCGCCCTTCAGAATCGGACCGGTGCCAATCTTGCTACCGTTCTTCGTTACGTAGATTGAAGTCTGCCAGTCGCCGACCTCGAAGCCACCCTTACCGTCGTCCAATGATGGTATGTAAGCCATGTGACGAGAGTATTCTGAGATGGCGATGTCCTCCATGTTCTCCATCGTAGCGGGATTCACACGGTGGATGTTGGTGGTGTTGTCAGCTACGTACAGCCACTCGCCGTCGTATGCCATGTTACGTATTCCCTTGAGGCCGTCCACCTTGTATGTGCCGAGCTTGTTGCCGTCGAAGTCGTACTTCTCGATGCGTCCGTCCTCGTTGTATATAGAGGTGTAGACGTATGTTCCGTCAGTAACGACAGCCATGCCCGACTTCGGACCGAAGAACGAACGTACATACTCTGGGCATCCCTCTTCTGTGGTAACGGGACGCTTTGTGATGTCAGCCTTTATCACCTGCGGCTCCTTTGTCGGATTGTCCCAACGGAGTGAGATGTTGCGGTTGCGCTCTACGTCAGCATAAACAGCGTTAGGAGCTGTCTTGTCCTTAATCTCGTATGCCTCTACGTTTACGGGCTTGCTCTCTGCCGACTCACCGTTGTTCTTGTAGACGGATGTGACGGTGTAAGCGAATGTGCCTGTTGCGGAGAGCACGTCGTTATAGCTCTGTGATGTGATGAGGCTGCTGTTCACCTTCACGCCGTTGCGATATACGTTATAGCCCATCGGCTTCTCTTCCGTGATGTCGGTAGGAGTGAGGTCTACGTTGATATTGAAGTTGCCCTCAATGCCTGAAATGGCTGCTGAGAACCACTTCTCGCCGTCGGTGGAGAGGAGGTCGCCCTTATCCAACACAGCCTTGCTGTCGTCGATGCCAAGCGGCTGAACTCCAGCGTCGCTCTTGATCTCGAATCCGAACATATATTCGTGACCCGGCAGGATGCGGATGTCCTCGTCCACTGGGATAGCGGTCAGAGATCCGTCAAACTTGAAGTCGCCCTTATACTGCTTCTTGTAGATTTGCTCGCCGTCCTTCTGGATGAAGAGTGCGATGTACTGCACAGGATTGACAAGCTGAACAGAGACTGAAGAGATGCGCTTTCCGCGGTAAGCGGCGATGTCGTAAGCGTCCCACTTAACACCTGCGTAGAAGATGCCGCCGTCTGTCATGCCGATGTCGTCAGCATGCTTGCCGTTAGCCCAAGTCATTGTGGCGGGCTGGTCGGCTCCGAAGAGCGGCGACTCCCATGTAAGGCTCACGTTCTTGTTGCCGTTGATGCTTGCTGCCACGCCTACCGGCGGATAATACTGTGCGCCGTTCTTGACGAGCACCTTCACAGAGTCGCTCTTTGCCGACTCCTTGCCCCCGTATACGGCTGTCACCTTATAAGTGTATTCACCGTAGACGAGAGGCTGGTCAGTGAATGTCATGCCGTTAACGGGAGAAGCGTTCACCTTGCGGTCGTTGCGATATACGTTGTAGCTGTCTGCCTTGGCAGAACCATTGCCTTTCTGCCATGAGATGATGGCGCAAGCGTCGCCAGCCTCTGCCTTTACGCTCTGCGGTCTCGGGCAAGCAGCCTCGCCGGTGACGTTGAGCTTGAAGCTGACGGTCTGGTCGCCGATTTCAGGATTAGCCATGAGCACAGCCTCTGTAGAGTGGTTGCTGCCAGCTACATCCTCAAGGGCGTTGAAGCTTACGTTGATGTCCTGCGAAGCACCCGGAGCGAGCTTGCCGTGACGCGGCGAGAAGTCGAGCCACTTGTCTGTCTCGCAAAGAGTGTAGCGGAAGAAGAGGTTAGGCATCTGGTTGAGCGATCCCAAAAGGGTGAGCTTGCCAGGTGTGATGTCTGTAGAGGCGAAGATGCCGCAGACATAGTTCTGACCGGTGTTCTGGCTGCCGAGCACGTATCCCGGAGCGTCGGTAAGCGAGTGCTTGACGTCTGTAAGGGCACGCTTGGCAGTACTGAACTGGCGGATGAGCACCTTGTCGATCTGCTCTGACGATTCTGCCGTCATGTCTGACAACCAGAGGTAAGGACCGCCGGGCGATACGTTGTCGTAAGCCGAGCCGTAGATAGATACGCTCACGTCGGTGCTGATGTTGCTGAAACGTGAGAGAACCTTACCGTTCATGTCGATGAATCCGATGGTGGTGAAGCTTCCTACCCAGAATCCCTTGCGGTCAGGGTCGTAGCTACAGTGTGTGATTCGGAGGTCAGGCTGATCCTTGACGGTTATGATTCGCACGATACGACGGTTGTCGAAGTCGAGCTGGAAGAGACGGTTCGACCAGTCGCTGCCGTAGAAGTAACGTCCGTCGTAAGTGATGTCGTAGAGCTTGTAGTACATCTCGGGGATGCTGAACTGCTCGATGAAGCGACCGTCCTTGTCGTACTTCCAGAACTTGCCAAGCTCGATAGACGACGTAGAGTAATAGAACTCGCCGTCGAAACCTATTGACTGCTGCAAGTCGCCGGATGCTGTGAACGAAGGCTGCTTCTCCCAACGGTTGGTGTCGTCGCCAGACTGCTTGGCGGGCTTGGCTGCCAAGTGCCAGATGAGTTCGCCGTCACCGTTATTGGTCATGCGCAATGTCTTGACAAGGCTCGACTCTGCGTTGATGTCAGCAACTACTTCCTTAGCAGAAAGGTCGGCTACCGGCTTGGTCATAGTGACGTTGATGCGGTTGCTGGCACCGTTCTTGATCTGGAACTTACCTTTATATATATTATATCCGTCCTTCTTAGCCACTATCTCATACTCGCCTTCCTCTATCTTGTCGAAGGCAATGTGTCCGGCAGCGTCAGTCGTGGTGTTGATGACAGCGCCGTGATCAGCTGTGAGCGTAACGGCGCAATCAGCAATGTTGCCTGCGGAGGCAGACTTGACGTCAAGCTGTGCCGATGTCCATACAGGTGTCCAGATCTTCACGTCGTCCACATACCAGTAGTTAATCCACTTGGCGTCCTTGCCGTGAGCGCGGAATCTGATGCGGAAGAGGTCAGAAGAAAGAAGGTTGGCGAGCGGATACTGGAATGTTGTCCACTCGAAACCGCCGTTCTCATTGTCGAATGTCTTAATCTCCTTCCAGGTATTGCCACCGTCCGACGACACCTCTGCAGAGAGATAGTCGACGTTGGTCTGTTCGCTGTTGCGCAGCTTCAGGTTGAAGCGCAGCCATGTGTTGGAACGGTCTGCTGTGTGGAGCTCACGTGTCATGAGCGACTGGTCGTAGTTCTGGAGTGTGGACCAGCTGTATGTAGCAGACGGGTCGATGAGGCCGTACTCATAATAGTCGATAGACCATTTTGACTCAGTGCTTCCGTCATCCTGCGTCTTTGACCACTTTTCCTCATGGAGGGTCCAGTCGTCGAAGTCGTCGAAGAACGGCAACATACGTGTGTCAGGCACGTTGACGTTGAGAGCCACGCTCTGCTCTGACACCGAACCGTCCTTCTTGACAGCCGCTACAGTGTACTGATAGTCACCGTAGTCAGGCACCTCGTCCGTATAGCTGACGCTTTCCACGGGCTTAGAGTTGAGCTTCTCGCCGTTGCGATATACATTGAATCCCACTACGGGGTTCTTTGCAGCGGCGCGTGCCATGCTGGCAGACTCGGGTCTTACCTTGTTTGTGCCTACGAAGATGTCGTCAATAAGCAACATGAAGGCGTCGTCCGAAACGCAGTTGATGGTCACGTAACGTGCATCCTTGGGGATGTCGTAAGCCACGAGAGTCCATTCGTCAGGCAGTTCCACGTAGGGCGATTCGTTGACGAAGGTGAAGTCGGAGGGCTGTGTGCCGGTTGTGGAGTAGCCCACACGGATTCGCTCAGCATTATAGTTCTCGCCGGTCTTGTAGCTGCGAGCCCAGAAGCTGATTTGGAAATCAGCATCGAAGTTGAGTCGTGGTGAGATGATGTAGTCGTTGTTCTGCGCATCTACAGCACAGAAGCTGACGAGCATCTTCTGTCCGGAGTGAGGCTTGTAGTCAGGATTCTCGTTAACGGCAGGAACAGTCTGCCACGGGTTCATCACGACGTAAGCCATCTTCTGTCCCTGTGTTGGGAACGTACAGGCCTGCCATGTGTATGTGGGCTTGTTGTCGGCGTCGATGTATGTCCATCCGATGCTTCCCGGAGAGTTTATGGCGAAGTCGTTATGTCCCTCGAAGTCCTCTAAGAAGCCGTCCACGGGCTCTGGTGAAGTCCATGCCAAGTTTACTGTATGTTCGTTTACGCCAGTGAGACGGAGATTGTACGGTGCTCCGTTAGCGTCCTGCGCAAGAGCCTGCATTGGTGCGGCAGACTTGATGTGCAGTGCTTTCTCCATCAGTTTCTGCGATGGTCTGACTTTTTCGCTTTCATCGTTCTTTGCACCGATCCCGCTCTTGAAGCTTCCCACGGAAGCCCAAGCCAGCGAGACTGCTGTCGCTGCCAGTAACAATGATGTGATTTTATTTGGTTTCATATTCAATATTGCTGGTTAAGATTTGACTTATCTGATGATTGTCTTTGTACGGAATGTGCCGTTCTCGGTTGCTACGCTTACGATGGCTACGCCCTTCATTCCTGATGTAGGTATGGTGAGCGATGTGCCTGAAGCTGTGCCAGTGTAGAGAGTAGCGCCGGTTGACGATGTAAGGGTGATGCTGCTGCCGGGCTTCAGACCTTCCAGACGGAGGTCGTTCAGGTTGTTGGTCAGCGTCACTGATGTGCCCTCTATTACGTCGCTGATGGCTGTTGTGGTCTTCTCGTAGTAAGCAGGAGCCGACTCGTCATAGAAGATGTTCTGCCATCCTGATGCCACCCAAATCTTGTAGCGTCCCTTGTCGAACTCGCCTTCTGTCTTTTCTGGAATGTCGATGCTTGTAACATCTACGCCACCTGCTGCCAAGTCTTCCCAAACCTTTCCGTTATTATAGATGAGTGTGAGATACTTGACGCGACCGTTGCGTCCTCCGTGCTTGAAGTTAAAGCGCAGCTTCTTGTAGTTCTTTCCTTCGAGATAAGAAGAGAGATCCACTTCCTGACCTTCCGAGTCGTACTGGCTGAGTACGGTCTTAGGTCCGACGGTCTGCCATGTGCGCATGTCCTTTGTGCCTTCAACGGTAAGCTCTGATGTTCCGAGCGGACCGCTTGTGGTTACGATGAACTTGCAGTCCTCGATGCCGTCCTCAAATTCCTTCAGCGTTACGCTTCCCGTGCTCTTGAAGAACAGCTGACCGGTGCTGAGATCCACGTCTCCAGTTACTTCCTTATAGAACGACATCGGTGCGAATGCAGCTTCCTGATTCACCTGGTCTGTCTCCTTACCGAAGTAGAGATAATATCCCGTAGCACCTTCCACCGGTGTCCATTCAGCGTGGAGAGCTGTGCCGTTGCGCTCAAACTTGGTGATTACCGGAGTCTTCAGCTTGTCTGTCACCATTACGTCCCACAACCACAGATAACCCTGCATCTTGTCCGAGCAGCATCTGAATGCTACGTAGATGTCCTGACCGGCATACTTGCTGAGGTCCACCTCTTCCATGTGCTGCTGTGCGAAGTAGTCGGCGAATGAGAAGCGCTCCACGAGATTGAAGTCCTTAAGGTCGCTCGACTTTGTGGACACGAGCACCTCAAGATTCTCAATGGATGTCTGTTCCGACACACCTCTGGTGAAGAACAGCGTTCCGTTCTCTGGAACGTGGAAGCGTCGCTTGCAGATAAGATAGTCGTCGGCGTCGTTCCAGTAGTTGAATGAATAGACAATCGATCCTGACGATTCGTCTGCCACCCATGTGGTGCCGTCGCCGTTGTTGTCGATGATGCGCCAGCAGTCAGGCTGTCCGTTTGTCCATGAGAGGAAGTCGTCGTGGAACGGATTATCTACGGTTACTTCCGCTGTCTGACATTCCGTAGAGAAGGGCAGGGTGGCGCCGTATACGGTCTGACCGTTGCCGAGCTTCATGTATGCTCTTACGCCGTATTCCACGCCGGGCTGAAGGTCAGTCACGGTGAGAGAGGGCGATGTGGTGATGTTCTCCACCTTTGCATAGCTGGTGTACTGCTGGTCGTCCAGGCTCGGTTCGTAGGTGTCTCTGCTTAGTGCCCAGCAGAAACCAGCCTCCTTGATGTCGGCAGCCGTTACGTTTCCGAATTCAGCCTTAAACGTAGCGCGTGTGTCCCATACATCCACAGGAGTGAGAGTCTTTACGGTCTGCCATTTGCTTGTTCCGCCCTTTACCTGGAATCTGATAAGTCCGTCGCCCTCGGTGATGTTGGTCACGGGCACTCCGAGCGGCTCGTTGTTCCAGTTGATGGCAGCTGGCTTAGAGGTGTCGGTGAATTCCGTATTGCCCGTTGTTCCCGGATAAGTGTCGCTATTGCGCGAGTTGGCGTCGTCGATGTTGTCCGCCGGAACGATATACATGCATCGGTGTTGTGCCGAGTTGTTCGGACCGTTGATGCTCCACCATTTCTCCTGCATCTCCTTGGTGTAGTCATAATGTGTGATTATCAGACCGTGAGCAGGTATGTATTTGTCCCATCCTGTCTTCTGACGGTTCTCAAGGATAAACCATTCCATTCCGGTTCCGGCTTCGCGTCCGGGCTGTGCGTTGATGAAGCGAGCCTTGTTGTTGGCAATGCTTTCGAGCGTCACGTCCTCCGGATTGAGCAGTTCCTTGATGTCGGTGCCCTCGCTCATCCATCCCATCTGCAAACGCTCGAACGCCATGAGGCAGGGCGGTGTGTGGCTGTCGTTGTTGTAGCTGCCGGAAGCGTAGAGGCTGTAGTCGCCGGGGTCGAGACCCACGCCGTTGTCGTAGCTGTCCGTATCGTACATATCCTTCAGTCCGAGAACGTGTCCGAACTCGTGTGTGAATGTTCCGATGCCGTCCATAGAAGGAACAACAGGAGCGCTGGGCATGCCGACAAGCTCAGCCGAACAAGAATAGTTGTTCACCTTTATGCCGTCATATTCCGGTTTGTCGTCGCCCATGTTCCATGAGTGCGGCCAGATGTCGTCGTCGTTGGCAGTACTTGCCTCGCTGTATCCAGCGTATATAATGTAGCAGTTGTCCATTTCGCCGTCACCGTCGTTGTCGAACTGCGAGAAGTCGAGTTGTGGATTGTTCTTGCGAGCCAGCTCAAGCGCCTCACGCACCATGTCGCGCGGATTGGTGTCGGTGCCTTGCGTGTCGCTGGAGTTGCCGCCATAATAAGCTGTAGGCTTAGACAATGTGTATGGTCCAACGACCTGGAAGTTGGGGATGAACTGTCCCATTGAGTTGTCGCGGAAATAATCCTTCACGCTACCCGTACCACCGTTGGTGTTATATCCCGGTTCGTTCAGCCAGCGTGTAAAGTCGTCGTTTGAGTGACGCATGGTGCTGTCAGCGAAGTTGACGAGTATCACAAGATACTGCGACTCCTTCACCTGCGCGTTCTGACCCTTGACTTTGCGTGGAGCCACAATCTTACGGTCGAGCGTCTTGGCAGGCGCCTTGCGCATGATATTGGTGCGTTTGAGGAAGTCGGCGTTCATGGTCTGTGCTGCCACAAGGTTGGCCACGACCTGGCGCTCCGCACCGTTACGTTCGTTGATGTTGTGTGCGCGTTGCTTTGTGGCAATGCGCTTACCGGTCTTCATGTCGTAGTCGACATAGCAGAAGAATCCTTCGCGGTCTTTCTTCAACATGAATCCGTCGGATGTGGTTACAAAATGATAGTTCTCGTCGCCTTGTATTCGTACGAGCAAGGTTGTGCCGTCGGGCTGTTTCATCACGATGGGCCTTGGGTATGCTCCGATGGCATTAGCGCCATGCACACTGCCCATTGCGATTGCAGAAGCCAGCAGCAGTCTTTTGAAACTCTTCATAAATGTAGCTTTTTAATGAAAGTGTTGTGTTATTCTTTTAGTATTTCTATTTATGGTGAAAAAACGAAAAAGAACGATGCAGGACACGGAAAATTGTGTCCGTAGACCTGCACCGTTCGTTTACGTGCGTTTTTATTTCACATTATTCTTTGATAGCCGGTGTCGTAATGTTTACGACTGTCGTCTCCTTTTTCTTACTTAACGACCTTCTTGATGGTCTTGCCGTTCTGGCGGATTACGTAGATGCCATTCTTGAGAGCCTTTGTGCTGTCAGCGACCTTTACGCCACCGATGGTGAACACCTCTACGTTGTTGTCTACGTTAGTCTCTGCTGAAACGATGCCTGTTCCGGGGTCTTCCTTGCCACCTGTTACATAGGTGAATGTGAAGTCGTTGTCAGGCATGAAGCGGAAGTATATGGGCTGTTCAGCGTCCACTGTCTTTGTGAACCAGTACGCCTCCTCCTGGTCGTTCTCATAATAATTGTATTCGAAGTACGGATAGTCCTCGTTGGTGAGGTTCTTGGCGTCCTCTTCGTTGCTGTATGTGTAAACGCGGCTGTAAGAGCTGGTCTTGAAGATATTGTCGCCCTCTGTCATGTAAGCCAATACCCAGAACTCATTGCCTCTCTTCACCTCTACAGACTTGCCTGCGTAGAGGACGTAAGGATTGTTGGCTGCGTAACCTGCGGGGATGTCGCTTTCAGCGAACGTTACCTTTGTGCCCTCTGCATTGCCTACAATCTTAAGGTGTACGAGCATTGCGTCGCCCTCGTTGAGCACCATTGTGCCACGATAGATGTTGGTGGATGTCTCGCCTACGAGTGTGCTGGTGATCATCGGTGACAGATAGTTGTCATAACCATTTTTGTCCTTTCCGTCCTTACCGAACTCTACGGTGTTAGAAACGTTGTAGTCGCCGTCATAATCAACAGTTACCATGCAGTCTCTTGTTGCTTTATAGCGCAACCATACGCTGTTCTGATTGTTCGGGAATGCGTATTCATTGCTCTCCATGTCGATCGGCAATGAGCGGATTTCGCCAGTTGCGAAGTCGCCTTCAGTGAGTGTGAATGCGTTACCAGCCTTGCAGTTCTGCAGCTTGATAAGGTATTCGGTTCCGTTGGTAGCCTCCACTGAGTAGCTGATACCGTTTACTACAGCGTCGTATGTGCCGCTCCATGAGTCGGTGCCACGCGGGAATGCCACTGTTACGGCAGGATTGTTAGGCTCGATAGAGAGCTTGCCGTCGCGTGTGGCAGTATACTTATAATAGCGTGTGCCTTCGGCTGCAATGTTGTTCTCGCCAGGAACAGCCTCGATAGGATCAGTGATGAGGTCGCCCTTCTCGATGTCCTTCATGCTTACAGAGAAGCTGAGTGGTGTCTTCTCCACTGCTGACCAGCGGATGATGATACGCTGTGCGCCGTTTGTTGTGTTGACATTATATTCTGCGCTTGATGTGCCGTTGGCTCCGTTCCACTGGTTGCCCTCAGGATATACAGACAATGCGGTGCCGTTAGCTACGGTTCTGTCAGCGTTTACGATGAGCAGCTTGTTGGTGTTCTCAGGAACGTCTATACCATAATATATAGTACCTGTAGCATCGGGCAATGTCTGCTGTGCCGGGAGCGACTCAATCATGATTGGCTTGCTCTCCTTCTCGCCGTCCTTATAGTCCTCCATTGCCATGCGGAATGTCTCGGGATCGCTTGTGCCGTCAATCTTGTCAACGAGTACATAGAGCTGTGTGCCGGGCTGTTCAATCTCTACGCGAACATTGTAAGAACCCTGTTCTGACTTGGCTAATGTGCCGTCATATGAGATGCTATACTTGTTGTTGTAAATCTTAACCACTCCACCGGACAGGTCGTTGTCGCTTGTGATGGTGAAGAATCCAGCCTTTTCGGGAGTGTACGTATAATAGTACTGTCCGTAGTCAGCAGGTACGGTGTTGTCGCCTTCCACCATTGCGAACGGCATGTCTAATGATCCGGGCTGCGGATGTGCCAGTTCAGAAGTGAACGTGATAGGCTGTGTGGTGTTGAACTCGAAGTCGTAAGTCTTGCCTTTCTCTACGCCCAGCTTCGTCACGTACATGTTATTGTTGTATTCAGACTCCACTCTATTGCCGTTGACCGTTGTCGATTCAGCCAGATATGCTCCGGTGGTGATCACCAGCTGTGCGTCTTCCGTAGCAGTGTATGTGGCGTAAGCCTTGTATGAAGCATATGATGTGTTGTATGCGTCGCCTACGAAGGTCATCGTTCCCGGCACGATGTTTACGGGATTGTCCTTCTTCAGTCCGCCGCTAATGTCAGCTACGTCTTCCACGCTGTCGATAACGAATCCTGTTTCTCCGCGTCCCTGTACAAGGAAGAAGTAGGTGTTTCCGGCTTCCATCGGATAGCCGTTAACGCCGTACTTGAGGTTTGCAGACTTCATGTTGATGGTATCCTTTCCCTGCACGCCGCATACTGTCGGATAGGTGTAGGTGTTGGGCAATGGACCCACGCCGATGACGCTGTTCTTCTCCGCTGTGTATTTCCAGATGATGGTTTGCATATCGTCACCATCCACGTTGTAAGTGTTTTCTCCTATCTTTGCCTCTATGGCTGTATCGTAGGAGGTTTGTGCCATGCTTGTGGTAGCTGTAAGGCACATCATTGGAAGCAAGAGTAAGTACTGTTTCATAACTTCTGGCTTTTTGTTGGTTTTAAACTGTTCGTAATCGGGGCTTAGAAATTACGATTTAATTCTTGTGATAACGCAAAAGTAAAAAAATATTCTTAAACTTAAAAATTTTTTATAAGGAAATATAAAAAATACACTTATAAAAAATAAATTGAATAAGCCTACGTGGGTATGTAAATAATAAGGAAAACAGGGAGGTAGTAAATAAAAGATTCGGTTTGTAAGCATGTTGCTACCACTGTTATTCATAAACGAACGATTTTCTTTGCTTTATTACTAAATCTATGTAACATTTACGTCAAAATGATTTCTCAAAAATACGCTTAAAGGTAATGCGAAATACATATTTAAACGTAATGAAAAACTAAAGAAGCGCTCTGAAAGGTTTGGGGTTTCCTTTTCAGAGCGCTTCTTTAATTATATATATGTGTTATGTGTGCTATTTTACTTCACTGTGCACTTTACTGTCTTGTCTGCTACGTGTACGATGTAGAGACCCGGTGCGAGGCGTACAGCCTTCTGACCGGTTACTGTGCCGGCTGCTACGGTTGCTCCTGCTGCGTTGCATACGCTGTACTTGGCGTTGTCGGCATTGATAAGGATGGCGCCGTCAAGTGTCTTAACGCTGCTGTCACTGTCAGAGAGCGAGCTGATGGCTGTTTCTGTGCCTCCGTCCACTGTCATGTTGTCAATGAAGATGGGCGCCTGCTTGTCGGCTGTGGCGTGGAAGGCTATGCGGAACTTCTTGTCCTTGGCGTTGCTGAGGTCAATTCTGTGCTCCTCCCAACCGCTTTCTCCGAATACCTTAATAGGCTCGCCGATGGCTACATAGTCGTATGTCTTGTCGTACTGCAGCTCAATCTGGATGGTGTTGTCAGTAGCGGAAGCGCTGTTGTAGTGGTAGACGTAGAATGAGAGGTAAGGATTGTTAGCTCCGGTGATGTCCACCTGCGGCGAGATGAGGCGTGCCTCGTAGGCGTCCTCGCTGTTCTGATAGAACATTGCCATGCCGTTGTCGTCCTGCGGATATACGTCCATAGGCTTCTTCGAGCTTGTACCGGTAATCATTGTCCAGCAGCTTACGTACTTTTCGCTAACCTCAACGATGCCCCAAGGCTCTGTAGAGGTGAATCCGCCTTCGAACGACTCGTTGAACGGGAGAGTGTATGCCTTACCGTAGAGAACGTCATTCATCTGGATGGGGCTTATGCCGCCCTCTGTCTGTGCCATGATGATGAAGGTGATGAGAATCTGGTGTGCGCTGGCGTAGTCGTCAAACATTGCCTTGGGCACGCGAAGCTCATTGCCGGTAACCTCGCCGTCGAGCAGCTGCGGGTTCTCCATCAGACCGTACTGGTAATAGATGGCGTATGTCAGCTTGCTGAAGTCGATGTAATGTCCGTCGCTTGACGTTGTCGGTTCGGTCCATGAGAGGATGAAGGCGTCGTCGTCCTCGGTGATCTTGAAGTTTGTGGGTGCTGAAGGCACGCCCTGACCTACGAATGCGGTGGTGTATGCTCCCTCGCTGGCTCCCTTCTTGTTAACAGTTATGACTGTGTAAGTATGACGACCTGCGCCTACAGTGTTGTCTGTGAAGTTGCATGACTCGCCGGGCTGGATGCTGGTGAATGTCTTGACAGGAGTCTTCTCATTGTCGCGGAACACCTTGATGGTGAGGTTGTCGGTAAGGGCGTTGCCCTTGGCGTCCTTGGTAGGAGCCACGAAGCTGATGGCTACGGTGTGCTCACCCATCTCGCCAGCTACTGCCTCAAGGTTCTCCACGTCGGCAGGAGCGTTCTCGAAGTTCGATCCGAGAATCTGGATGTCATAGAGAGTTACCTTACGCTTGGCAGCGCTGCGGCAGAAGAATGCGAAGAATGCTGTGCCGTCCTCTGTGGCTGTGTAAGTGAATGTCTTCTCTGAAAGTCCCTCTGTGTAGTCGGGGATGTTGTCGAACGAACCGATCTTGGTCTTACCGTTGGCAGGATCGGTGTTGCTCTTTACGAGGAGCAGGTCGAGGTTGTTGCCGTAGTCCTGATTGAAAGCACTTGCCACCTTGAATGTGATGGTATATTCTGTGCCCTTCGAGATGTTCATCGGAGGCAGGATGAGGTAGTCGTCGGCTACGTTGTTGCACTGCGAACCGTCGTAAATGGCAGCCATGCCGCCAATGTTAGAATTCTTAAACTCCCATGTGGCGTCGTCGCGAGTGTTGACGATGGTGTATGTGCCGTGAGTGTCAGTATTGCTGAAGTCGTCGTAGTAAGGGATGTCGGCGAAGTCGCCGTGTGTAGCATGGTTAGAGAGGCCTTCCTCGCCGGTCTTGCCGTTCACCACAGCCTTCACGCCGAAGTAATAGTCAGAGAACGAATGGCTGGTGACGGTGCCGTTGAAGGCGAGCTTCTTGGTCTGTCCCACTTCCTTACCCTCGGGATACTGTGTGATGACGTATGTGAGCTGGTTCTTGTTTACGGCGCCACCGTTGATACCCTCTGTGGGAGCTTCCCATGTGAGGTTGTAGTTGCCGTCAGCTGCAATGCTGAGAGAGATGTTGTTCGGTGCCTTCGGTGTGTCATAGCCGGCGTATGTTGAGATGGTACGTGCGGGACCTTCGCCCACGCTGTTGGCTGCCACCACCTTAATCTTATGTATGCCTGATGTGTTGAATTCATAACCTACGTTGACAGTCTGTCCTGCGCTTACGTTGTCGACGGTTCTGAACGGAGCTTCTTCCTCGTCCACATAGAACTTGACGCTTACCTTTCCAGTAAGCGGCGTAACCTTGTCGAACGACATAGTCGGAGCAGTGGCTCTGATGATGGCTGATGTTGCGCCGGGCACGTCATACTCCACGTTGATGTCTGTGCAAGCGTCTGGAGCCTGCTGTGTCACGTCAGGAGTGGTGGCTGCTACTGGAGCCAATCCTCTGACGTTGGTGCCAGCGGGGAAAGCGCCCACCTTTGTGGCTTCGCCCGTGGTCTTCGAGAGTTCATATAGAGTATAGTTGCCGCTCTTTGAGAGGTTCTGATAGAGGCGTCCGGTTACGGGATCGACGATACCCACCATGATGTCATCGCTGTAAATGCCGGTGGCTCCAATCTGCTTTGTCTCGCCGGTAGCGAGGTTGATGTTGTAGAGCATGCCGTCATAGTCAGTGGCATAAGTCACGCCGTAAGCGTCTGTCACCACCATATTATATAATGAAGGAAGTGTGCGTACGAGTGTCTGGTCGCCGGTCTGCTGGTCTACGACATACACCTCACAACCGTTCATGGTGTTCTTCAGACCATAGAGCGTAGATGTCTGTGGGTCATAATTAAGGAAATGTGGAAAAAAATAACTTGGTGCCAGTTCCACTGCATTGTCAAAAGCCCAAGTGTCGCCGTCAAGTTTGTAGCTTACAAAGCGCAGCTTCCAAACCTCATTATAGTTGTTGATGCGCGGCTGATAGAAGAACAACTTGCCGTTGCCGTATGCCGCCACCACTCTTTCGGTGATGTAGCCGACCTCGTTGTCGGAGAACACCTCTGTCAAGGACAGCGGGTCTGAGTCGGCTGTGAACTTACTGATGCCTACAGTCGGGGCAGCAGTAACAGCATAAAAAGAGGGAGCTTGCGCTTCCGCTTTTTGAGGATTTGCCGCCGACCGGGCGGCACTTGTGGTTAGGGGATATAACAATCCGAGAACCATCGCTGTGATAAAAAGCAAAAATCTCTTCATAAACTACATGATTTTGATTGTTTTTAATAAATATCGGTGGCAAATTTAGCGAATTTAAACCTAAATAACAAACAAATTGCTAAATATATTTTCCGTGTGCGTACGTAAAATATAATCCGATATACTGTTACGGCAAACAATTCAAAATCGTCATAACTCCCAACCCTAAACTCACAAATTTCAATCCCTAAGAACAACTCTCAACCCTCAACTCCTAACTCTCAACTCTCAAATAGCCTGCTGCTCCTTCAGCTCCAGATACTTGTTGAGCACGTTGATGGAGAGGCGTTCGGGCGTGGTTAGCAGGCTGATGATGCCGCGTTGTCTTAGTTTGGAGACGATGAGGCGCTGTTCGTTCACCATCTTCTCCGTTATGACATGCTGATAATACTGCTCCGTGGTCTTGGGCTTGCGGCGCAGGAAGTCGGTCTTCTCATTGTCCACGAAGAAGACAAGGAGGAGGCGGTGGCGCATATTCAGCTGAAGGAGATAAGGCAGTTGTCTCTCCATAGCCTGAAGAGACGTGAGGTTGGTATATACCACAAGCAGCGAACGCTTGGAGAGACGCTGGCTGACTACGGACAGCATGTCGCTGAAGTCGCTCTCGCCGAAACGTGTCTCTTGAGAATAGAGCGCGTCGAGCACCCTTTCCATCTGACCGTGGCGGCGTGACGGAGCGATGAAGGTGTCGGTATGGTCGGAGAAGCATATCAGACCTGCCTTGTCTGCCTTGCGTATGGATACGTAGGCGAGCATCAGCGAGGCGTTGATGGCATAGTCGAGGAGCGTCATGCCATTGAAAGACTGCTGCATGGAGCGTCCCTTGTCGATGACCGACACTATCTGCTGCGAACGCTCGTCCTCGTATACGTTGACCATGAGCTGATGGCGGCGTGCTGAAGCTTTCCAGTTGAGCGACCGGTAGCTGTCGCCCTCCACGTATTCCTTTATATGCTCAAACTCCGTGTTGTTGCCGGCGCGACGTATTCGCTTTATGCCCATTTCCGTAAGGCGGTTGTTTATGGCGAGAACCTCATACTTATGGAGCATGAGATAAGAAGGATATACCTTCGTGTCCGTGGGCTTGCCGCACGTGAAGCGGCGCTCCACAAGGCAGAGCGGCGACGAGGCGAACACGCGGATGTGTCCGAAACCGTAAACGCCGCGTCGGGTGGGGCGGAGGTTGTAGACTACGGTCTTGGCTTCGCGGGCAGCAAGGCGCAGACGGAAGCTGATGTCGCGGCGCTGGAATACGAATGGTATCTCGTCGATGATGTTAAGCCTTAAGCCGAACGGACAGTTGCTCTCCACGCGCAGCCTTATCTGATTGTCGTCGCCGTTGGAGAGGCGGTCGGCAATCTGACGGTAGGCTGAGATGTGCTGGCGATAATAGAGCAGTACGATGTCTGCCGCCGTGGCAATGAAGAGCAGCCACATGAGCGTCCTGCCCACCGCATAGAGCGGCGGGAAATAATTGCCTGAGGCAAGCAGGATGATTGTTGCCACGGCGATGGCATAAAATCGGTTGGTCAGAAACATTCCTTATACGTTTTCTTTATTTCGGCACCTCCACCTTATCTATAAGCTTATGTGCCACGGCTATGGGCGTGAAGCCCTCCATCTCGCTCTCTGCTGTAAGTTGTAGGCGGTGCTGCATGATGTAAGGTGCCACGGTCTTGATGTCGTCGGGCACAACGAAGTCGCGACCTCCGATGAGGGCGTACGCCTTGGCGCAATTGAGCATTGCCACCGAAGCACGCGGCGAACAGCCCACGTACACGGCTGCCGACTCGCGGCTTTCGCCCACTATCTGCGCTATGTAACGCAGCAGCGAGGGGTCCACCACCACGCTGTCCATCATCTTTCTCAACCCCGTAAGCTCCTCCTTCGTGATGATAGGCTCCACGTCCTCCAGTCGTGCGAAGGACGTATGCTCGTTGTGTCGGCGCAATATCTCCACCTCGTCGTCCAAGGAAGGATAGCCCATTGTTATCTTCATCAGGAAACGGTCGAGCTGTGCTTCAGGCAGGCGGTAAGTGCCTTCCTGCTCTATCGGGTTCTGGGTGGCGATGATGGTGTATACGTCGCCCATCTTGTATGACGTGCCGTCTATGGTGGCCTGTCGTTCCTCCATCACCTCGAAGAGCGCAGCCTGCGTCTTGGCCGGTGCGCGGTTTATCTCGTCGGCGAGGATTATGTCGGCGAAGGCAGGACCGGGATGAAAGCTGAACTCCTGCGTCTTCATATTAAACACCGACGTACCGAGAACGTCACTCGGCATAAGGTCTGGCGTAAACTGTATGCGTGAGAAGCGAGCGTCGATGAGGCGCGACATCAGACGGGCGAGGAGCGTCTTCGCCACTCCCGGTACGCCCTCTATCAGTACGTGTCCGTCAGCTATTATACACGTGAGAAGCATGTCCACGGCTTCTGTCTGTCCGACAACGACGTCGGCTATGCGTTTTCTTACCTCGCCGATTTTGGCGGCAAAGGCAGTAAGGTCAGTTCTTGTTTCCATTGTCTTTTTAGTTGTTTCTGAATGTTTTTCAAATCCTTTCCGTCAGGTCATTGATGGTGTCAATGGCCCACTTCATTTCCTTGTCGTCAATGTTGCCCTCCGTACAGTAGTCCATTCGGAGTCTTTTGAGTATGTCCTCCAACTCCTTCTCTTTCATTCCCGTCCTACGGGCGACGGTCAATACGGTGTCTTCGCTAAGCACACTCTCGAGGATGTCCACAGCCATCGTTGAGCGGATGCGCTCTGCGAAGAAGCGTGTCTTCTTGCGTACAAGGTCGGCGTTGTCGGCACGCTGATAGTAGAGGGTGCCTATAAGCTGCGCAAACTCCAGCGAATGATTCTTTGGCTGCGTCATTACGGGTATGACGCGTTGGCGGCGTCTGGCCTTGAAGATGAAGAAGAGGAGGAGCGTGAAAGCCGTCAGATACCATGCCTCGCGCAACGGTTTCCGGCTCAGTACGTACCTCATGGGCGACATCTTAGCGTCGTAACCGTCATAGTCTGGCGAATAGCTTGTGGTGCGGATGACAGGTCGGTCGCTTATCTGCGTCATCAGTCGCATCGTCAGCGGTGACGACTCCTTTGCCAATACGCCGTAATTGGTAAATAGATAAGGCATGGTTACGATGGTGAGCCTTCCTTTCCCCACTTTCCTTGTGACGGCAAGATTCAGGCATACGTCCGCGCTGTCTTTCTCCGTAAGGCGGAATCCGTCATAGCAGTCGACTGCTGTCACCTCTTTCATGTCCTTGTTTTCCTCAAGCAGTCTCTTCTTTATATAGTCCAGCGTTGCAGGGAAGTACGGACTGTTGTCGTAGCGTAGATTTGTTCGGATGGTTCTTTGGGCAAGTACGTCGTAACTTACTTTGTCCTTACGGCTGTCGTCCGTGATAACCGTTCCTGACATCATGTCTGTATACATACGATAATCTCCTTGCGGGTAAAGGCTGTCCGCATCCCAACTCACCATGGCGTAAGCGTTCTCTTCCTTGTTTCGCAGACTCATCTTCAGGTAGCGTATGTTGAGGTACGTGAAGTTATAGGCGTAAAGTCCGTAGTCGTAGGCGAGGATGGAGTCTGAATAACAGCCGTCTTGCGTGTCGCAATACGCCATCATCACATGACAGCCGCCTTTCAGCAGCTTTCTCAGTGCGCGAATGTCCATCTCGTTGAAAGAGATATATTCTGTTGCGATAAGTATGTTCTTATGTCTGTCGGCTGTGTCGGCAGCTATCTGACTTAGTGTCTTTCGCTTTGCCTCGTAACCACGTGGCATGGTCTGCGCCATTACGCTGTCAAAGACATAGCATCCGAGAGGTTGGCGGTCGTTCGGATGGAAGGTGGCTCTCCATGTGAAGTTGCGAGGCATGCGCTGCCCTAAGACGAAGCAGACGATTATCATCACCACTATACCTATTATATATAAGCGCGAACTCTTCATGCCTTGCCTCCTTTCTCGTCAGCCGACGTCGTCGTGGCTTCGTTTTTCTCAGTCGTAGCTTCGTCTTTCTCAGCCTTGGCTTTGGCTGCGATGTCCGCCTCTATAGCACGGTTGTCCTCCGTCATCTCGTCCGCCATCTCCTCAGTTGCCTCAAAGCCTCCGTATCTTACGCGTACGAACGTCATTGTGGCGTGTCGCAGATGTGTGTCTTCATATTCTGCCACGTACTGCAACGGGGTTTTCGACGGAATCCAATGGATGAGGTCGGCGTCGCTAAGCGCACGCAGCGTCTTGAGGTAAGTCAGACGCACCACCTCGCGATAGTCCTTTCGTGAGCGTGCTTCGGCGATGGCTTCGTCAAAGCGGATGCCGTAGATGGTGTCTTCCTCGACGGTATAGTCTGTGTCCTGCTTTTCCTTGCGGCGCAGACGCAGCAGTTCGGGGTGGCGATAGAACGTGACGCCGATGATGGTGGCGATGGCAAAGAAGCCGAGCACGTAAATCACAGCCTTGCCCATTCCGCCAACATACAGACTGCCGAACAGTTCCTGCAAGAGCGTATCTATCTGGCTCGCCAACCAATCCATCAGCGAGAAGTCAGAACCCTTAAACTCCGAGTCGTAGCCGTATTCGGGTTGGGTGCGCCATTGTGCCAGGCGGAGTGAGTCAACTATGAGTGTGTCGGTCATTGTTTAAAAATTGTCTTCGTTGGTGGCGTCTTTATCGAAGTCGTCGAAGTCTTTATCTTCGTGGTCGAAGTTGTCGATGTCGAGAGCGCTGCATGCGTGTCCGTACTGATAAGCTATGGCAATGAGTAATGCAGAATAGCCTACATAACAGACGTAAATATAGAGAAGGGCTGACAGATAAGAGATGAGGCTGAACCATGTGGAGTTTACGAAAGAAAACCCGTCTGAGTTTTCTATCACCAAAAAAGCTTTTGCCATAGCCGTCAGCATATAAGGAACGGAGAGAAAACCGCAAATGACGTTTGTGATTAAGCCGACGACGAAAGTGATGGCAACGATGCCGCCCCATGTCTTGAATCCGTAGACAAAGGCTTTGCGCATTCCTGCCCAGAAACCGATTGGCTCAAACGAATAGACGGGAATCAGCATCATGGCAGGCGGAATCAAGGCGACGAACCATGCGAAGAGTATCATGAAGACTCCGATGTTGGCAGCCTGAAGCACAGCTATGATTGCTACCACCAGTAATATGTTTACGACGAAGAACAGCATGAATGCCAAGATGCTCTTCCATGCCGCTCCAATCTGCCGTCTTGCGTAAGGCAGAAATTCCTTGAACGTCATGTTCGAGAGGTTGTCATACACGGGCGTGCCGTCCTCGTTGGTGGCATGATAGAGTTTCATAAACGCATAGACGATGCTGATCAGGAACAGCGTGGCTATCATACCCAATATCATCGTTGCGCCGTAATTGAGTCCGAATCCTGCGAGTATGCTCATTGTGTCGTCGCTGTCAGAAGCGAGTTCGCCATACATCATGGATGTAAGGTTGTTGAGGCTAAGTGCCTGTATGGCGCAGAGGGGCAGCATGATGATGGTGAGCATCTTCAGCAGCGGGCGCCAGTTGGCTGTGATGAAGTCGGTGGTGTCGCTGAACTTGTCGCTGAACTTTCTGCGACGGAAGAACGGAGAAATCTGGTGTTTGATAAATCCCATGGTCTTTATGTTTTTTTATCTTTTGTTACTATATAGATAATGTGGCAGCACAATGTAATATCCCACGACGAAAGCGAGCGAGAGGGCTATGATGCTGAGCCTGATGCCGAGCGCCATCTCGGTGTGGCGCGTGATGTAGCCTTCGATGAATCCAGCCACGATGAAGACGGGCACCGTGCCCACCACAATCTTCAGTCCGCGCTTTGCTCCGCGGCGGAAGGCGTAGAGGCGCTTGTATGTGCCGGGGAACAGCCAGCCGTTGCCGATGGCAAGTCCGGCGGCGCCAGCCACGATGATGGCTGAAATCTCGAGCGTGCCGTGCTGAAAGACAGCCACGAGCGACTCGCCCAACAGTCCGTGCTGCGCAAAGAACGCCTCGAAGCATCCAAGCATTATGCCATTATAGAAGAGCATTATGGCTGACATGACGCTCGTCAGCAGTCCGGAGGCGAAGATGCGGAACGCCACTCCGATGTTGTTGATGGTGATGCCCATGAACATAGAGCTCTCCGAACCGCCGTCATACACAGCCATCGGCGTGCCGTTGCTGATGTTGTCAAGCGTGCGCTCCACATACCAGTCGCCGAGGATGATGCGGCAGAAGTCGGGCTCGGCAGCTTGCGACGCTACGCCGACGAGCACGCTGACGACGAAGATTATGAACGAGGCGAGCAACAGACGTCGCTCCTCAAACATCGTCTTCGGCACCTCGCGCGTCCAGAACGTCAGTATGCGCGACCGCTTCTCACGCTTGTTCCTATAGATGGCGTTGTGTAGGACTGCCGCCAGATTGTTCAGGTAGAGCGTGATGCGTGCTGAGGGGAAATGGGTGTATGCGAAGGCGAGGTCAGAGGTTATTTCGGTGTAAGCGTCGGCGATGTCGTCGGGCGTTTCCTCCGACAGGTCCTGCGCCATTATCTCCACATGTTCCCACTTTTCTATGTTTTTCTGAATGAAGGACAGTTCGTTCATTGCAATGTGATGATAATTTGTGGTTAATGAGTGGACAAATTTAAATAAAAATATTAAATTTGCAAACAAAAAGTAAAGAAAAATGTCAGATATAACTACTGGAAACTTTGTTTGCATAGAACAGACACCAGCCACCATCGGCGATCGCATCTTCGCACGCATCATCGACGTCGTTGCTCTGGTGGCTTACACTTATTTTGCCTTCTTCTTCCTGGACAAATCAGGCATTGGCGACGACACGTTCTTCGAGGTGCTTTGCATAATCATCCTCTTGATGCCCATCTTCACTTACACGTTTCTCTCCGAACTGCTCTTTGACGGTCAGACGTTAGGCAAGTATGTGATGAAGACGCGTGTGGTGATGGCTGACGGATCGTCTCCTACGTCAGGTGCCCTGCTGCTGCGCTTTGTCTGCGAAATCGTCGACATATACATGGGCTGTATAGGTCTTGTGGTGATAATGTGTACGAAGCGCCGTCAGCGTCTCGGCGACCTTGCCGCCGGCACAATGGTTATTCGGCAGGAGGATATGTCGCGCATGCGCATCTCTCTTAGCGAGTTCTACTATGCCCGCCGCGACTTCCGTCCCACCTACGCCACCGCCATAAAGCTGAAGCCGCGCCAGGCAGACATCATCCGCCGTGCCGTAGCGCCCGACTCGAAGATTAGCGACAAGCGTCTTGACGTGCTTGCCGCAAAGGTCTGCCGAGTGCTCGCTCTGCCGAAGGACAGCCAGCCCGCCGACAGCGCAGACTTCCTCCGCACCGTCCTTAACGACTATATGTATCTGAAGGGAAGGACAGGCGTGAAGGAAGTCTGAGAATCATCCTACAACAGCTCTTACATTGTTCTGTTTATTACCTCTTGGTCGTTACGTGAACCTTTCACTTTCAGATTCTGATTGAACAGGCTGTATGAGAGTGACAGGCTTATTCCGCGCATGTCGTTGCTGCCGTATGTGCCCTCGCGTGTGTTCATATAGCGATAGTCCAAGTTGTTATAGTTGGCTTTGTGCAGGATGTCCGTAAACGTCAATGAGATGGAAAGACAGTCATCGAGGAGATTTGCCTGCAATCCTGCCATCCAGTTGTTGGCGGCTTTCTGTACGAGGTTCAGTCGTTCGTTATAGCTTTGAAAGCTGAAGTTTGTGAATGCCGTGAAATGTGAACTGATGAAATAGCTCAAATTGGCGTTGCCTGAGCAGCTTACTTTGCTTGCCTTGCACTTCTTTCCAAGATATTCATAGCTGAATCGTGGAATTTGCATGCTTGCCGTTCCGCTGAAAAACAGCTTGCCGAATGATTTTCTGTATGAAGCGAATATCTGATATGAGTCATAATTGTTCATGTTCAGAGGCATCTCGCATACGATGTCCGTGTTCTGGTCCGGGTTGTATATCACGTTGCTTATCTCGTTGGTGGTGTGACTATATATAAACCCGAGTGTCAGGTTCTTCCATGTTGTGTAAAACGAATAGGTGTCCGTATAGCCAGGTAACAGCTGTGTGTTGCCACTTGTGTATGACAGTGAATCCTTGTATACGGAGAATGGCACCAGTCCCATATATCCTTGGCGTTGTATGCTGCGGTTATAATGAGCTTGGAAACGCAGACCTTGCTTTGGTGTCCATATTACCGATGCTGAAGGCAGAAAGTCTGATGTGTGTCGAGCGGCTTTATAGCTGTTGCTTTTCGTGTCAATGTTTATTTTGGTGTCAGAATATTCATAGCGTCCGCCGATGCTTGCCCATACGTTCTTCCATGATCGTTGTAAGGTCAGGTATGCGGCAGAAACATTGTCGTCCAGAACCTGATGGTTGGATTGTTGGTCGTTTGTCGCCATCTTGTTGGACGTGGCGTAGTGGAGAGAATGGTGTGTGTTATAGTATCTTCCTCCAGTCTCCGCACTTATTTTGTATGGCAAAGCGAAATTATACGCCAGATTTACGGTAGCAAGATTGTATTTGCCATCGTTATTGGTAAGTGAGTAGTTGTTGTATAGTGTCTGCCTGTTTGTCTCGTCGCTTGTGTATTTTGTGTCATTGTCAATGATGGAATAGTCGGCGGATAAAAACAGGTACGAGTTTTTTCCCGTCTTTCCGGTATAAGACATAGAGAAGGTGTTCTGGTTGGAGAGGTTGTCTTCCTTCCTTATCACATCCGTTAATGTGGTCTTGGTCCTGTCTTTGTATGTCAGCGTCTCGGTGTCGTTTGTGTGTTCCTTTTCGTGGGCATAGTTGTATACCAGACTGAGCCTATGGTTGGGGCTGAAGTTTATGTCGTTGGCAAATGTCACCGTATGAGAGAACGACCTCATATAGTTGTTATTGCTCTCGTCCGAGCGGAAAGTGTAGTCGGGATGAGCGATTTCTGTAAAATAAGTTTCCTTGTTCAGGTTGCCAAACGTCGCATAGTCGTATGTCAGGCTGGATGTCCATACTCCTTTGTTGGCCTTGAATTCGAACGAGGGATTGTCCGACACCTTGCGCTTGAAGGTTGCCGTATTGTATAAGTCGAGCGAAATGCGGTCTGTAAGAGGACGGATGGTGATGATGTTTATGACGGCATTCGTGCCGGCAGGATATTTTCCTCCCGGCTCACGCTCTATCTCTATACGGTCGATGTTGCTGCTTTTTATGGTCTTGAAAATATCCTGTGATGTCACCTCGCGTCCGTCTACATAATATTTAGGCGCACCTTTTCCCACCACCTCATACATGTTCTGTCCCACAGTAGAGATGCCCGGTGTGGCAACGAGCATGTTGCCGAGGTTGCCCAGCTTGCCAAGGTAAGAGCCTTTCACATGCACGATGTCCTTGCTGCCTTCCGTTTTTATGATAGGGCGGCGGGCAGTAACATGCACCGTGTCAAGTTTCAAGTCATAATTAACTGAATCTTTGTCTGTTTGGGCATTTGCCATTATCGGCATTATGGAAAGGATACTGGCTGAAAGCAGAGTGCGTCTTACAATGATATTCATAAGCAAAAGTTTATCGTTAATATTCGACTGTTTGGTGTTTAAATTTCGCAAATTTACATATTTTTGTAATACCATGCAAGCTTTCCCCCCCCCCCCTATATTTTTGTAAAAAGATATAAAAGGAGCCACAAGTATAGTTTGTAGGGCGTGATTATGGGCATGCTGTCCGTTACAATATTTGCATTTCTAATCGCCAGGAGTGCGAGCCCGGCGCACAACAAAATCTTTGGCGCGAAATTCTTGAGTTTTGAGCGTGCAGCCATAGTGTGTTGACGCACAGTTAATTATGTGATTAAGAGGAGAAGTGTGCAATGAATAATGGAACCAAACAAGCGCAATAGTGCCACTTTTACACTCCAATAGTGCCACTTTTATCATGCAATAGCGCCACTTTTACACTCTAATAGTGGCACTATTGTAGTGTAAAAGTGGCGCTATCGTTAAACATTGGTGCTGTTTGCTCAGCAGAACACCACGAAAACGGCTTTCTGATTCTCTATAATTGATTTTTATTTTGTAACATGTTTTTACTCTTTGTACGATATTTGCATGATGAACACCAGGACGTGTTAGAAATTTTTTACTTTGATTTGACACATTCATCATACACCGCTAACCCTTTCACGGTCAGCAAATATTTCTGACGAGGATGTCTTGGAGAGTTAGGATAAAGCAAACGTACATATCCCTCACTGACAGCAGGATTCAGATAAAGATTAAGGAAGTTTTTCCGTTCTTTAAGTCCAATTGCGGTCAACATTTCCTTTACCGACATTTCCTGGACCCCTATGACTTTTATCAGCTCTAATATATAAGGATTACTTGTATGCAGCTTGTCTTTTACTTGTGGGGTACTTGTGGGATGTTCGGTCTGAACTTGTGGGGTGCTTGTGGGTATGTTCAGTTTGGGCTGCACATTCCATTCGTCCGTTGCATGGATATGTAGATAGCGGTTACGCAAGTCCCATTTTTCGCCCAACAACAGATTTCGGAAGAAACGCTCCAAATACACAGAAGTGTAATCAATTCCTTTTATGGCATTTTTGTAATTTGCACGAACCAAGGCATTGCGGAAATACCACGAGTGTTGGGCAAAAAGGCTATTGTCCACCTTGAAACCTATAGAACGGAGGTAGAGAATTGTGAATACAGCCGTTGTGCGAGTATTTCCTTCACAGAAAGCGTGAATCTGCCACAGACCAGAAACAAATTGGGTGATGTGTTCCACCATGGCGTCAGGTGATATTCCTTTATAGCTAAACTCCTTTTCATGACTGATATCATAGTCAATGGCTCTTCTCAAATCCTCCCAGTTCAGGTAGTTTACGGTATCACTGTCAAGCACCCATTCACGCTTTGTAATATCATAATCACGCAGTTTGCCAGCATGCTTAAACACACCGTCAAAAATCCTACGATGGACAGAGATATAACCTCCAGTGCTGAAATCCAATGTCTGAGACGAAAGTATCTTGGTGATGTTGGCAGAGACTTTATCCGCCTCTTGCTTTTCTTCGTCATCCGGCTCGCGCTGAGTTTTCGACTGATAATAGCTTTTTATCAGTTCACGTGCTTCATCAATATCTATTTCGCCCTCAATGTGCTTGCAAGCCGTAGCCTTCAGATAATCAGAAGTCTGCAACCCATCCACTGCCTGCAACCCGATTGCTGTCTGCCATATACAGGCTTTCTCCTTCTTGCTCGGCTCGCCTTGGCGGATGTATTCATCGAAGTCTATGTAGCCTTGTTTTGGAATATTGATGCGATTGATGCCTTTCTTTGCCATGCCCTTCGTTTATTTACTTTGTCTACAAAGATACATGAAATTATCTTATCCGTAAAATTTTTACGGCAAATATCCAATTGAGGGTCAAGAAAGATACGCACCGATTGATTGGTGTCGGCAATAGCGGGGCTTTTGGGAAGGATATTTGGCGTTATGAGATAAAGAAGGTCGTTATTTGTTGTGGAATTGAAAAGAATTATATAAATTTGCACATCCATTGAAGACACGCCTTTGTGGACAATCCTTTTTGGATACTATGTAGAACTAATAAAGTTACAGCAACTATTATTCATTAAACAAATCATGGGAGAAAAAACATTGTCGACTCGTCGAAGCCTTTTTGACCGCTATAAAGACATATTCTTTATAGTTTTAGGCATTCTTTCCTATTCGGTCGGTTACACGGCTTTCATCCTTCCGGAGAGAGTGGTTATGGGTGGTGCGTCAGGTATAGCGGCGCTTATCTATTACGCAACGAATATCCAGACATGGATTTCGCTTCTCATACTCAACTGCACCTTTCTTCTTATCGCCCTTAAGGCGCTGAACCTGCAGTTCGTTGTCCGTACGGTTACCGGTGTGGGCATCCTGCTCTTCTTCGTCGGCATCCTGCAGCCGTTCTTCGCAGCCAACCCGATTATCACGGCTGGCAAGGACACGTTCATGCACGTGCTGATCGGCGGTGCGATGTGTGGTGCCGGTCTCGGCTTGGTTTTCTCGCATAACGGATCGACGGGAGGTACGGACATCATCACCGTCCTGCTCAATAAGTACTTCAATATGAGTTTCGGACGCGCCATGCAGTTCGTTGACTGCACCATCATCTGCTCTTCTTACCTTCTCTTCAACAGCACGGAGAAGATAGTCTATGGTGTGGCGTTTACGCTCGTAGCCACCATCTGCTGCGACTATGTCATCAACGGTGCACGCCAGACCGTGCAGTTCCTCATCATCTCAAAGAAGTATCAGGAGATTGCCGACAGCATCAATACGGACGTGCGCCGCGGCGTAACGCTCGTGGAGGGCAAGGGATGGTATAGCAAAGCCGAAGTGGACATGCTCGTGGTGCTGACACGTAAGTACGAGTCGCAGGAGGTGTTGCGTGTAATCAAGGCCATCGACCCCAACGCTGTGGTTTCGCAGACGTTCTGCCACGGCGTATTCGGTGAGGGCTTCGAGCCTTTAAAGTAAATAATTTGTGAACAATACAGACAGTAAAATACTGCGCATAGCGGTACCGTCCATTATCTCTAATGTGACGGTACCGCTTCTTGGCATTGTGGACATGGCAATAGCCGGACACATGGGCGATGCCGTATATATAGCTGCCGTGGCAGTGGGCAGCATGATTTTCAACGTCATCTATTGGCTCTGCGGATTTCTTCGCATGGGCACGAGTGGCATGACGTCGCAGGCGCTCGGACGCCGCGACCTTAAAGGAGTGGCTATGATTATGGCACGCGGCATGTCCGTGGCACTTGCCATAGCCTGCGCCATCCTCGTTCTGCAGCTGCCCATAGGACGCCTTGCCATCTGGATGGTGGGGGCGGAGGACAGCGTCAGCCACATGGCATGGCGCTATTTCTGTATATGCGTGTGGGGAGTTCCCGCCATGCTGAGCCTCTACGCTCTGACGGGATGGTACGTAGGAATGCAGAACACGAGGCTGCCGATGATGATTTCCATAATGCAGAACGTCGTGAACATCATCGCCAGCTTCACGTTCGTTTATGTGTTCGGAATGAAGGTGGAAGGTGTGGCTATGGGAACGGTGGTGGCGCAGTATGCCGGCATAATCGTGTCGGCATGGCTATGGACACGCACCTATGGCGCACGCCTTTTCCATAGGATATGCTGGAGGGAGATAATGGAGGCGGACGCGCTGAAGCGGTTCTTTGCCGTCAATCGCGACATATTCCTCCGCACGCTGTTTCTCGTAGCCGTAAACTTCTTCTTTCTCTCCGCAGGAGCCTCCTACGGAGCCGTTGTGCTTGCTGTCAACACGCTTCTCATGCAGCTCTTCACGCTGTTCTCTTACGTGATGGACGGCTTCGCTTATGCTGGCGAAGCGTTGTGCGGAAGGCTTTACGGAGCGGGCAATAAGGCAGAATTCAGTCGTACCATCGGCAGGCTTTTCCGATGGGGCATAGCCCTTTCCGCTGTCTATACTACCGTGTACGCCTTCGGAGGCGAGGGCTTTCTGTCGTTGCTTACTGACGACGCAAAGGTGGTAAGTGCGTCATCGTCTTACCTGCTTTGGGCTGTCGCCATTCCCTTCTGCGGCATGGCAGCCTTCGTATGGGACGGCGTGTTCATCGGCGTTACGGCAACCCGTGGCATGCTGCTTTCCTCAGCCATAGCCGCCATCAGCTTCTTCCTCGTCTACGCTCTGCTGCACACGACGCTGCAAAACCACGCCCTATGGCTGGCTTTCTTAGTGTTCCTCGCAATGAGAGGGGGAGTGCAAAGTTTTCTGTATAGAAAGTTGAGAGTTGTGGCAAGTTGAGAGTTGAGAATTGCGAGTTGAGAGTTATGATTAGTTTATATGACAAACAGTAGGAGGTGCGGGCATTCCTGCTGTTTGCATTGCTCCTTATTTCTATCTTAAAAGCATATCATAATTCTCAACTTTCAACTCTCAATCCTCAACTAATAAAAACTCTCAACTCTCAACTTCGATAAGCCCGCGGGGCTTATCGAATTGCTTTCTCGAACTGACCGCTCGCCGCATAGCACAATCCTTCTATTTGCGTCGAGCCTTTTCTTGTAGTATACTTGAAAGTTGTGGACTTCTTTCCTCCGAACGAAGTCCATCTTAGCGTCATTTCCACCGTCTTGCCGTTGGTGTCGGGCAGGTCGTTGAGGCGGAACGCCACGATGCCGTCACCCCAATAGCCGCCCTTCACGCCCTGCGCGTCATGATAGAAGGTGAGGTCGTAGGGGTTGGTGTTGTCAGTAGGGGCGAGCCTTACGATGTGCGGCGTGTTGTTGGCAGCCCATTGCGTACGGAAATGAATGGTGAGATAACCGTCCTCCACGACAGTCCATTCCTTAAGAATCTCCACGGGATCTTCCCCGTATGCGGCAGGCTGACCCGCTTCCACGTACGCACTCATCGGCTTGGTGAGAATGCTGTCCATCCAGTTGACGTAGACATCGTAATGGCGGCGCTTGTCTGGCGGAGTCAGCATTCTGAAGCTGACGAAAGCCCTCACTTCCTTATCGTAAGGTGCCTTCTGGATGTTCACGGCGTTTATGGTGGTGGAGTCGTCCAGCTGCATCATAAATCTTGTGCCGCTATTGTCAGGCTTGACAGTCACCAAGGCGTTGGGGCGATTGATGGGATAAACGGGGAACGAGTCGTCTTCGTTGTCGCATGACAGCATGAAGAAGCTGGCGACGAACAACAGGACAGCCGTAATGGCGGCGTGCGTCCTGTGGGAGGATTGTATGTTACGGTGTAGTATGTTCATAAACTTAGGCTTAGGTTGTGCGTTGCTAAGTTACGAATTTTATGCGATACCACAATGTTTTGGCAGATAAATGTCGTTATAAATGATGATTTAGCAGATAAATGTCGTATCTTTGCATATATATAATGTAAGAAAATCGTTAAAAGCAAAGAATATGAAGAATGCACGAATACTTTCAATGATATTCGCCGTTGTGATGCCTCTGGCAGCAATGGCAGACTCATATACGTCGCTTTGGAAGAAATATGACGCAGCAAGGGCTAAGGATCATCCCAAGACTGTCCTTGAGGTGCTGGGCAAGATTTCCGAAAAGGCGAAGAGCGAACGCGCCTACGGACAGTTGCTGAAGGCGCAGGTGCTGTCGGCGGAGTATACCGTTGATGTCTCGAATGACTCGCTTGATACAGAGATTGATCGTATCAGGCAGTACGAACAGGCGGCTGTGGCAAGTGGCGACAAGGTTTTGGCTGCCATTTATCAGTCGGTTCTCGGCGAGGTGTATGCCGATAACGAGATGGCCGTGGAGGATGCCGCGCGCCTATCGAAGGAATATTACGCCAAGTCGATGACCTGTCCTGACGAGCTGGCAAAGGCTTACTGCACGGGCTACGACCCGTTCGTGAAGGACGGCGACGACTCGAAATACTTCTATGACGACATGCTACACGTAATCGGAATGCGTGCCGAAGACTATCGCGGCATGCACGACTATTATGCTTCGCACGGCAAGCGCGAGGCAGCATGCCTCACAGCCCTGCAGATTGTTTGCGACAACCGTAAGGACGGCGACGAGGGCAGAGTGAAGAAGTCGAAATTCATCATGTCGCTCGACTCGCTCGTGCATGAATATTCAGACCTCGTGGTTTGTGGCGAGGTGGCAATAGAGAGATACTCCTACATGGAGAGTGCGGAGGACGTGACGGAGGACGACAAGATGAACTACATCAACTACGCCCTCATGAAGTGGGGCGCATGGCCCCGCATGAACATCCTGCGCAACGCACAGCGCCGCCTGACGCTTCCTTCCTTCCATGCCTCGCTTGGAGGAGAGCTGGCGCTTCCCGACGTGCCGCGCAAGGTGGTGGTGATGGGAGTGAACAACGTGGGCGAGCTGAAGCTTACGGTAAGCCGACTGGACATCGACGGCACCACAAAGCTCAATCCCAACGTGGACGCCGACTATGCACGCCTGCGCCGCCATATCGTAACGGACGAACAGCCTTATACGGACGTACGCAGATACGTCGGACAGCCAGCTTACCGCACATTGCGCGACACGCTGGAGATAAGCGGACTGCGTTCGGGCATGTATCTTGTGGAGATGTCGACGGACAACGTCAGCATACCCGTGCAGAGAAGTCTGCTCCGCGTATGCAACGTCTATCCCGTGGTGCAGCCGTTGCCTGGCGACAAGACTCGCTTTGTGGTGCTCAACGCCACGACAGGAACAGCCGTGGCGAACGCCAAGGTGGACGTGGTGATGTCGATGGACAAGAACGGTAAGGACCATGAAGTGAAGACGCTTACGTGCGACGCCAACGGAGAGGCGGTCCTCGAATACGGACGCACCAATCCCGTGGCTTACCGCGTATATACAGATAAGGAATGCGCCTTCCCGCGTACGCCTATGGCAGGTCGCTTCTATTATTACAACAACAAGTCGGAGGTGACACGCACGTCGCTCTATACCGACAGAAGCGTATATCGCCCGGGACAGACCGTACACGTGGCGGCTATGATGTATAAGTATGACAACCGCAACTATACGGGTGGCGTGCTTGACGGACAGAATCTTACTCTCACGCTCCGCGACGCCAATCATAAGGAAGTGGCAACACGTACGCTTACCACAGACGAATATGGCATGGCAGCAGCCGACTTCGTTCTGCCACAGGGCGGACTGAACGGCACGTACACGGTGCAGGCTGACAAGGGTGGCAGCTACGTGCGCTTCTCAGTGGAGGAATATAAGCGACCGACGTTCAAGGTGGAGATGGGCAAGGCGGAGACACGCTATGCCGCTGACGACACGGTCAGCGTGAAGTGTTATGCCAAGACATTTGCCGGAGTGCCAGTACAGGGAGCAAAGGTGGCAGTAAGCGTAATCCGTCGTCCTGCCATGTTCTGGCGATTCGCAGCCAGTCAGGCTGACGCCGCAGAGAAGATTGTCAGCGACACCATTACGACCGATAACGAAGGAATGTTCACGGTAAGAGTGCCGATACGCGTGCCTTACACCTACGATGAACATCCGCGACGCTATTACTCCTTCGACGTGACGGCGGACGTGACCGATGCCACAGGCGAGACACGCTACGGCGAGATGTCGTTGCCGTTCAGCGACCATCCTACGATTCTTACCTGCGACTTGCCAGCCAAGTCGCTCCGCGACAGTCTGCATACCGTGACCTTCGCTTATCGCAACAACGCCGGCGAGCCAATCAAGGGCAATGTGGTCTATACCGTTGACGGCGTGAAGTATGAGTGTGCCGCCAACGAGGCAGCAAAGCTCAGTCAGGCTGCGCTTACCTCAGGCAGTCACAGGCTGACAGCCGTCTGCGGAACAGATACGCTTACCACGTCGTACGTGGTGTTTACGCTCGACGACCGCAAGGTGCCGATGCCGACCCATGACTGGTTCTATCTCTCTTCGGAGCAGTTCCCCTCAGACGGTTCGCCCGTATACATACAGGTGGGTTCGTCCGACGACGTGCAGCACGTGGTTTACACCATCGTGTCCGGCAATAAGATAATAGAGCAGGGACAAGCCGACCTGCATAACGAGATGCGCACACGTGCCGTGACCTATAAGGAAGAGTGGGGCGACGGTGTGGCTATAGCAGTGGCGTGGGTGAAGAACGGCAAGGCGTATGTTCATACGGCTCGCATAGAACGTCCGCTTCCCGACACCAGGCTGAACCTTAAGTGGACCACATTCCGCGACCGCCTCACACCGGGACAGCGCGAGACATGGACGCTCAACGTAACACGTCCTGACGGAAAGCCGGCACACGCACAGTTGCTTGCCATGATGTACGACAAGTCGCTTGACGAGATACGCAATCATAACATCCATTTCTCACTTCCTACGTACGTGAACGTGCCTTGGATAACATGGAGAGGCGTGGCTAACAACGAACTCTTCGCATACGGCGAGATGCCGATGCGCTTCCTCCGCGAACCGAGTCTGGATTATAGCCGCTTCATCGGTTTCAGTATTATTGCCGGATACGGTGAGGTATTGGCTTATGGTCGTCCTATGCTGATGTATTCAAAGAGTTCGAGGAATTATGAAACGACAATGGATGCCGCAGAATTGCTTTCTTCTGTAAAGGCCGATATGAAGATGGAAAGGGTAGAAGAAGTGTTGGTTACTGAATCGTCGGCAGCGAATGGCGCTATTGGCGATGCCGGTGCAGAGGAAGGCGGCAAGGCTTCGTCACAAGTGCGTGAGAACCTCAACGAGACAGCCTTCTTCATGCCGGGACTCCTGACTGACGAGAAGGGCAACGTATCGCTGCGCTTTACGCTGCCTGAAAGTGTGACGACGTGGCAGATGTACGGCTTGGCACACGACAAGGAGATGAACAACGGCATGATTTCGGCTACGGCTGTGGCAAGCAAGACCGTCATGATTCAGCCCAACGTGCCACGCTTCGTACGCACATCGGACAGCGGCGTCATCACGGCACGCGTATCTAACACGTCAGACAAGGTGGTTAGCGGAACGGCACGCATGGTGCTTCTCAATCCAGAGACAGGACGAGAGGTGCTGCGCCGCGACACCAAGTTCACGGTCAAGGCGGGCGAGACAACAGTGGCGAAGTTCGCTTTCGATATGACAAAGGTGGAGAACGACGGACTGCTCATCTGTCGTGTTACCGCCACAGGACACGGATATAGCGACGGCGAGCAGCATTATCTGCCGGTACTCTCAGATAAGGAGATGGTGACCAACGCTTTCGCATTCACGCAGAACGAGCCGGGCAAGATGGACATAGACCTCACAAAGCTCTTCCCTGCTGAGGCTGACGACAAGAAGCTGACCGTGGAATACACCAATTCGCCGGCTTGGCTGATGATACAGGCGCTGCCTTCGATGGCTACGCCCAACGGCGACAACGCCATGTCGCTCGTAACGGCATATTACGCCAACTCAATAGGTCGTAACATAATGCTCTCCAACGATGCCATCCGTCAGACCGTGGCGCTATGGAACAAGGAGGACGCTTCTGAGGGCAGCTCCTTGCAGAGTGCGCTTCAGAAGAATGAGGAGCTGAAGCTGATGGTTATGGAAGAGACTCCGTGGCTGATGGACGCAGACCGCGAGGCTGACCAGAAGCGTCAGTTGGCGTCGTTCTTCGACGAGTCGCAGATCAGCTATCGCCTTGCAAGCAATCTCTCGAAGCTGTCAAGACTGCAGCGTGAGGACGGATCGTTCGCATGGTGGAAGGGAATGGACGGTTCGCCATGCATGACCATGTCAGTGGTGGAGACGCTCGTACGTCTGAACAAGCTCATTGGTGAGCAGAAAGCCACAAGCAATATGGTGGAGGCTGGCTTTGCCTACATGGACAAGCGGATGGCTGAAGAGGTGAAGGACATCAAGAAGGCTGAGGCTAAGGGCGAGAAGATGCGTCCAAGCGAACTGGCTGTACAGTATATGTATAGCGTTTCGATAGCTAATCGCAAGTTATCGGCTTCGGCAAAGCGCAACTTCGACTTCCTCGTCAACCGACTCTCTGAGAAGAATACGGAGTTCACCATATACGGCAAGGCTGTGTCGGCTTTGGTTCTGGCAAAGAACGGATACGCTGACAAGGCGGCTGACTTGCTGGAAAGCATACGTCAGTATACAGTATATAAGGAAGAGATGGGACGCTATTTCGATACTCCGAAGGCGCTCTATTCATGGTTTGACTATCGCATTCCGTCGCAGGTGGCTGCCATTGAGGCTCTGCAGACATTGCAGCCGTCAGACCGTCAGACCATCAGCGAGATGCAACGCTGGCTGCTTCAGGAGAAGCGTACGCAGGCTTGGGACACCCCCATCAACTCAGTAAACGCCGTGTTTGCCTTCATGAACGGCTGTTCGTCGCAGCTGCTCTCCAACCAGGCACAGTCCACAACGTTCAAGTTTAACGGACAGAAGCTTGCTATGCCTAAGGCAACGGCTGGTCTTGGATACGTGAAAGTGGCTAAGACGGCTGACAATATGCGCAAGCTGGAGGTGGAGAAGACTTCTCTCGACACTTCTTGGGGTGCTGTCTACGCACAGTTCGTGCAGCCTACCACGGAGATTGCGTCAGCTGCTTCAGGTATGACTGTGGTGCGTGAGGTGCTGAAGGACGGCAAGAAGGTGTCGGCAGACGACATACATGTAAGTCTCGGTGACCGCATCACGGTTCGTCTTACCATAACAGCAGAGCGCGATTACGACTTCGTTCAGCTTACAGACAAGCGTGCTGCCTGCCTCGAACCGTTGCAGCAGACCTCCGGTTACGGATGGGGATATTACTGCCAGCCGAAGGATTATCAGACCAACTATTTCTTCAGCCGTCTGTCAAAGGGCAAGCATGTGGTGGAGACCACCTACTATGCGGACCGTACTGGTAAGTATCAGACCGGCACGTGCAGCGTGCAATGTGCCTATTCGCCCGAGTTTATGGCACGCACCAAGGCGTTTGTCGTGACTGTGGAATAAGTAAACGGAATCCCAAAGGAATAAATACATATATATAAAGGAATATATACATATACATAAAAGCGATTTATGAAAAGATTATATATACCCGCCGTTCTCCTCGCAATGTCGTCGTTGGGGGTGAACGCACAGAAAATAGCAACAGCCAATAAGATTGTGGACTGCGGACAGGTGATGTTCCGTTCGCCCGTAACGGCTGAGTTTGAGATTACCAACAAGGGTGGACGTGCCACGCGCATTGTGGACGTGCGTACAAGCTGCGGATGCACGGATGTGGAATATCCCACGGGTGACGTTCCTTCGGACGGAAAGTTCACGTTGCGTGTGAAGTATGACGCTAAGACAATGGGCCACTTTGACAAGTTCATTGACATCTATGCGGACAACAGCAACAAGCCGCTTGTGCTGCGAGTGCGCGGTAATGTGGTGCCGGAGATTGTAGACTTCGGTGGCAAATACGACTTTATGCTTGGCAATATCCAGGCAGACTGCAACGACATCGAGTTTGATGACGTGAATCGTGGCGAGCGTCCTCAGAAGAAGATTCACATCCATAACTCTACGAGCGAGACCGTGCAGCCCGTCGTAATGCACCTGCCGGCTTACCTTCAGGCTGAGGTGTCGCCGTCAAAGATTGAACCGGGACACAGCGGAGTGGTGACTGTCACGCTCGATTCGCGCCAGCTCAAGGATATGGGACTGACACAGACCTCCGTATTCCTTGGTGGATTCCCCGGCGACCGTGTGAGTCGTGAGAAGGAGATAAGCGTTTCTGCTGTGTTGCTGCCCAAGTTTGACAACCTTACAACGAAGCAGCTCGCCAATGCGCCTAAGCTTTCGCTCTCAACAACTGCTCTCGATCTTGGCGAATTTGGCACCAAGAAGAAGCTGAAGGGTGAGGTGATAATCCGCAATGACGGCAAGTCTGTGCTCAATATCCGTAACATCCAGATGTTCACAATGGGACTGGAGGTGTCGCTTAACAAGCAGAAACTGAAGCCGGGCGAGTCGGCTAAGCTGAAGATTACGGCAGACAAGCGCCAGATTAAGGCTGCACGATCAAAGCCGCGTGTGCTGATGATTACCAACGATCCGAACAATGCCAAGGTTACAATAAAGGTTATCGCTAAATAAGACGTTCAGAATGGACAGACAACTGACTATTGAGATAGACGAGGGTAGTGGCTTCTGCTTCGGAGTCACTACCGCAATACGTAAGGCGGAGGAGGAGCTTGCCAAGGGCACGCGCCTCTATTGCCTTGGCGACATCGTACATAACGGCATGGAGGTGAAGCGCCTGCACGACCAAGGGCTCATCACCATCAACCATGACGACATGGAAGGGCTGAAGGATGTGAAGGTGTTGCTCCGTGCGCATGGCGAGCCGCCACAGACTTATGAGCTGGCTCGTCGTAACGGCATTGAGATAATAGACGCCACGTGCCCCGTTGTACTGGCTCTGCAGCGTAGGATAAAGCGACAGTACGACGACAATCCTAATGCTCAGATAGTAATCTTCGGCAAGCGTGGACATGCAGAAGTGCTTGGCTTGGTGGGTCAGACGGACAGTCATGCCATCGTTGTGGAAAAGGTGGAGGACGCAGAACGACTTGATTTCTCGCGCGACATCTATCTTTATTCGCAGACAACGAAGTCGCTTGACGGCTTCCATCAGATCATTGACTACATCCAGCGTCACATGCATGAGGGCGCTACATTCAAGAGTTTCGACACCATCTGCCGTCAGGTAGCCAACCGTATGCCCAACATAGCCGCCTTCGCCTCCCGTCACGACCTCGTTCTCTTCGTCTCAGGACGCAAGTCGAGCAACGGTAAAGTGCTCTTCAAGGAATGCAGCAGCGTCAATCCTCGCAGCTATCAGATAGAGAGTCCCGAAGAAATAGACATGTCATGGTTTGCGCCAGACGTACGCACAATAGGCATTTGCGGCGCCACCAGCACCCCGAAATGGCTGATGGAGCAATGTAGAGAGCGAATAGAGAAAGGCTGATGATTAGCTTTTGATGATTGCTTTCATTTGCTGATAATTGCTTTTATTTAGCTGATGATGCCTTTAATATAGCAGATGACGCCTTTAATATAATGTATAAATACAAAAAAATCCCATAGTCCTTTATTGGAACTATGGGATTTTTATATTGAGTTAATTTGTTTTGCTTTAGAACTTCGCCATCTTTATGGCGTCAATGGCGCATTCATCGCCCTTGTTGCCATACTTGCCGCCGCAACGGTCGAGAGCCTGCTGGCGGTCGTTGGTGGTGAGCAAGCCGTAGATGATAGGTATCTCGCTTGTGGTGTTGAGACGAGCGATGCCGTAAGTAACACCCTGGCAGATATAGTCGAAGTGAGGAGTCTCACCGCGAATCACGCTACCGAGGATAATCACGGCGTCATAGCCTCCGTGGAGAACCATCTGGTGTGCTCCGTAAATCAGCTCGAAGCTTCCGGGAACAGTCTTAACGTGGATGTTCTCAGGCAGAGCTCCGTGCTTCTCCAGTGTCTTAACGGCTCCGTCAAGCAAAGCTCCGGTTATCTCCGGATTCCATTCTGCCACAACAATGCCGAAGCACATGTTGCTTGCGTCAGGAATGCTACTGAAGTCGTATTCAGATAAGTTATGAAGTGCTGTTGCCATTTGCTGTTTTGTTTTTACTCAGAAACACGCTCGATGTACTTGTCAATCTCTGAGCTCTGCACTACTGTTGAGTTGACATACTTCTTCTTGATGTCCTGATAGAGCTTCAGAGCCTCGTCCTTCTTGTTCTGGCTTTCGAGCAGGATGCCTGCCTGAACGAGGAATGTGGGTGAGAGGCTGTTGTTAACGTCATCAGCCTTGCTGTCTGCCATGTCAGCTGCCTTCTTGAGAGTGGCGATGGCTTTGTCCACGTTGCCAGTCTGAGCGTAAGCGTTGCCGAGAGCTGAAACAGCAGCGGGGCTTACCATAGCGTCGCTCTTAGTAGAGAACTTCTCGAGGTATGTGAGAGCGTCGTTCCACTTGCCGAGGTTGGCATAGCTGAGACCTGCGTAGAGGTTAGCGAGGTTGGCAGCGTCTGTGCCGCTGTAGTCGCTTGCAATCTTTACGAAACCAGCATAGCCTGCTCCGTCGCCGTTAAGCGCCTTGTCGAACTGCTCCTGGTTGAAATAATCCTGACCCTTTGCGATGGCTGTGCTTGCCTTATCCTCGCGTGGAGCCTGAACGTAAGCCTTGTAAAGCAGGAGACCTGCGATAACGAGCACTACTGCTACGACAGCGATTAATATTTGCTTTTGATACTTTGAGAAGAATGCTTCACTGCTGTTGGAGCGCTCAACTTGGGTGTTAGCTCCAAAATCAATTTTGTTTGCCATTTATTTGTTTGTTTTTTTGTTTTCCTTAGGACTTATTGTGGCTTGTGACCTATAGACACAAACGCGTCGCAAAATTACTGATTTTATCTTGAATATTGAAATTTATTCTATCTTTTTTTCTTTTTTCAATAATAAATGGGGTAACTTTGCACGACTGATTATATTATATTGCACGACTGAATATATTATCAATGATACTCAAGAATATCTCCATACTCAATTTCAAGAACATACGTGAGGCGTCGCTTTCGTTCTCGCCGAAGCTCAATTGCTTCCTCGGACGCAATGGTGAGGGCAAGACCAACCTTCTTGACGCAGTATATTATCTGTCGTTCTGTCGCAGTTCTTCCAATCCTATCGACTCACAGGTCATTACGCACGACCAAGGTTTCTTTGTCCTTGACGGCAATTATGAGAACGAAGAAGGCGAGCCCGTGAATGTCTATTGTGGCATGAAGCGTGGCACGAAGAAGCACTTCAAGCGCGACAAGAAGGAATATAAGCGACTGTCACAGCACATCGGTTTGGTGCCGCTTATCCTTGTTTCGCCTTACGATCAGGACCTTATCTCCGGCGGAAGCGAGGAGAGGCGCAAGCTTATGGACGTGGTGATATCGCAGTATGACAATACTTACATTGATGCTTTGAACAGTTATAACAAAGCACTTCAGCAGCGTAACGCCCTTCTTAAGATGGAGGAAGAGCCTGACGTCATGCTCCTTGATATCTGGGAGAACGAGATGGCGGTTCACGGCGAGCGTATCTTCAAGGCAAGAACGGCTTTCGTGGAGAGGCTTATTCCTGTATTCCAGAATATATACAGCCATATCTCGGACGACCGCGAGACGGTCGGATTGAGCTACGTGTCGCATGCCCAGCGTGGACCTTTGCTTGATGTCATCCAGCGCGACCGCTTCAAGGACCGTGCCGTGGGTTATTCATTGCATGGCATCCACCGTGACGACCTTGAGATGACGCTTGGAGGTTACCAGATGAAGCGTGAGGGATCGCAGGGACAGAACAAGACGTTCGTGCTGGCATTGAAGCTGGCGCAGTTTGATTTTCTCAGACGTACGTCATCTCAGACCACTCCGCTCTTGCTCCTTGACGACATCTTCGACAAGCTGGACGCCAACCGTGTGGAGCGTATCGTAAAGCTGGTGTCGGGTGACGGTTTCGGTCAGATATTCATAACCGACACCAATCGCGACCATCTCGACCAGATTCTGCAAAACGTCAGTTACGACTACAAGCTGTTTGACGTAGAAGGGGGAGATATCAAGGAGAAAGAATAACGGTGGAAAGGGGAGTTTAGCAATACTCCCCCTTGAACCAAAGACGGTAAATCGGATCAACAAAATCGAAGCTGCCTTTTTGCAATTCTATGATGTCTTTATTTTGTAATGTCTTCTTATTCTTTACAATTGTGTTGGGATTGCCCAGATTGTAGTTGCGTTTGACGTCTTGTGATGAAAAGTGTTGTTCTCCATTTGCTATTGCCCTAAGCATTTCTATCTGCGTAGCGCTTAGGTTTTCCGTGTCGTTCTGAAACATTGGGGTGTTGATATTCAGCACCTGTTTCACACCGAGAGCAAACGTTTCTTCCGTAACTTCAGATTCTGTGAAGCTCCAGACAAAATAGCAGAGCTGCTGAAGATACCAAGAGTGGCAGGCTACAATGTCGCATATTTGTTCAGCATAATGATGCGATATGGCTTTGTCGGTTTTTTCAAACGACGATTGTATGAACGGTATCCAGTGCTCTTTTGATATCTTATCCATAAAGATTACCTGTCCAAAACGATAGAACGGACTATTGGAGTTGTTGAAGATATTGAGCATCATATTCCGCTTACTGCCGTAAAGACAGTAGGTTGACAATTTCTGCTGTTGCCATACAGAGCGCATCTTACCTTCCATCTCCTTGTATTCCGGCAAGTTTGCCAACTGCTGAAACTCGTCAATGCATACTATTATCTTTATGTTTTTTTCTTTGGCAAGCATCTCCGGCAAGTTTAGTATTGTCATTTTGTCTTCCTCTTGCGGGACAAACTTCAAGTCGAAAGCAACAAAATCGGTCACTTGATCGTTGACGACAATCTGTGGTACAACGCCTGATAGAAATTTGCGGGCATCTGTTATCCATCGTTCAAACTTGGATGATGCACATGCTATGACTTTGCTTGCAAATGTTCGATAGAATTCGGCTTCCGAACCAATGCTGAAAGCATCTATATAGCAAATACGTATGTCTTGATTTTCGTTTGTAAGTTCGGTTGTTGCCTTTTTCACAAGCGACGACTTACCCCAACGGCGTGGCGAAATTAGCATCACATTAATATGCGATGAAAGTAGCTGTTTGAGTAAGGCGCGGTCTTCAACACGATCGATGAAGTTCTCATCTGTTGCTAACGTACCGAATTGGAAGGGTGATTGATAAGCTGTCATATAAGAGGTTTTATTTGCAAATATACAAAATATTACCCAAAGGTAACTTACCTTTGGGTAATATTTTGTTAGAAACAATGCTTAATAAACCTTTACGTCGGTTATGACCTGACTGCCTACGGCTTGGTTTATGCGCTGTACTATGCGTGTTTTCATCATCGAAAGATCTTGGCGCAAAGCAGGATTGATGATTTTCACGTATAGTGTCTGGTTCTTTATAAACTTCTCGCCGGTGTATCTTGTTATCATATCGCCCATTAGATTGTCCCATGCGTCTATTGCCCGCTTTTGCAGCAATGGCGTCTCAAGACCTTCGTGGCGCAGATACATGTTCAGCAAGTCGTTTATTGATTTTACTTCGCGTCTGAACATTATTGTTTTTCTCCTTTCTTATATTATCACTTCGTCCATCTTAACGTCATGCTCGTCCGTAGGAACACGTTCAACGAGCTGGAACGGCAGACAGATGCCAATCTTGTATGTGCTCCTAAGTTTGGGCAGCAGTCTGTCGTAATAGCCCTTGCCGCGTCCCATACGGTTGCCTTCCTTGTCGAATGCCATACCTGGGATGACGGCGAGGTCGATGGACGCATAGTCAACGAACAGTTCGCCTGTCGGTTCCATGATGTTGTAGGCTCCCAGTGCAAGGTCTGCCGGACCCGTATAGCGACGCAGCTCCATTGTTCCTTCGCCCGTTACGCGTGGCAGCAGAATCTGCTTGCCGCTTACAAGAAGCGAGTCTACAAGCGTATGCGTGTCCACCTCGTCCGGCAAAGAATAGTAGAGCATTACGGTCTTAGCCGTTTTAATGCGCGGATGCGACAGCAGACGCATCACAACAGGAAACGACTGTTCGCGCAATTCCTGACTTGTGAACTGACGTTTACGGCTTCTTATTTCCTTTCTGAGTTCCTGTTTTTCCATACTTATATATTAGTTGATAGTTTTGATTATTTGAGAGTTGAGAATTGAAAGTTGAGAGTTGAGAGTTATGATTACAGATTACAAATAATATTACTAATCATAACTCTCAACCCTCAACTCTTAATTTTCAACTAATCTCAACTCTCAACTGTATTTCACTTCTTCGCCGGCTTCTTCGGGAACGCTGCGTTCTCGCGGAACACGCTCAGCGCCTTTGCTATGGCCGGGTCGTCGGCATTGATGTATTCGGTCCATGCCTCGTCGTCCAGCATGTTGTAGATGATGCGGGAGTTGATGAAGCGTTCCAGCAACTTGTGCGACTTGCGTATCATCAGATTGCGGCGTTTCAGTCCGTTGCGGTCTGCGTAAGCTGCAAACTGCTCCACCGTGTTCTGGCTGACGAGATACTTCGAGAGGCTCATCATGTCCTTGTATGTGTTGAGCTTCAGACGGTTGTTGTCCGTATAGGTGAACGCATACTGAAGTATCAGTCCTGACATGGCAGCCTGCTTGTAGTAGCTGGTCATGCCGAGCGTGTCCTCAGCCACGAAGATGTCCGGCGTGATGCCGCCACCGCCATACACCGTACGTCCGATGCTGGTGTGGTAAGCCGGTCCGTGATGCTTGATGCTGTCCTGCGAGAAGAACTCGCCGTGCTGATAACGTGTGAGCAGATCCTCCTCATAGTCCTTGTTGTCGCCGGCTGTGAACGGCTTCTGGATGCATCGTCCCGAAGGTGTGTAGTAGCGGGCGATGGTGAGGCGAATCATCGAACCGTCGGGGAAGGAGAGCTGCTGCTGCACGAGGCCCTTTCCGAACGAGCGGCGACCGATGATGGTGGCGCGGTCGTTGTCCTGCATGGCGCCGGCGAAAATCTCCGAAGCCGAAGCCGAACCCTCATTGATGAGCACCACGAGCGGAATCTTCTGATAAGATCCGTGTCCGTCCGACGGGAAGTCCTGTCTGGGCGACTTGCGTCCGATGGTATATACTATCAGCTTGTTCTTGGGCAGAAACTCGTTAGCCATCTGGATGGCAGAGTTCATATAGCCTCCTGTGTTGTCACGAAGGTCGATGACGAGGTTGGTGAATCCCTCCTGCGACAGCTTGGCAAGGGCGATGAGCATTTCGGGATAAGTGGTCTCGCCGAAACTCTTCACCTTAATATATCCTGTGTTCTTGTCGAGCATATACGTGGCTGTGATGCTCTTCTGCGGTATGTCGCCACGCGTTACCGTAAAGTATTTCACGGCTTTTTGTCCGTAGCGCATCACACCCAGCTTCACCTTCGTGTCCTTCGGACCTTTCAGGCGTCGCATGGCCTCCTCGTTCGTGACAATCTTGCCCACGAACGGCTTGCCGTCCACGCTTACTATCTTGTCGCCGGCGAGTATGCCAGCACGCTGAGCCGGACCGTTCTTCACGACGTTCTGCACGTGTATGGTGTCCTTGCGTATGGTGAACTCGATGCCCACTCCCGAGAACGATCCCTTCAGGTCGTCAGCCACAGCCTGCGCGTCCTTCGCGCTGATGTATACGGAGTGTGGGTCGAGGTCGGCGAGAATCTGCGGTATGGCTACGTCCACGAGCGAGTCGATGTTCACCTTGTCCACGTACTGGTCGTCTATAAGGTGAAGCAGATTGCTGAGTCGGTTCGATCCGGAATTGATGATGTTGAGTCGGTTGCCGGAGAAGTGGTTGGCGTAGAACGAGCCAATCATTATTCCGATAATCACGCATACTGCCATTATCAACGGCATAAAGCGGTTAGACTTCTTCATATTCATAATCGTCAGGATTTAGATATGTTACTTCTATGTTTGCTCTCTTGAGGAGGTCTATGCCGTCCATCAGTCGGTACTGTTCGGCGTAAATCACGCGCTTGATGCCCGCCTGGATAATCAGCTTGGCACATTCTATGCAGGGCGCCGCCGTCACGTAGAGCGTGGCGCCGTCGCTGTTGTTAGAGCTTCGTGCCAGCTTTGTAATGGCGTTGGCTTCGGCGTGAAGGACGTAGGGCTTCGTGGTATTGGTGTCGTCCTCGCAGATGTTCTCAAATCCGCTCGGCGTACCGTTATATCCGTCGCTTATTATCATCTTCTCCTTCACCACCAGTGCGCCCACCTTGCGTCTGTGGCAATAGCTGTTCTCTGCCCAGATGCGGGCCATGCGCAGGTAGCGCAGGTCGAGCAACAGCTGCTTCTCCTCTTTCTTAGTGCTTGATTCCATTTCGTTCGAGTAGTGCGTCTATGGTTGGTTCCTGTCCGCGGAATCTCTTATAGAGCGTCATCGGATGCTCCGTACCTCCCTTTGACAGGATGTTGTCTCTGAAACTCTGTGCCGTCTTCTGGTCGAAGATGCCGTTCTTCTTGAACACGCTGAATGCGTCAGCGTCCAGCACCTCAGCCCACTTATAGCTGTAATATCCGGCAGCGTATCCTCCCGCCATGATGTGCGAGAACTGCGTGGTCATACACGTATCTGTCAGCTGCTTTGTCACCTGAGCCTTCTCCCAAGCCTTCTTCTCGAAGGGGATGATGTCCTCTGTGAAGGCGTCTTCCTTCGTATAGTAAGCCATGTCCAGCAGTCCGAAGCTCACCTGTCTGAGGCAACTGTAGGCTGCAAGGAAGTTGCGGCTCTTGGCAATGCGCTCTATCAGCTCGTCCGGCATCGGCTCGCCCGTCTGATAATGGAAGGCGAAGGTGCGCAGAAAGTCTTTCTCCACGGCGTAGTTCTCCATGAACTGCGAGGGCAGCTCCACGAAGTCCCACCATACGTTGGTGCCTGAAAGACTCTCGAAGCGGGTGTTGGCGAACATGCCGTGCAGCGAATGACCGAACTCATGGAGGAATGTCTCCACCTCGCCGAGAGTCAGCAGAGCCGGCTTTTCGGGTGTAGGCTTCGTTAAGTTCATCACCACGCTGACGTGCGGACGTACGTTTACGCCCTTGCGGTCAATCCATTGTCCCTGGAATTCTGTCATCCATGCTCCTCCCTGCTTGCCCTTGCGCGGATGGAAGTCGGCATAGAACACGGCGAGATACGATCCGTCGCGGTCGTACACCTCATACGCCTTTACGTCGGGATGATACACGGGGATGTCCTTGTTCTCCTTGAATGTGATGCCGTACAGACGGTTGGCAAGGCCGAACACTCCGTCTATCACGCGCGACAGCTCGAAGTAGGGGCGGAGCATCTCAGCGTCAAGGTTATACTCGCGCATCTGCAGCTTGTGCGAATAAAATCCGAAGTCCCACGGCTGCATCTCAAAGTCGTCGCCCTCCTTCGCCTTGGCCTCTGCCTCCACAGCCTTTACGTCCTCGATGGCTGTAGGCTTGTAAGCGTCAATGAGGTCGTTGAGCAGCTTATATACGTTCTGTTCGTTGGAAGCCATGCGATGCACGAGCACGTAGTCGGCGTATGTGCGATAACCGAGCAGCTGTGCAATCTCGCGGCGCAGATTTATCAGTCGGCTGCAAATCTGGAGATTGTTCTCGCTGTTGTCGTGAATGCCCTCCGTGTTGCGTGCCATATACATCTGGCGACGCAGTTCGCGTTGGGTGGAGTAAGTCATGAACGGTGAGTAAGAAGGATAGTCCAATGTGAACAGCCATCCTGTCTTGTCGGCTTCCTTCGCAGCTGCCGCAGCCGCCTCGCGTGCCGTATCGGGCAGTCCGTCCAGCTGAGCCTCGTCCGTGATGTGCAGAGTGAAAGCCTTGTTCTCCTTGAGAAGGTTCTGCGAGAACTGGAGCGACAGCATGCCTGCCTCCTCCGTCAGCTTGCGCAATTTCTCCTTACCCTCGTCGTCGAGAAGAGCACCGCTGCGCACGAAGCCGTCGTAGCAGTTGTCCAGAAGCATCTGCTCCTCGGGTGTCAGCTCGCGATGATGCTCGTAAACATACTTGATGCGCTCGAAGAGGCGCTTGTTGAGCTTCACGTCGTTGGCGTGTTTCGTGAGGATGGGGCTCATCTTCTGCGCCAGTTCGTCCAGTTCGTCGCAGGTTTCGGCGCTGAGCATGCACGAGAAAGCGGTGGACACTCTTGAGAGGAGGTCATAATAATTCTCTCCGTTCTCGTTGTCCACGCGTACAATGGTGTTCTCGAAGCTGGGTTCTTCCGGATCGTTCACCATTTTCTCAATCTCCTCATCGTCACGTCTGATGCCTTCAATGAAAGCCTCTTCGTAGTCGCTGATTCTTATCTTGTCGAATGGTACGGTATTGTGCGGGGTGTTGTAGGGTTCGAAGAACGGATTTTTTCTTTCCGTCGTATTTGCGCTATTTTCCAACATACTAATATAAAAGATATCTTAAAATCGTGTTTGCGATATATTTAACGTACAAAGTTACGTATTTTCTTGAGAGTAGATATAAGCCCACCTTTTTTTTAACTTTCCTTATATAGTATTGTATGGAAAAATAGTTGTAACTTTGCCGCCCGAAAAGATTGTTTAAAGAATAGGGATATAAAAATGCAAACTAAGAAAGATTCATTTAAGCGATGGTTGCCCCTGATAGGGTTGACCTTCGCTGTCTTTGTGTTTAATACCACCGAATTTATGCCCATCGGACTTCTTTCCGATATCGCTTCCGACCTTCATGTCAGCGATGCGCGTGCCGGCATGCTCATTTCCGTTTATGCCTGGGTGGTGGCGCTGATGTCGCTTCCGCTCATGATTGTGGCGTCACGTATGGAGCTGAAGCGTCTTCTGCTTACCATTATCGGCGTCTTTGTGGTCAGCCATGTGGCTTCCGCCTTGGCTGAGGGCTATTACACGCTTATGCTCTCTCGTATTGGCGTGGCTTGTTCGCATGCCATTTTCTGGTCCATAGCTCCGCCCCTTGCCGTGCGTACCGTCCCTGACGGTCGTCGTGCTTTGGGACTAAGCACCATAGCCACGGGTTCGTCCGTAGCTATGGTCGTGGGTCTGCCGTTGGGCCGCGTCATCGGACTCTACGTAGGATGGCGTGTCACGTTCTTCAGCATAGCCGTCATCACAGCCTTCATCTTCTTCTTCATCCTTGCCGTCTTTCCTTGCCTTGAGAGTAGGGGACGTTTCAGCATCAAGCAGTTGCCGTCGCTTCTCCACAATCGTGTTTTGCTCGGAGTGTTCCTCCTCTCCGTTCTCTTCGCCACCGCCCATTACACGGGCTACTGCTACATCGAGCCGTTCCTTGGCAAGATAGCCGGTATGTCGCCTGATATGGTTACGCTTACGCTCATAGTGTTCGGCGGTGCGGGTATGTTGGGCAGCATATCCTTCTCCAAGTTCTATATGGCTAACCGTCGCCGCTTCATCTTCGTCACTACGGCAGCTCCTACCTTATGCCTCCTTCTGCTTCTTGCAGCGTCCGTGAACGTGTGGCTGACCATGCTTCTGTGTGTGGTTTGGGGCGCCATGGCAACGGCTTTCAACATCGCTTTCCAGGACAATACAATAAGGTTTGCGCCTGAGAACGCCACGTCCATAGGCATGTCCATTTTCTCCGGTCTCTTCAATCTCGGCATAGGATGCGGCGCTTACGTTGGCGGTCTGGTGGTTTCGCATGCCTCGCTGTCAGACATCGGATATGCTGGCGGACTGATAGGCGTGCTGATGACCGTATATTGTGTCGCAAGATTCTTCCCGAACATGCGTAAAAGGGAAGCTCGCCGATGACAATATTTGCATTTCTGATGCTCAATACTATGAGTTGAACGCACGAAGAAATCTTTGGTGCGAAATTCTTGAGTTTTGAGCGTGCAGCGACAACATACTGACACTCTGTAGATTACACTACCAAGAAGAGAAGTGTGCAATGAATAACAGAGCTAAACAAGCATCATTGGGTTGCAATAGCGCCACTTTTACACTCTAATAGTGCCACTTTTATCATACAATAGCGCCACTTTTACACTCTAATAGTGGCACTATTGTACTGTAAAAGTGGCACTATCGTTAAGCATTGGTGCTGTTTGTACAGCATAACACCATAAAAACAGCTTTTTGATTCTCTAGAATTGATTTTTATTTTGTAACAGCTTTTTACTCTTTGTACGATATTTGCATGGCGGACATAATAGGGTGACGCAATGACGAAGTCAATAAAAAAGGAGTTTTGAATTCCTTGTATTAAAGAATTCAAAACTCCTAATTCTTAAATTACCAACTAAGAATAATTCGTAATTCCTAAATCTTATTTAATCTTATACATTCTGAACGACTTTGCTGGGAGCTTGTCGTTCAGAACTGTCATGTTCTTCTTGCTTACGCAAGTGGCAGTTGTCTCCACGGGACGAATCAGATTGGGGTTGTCGAGAGTGTTCTCGGCGTCCATATTGTCGCTCTGAAGCGTTGTGGCAGTAGCCGAACGCGAGCCCTTCAGACCGTTTAGGTTGAGCGTTACGTCCTGAGCCTTGTCAGAAGTGTTAGCCACCTTTACGATTATCTCGCCCTTCTTCTTGTCCACCACTGCGCTGGCAAAGAGTCCGTCCTGGCCTTCCTGACCAGCCACCGACTTGCCGTTCATGGTGAGAGGCAGTACGTTGGTGCCCTTGTTGCAGGCATACATCTGCTGAACGTAGTAGCTGACGCTCTTGAACATGCGTGTGTTGTCATACCAGATCATGTCGGGACGCCACTGCCATCCGTCAACGTGGGCGAACAGCGGAGCGTATGTAGCCATGTCCACAACGTCAGCGTTGCGCTCAAGGTCAGTCATGAAAGCAGCCTCGTAGAGCGAAGTCTCGAAGTGATTCCATTTCTTTCCCTTTCCGTGGCAGGCATATTCGCCGGCAAACACCTTCGGACCCTTGCGGTCATAGCCCTCATAGCGCAGACCGTGAGAGAGGAACCAATGCTCGTCGCGATAGAAATGCTCGTCCACGAGGTCAGCCTTCAGCTCCTTCATGGCCTTCCATCCCTTCTCAAACATCTCGCCCTCAGAGTCAGGACCCGATGTGCCGATAAGCTTGATGTTGGGATACTTGGCCTTGATGGCTTTCACGAAGGGGCGCAGACGCTCATAGTAGAGGTCGTCCCACTGCTCGTTGCCGACAGCGAGGAACTTGAGGTTGAACGGTGCGGGATGTCCCATCTCCGCACGCTTCTTGCCCCATGTGGTATTGACGTCACCATTGGCAAACTCGATGAGGTCCAGACAGTCCTGAATGTAGGGCTGAAGATCCTCCACAGCCACGTGAGCTGACGGGTCGTTATGGTTCTGGAACTGGCAAGCCATACCCACATTGAGCACGGGCAGAGGCTCAGCACCGATGTCCTCGGAAAGGAGGAAATACTCATAGAAGCCCAGTCCGTAACTCTGATAATAGTCAGGGAAGAGGCGATAGTTGAACGTTGAGAGCCAGCGGTTGCCGTTCAGCGGACGGTTCTCCACCGGTCCGATGGTGTTCTTCCATTGATAGCGCTGGTCCAGCGACGAACCCTCGACGATGCAACCGCCCGGGAAGCGGAATACGCCGGGATGAAGGTCGTAGAGAGCCTGAGCAAGGTCGCGGCGCATACCGTTCTCGCGGTCTTTGAACGTGTGCTTCGGGAAGAGGCTCACGTGCTCCAGAGCCACGCCGTTCTTGCCCTTCAGCAAGAGTCGGAGATTGGCTTTCTGCACGGTCTTGGGCGATTTAAGTATGAGTTCATACTTCTTCCATTCGTTGCCGCTGACCTTCAGTTCGGCAGTGGCAAATTCCTGGTGCTCCTCCATTGTGCTCTCGTCCACGAGCGACACCTCCACGTTGGCGTCGCCGCTTACAGTCTTAGCCCAGACTGTGAAGCGATATTCCTCGTCCTTCTCGATGCCGATGCCGAAGTAGCCTTCGTTCTGCAGACCGGTAGCCGTATCGTTATGGCCGGAATAGTTGAGCACCACGTAATGAGGACAACGCTCGAAGGGTCCGTCGTTCTTCACTTCAAACTTGCCGAAAGCCTTCCAGCCCATAAGAGCATCAGGAAATTCGAACGAGCGGTTCTTCACCAGCTCGCCGTACAGTCCGCCGTCGGCAGCATAATTGATATCTTCGAAGAAGATGCCGTACATGGTAGGCTGCACCGCCGCCCCCACCTTCTTGGTGTTCACGTCGAAAGTGTGGGGCTGAGCGTATGCTCCAAGCAGCGACGAGGCAGCTATGATGCACGACAGGAGTCGTTTCTTGTTCATATATTAATGTAAGGTTATCGAACTATCTATAGTTCAGTAAGTTTAAAGCATTTCCTTCACCTGCTTGTATACATTCTCTGCGGTGAAGCCGAGTTTCTCGTCCAGAACCTTGTAGGGAGCAGAGAAGCCGAAGCTCTCCATACCCCAGATCTTGCCGTTGTCGCCTACGAGACCCTCAAGGTTGACAGGCAGACCAGCTGTGAGACCGAACTTCTTGGCGTCCTTCGGCAACACGCTCTCCTGATATTCCTTGCTCTGACGACGGAAGAGGCCCTCAGACGGAACGCTCACGATGCGAACCTTTACGCCATCCTTGCGAAGAAGGGCAGCACCACCGACGAGAGTGGATACCTCCGAACCGGAAGCAAGCAGAATGACGTCGTAGTCAGCATCCGAACCTGCCACTACGTAAGCACCCTTGCGAGCTTGCTCGTAGTCGTTGCCCTCGGGAAGGCTCTCGATGTTCTGACGAGAGAGAACCATAGCGGTAGGTGTAGACATGTTCTCCATTGCCATAGCCCAGCAGACGGTTGTCTCCTCGGCATCAGCAGGACGGAAGACGCGGACAGAATCCTCACCCTTATGGTTCTTGAGCTTCTCCATGAGGCGGATCTGAGCTTCCTGCTCCACCGGCTCGTGTGTAGGTCCGTCCTCACCGACACGGAATGCGTCATGAGTCCAGATAAACTTCACGGGAACACCCATAAGTGCAGCCATGCGGACAGCCGGCTTCATATAGTCAGAGAATACGAAGAAGGTGCCGCATGCCGGCACTACACCTCCGTGCAGATACATACCGATGCACATGCAAGCCATAGTAAGCTCCGAAACGCCAGCTTGGAAGAAGGCTCCGCTGAAGTCGTCCTTTGTAAGGTCGTGTGTCTTCTTGAGGAAGCCGTCGGTCTTGTCAGAGTTGGAGAGGTCGGCTGAAGAGCAAACCATGTTGGGCACCTGCTCTGCCAGTACGCCAAGGCAAGCTGCTGAAGCGGCACGTGTGGCTGAGCCTGGCTTCTGCTGAACAGCTGTCCAGTCCACCTTGGGAGCGTTACCGCTGAACCATTCCTTCAGCTGTGCTGCCTTCTCAGGATTGGCAGCAGCCCATTCTGCCTCGTTCTTGCGACGTGCAGCCACGATGGTCTTCAGCTCTTCGCGACGGTTGGCATAGAGCTGCTGAACCTCCGGGAAGATAACGAAAGGATTCTCAGGGTCGCCACCAAGATGCTCGATGGTGTTCTCATACGACTTGCCACCGAGAGGAGCACCGTGAGTCTTGATGCTGTGCTCGTAGCTTGAACCGTCCTCCTTCAATGCGCCCTTACCCATGATGGTGCGACCGATGATGAGCGTAGGATGCTTCTCCTCAGTCTGAGCCTCTACGAGAGCCTTGCGTATTTCGTCGGGATCGTTGCCGTTGATGGTTGTTACCTTCCAGCCCCAAGCCTCATACTTGGCGGCTGTGTCTTCCTTCATCACGACGTTACACTCTGTAGAAAGCTGAATCTCGTTAGAGTCGTAGAACATGATGAGGTTGTTGAGGCCGAGCACGCCAGCCAGACGACCGACACCCTGAGAGATTTCCTCCTCTACGCCACCGTCAGAGATGTAAGCGTAAATCTTGTGCTGCATCGGAGTCTTGCCGAGGCGAGCCTCAAGGAACTTCTCTGCTACGGCAGCACCTGCTGCGAAGGCATGACCCTGACCGAGCGGACCTGACGAGTTCTCGATGCCACGAACGATGTCGCGTTCGGGATGACCCGGTGTGGGCGAACCCCACTGACGGAACTCCTTCAGCTCGTCGAGAGTGAACTTGCCCTGCATGGCAAGAGCCGAATAGAGCATGGCTGACATGTGACCCGGATCAAGATAGAAGCGGTCGCGTCCGGTCCATTCAGGATCCTCAGGGTCGTAAACCATGAATTCTGAGAAGAGCACGTTGATGAAGTCGGCACCGCCCATTGCGCCACCCGGGTGACCAGAGTTGGCTTTCTCCACCATCGATGCAGCCAGTATGCGAATGTTGTCGGCTGCTCTATACATAAGTTGTTTTGAGTTCATCTTGTTGTTGTTATTTTTTGTTTGCTACAGCCGCCTGCTCGATGGCAAGACCAGCCTTATAGCTTTCTATATATGTGTCGAATCCAGCTACTTCCTCAGCAGTTGGTGCAATCTCGACACCCTTGTTTCCTGCGAATACGTGCTTGTCCAGATAGTCGGCGAGCGATTCGTTGTCCTTATTATTAACCATATATCCAGCGAGAAGGGCTATACCCCATGCTCCACCTTCTCCTGCTGTCTCCATTACGGAGATGGGCGAGTTGATGGCGGCAGCGAGTATGCGCTGACCTACGCCCGGAGTCTTGAACAGACCACCGTGACCGGTGATGCGGTCCACCTCCACATGCTCGTCCTTGAAGAGCACGTCGTTGCCTATCTTCAGCACAGCAACGGCTGCATAGAGGTTGGTGCGGATGAAGTTGGCGAGGTTAAACTTGTCGCTTGCTGTGCGTACGAACATCGGACGACCCTCCTGCAGTCCTGTGATAGGCTCGCCAGAGAAATAGTTGTATGCGATGAGTCCGCCGCAGTCGGTGTCGCCTTCGAGAGCGTGATTGTAGAGCTTTGAGAACACGTCGCCCATGTTTACGTCCACGCCGAGCAGGTTGGCATATTCCTTGAACAGCGATACCCATGCGTTGAGGTCTGACGTACAGTTGTTGCAATGTACCATAGCAACGGGGCTTCCGCAAGGAGTGGTAACCATGTCGATGGCCTCGTAAGGACGGCTCAGAGCCTTCTCAAGCACAATCATCGAGAACGATGATGTACCAGCCGATACGTTACCTGTGCGCTTGCGGACAGCGTTGGTTGCCACCATGCCGGTGCCAGCGTCGCCTTCCGGCGGACAGAGCGGAGCGCCAGCCTGCAGATTGCCCGACGGGTCGAGGAGTTTTGCGCCCTCCTCGGTCAGGTTGCCTGCGTTCTCACCAGCAAGGAGCACCTTGGGAAGGATGTCCAGAATCTTCCATCCGAGGTCCTTTGATGCGATGAGGTTGTCAAACTTCTCCACCATTGTGGCGTCATAGTCGTTCGTTGTGGAGTCGATGGGGAGCATGCCTGAAGCGTCGCCGATGCCGAGCACGCGCTTGCCGGTAAGCTTCCAGTGGACATATCCTGCGAGAGTGGTGAGGAAATTGATGTCCTTCACGTGTGACTCGCCGTCGATGATGGCTTCATACACGTGAGAAATGCTCCAGCGGAGAGGAATGTTAAAGTTGAAGAGCTTCGAAAGCTCGGCTGCTGCTTTGCCCGTATTGGTGTTACGCCATGTACGGAACGGCACCAGAATCTTCTCGTCTTTGCCGAAAGCCATGTAGCCGTGCATCATGGCGCTGATGCCGATGCCTGCAAGTTCGGTTATCTCTTCATCGTACTGCTCCTTAACGTTCTTGCGAAGATCAGCGTAGCAGTCCTGCAGTCCGTTCCAGATGTCGTCGATGCTGTAAGTCCATATCTTGCCCTCGTAGCGGTTTTCCCACTCGTGCGCACCCTGTGCTATCGGAGCGTTATGCTCGTCAATAAGCACAGCCTTGATGCGTGTGGAGCCAAACTCGATGCCAAGAACGGCACGACCGGACTTTATTGTATGTTTAGGATCTGTCATTTCTTCTTTGTCTTTTTTCGGTTGAGATTTCAGAGTTGAGAATTGAGAGTTATGATATGCTTTATTGCTTATAAATAATTGCTTAATTTAAATAGTAATCATAATTCTCAACTCTCAATCCTTAACTCTTAACTGATTTTATCTCAGAGCCTTGCCCAGCATGTAGTAGATCTCGTTATTGCGGAGCTGCTGCTTGAAGCTGCTGATGGTGGTGTTCTTGTCGATGTTGACGAACTCGATGCCGAGAATTTCGCAGAAGTCCTCCCAGTACTCAGCTGTGATGTCGTAAGAGAATGCGCTGTGGTGTGTACCGCCGGCGAGAATCCATGCGCCTGCGCCAACCTCGAATGAAGGCTGCGGAACCCAAAGAGCTGAAGCAACGGGGAGCTTAGGCATTGCCTTCGGCTCGATGCACTCCACCTCGCTTGCGATAAGACGGAAACGGTTGCCGAGGTCAACTACTGTTGCCTTAACGCCCTTGCCTGTCTTTGATGTGAAGACGAGGCGTGCGGTCTGTGACTTGCGGATGCCGATGCCGAGGAAGTGAACCTCAAGCTTTGGCTTGTCTGTAGCAATCAGCGGGCAAACCTCGAGCATGTGGCTCTGGAGGCTTGACGTGCGGTCCTCAGCGAAGTTGAGAGTGTAGTCCTCGAGGAATGAGCAACCCTTCTCCAAGCCCTG
>ERZ1026901.146-NODE-146-length-63994-cov-19.936486_pt1 | contig 63994 bp, 61 predicted proteins | sample MGYA00380179_ERZ1026901 | MGnify/ENA primary metagenome ERZ1026901 (study PRJEB33269, sample SAMEA4719815) | human gut metagenome | biome: human-associated habitat; feature: organic feature; material: feces | place: Cameroon | collected 2013-10 ... | reverse complement strand
CCCTCCGCGACGTCGCCTCCAAGGTCTATACCCGCGACATCTTCCGCCGCGACTAACGTTATACGTTGTACTTGTTGTTTTAGTTGTTTTCCCTATATCAGCAAGAAGACCCAGCGAGAAGCCGCAGCATAAAGTATTAACGAATAGATTAACGTCCGATTAACGGCGATTCATGTGAAAAATGCTGGCGGCCTGCCCGCCATGTTCCTCCATGAACAGGTTGCCAGTATTTCCGTCCTTCTATGTGTCCCGACAAGTTTTTCCGCGGATTTTTCCTCCAAAATTTGCCGTTGTCGTAAAAATCCCATACCTTTGTAAAAAATCAAAGTTATGCGAAATTCAGAAGAACGATATATCAGTTTGCTGACCGATTTCGGTTTCAAGCGCGTCTTCGGCACTGTTCCCAACAAGGACTTGCTCATCGACTTTCTCAACTCCCTCTTTGATGGCGAGCAGGTCGTAAAGGACGTGACGTTCCTCAACAGCGAGCATGTCGGGGATATCCGTTCCGACCGCAAGGCCATTTTCGATGTCTATTGCGAGAACGAGCAAGGTGAGAAGTTTATCGTCGAGATGCAGAATGCCTATCAGACTTTTTTTAAAGACCGTTCTCTCTACTACGCAACCTTCCCGATTCGCGAGCAAGCCGAGAAGGGTGACGTATGGGACTACCAGCTCAAACACGTCTATGTGGTAGCTTTGCTCAACTATAAGATGAGCGACTCCGCCTTCTCTCCTGACACTATCAACCACGATATTGGCCTGCTTGACAAGCAGACTCATCGCGTGTTCAACGACAAACTAACCTTCAAATACGTCGAAATCTCGAAGTTTGACAAGTGTTTGGAAGAACTAGAGTCCAACTACGACAAGTGGCTCTATGTCCTTCGCAACCTCTCCCGCCTCGATAGTCAACCCGACTATTTGCGCAATGAGATTTTCAACCGTCTGTTCTCCGAAGCAGAGATAGCTCACTTCTCCAAAGTGGAGCTCCGCGAATATGAGGACAGCCTCAAAGCCTATCGCGATATCAAAAACTCGTTGGATACTGCAAAAGCCGAAGGCCTTGCTGAAGGATTTGGCAAGGGGCGTGTTGAAGGTCACGCCGAAGGTCGTGCCGAAGGCCTTGTTGAAGGTCGTGCCGAAGGTCGTGCCGAAACCCTTGTAGAGGTCGCCAAAAACCTCTTGTCAATTGGTACACCGATTGAAAGTATTATGAAGGCGACAGGCATGACCGAGGACGAAATCAAGGATTTGGCCTAACAAATTCACCATGTACTAACAAAAACCATGTCCCCATCCGAGTGGCGGCATAGCGCAGAGCGATACTGCGATGGGGAACAATGTCGTATTAACGGCCGAATGAAGTTTGTCCAAAATATTAACGACAGATTAATGTCCGATTAACGGCGATTAATGTAAAAAACGAAAGGTGCTGAGGGCGCCCGCGCCCTCAGCACCCTACTGCTTAGTCACCCAAATTGCCGCCGCCACCGTCGGGGTTCGTCTCCGAAGACTCCCCACCCGACGTCGTCTTGGTGAAGTAAGCCGTCAGCGACAAGTCTTCATTCACCGCCACGGTACGCGACGCCGACGTGTCCCCATCACTTCAGCGACTGAAGGTAAAGCTACCTACTGATCCCTGGAGCTTGGATAAAATACCATTGAGTCTTGCCATAATTGTAAAGTTTTAAAAATTTAAAAATGTTTTGAGTTGGGAGCATTCTCCCTTGTTTCTCCCTTGCTTCTTCTATTGTTTCCGTATCGTTTCCGTATTGTTTCCGCTTCCGGAAGCGAGAACGATAGGAGAACGATAGGAGGACGATACGAGAACGATACGGGATTGATACGAGATCGATACGGAAACGATACGAGACCGATACGTAACGGATTCGTTTAGCCGCCGTTCTGCGGACTTGGTGGGACTGCGATTTTGTTTCATTGCCTTGAAAGTTTTTGAAGTTGATAATGATTCACCTTGCCAGTTGTTGACGGTGATTACGGATGCAAAGACAATGCAAATGAGCGCAATGAAAGCGCGCTTTCAAATTGCCGAGTGCAGCTTGTCTTATACAAAAATACGAAATGGCACAACCGAATGCAAATTCATTCATAACCGTTTACAATCCATTTACAATCCATTTACAATCCATTTACAATCCATTCATAATCCATTCATTCCGTTCGCAATTCATTTACCCATTTTCTCATAAATAACCAAAACCGCATTATGAACGACGTAAAAATTAGCATCTACGACAGTATCGTCCAGGTTCTGCCCAACGCCACAAAGGCCGTACAAAACTTCAATGGCGATCAGTTTGCCGAGCAAATACTCAGCAAGCAGGAAGCCGCTGAAGACCATTCCCCCGAGGTTGCTTCTCCCGAGCCCAAGAACCTCGCCCTCTATATCAGCAAGGACCGCATCCCGGGCTTCCTCGCCCAAATACGTGACTCCCGCAACGCCACAGAACTCGCCAAGGTTGTCGTCTCTATGCTGGACCAAGACTCCAAACTCACTGAGGAGACTGTTGTCAAGGAGATTTTTATCCAGCTCCTGCTGCCTTTCGCCACAAACTTCACTTCTGGAAGAAGCGTGAACAACGTTCGCGCCCGCATCAATGATGCTTTAATAGCTCGCCGTAAATAACACTTCAATCGTTGACTGCCATGATAGTAGATCTAATTGTTGCAAAAATAGCCGCTGCAGCATACTTTGGCTATAAGCAATGCAAATTATCTGAACGACGCCACTGGAGTCCTTTTGACCTGTTTTTTGACTTTCGCTCCTCGGCATCCTCCGAAGCCTCTGCAAAAGAGCAGGAAGCCCCGTCTTCCACGGCGGAGCAGTTGGAGGAACCACAGGCGAAGCCATCTGATGCCGTTTTGGAAGACCGCATCGCCCAGGCTGTCATCGACAAACTCGGGCAGCACATGGAACCACAGATCATCATCAATTTCTTCGGTGGCAATCATATCGTGGCCCCCAATGCCCGGGAAGCCTATCAGCAGTTCAATTCCTCATCCCAACCCAAAAAGGATTGACATCAGACCGACGGCTAACAAAGCATTAATGAACGATTAAAGCTGGATTAACGGTGAATAATGTGCCCCCTTGACAGCTTCTCCGCCAGCCATACCCCTTACTTCTTAAGAATTCGATTTATTAGAAGAAGACCACAATATTTATGTCTCAGCCATAATGAAACCTGAAACCAAGTCCACACAAGCGATTCATGCGCAAGTGCATGATTGGACGGCCGAAAACAGGCAGCTTCGCAAAGAAATTCTATCTCGCGAAAAGCGAGTAGAGGAGCTGGAGGCTATGGCTTCAAGCCTGAACAAACAACTGTCTGAAAAGATAGACCAGATAAATGACATGGTGCAAAAGCTCATGGCTTTTATGACAGGAGACGGTGGTGTAAACCTTTCGGAATCTCTTCGCCATTCAATAGTCGCTGAAGTCAGCGCTGAATTTGAAGCACGCGAGCAAAAGCTGAAGATAGCATACGCCCATGAGCGCGAGAAACTTGATTCCGACTTCAAAGCCCGTTTAGCAGCCACGCAGAACGACCTCAATCAGCTGAAAGGAATAAACGCAGAAGATGATCTGAAAAGCATTACAGAAAACAAAACTAAATAAATATAGACGTTTTAAAACAAAAAACATGATTAACGTAGGAATTATCGGTTGTGGCTTCGTCGGTGGAGCCCTGAAGGATTGGTTGGAGCACAACAATCCAGAGTGTAAACTGTTTATCAGTGACCCCGCAAAGGGATATCATGATGATCTGAGCCACGTGGATATCGCGTTCTTGCAGATTCATGTGCCCACGGAAGATGATGGAACACAGGATTTGACGCTCATGAAAGAACTTATATCAAACCTGCCAGACGTCCCCGTCTTTGTCAGAACCACTATTCTTCCTGGAACCAGCGATATGCTCTCTCGTGAGACGAAGCATCAGGTGTGCTATATGCCAGAGTTTCTCACTGAACGTACGTTCATTGAAGACTTCAAGAGGCAGACTATGGTGTTCACCGGTGCGCATGAATTACTCACCAAGATCTTTGTCGGCAAGAAGTTTACCGTCATGTCTCCTTTGGAGGCCGAGCTAACCAAATATATGCACAATGTGTTTGGAGCTTACAAGGTGACTTATTTCAATGCCTGTCGTGAATATTGTGAGCAGATGGGTGGCGATTGGCGCAAGGTACATACGGGAATGCTCCTTTCGGGCTACATCAATGATACCCACACTTATGTGCCCGGTCCTGATGGTAAGTTTGGTTATGGTGGCAAATGCTTCCCCAAGGATGTCAACGCCTTTGCGAAGATGACGGAAGGAACGCCGCTCGGCACCCTTTTGGCGCATCTCCATGAACTGAATGTCCACTTCCGTGGTGTGGAAGAGCATATCTAACATTTTTTGGAAGCCGTTGTGCAGGTAGAGCGAATGCTTGTGGTTCGATACCACCAACGGCTGCAACATACTGATCGTATAATATGAAACGATGTTATACAATAATTCATACTTTTAAAAATGGTAAAATATAATATAAATCTCGAGGATAAAACCATTCTCGTGACGGGCGCTGCTGGCTTTATCGGCAGCAACCTCGTCAAGCGACTCTTCCACGATGTCAAGAACATCAAGGTTATCGGTATCGATTCTATCACCGACTACTATGATGTTAACATTAAGTATGAGCGTGTGAAGGAAATAGAGGCTTTGCGTGGCAACTGGACTTTTGTCCACGCCTCCATCGCTGATAAAGACGCAGTGGAGAAAATCTTCACGGAAAACAAGATTGCCGTTGTCGTGAACCTTGCCGCTCAGGCAGGAGTCCGCTACAGCATCACCAATCCCGATGCTTATATCCAGAGCAACCTTATCGGTTTCTATAATATCCTGGAGGCCTGCCGTCACCACGAAGTCGAGCATTTGGTCTATGCCTCTTCCTCCTCGGTCTATGGCAGCAACAAGAAGGTACCGTACTCCACCGAAGACAAGGTGGACAACCCCGTATCACTCTATGCCGCCACGAAGAAGAGTAACGAACTGATGGCGCACGCCTACAGTAAGCTGTATAACATTCCGTCAACAGGCCTCCGCTTCTTTACCGTCTATGGCCCAGCAGGCCGTCCCGACATGGCCTATTTTGGTTTTACCAACAAACTGGTCAAAGGCGAGACCATCAAGATCTTCAACTACGGCAACTGCAAGCGCGACTTCACCTATGTCGATGACATTGTAGAAGGAGTCGTCCGCATTATGCAGCATGCTCCCGAGAAGCAGAACGGCGAAGACGGTCTTCCCATTCCGCCCTACAAGGTGTATAACATCGGCAATAACTCCCCCGAAAATCTCCTCGACTTCGTCACGATTCTCCAAGAAGAATTGGTGCGCGCTGGCGTGCTACCCAAAGACTACGACTTTGAGGCCCATAAGGAGCTCGTCCCGATGCAGCCAGGAGACGTCCCCGTCACCTATGCCGACACAACAGCTCTGGAGCAGGACTTTGGCTTCAAGCCGAATACGAGTCTGCGAGAGGGATTGAGACGCTTTGCAGAGTGGTATGCAAAGTACTATTGATCAATTTTCATTCCTGACTATTTTAGAAGAACAAAAGTGGGGTCGAAAATACTATAATACTTCTGAGATATACTTGACTTTTAAATAGTAAATGAAAAGGATTTCGGAAATTATAAAACAAATCAATAGTAGCAAAGATGGTAAAACGGTCTTTGCAAATTTTGGATATTTGTCGCTGTTGCAAGTGGCTGGTTATGTCTTTCCTTTGATTTCGATGCCCTATCTTGCACGTGTGATAGGTGCGGAAGGCTTTGGAAAGATAGCCTTCGCGTCAGCAATAGTAGTATGGATTCAGACAATATCCGATTGGGGATTCAACCTTACGGCGACTCGGGATGTAGCGCAAAATAGGGATAACAAAGAGTTGGTTTCTAGAATTTTCAGTAATGTTTTGTGGGCAAGAAGTGTTTTAACTCTGCTATCAGGCATAATTCTGTTGTTAGTAGTTTTGCTGGTTCCATACCTAAGGGAGAACGCAGATATTATTTTTGTCACATTTTTGTTAGTTCCTGGTTATATTCTGTTTCCCGAGTGGTTTTTTCAAGCAATAGAAAAAATGAAATACACCACGTTTTTCAATCTCTTTTTAAAGCTGGTATTCACAGTAGCAGTGTTTGTTTTCATACATAAAAGGGAGGATTATCTAATGCAGCCTCTTTTGACCACCATCGGCTATCTATTATGTGGTATAGGAGCCTTGTATCTGATTTTCAAAAAATGGGGTTATAGTTTATATAAGCCGCAATGGGGCGAGATTTTTAAGACGATACGAAATAGCACAGATGTGTTTATTAACAATTTGATGCCGAATCTCTACAATAGTTTTTCTGTTATGTTACTGGGATTCTTTGGGGGATCTACGGCTAATGGTATATATGATGGAGGTAATAGGTTTCCTGTTATTTTCTATCAATTTCAATCAGTACTTTCAAGGGCGTTTTACCCGTTTTTGTCAAGACGGCCAGATAAACATTCTTTTTATGCGAAGTTGAATATTGTGTCAGCGCTTATAGGTGCTGTTTTTCTTATTCTATTATCACCGTTGGTCATTAAGATAATGTTAGGTGATGAGTTTGAGAAGTCGGTTGTTGTTATGCAGATTCTTTCCTTCTCTGTCGTCTTTCTCGCAATGGATTACACTTATGGAACAAATTTCTTGATAATTAACCATAAAGAAAAACCTCTAAGAAACCTTACCTTCGTCTCGTCTATAATTGGGATGAGTGTTGCGATACCTTTGGTCTATTATTTCTCTTATATCGGTGCTGCAATTACGGTGCTTTTATGTAGAGGAATGTTAGGGGCGGGTTCTTATATTTTGGCAAAGAAATATCGCTAAGGAAAGATGCGTATTATAGAGAATTATAATGAAGCTTCAAAGCATTGAATAATATAATTGGTAAAATATTTTAATTTCAAAACAGTAACTTTATATGATTCAAATAGTAGTAGCTCCCCAGTGGTATGGAGCTTATAAAAAAGGACCGGAACTTGGCGCATTGCGTCTGGCTGAATTATTTAAAAAGGAAGGCTTGGTAGCACAAGCCCTTATTTCTGTTCCCGATGAAAATCCAGGTGAAGATCATTCAATGCCGTTCTTCAACGCTATTGACAAGGTGAATAGTAATATATGTGATGACGTATATTCAGCCTTATCTTCTGGCAATAAGGTGATAACGATCGGAGGTGATCATGCCATCTCTTGGGGTTCAATTTCTGGAGTTTTAAAGCACACCCCAGAAGTAGGCATTATTTATCTTGACGCCCATGGAGATTGCAATATTTCTGAGCGTTCGGCAAGTCACCATATCCATGGCATGCATATGGCATATTTGATGGGATTTGGTGAAGACAAGTATGTGGGAAGATATACAAAGAATATTCTGCCTGTTGAGAATATATTGTATGTTGGAGCAAGGAGTCTGGATCCTTATGAGATTGATTTGATAAACGAGCAAGGTATTTCAAGAATAACTTGTGGCCTTATTAATTCTGACATGGTTCGGACTTTGGATACAATAAACGATTTCATGTCTCGATTCAAGCAAATTCATATAAGCTTGGATATTGATGTGCTTGACCCGTCAATAGCTCCAGGTACGGGGGTGCCAGAAGTGGGTGGAATTACAGAAGAAGCATTGCATGAGATTTTGAACTTTATTTTAAGACAGAACAATCAAGTAAAGTCTTTGGATTTGGTTGAGTATAACCCGCTTCTTGACATGGAGGAACGTACAGATCGAGTGGTCCAAAAGCTTGTTAAAGCTATAAGCCGTTTATAAATAGTTGACCTAGAAAGAAATATAGTATGCAAAAAATAAACACTTATTTTAAGCAACCCCAAAAGCTCTGCTTGGCATTGCTTACGCATTTTGGAACATGGCTTCCCGATGCTTTGTATTTAAAGATAATGTTCCGTTTAAAAATGGGATATAGATTGGACTTAAAATCCCCTAAGACATTTGACGCGAAACTTCAGTGGCTTAAATTGTATAATAGAAAGCCTGAATACACTCAAATGGTTGATAAATACGAAGTAAAGAAGCTCGTTGAAGGAATACTCGGAAAAGAGTATGTTATTCCAACGCTGGGTGTTTGGGACAGATTTGAAGATATTGATTTTAGTACACTTCCCGACCGCTTCGTGTTGAAGACCACAAATGGAGGTGGAGGTTGTGGTGTTGTGATATGTCGTGATAAGAAGTCGTTTGATAAAGAATCTGCTTCTGATCGCTTAAATACCTCTTTAAAAACAAGTATTTATAAGCACCTCAAAGAGTGGCCTTATAAGAATGTCAAACCAAGAATTGTAGCAGAAGAGTTTAAGGTTGATGGAAGTGGAGAGTTGCGGGACTATAAGTTCTTTTGCTTTAATGGCAAGCCGAAAGCTATTCTAATAGCAAGTGAAAGATTCTCTGGACATCAAACTTATTTTGATTATTTTGATATGGATGGAAATCATTTGCCATTCACACAGGGTGGATCTAATAACCCTGTAATTCCAAAGTTACCTTCGACATTTGAAGAGATGAAGAAAATAGCAAAGAAACTCTCACAAGGAATTCCGCATGTGAGGATAGATCTGTATAGTGTGGATGATAAAGTCTATTTCGGTGAGTTTACCTTTTTTGACTCAAGTGGCTTTGAAAAGTTTACACCAAAAGAATGGGATGATATATTTGGTGGATGGCTGGTATTACCTTCTAAAAACTAAAGATAATGAGATTTCTCAAGAATCCTAGTAATGTTTATATATCCCTTTTGGTCTTTTATTTTATGCAAGGAACAATGATACCAACTGGAGGCACTATCATTTCTCAGTTGATCATTCTTGCTGCTATGCTAATGGGATTGTATTTTACGGTAAGGACAATTGCTTTACACAATAAGCCAAGCTTTTTTACAGGGCTTAATATTTTGTTCCTTATGTTTGTTTTGTATGGTACTGCATTACTTTTTAGTGATAACCATTACATTGTAAGACACAGTGGGGCGGAAGTTCCAAATATGTCGTTTTTAAAAAAAATAGTTCTTTCTATCCCGAATATTTATACTTTCTATTATTTCTCGAGAAAAGGTTATCTCACAGAACAAGCTTTAAAGAAATGGGTAGTTGTGTATATGATGGCAGCAGTGTTTATATTCATTGATAATAAGTTGACAACTATCCATGTATTGTTGCTTGAAGGAACAGATGTTGAAGAAGTTACCAACAATATGAGCTATTTGTTTGTTGCGCTAATTCCTGCTGTGGCTGTTTTTAAAAAAAATAATATTCTACAATACGGATTGCTATCATTTTGTATGATATTTGTTGTGTTGGGTATGAAAAGAGGAGCTGTGCTAGTAGGTGTATTGTCAATATTGTATTTTTTGAACTTTAATTTTAGAAATCATCGTAGTATATCAAAGTTGAAAGTACTCGCTTTTTCTATACTGATAGTACTGGTTGGTGTGTATATGGTGAGATACATGATGGAAACATCCGATTTTTTCTCTCAACGCATTATTGAGACAGAAGAAGGCGGTTCAAGTGGTCGTGATGCAATATACAAAGTTTTTTGGAATCATTTTAAAAATGAAACAGATACTATCAAGTTTCTTTTTGGAAACGGGGCAAATGCGACATTAGGTATAGGAGTAAACTATGCGCATAATGATTGGCTTGAAATCGCTATTAATCAAGGATTGGTTGGGCTTATTGTTTATGCTTTCTATTGGCTGTGTTTCTATACAACAATCAGAAAAACAAAACAAAATTTATCAGCGAAATTAGTTCTCACACTTTCATTTATCTCTTTTTTTACAATGACATTTTTTTCCATGTCCTATACCGAATATTCAATATTTTCAACTACGGTTTTTGGATATTATTTGGCTCATTGTAGAGAGGTAGAACGTATCTGATAATGATGAAAAAAATACTTTTAATAACAGAAAATCTCGGCTCGGGTGGAGCTGAGCGACAATTATGTGGTTTGGCCTCAATGTTAACAATGGCTGGTTTTACCTGCCGACTGATAACGTACGTTGAAAATCAGTTCTACGAGCCTTATCTTCGTAGGAATGGGGTGGATTATGAGTTTGTTCCAAAACTATGCAATAAAAAAACTCGCATTCTAATGGCTGCCAACTATGTTAGGCTATATAGTCCTGATGTGGTGATTTCATTCTTGTCTTCGATGAATAAGACGATGTGCCTTGCAAAACTTGCCTTTAAGGCAAAACTAATCGTTTCAGAAAGAAACAATAATACTTGCATCACCCGTAGCGATAAAATGCGATTTAATCTTTATCGAATGGCTGACGCGATTGTTCCTAATAGTAATAGTCAAGGTAAGTTTATATGTAACAATTTCCCTTTTCTTAGTAAGAAGGTGCACCCGATTATCAATTTTGTGGATGTCAATCGCTTCACGCCATCAGAAACTCCCTCAAAGAATAAAACTCTTCGTATTGTTACAGTTGCTCGCTATGCCCCGCAAAAGAATGTGCTGACGTATCTAAAGGCTGTTCGTATAGTTAAGGATATGGGGCTCAATGTGCACTTTGATTGGTATGGAGACAAGGTCCACTATGCAGCCTATTATGCAGAAATAGAAACAGAACATCAAAGACTTGACGTTGCCGATTACCTAACGTTACATGATCCCAACCAAAATATAGAAGAGGAATATCGAAAGTCTGATATGTTTTGCCTGCCAAGTCTTTTCGAAGGATACCCAAATGTTGTGGCAGAAGCCATGTCTTGTGGCTTGCCAATCCTTTGTAGTAATGTATATGAAAATCCGTATATCGTTGAAGAAGGAGTAAATGGTTTTTTGTTTGACCCAAATAAACCAGAAGACATTGCAGGTGCTATCAGTAAGATGGTTGGCTTAACGCATGAAGAACGGCAAGAAATGGGAAAGCGTAATCGTCAACTATGTTTGGAGCGCAACACCGAAGATGCTTTCTTGAAATCGTATGTAGATTTGATCGAAAAACTCTAGCCACATCGTTATGACATTTCAATCTCTCGAATATCTTATTTTCTTCCCTGTAGTGTTTTTGCTTTACTGGATGGTATGCCGAAACAGTAAGGACCAACAGAACGGACTAATAGTTGCTTCAAGTCTTGTGTTCTATGGTTGGTGGGACTGGCGATTCCTCGGACTATTGCTGATCACGGCATTATCTACCTTCTTTGCAGGGTGGTGCTTGGGCAAGACAGACAATCGGCAGAGACGGAAAACGCTATTGGTGGGAATAATCATTCTGAATGTGGGTATTCTGTTTTACTACAAATACTTCAACTTCTTTGTACAAGCGTTTGTGGATGCGTCCTCACTTATCGGAACAGAGGTGAGTGTTTCTACGCTCAAAGTCCTGTTGCCTGTGGGAATTAGCTTCTATACTTTTACGGCATTGAGCTACAGTATCGACGTGTATCAACGGAAAGTGGAACCAACGAAGGATCTTCTTTCATACATGGCCTATGTGATGTTCTTTCCAAGCATTCTGAGTGGTCCTATCAGTAGAGCGCAAAAACAATTGCCTCAGTATTTTAAGGCGCGTACGTTCAACTATGATTTAGCAGTCAGCGGATGTAAGGATTTCTTATTGGGGGGGGGTAATGAAATTATGCCTCGCCGATAGACTTGGTATATATGTAGATACCGTTTATGCTAACATTGGGCAACATAACGGAACGACTTTGCTTATTGCCAGTATCCTTTATAGCATTCAAATTTATGCTGACTTTGCTGGTTATTCTCTAATGGCTATTGGCAGCGGAAAACTATTGGGAATAGAGTTGCCGATCAACTTTATACGTCCTTATTTCTCTATAACGGTGACAGATTTCTGGCGCAGATGGCATATATCGCTAACAACGTGGTTTCGTGACTACATCTATTTCCCATTGGGTGGAAACCGATGCAGCAAAGCCCGTTGGATGCTCAATACGATGATTGTATTTACAGTGTCAGGCCTGTGGCATGGAGCTGCATACACATTTATTATATGGGGTGCGATGCATGGGGCGTGTATGGTGGTGGAACGAATCATATATGGCGATAAGATAAAGACCATTTCTGACAAGTTCTCAATAACGAACCTACTCAGACAGATGGTTACTTTTTCTATTGTCAACTTCGCTTGGATATTCTTCCGTGTGAATAACCTTGGCGATGTGATGCTAATCTTTAAAAAAATATTCAGTGATCCTGGTAAGCCGTTCCTCGACACCAATACGCTTTTGATGGGTTTTATAGCTATGGCAATAGTTTTCTCTTATGACTTCGTTAACGAGAAACATCTGAAATTCCATTTGCTAAGTTCACGCTTCATGGTGTTTCGATATGTTACGGCAGTTATGATGATCGCTTATATACTTGCTTTTGGCGTGCTCAATGGCGGCTCGTTCATTTACTTCCAATTCTAAGAGCATTATGAAAAAAGGTTTGTCAAAATTTTGCACTGCAGTGCTGTTGGTACTGGCAATGGTGATCGTTGTGGATGTGGCTGTGGGTAAAGTGATGAGCTGGATGCTACCCCAGATAAGCAATCAAGGTGATACTGGAAAGACATACTATTCGCTGAACGATGTGCATACGCCCATTGTTATCGTGGGTTCGTCTCGCGCAGCTCATCATTACGTCTCTCAAATGATAGAAGATTCACTCGGCATGCCGGCATACAATGTTGCTCGCGACGGTTGTTTCTTTAGTTATAACTGTTGTGTTGTGAATTCTATTCTTGATCGATATACCCCTAAAGTGATTATATGGGAGAATGGAACGGAGTATTTGTTTGAGGGTTTCGATGATCCACTGGAGAATCTTTATCCATATTATGAGCGAAACTCGTGGGTGACTTCAACCATTCGTGAAGAATTGCCTTGGACTGAATATACAAGGCTCAACAGTAGTCTATATCAATATAACTCTGTCGTTCATCGCATATTGATGCGCTATCGAGGACGTAATTCTTTTGTGGATGAAACGGAGAAAGGTTATCTACCTCTGCAGCCTAAGAAACTGAAAAAAGCACTAGAACTGAAACATGGGGAGCAAAAATATGCGAAACTGAGCAAGACAAAGGTAGAGCGATTCAAGGAAGTTCTTTCACGTGCGAGCGCAAAAGGCGTGAAGGTCGTAGTCGTAGATTCTCCTATGTATAGGCTTTGTGATGTCAACAATAAATCTGCAGTGGAAATGCGGAAGATTTGTAAAATGTATGGGGCGTTGTTTTTAAACAACTCTCAACTTCCTGAATTTTTAGAACATAAGGAACTTTTTAATGATCCGACACACATGAATACGAACGGTGCTGTGGCATATACTGATTTTTTCCTAAGACAGATTAGAAATTTTGTAAACAATTAATTCGTCATGAGTAGATTTAAAGAATTATATAATGCAGACATTGCACGGTATGGAGGGAAACCTGAATTTTATATTAGGATTTTCCATTTTCTCCATCGTAAGGCTGCTGTAGTTTCCTTTACGCCCATGAGGTTGGTATATAAAGCGTTATTTCGTATATGGGCCAACCAAAGAGGACTAGAAATAGCAGCAAATCAGCAAATTGGGGGGGGGTATTTACATTGGGCATGCATATAATATAACCATCAATGCTAGAGCTAAGATTGGTCGCAATTGTAACATACATAAAGGTATCGTGATAGGGCAAGCCAATAGGGGCGCTCGAAAGGGATATCCTGTTATTGGCGATAGAGTTTGGATTGGAATCAATTCGGCTATCGTTGGAAAAGTTACTATTGGTGATGATGTGTTGATCGCACCAAATAGTTTCGTTAATGTTGATGTGCCATCTCATTCTGTTGTGTTTGGCAATCCTTGCATAATAAAGCATAGAGATTGGGCGACAGAGGGGTACGTGAATAATATGAAGGAGTAAAAGTATGAGAATAAAAAGAATCTTGTGCTTAGTCACATATTACGGCTTTGCAAGATATTTGCCATCTTCAACAAATCCAATGACGCACTGGGCAAGAACAATTAGATATATGGTGTGTCGCCATATTTTTGATCAATGTGGTGACAATGTGAACGTAGAATGTGGAGCTCGTTTTGCTACAGGGGGAGGGATTTCTATTGGTTCAGGCAGTGGGCTTGGAGTCAATTGCTCTGTGCATGGTCCACTCGAAATAGGTGATAACGTTATGATGGGGCCAGAGGTAACAATCCTAACTCACACGCACTGCATAGATCGAATTGACATTCCAATGTCAAGACAAGGTTCAATAGTGAAGAAGGTATGTATTGGTAATGATGTTTGGATCGGAATGCGATCAATTATTATGCCTGGTGTGAAAATAGGTGATGGTGCCGTAATTGGAGCAGGGGCTATTGTTACAAAAGATGTTCCAGCTTTTGCTATTGTAGGTGGTGTACCCGCTAAAGTCATAAAGTATAGAAAATAAGAATGATAAAACCGTGTTCGTTACGTTTGACCTCTATTATTTCGCGTGGTGTAATACGGGAACAAAACATAATGTGAATACAGTTGTTTGACAAGTGATGGATATATATATGCCAAAAAAGAAAACAAAAGTTCTTGTATTTGGCTACTTTGGGAAACAAAGCCATGTGCAAGAAGGACAGTCGGTGAAGACAAGAAACATGAGTCGCCTCTTTAAAGAGATGGGGTGTAGTGTGGAAGAGTTTGATACGGAATCTTTTCGCTACGATAAGCTGGCAATCTTTAAAATGATAAAACAAGTGTGCATGTGCGAGAAACTCTGCCTGCTTCCAGCTTATAATAATTTAAAGTATTTTTTTCCGATACTTTTTATCTTCTCCAAGCTATTTAAATTTGACATTTATTTGTTTACAATAGGTGGCCGTTTACACATTTATCTTAAGTATCTTCCTATACATAAGTGGATGATGAAAAGAATTAAGTGTGTGTTTAACGAAACGCATTTGTTAGGTAACTATCTGCATGACATGCATGGCTATACGAATTTGGAGTATTGCCCGAATATAAAGTTCGTTAGCTTTTTTCCTCAAAAATATCATACCGATGGTGAACTACATTTTGTTTTTCTTGCTCGGATAAAGATGGAAAAAGGAATAGATGTAATTTTTGGTTATGCAGATTGGTTGTCAAGACAGTCAAGGAACAATGTGACCATCGATTTCTATGGGATGATAGATCCAAAAGATAAAGACTATTTTGAGGAACAAATAGAAAAATATAAATTCGTGGCATATAAGGGGGTGGCGCAGCAAAGTGACATCCCAAAAATATTGGAGAAATATGACGCGATGCTGTTTCCGACGCATTATCCAACAGAGGGTATTCCTGGAAGTGTGATAGATGCGTATATATCAGGAATTCCTGTAGTTGCTTCTGAGTGGACGTACGCTCGCGAATTGATAGAGGATGGTAAAACTGGAAAGATTATACCTTTTGAAGATAACCAAGAAGCTTTCAACCTTGCTTGTGAAAGTCTTTTGAAAGAAGATGGCATTTTGAGCCAAATGAAAGATAAAGCAAGAATGAAAGCTGCTGAATATCACGCAGATTATGCAAAGAACATTTTAAGTAAATATTTTTAAGATTTTCAAGATATGGCTGGTAAGTATAGAAATTTATGGTATTCGACATGCAAATATGGTTTGTCTTTGCTTCCTGATACATTGTTTCACAATGCTGTGGGGTTAATAATGCATAAGAGGTTTCATGCTCCATTTCACTGGTTGAATACAAAGCAACCAAGAACATTCAGTGAAAAACTAAATTGGTTGAAGACTCATCCTGTGGTCCCAAACGAGGCAGAACTTGCAGACAAGTATGATGTAAGAGATTACATAAAACGAACTATTGGAGAACAGTATCTTGTTCCTATTTTGGGTGTATGGGACAATGCGGAAGACATCGACTTCGATAAATTACCAAATCAGTTTGTATTAAAACTAACGAAAGGTTCAGGTTACAATCTTATATGTAACGATAAAGCCAAGTTAGACATAAGGAAGACACGTAAAATGTTACGTGAATGGCTGAAAGTCAATTGTTATTATTTTTCTCGCGAACCTCAGTATAAAGGCAAGAGTAAACTTGTTGCCGAAGAAATGCTAGAGTATAATATTACTGACTATAAGTTTTTCTGCTTTAATGGAGAGCCTACGTATGTGGAACTCTATATTGATCGATTTGGTGATCATAAGAAGTTGTTTTGCGATATGGATTGGAATGTTGCTGGCTTCACGACTGCTAATGATGTGGCTAAAGTGACTGTTGAACAACCAAAGGAGTTTGCAGAGATGAAAGAAGTTGCAAAAAAACTTTGCAAAGGAATGGCTTTTGTGCGCATTGACTTGTATGTTCATGGGGGAAAAGTTTATTTCGGCGAGATTACGTTTCATCCTGCAGGAGGATATACTCCTATCACTCCAAGGGAATGGGAATATAAATTGGGAGACATGATAAAAATTTGATTAGTAATAGCGTTTTAAAAATTTGAGTATTTATAGGGCTTTATTAATAGGCTATAATTATGGCATTTGAAATAGATTTATTACCGGTTGGCTCTGAAAAGAAGAGTGGTGATTGTATTGCTATGCGATACGGCAATTTAGAGAAAGGAAAAGAGCATCAAACTGTCATTGTTGTTGATGGTGGATATGCGGGAACGTGGAAGAATACGCTTAAGCCTCATCTAATAAAATATTACAATTGTGAGAAAAAAGGTAAACTGCAAATTGATTTAGTTATCTTGTCCCATCCGGACCTTGATCATGTTTCTGGGCTGGTTGAAATGGCAAAGGATGAAGACGTTGAAATAAGACATATTTTAATGCATAGGCCTTGGGAAGAACTTTCTCCGTCGTGGTTTAAGGATGGCAGAATTACCAAAAACTCATTAAAAGAGAGGTTAGGTTAAGCTTTTGAAAAAGCTAAAGAATTTGATGTTTTAACTAAAAATATTACAAAATCCGATCCAGAAGTAGGTAGCTATTTTTTTAACGATGCATCAATAACAATATTAGGTCCTACACCTGATTTTTATAAAATCTGTATTGCCAATTGTGAGAAAACCCCACAACAGAGAGATAATGTGGTAAGTCAACCTCATGTACAGGGAGGCAAAGGATTTTATGGTTTTGAACCATATATCAAAGGTAGAATCAGGTGGTATAACGATGAGAATACGTCTCCAATAAATGAGTCAAGCCTTATTATTCTGTTTGAGTATGAGGGGGTGAAGGTGTTGTTGACCGGTGATGCAGGCAAGCAAGGTTTAACGAATGCAATTAAATATGCTAAAATGTTGGGGGTTAAACTCAATGATTGTGATATAATTAAGATGCCACACCATGGTAGCCGTAAGAATGTAAGCCCTTCTATTATGAAGGCTTTTCTTGGTAGTGGAGAGCTTTACTATTCTTGTGCTTTGGATGATTTAGGGCATCATCCTTCCCTAAGACTTATTAATTTAATGAATGAGATGGGATTTCGTCAATTAAGTACGAGTGGAAGTACATTGCATTGGGGTAAGAATGCTCCTAATAGAGGATGGAAATCAGCTCCCGGGTATGATTCTTTTGATAAAATAGAAAAATAGATATGAATAAAAAGACTGTTTGTATAGATCTTGACGGTACTCTTGTTCATTATGAAGAATGGCAAGGCGAGGAGCATTTTGGAGAAGTACTGCCTGGGGCTTCTACTGCCACAAAGGCATTGCGAAAAAATGGTTGGTTTATCATAATCTATACAACAAGGTCAAATAAAAGTATATTGAGCAATTTCTTGTCTGAAAACAAAATAGAGTTTGACGCTATAAATGAAAATCCTTACCAGCCAGGAACTGCTATAGGTGGTAAACCAATTGCTGATGTATATGTTGATGATAGAGCCTTGTGCTTTAAAGGAGACTGGGAGCGAACACTTTGTGAGATTCAAAAGTTTGAGCCTTGGGAAAAAGTGAAAAAACAAGACTTTGCCAATTCGCAGTATTCAAAACAGTTGTTGGTAAGCGATTTTCAGCAGGCATTTAATATGCTTTGTCACTATGATGACGTGAATTGGACTTTGACAAAATTTTCTTTTGGGCAGATATTGGTCTCATTGGGTGCTTGTTGGACAATCTTCTTTGAAGCAACAAAATCGAATGCTTTATCACTTTTAAAGTCTTATTACTTGGTTGGTATATTTGTGTTGCTTGTTTTGTCTGCTGCGTTCACCTTAATATCTATTTTAGGTATTTGCAAGAATAGAACATATTTTGTGAAAGTTAGTCGTTACATAAATGAACATAGAAAGTTTGCTTTTGATAACAGCGAGCTTTGCTTTTATAACATCAGCGGAATGTGGAGCAATCCCAAAATGCCTAAGAATATAGATTTGGGGAGTACGCAGTTGATTTGTTTATATTTGCTATGTAGCTGCTATCTCTTGGAAATACTATTTGCAGGATTCACTTTATATTATATGCCATTTTCATTCTTGAAAGAAGTAGGTGTGGCTTTGCTTATTGTTGTTGGTATATCAATATGTGGGCTCTCAGTTTGCAATTCGCTAAAGGAATAGGTCGGGTCAATATTTTCACGAGGCCAGTAATAATTTGCCACTTTACGCTGAGTAGAGCTAGGCGTGGTAGATTCTCTTTTGTGTTCGCGACTCGTGTTGTCTATGCAGAAGGAGCACCAACTAAAGCTCAATGCGGGTGACGGAAGTAAATTAAAAGGGATTTAAGAGAAGTCGCTGGTAAGATGGTCGGTAACTATAAGATCGAGCCTAAATTAGAAAAAAGAATAAAACAAAAGGTAGTTATGTTGTCAGTAATAGTACCAATATATAACGAGGAAAAGTATATAGCTAAGTGCATAGATAGTATATTAGAGCAAGATTATCCGAAGGATGATTTGGAGATAATCCTTGCGGATGGTATGAGTAAGGATCGTACACGAGAGATCGTGGCGGAATACACAGCCAAATATCCGTTTATTCGTCTGATAGACAATCCTAATCGAATTGCTCCATGGGCAATGAATTTAGGTATTAAGGAAGCCAAAGGAGATGTGGTTATGCGACTTGATGCCCATGCCACGTACGAGAAGAACTATTTCTCGGCTTTGGTGGCAGCGTTGGCGAAGTATAATGCTGACAATGTGGGTGCTGTGTGTCGTACTGATGTACTAAATAAGACGCCTAAGACACTTGCTATACGCGAAGTATTGAGTAATAAGTTTGGTGTGGGCAATTCAACCTTCCGTACAGGCATCACGGGAGCGCAAGAGGTAGAGACAGTTCCTTTCGGTTGTTGGAGGCGTGATGTTTTTGACAAGTATGGTATGTACGATGTGCGTTTGGTGCGCAATCAAGATATAGAGCTGAACAAGCGCATTATCCGTGGTGGCGGCAAAATAGTAATAGTGCCAGATACATACTGTACATATTTGGCACGTGAAAACTATAAGGCTTTGGCTAAAAATAATTTTGGCAACGGCAAATGGAATATCTTGACAGTATATTACACTAAGGAGATGCGCTCCCTTTCGGTTCGTCATTTTGTACCCTTGGCATTTGTGTTGTCACTTATATTGCCTACGTTGGTGGGATTGGTATGGTGGCCGGCACTGTGTGCAAGTGCTTTGGCATTAGTGGCTTATTTGTTGGCTTTAGGTAGTGTGAGTGCGAATTTGGCCATCGGTAAGAAACTGAATTTCTTTTATCTACTGTCCAGTTTCATAGTGCTTCATGTGTCTTATGGATGGGGTTCGCTGGTAGGAATAGTAAAACTGCCGTTTACAAAGTGATATGTGCCTGCAATCTAGCAGAGAATGAAAGGTCTTGAAACTGTTCTTTTTGATCTTATCTCTTTCGGATTAGGCGAAAGAGGTGACTGCCATGTTCCTTTGTCTGTTGATTGGGAATGTCTGTGGAAAATGGCGATTCAACAGGGTGTGTCGTCTATTTGTTTGGATGGATTGCAAGGACTTGAAGAGCGGAATGACGGTCTGGTTGCGATTCCTAAGCCTTTGAAAATGCTATGGATAGCGTCTGTGATGAATCAGGAGCGGGCGTATCATGGGCAATGGGAGGCCGCAAAGGCTTTGGCGGAACTATATGGGAAGCACGGGGTTGATACTTATGTGCTGAAAGGGTTTTCGTTGAGCAGGCTTTATCCTATACCCGAGCATCGTCCTTGCACGGATATGGATTGCTATCTGAAGGGTGAGTATGAAGAGGGAAATAGGATCGCAAGGGAGGATGGGCTGACAGTGGATTGTAGCTATTATAAACACTCAAAGATATTGCTCAGGGGACTGACGGTGGAGAATCATCAGTTTCTGTTGCCCATCAAGGGTAGTGGCAAGGCTAAGAGATTTGAACGTGAGTTGCGGTCATGGATCGACAATGGACGGAATGAGTATATTGGTGACTCGCAGCTGAAAGCTACTTCTCCTTTCTTTGATGTAGTCTATGTGTTGGCTCATGCGCAGGAACATTTCTTGAACGAGGGTATCATTCTTCGCCATATCTGTGATTGGGCAATGGTGCTGAAGGCACATAGGGACAAAGTGGATTGGAACGAATGGAAGCGTGTGTGCGAGGTATATGGCATGCTGGCGTTTGGTTATGCCATGAGTCGATTGGCCTGTAGGATATGTGGCGTAAGTGTTCCTTTTGATTGTCCTAAGGATGATGAGGCTGACAGGCGTTTGCTCGATGATACGCTATATAGAAAAAATGAAGGCAACGGCAACCGATCGGATATGCAAGTGAGGATTGACTTGGTGAAGAACATGTTGCGCAATAATTGGAAATATCGAATGTTCTCGGACACTAACTTCCTGATGTTTTGCGGAAGACGTGTGTGGGGATATATGTTTGATAAAGACGTGGATTAACATGATGATTTTTAAAAGACTCTTTGATATTATAGCATCCTTTTGTGGGTTGCTCTTGATTTGGTGGATATTCCCCATTATCGCTTTCTTGATTCATAAGAAGATGCCGGGTGGTCCCGCATTCTTCTGCCAGAAGCGTGTGGGTAAGGATGGCAAGCTCTTCACTTGTCATAAGTTTCGCTCCATGACGGTAAAGCATAACGGTTCTACAGTCTCTGTGGCCGGAGATAGCCGCATCACGCCGTTTGGAGCGAAGTTGCGTCATTACAAGCTGGACGAGTTGCCTGGTTTGTGGGACGTATTGATAGGGAACATGTCTTTTGTCGGTCCGCGTCCTGACGTGCCAGGATATGCTGACAAGTTGCAAGGTGACGACAGGGATGTGTTGAAGCTTCGGCCGGGCATCACGGGTCCTGCGACGCTGAAGTATCGGCTGGAGGACGAAATGATTTCGGAATATGTGGCAAAGAAACAGGCAGAGGGGGATGAACGCCCAATGCAAGAGATTGCGACCGAATACAACGACAACGTGATCTATCCAGACAAAGTGCGCCTGAACTGCTACTACTATCGCCATTACTCGTTTTGGAAGGATATCGAAATGATATTTGCCACGGTACTGGGATTCAAAGTGAAGTTTGCTGGAGAGGAAGTGTAGGACGCTTTGGCTCTTCGTGTTTTGGCCTAGTTGCAAGGGAGTAGCTGGTGAATAATTTGAGTTTGGTAGGTACATAGGGGGGATCCGCAAGAAAGATGGGGATAAGTACTATCGGGCTATGCTTCCATGTTTCTATGTTGAGAAAACAAGTGAGGTGATGGGGTGCGCTTAGGTTCCCCATCGCCCTAAAAACGATAGTAATTCATTTTTTTAATATATGCGTAACTGCTTGAAAAATAGCGGGGATGTTGTATTGGTGATATATAGCTAATTGTTCCATGACCGAAAAAATCCTCCAAAAGGAGTAAGTTTCTCGGATTTAATTTGTATCTTTGCCATGTCTATCGTTGGATTTTCTTGTTTATTTTGCAATACTAAGATAAGTGAATTCTTCGACATGACAAAATCCTAGGCAACTTTTTGTTGCTCAGGTACTTAAAAAGTTTAATTGATAATAGTGTTGCGGAATTAAGGTATAAATATGATAGAGTGGCTTCAAGTAAACATGTGGCTATGGTCGAGTATTATAGCTATTTGTGCGATAATAACATTGCTGATTAAAATGTTTGGGAAAAGGACAGAACGCGACAGGCCCAATCAGACTGTTAGCAATAACAATAATTCTACTATTAATCAAGCTGCAGGAGATATTCACAATGCTAAATAAAGAGAACAGTCAATCCGTAAGCAATAATAAGAATTCGACGATGAATCAAGCAGCGCGTGACATAGTTATTAATGGACTTCAGCCATGTGATGTTGTTCAGATAGTTAATACTATTGTTGCATCGAAATTGGCAGAATATGCTGCTAATGCTCAATTAACGGCTCGTGAACGTTTGGATGCTTTCGAAGAGAAGTTGCTAGAAGAAGTATCTAAAAAGGTGAAGGGCAAGATCAATCGATTTAATGAACCGGCAATTCAGTTTGCTACTCGCGAAGCCGCCCTTGGCTTTGTAAGATCTGGTGATGAAACACAAGGAGAGGAACTTGTAGACTTGTTGATTGAACGAATTAAAGCAGAAGAGCATACTACGGAGCAGAACCTGATAGATCAGGCTATTAAGATTTTACCAACTCTTTCTGTGAAAAGTATGGCAATCCTCATTACGTTAGCATATAGAGATTTGTTCTTTCATGGGGATAACGGACAATATAAGGAATGGCTTAGCTGTATTAATCCTGTTTTACAAGAATTGTCAAAAGTAAAATCTTTAGATGTTGCATATCTCCAACAGACGGGTTGTGCATTTGGCGTGCAAGGTATAAATGCTCATGATCGTTTTGAAGTTGATCTGCTAAAAAATGAGGACTTATTCTTTGCTCATGAATTAAAAGGGACTCAATACCATGATGCCATTCGAATCCTTGGTCTAACCGAGGTGGAGAATGGGGTTACTGGGTTTTGCTCTGTAGACGATTTAAAAAAGACCCTATCCGTTCTTATACTAAATGTTAAGGAAAAAACGATAGCTTTTAAAGTGACTATCACTCAAGCTCTTGTTGATTTTTTCGATAAAGATGATGATAAAAAGCTTCTTGCAAAAATGGAGCAAATTACGAAATTGAAAACTCCATTTTCTATAGCGAAAGTAAGAGAATGTTTGATGGAATTGAGTCCTTTTTGGAAAGATGGGTTTGAACTGTTGAACAAGGGGAATGTTGTTGCGCTAAAACCTACGGCTGTAGGCTATTATATTGCATGTAGACAATTAGCAAAATTAAGTGCTAGAACGATAGGGATAGACTTGTTTTATGGGCAAGGGTGACAAGCTCTTTATTTGGTAGAAAGATCGTTCTATGACGGTGAGGCATTTGAAACCTTCTGGCTATGTGACGGATGATGGCTGTATCACGACGTTTGCAGCAAAGTTGCGTTATCTAATTAAGTGAAAGAATATGGAATCAGAAAAAGTTAATGATATAGTAGAAGGTACTTTTGCCATGGTGGATCTTTCTGTTATGAATAAACACCGCGGATTGAATTGGAAAGGTCAACTTCAAGCCGTTTTAAATTTTGTTCCTGGATGCGGTGGATTCTTGGCACAGGAGCTCCAAAACTATCTAGATTATCGTGATAATGAATTCCTTAGGAAATATACAACTTATATAATGGAATTGTCTGATATCTCTATTGATGATCGCCTAAAATTTGCTGAAGAAGTTGGATCAAAAGCAAATGATGCTCCTGGAAATGTTATCGCTAATATGGTGGATAGTCTGGATAATATTAATAAGGAGCGATATTTTGCAAGACTATCAAAGGCAAGAATCCGTGGTGATATATCCATTGAGGATTTCTTTAGACTCACGACAGTACTAGTAAGAATTCCGTATACGGATCTGGATAATCTGCCGTTGTATCAGCATGACTACTATGATGAGGATGGAGATACTGAGCTGCTCTATTCTACTGGAGTATTACGTATGGCCGAAATAGGTGAAGAGGGAGATAAATATATCCTTTCGCCTCTCGGTGTTAAGTTTATGAAATGGGCACTAGAGTCACCTGTTGAGGTAAAGAAAATATCGGGTACTAGTACGAGTATGGCTTGGAGCCCGCTAGGAGAGGACGACATTGACGAAATAATAGATAAACATGAGGCTGAAAAACAATATAAAGAATCAGACCAGGCTATGTTTGATTATGACGTATTGAGGGGTAAATAGCCTTTTATCGTGATCAAATTCATGGTGAATTCCGAATAGTAGTCTGTCTGTAAGTATTCGGCGTAAGCCGTATGTGTGCTTGGAAAAAGTTTCGCACCTTTGCACCGTGTTTTTAAAATGTTCAAATTTATGGTACAAGGCAAGAAAACATTCAATAACAGCAAGCCAAAGTTCGCCGAGGTTGTGATCGGTGACAGTGAGGCGAAAGAGATGTGTGTTGCGGCGAATGGTCGCCCCTCCCGCAGTCCTTATCTAAAACTGGTCTATCCCCAATGGCGTGACGCTCATCCTTCCTGCTGACTGTGTGGGTATGCAATATGCAGCTCACCGCTATCTTATAAGAAAAGGCAGGTGGTTACAGCACGTTTCTAAACTCGGAATGTGTGGTAACACGCAAGAATAAGAAGTAAAAACGTTTTTTTCTTGTGTTATTCAAAGAATAATGCTATCTTTGCATTGGCAATTAGGTCCGTAAGTTTTTATGTGAGGACTTTTTGAAGTAAAGGTGAGCCGCATGGAACAAGAAATTAGAACAATAAAAGTAAGAGATTTGGTCTTGTGGAGTGAAAATCCGCGAGACCCAATAGGGTCTGCTGTTTCTGCTGCTGAAGTGATAAAGCGTGCTGTAGAGGATCCGAAAAGCAAGTGGAATCTTAAGAAACTAGCTCGTGAAATGGGGGACTATTATGATTACAGCGAATTGCCTATTGTTGTTTATAAAAATCATAAGCCTGTGGTTTATGACGGTAATCGTCGCGTAGCTTTAGCGAAGATCAAACTGGGTTTGGTTTCTGTAGAGGGGATGCTTCGTGACGAACTCCCTTCTGTTCCAGAAGAGCTGCCTTGTAATGTGTGTGAGGAAGAGGTAGCTTTGCAGAGCGTCTTTCGCAAACATGTAAAACTAAGGAATTCCTGGGGTATCTTAGAGCGAGATATATTTGCTTATAGATACCAAAAAAGCCCGAAGAGTTTTTTTTTGATGCTGGATGAATGCACCGGTGGCTTTATCTCCAGCAATCCAGAACTAAATCGAGGCTTTGTGAAAAATGAGTTGTTGACAAAAGCAAATCTTCAGAAAATAGGCTTTTGTTTTGATAGTGAGAAAATGATGACGCCACATTCTAATGATGAGGTAGGCGTCATTCTGGATAATATACTAGAGAAGGTTAAGGACAAAACGATCGATACCCGAACGAACCGTGGAAAACTATTGACGGTTCTGGATCAGAGGGTAAAAGATATCATCCGTTCAAATAATGGAAAGGAACAGCATGAGTATGTGGGGGCTGAAAAGGGTGAGGAAAAACGAGTCGTGCGCCCTGTCCAGAAGAAAAATACGGAGAGAAAAACTCGTATTACGCAAGGGGGGAAGGTCTCTTTTTTTGGAGAAAAATTAATTCTTAAACCTGGAGATGTCAATAACTTATATAGTGACATTCTCATGTTGTACAATATGGTTTCTTCGACAGATAAGCCGTTCTCGCCTAATGTATATGCTTTGTTTCGTATGGCATTGCGATTGTTGTGCGAAACTGCGATGCGAGAACTTGGTCTTTCTGACATCAAGGACTATATTAAAAGATATGCTCCTGTGGCTAAGAAAAAGTTTTCGCGAGATATTGCTACGCTACTCTCGTCGCAGAATGTTAAAATAGAAACTCTTCCTCAGTTGCTGCATACTGGTGCGCATAGCTATACTTCGTCTGTCTCGCACGATCAAGCTGTGTGTATATCAATATTCGTTGGTGCGATGTTAAAAGAATCTCATGGAAAGTAGTATGTTTAGGTCTCCATTAAGATATCCAGGGGGAAAAGCTTGTATATTCAAATTCATGACCAAGTTGTTGGAGAAAAACGATTTGGTAGGAATAGATTATGCGGAACCTTATGTCGGTGGAGCAGGTCTTGCACTAAAGCTACTGATGGATGAGTATGTAAATGAATTATTCATAAATGACCTTGATCCTTCGATATATTCTTTGTGGTATGCCATACTGAATTATCCAAATGAATTGTGCCGTTGGATAGAGACGGTAAAGGTGGATGTGCAACAATGGCTCTATTATAAGGATGTACAGAGGAACTATAAGGTGGCGGATGCTCTTGAATTGGCAAAATCCACTTTTTTCTTGAATAGGACCAATGTGTCAGGAGTCATATCGGGTGGTCCCATTGGAGGTATGTCTCAGAAGGGTAAGTATAAAATAGATGTGAGATTTAATAAAGAAGATTTGATTGCAAGAATAGACGATATTACGCGGTTTGCCCATCGAATACACCTTTCTAACCAAAATGGTGTGGATTTTGTGGATGCAATCGAACAAAAATGTACACATGTATTTATGTACTTGGATCCACCGTATTACCAAAAAGGCGCCGATCTTTACTTGAATGCTTTTAAAGATGCAGATCATAAAATCTTGGCAGAAAAGGTTAAAAAAATGTGCGCCTTATGGATGGTGTCGTATGATTATCATGAATTTGTCTTAAATCTTTATAAAGAAAAAAGTAAAGTAAGATATAGATTGTCGCAATGTGCTTCCAATAGAGTAGGAGACGAAGTGATCATCTTTGATGATCGACTAAAATTCTCTGAAGCTATAAATGAGTTGAATTCTCCTGTTGTTCTATAAGTATTATGAAGAAAGAAGATACGATAATTAAGCAAGTCAAGGCTGATGACCTACATTTTGATTTGAAAAATCCACGTCTTGTGGAGTTTCAGGGTCTTAAAAGTGAGGATGAGATCCTCAATGTGCTTTGGAAGAATATGGATATCGGAGAACTTGTCATGTCAATTCTTGCCAGTGGGTTCTTTGAGAGTGAAGCTTTGTATGTAGTTAAGGAGGATGATAAATATATAGTAATAGAAGGAAATCGCCGCTTGGCGGCCATTAAAGCTATACTCCATCCCGAACTCGTCAAAAGTGGTGGAATGAAAAAGTTCGGAGAAATATCAGAAAAATTTCGAATGAGTTTAGCGAATGCAATACCGGTTATCGTGATGGAAAGACGGCAGGACGCTTGGCGCTATATCGGATTTAAGCACGTGAACGGTCCTGCTAAGTGGGATTCATTCGCCAAGGCGCAGTATATAGCTCTAGTTCACAATGAGTATGGGGTTGCGCTCGAAGATATTGCTTCACAAATAGGCGATTCGAACAAAATAACTGTGCGATTGTATCAAGGGCTGATGCTGCTAAAGCAAGCAGATAGCATGACTGATTTTAAGATAGATGATGTTTATAGTAATCGTCTTTACTTTTCACATGTATATACTGCTATGAACTATGAGAGCATGCAAAAATATCTCGGTCTTGACTTGACCAAGGCTGAACAGTACCCGGTACCTCAAGACAAACTAGAAAGACTTGAGGAGGTTATGGTGTGGATTCTCGGTAGTAGGAAAAAATCTCAGCCAGCAGTGGTGAAAAGTCAAAATCCAGGTATTCGCCAATTGTGCCAAGTCTTGGAGAAGCCTGCTGCTATTCAACTTTTGCGGGCAGGTAACACTCTTGAAGTAGCGTATGATGGAAGTAGAGACGGGAGCGATGTGTTCTATAGTGCTATCGTCGAAGCTCAGAACAAACTTCAACAGGCCCTAGGCAAACTGACGTACTATGATGGAAGTGAAGACATGCTAAGAACTGTGATAAATCTTGCTGACTCTGCTGATTTCCTTTATAAAGCCATGAAGCAAAAGCGACAGAAAACACTTGGGATTGATGAGCAACAACGTACAATAGACTAGGTAGAGTATGCCGTATAAGATAGGAAATCTTCCATCACCCAAAGCAACTCAAGCGGAGATTGCTGATTTTTTGGAGGTGAGTTGTCTCTTGTCAGAGGAAGGATCTTTCTCGATAGTGAAGGCAGCTCTGGATAATGGTATTGTTGAAGACGAAGACGCTGTTGATACACCGGAAATAGACGAGTATGACGGATATTCAGACGCTCTCTCCCAAATTGACGAAAGACAGAATCTGATAGGCGACAAGTATCCCTTTAAAGGCGAACGTTTGTCGCTATGTGACAATGTAGACTGTCACAAATTTTATCGTACCGTCTATACTTTTTTGCTTTTAGCAACTCGTTGGGATATGTCATCCAAACGAATAGTCAACGGGAAAGATGGAGCTCTTCTTTTTGAGCGTTTATGTAACGAAATTTTAATCAACTATTTCGGCCATAGTTCTAAGTCTATGGTGTTTGGAACTGGGGCGGAGAATGGGGTAAAAGGCTTTAAAGAAAAGGTCAACGAAATGCTCAATGAGTTTTCTGAAAAGGGGTATCAATTTAAAATGCCTGAAGACGTACGGAATAATCAGAAGGATGCTGGGGTAGATCTCGTTGCTTTTATTCCGTTCAAAGATAGTAGAAAAGGACATTTTGTGGCTTTTGGACAATGCAAGACGGGGACATGTTGGCGTGATAAAATAGGTCAAATGTGTCCACTTGCTTTCTGTTCTCTCTACCTATCACCTCCTTTGAGATTTACGCCCATTTGCATCTATATGGTAAGTGAAGCCTGTGATACAGATTGGGAAGTATTGGCAGCAAATGCTTCTGGCATACTTTTTGATCGGACAAGAGTTATGCAGTTCTTACCAGACAAGATAGAAGCAAACCTCTTCAATGATATTGCCATTTGGACAAATGGCGTTGTGGAGTTGATGAGGGAAATGTAATCTTTTGTATGGTAAGTATTCGGTGAAAGTTGTATGGTTCGTTTAAAAACAGTTTTGCACCTTTGTGCCGTGTTGTTGAAATGTTCTTTTCATTCGGTTATTAAGTGTGAATTGTTGTCTTCTTTGTGCAAAGAAGCAATAAATGATAGAAAACTATAACATGAACAAAGACGCATTCGATTTCATCTACAACGCTGAAGCTGATTGTTACGATTTGGTTGTAGATAAGAAAATACAGAAAGTCGTAGAAGAGCTGAAGGCATTGCCTCATGACGTACTAATCCGCTATCTGACCTATTGGTCGGAGGCCATAGACGGACGCAAATATGTAGTGGAGAGTGACTTCCCGCATGACGAATGGTACGCGGTCAGTCGTGACTATGCAGCCAGCGAGACGGATGAAGAACGGTATAGGCATGCCAAGTATATGGCAGAGAGTCTTGGACACATGCTGCAGGACATCAAGTGTTATCATCCCAACAAGTATCCTGCTGCTATGCGCACGGTGAAGTCGTGGAAGAAGTACAGTTTTATAGGGTTCAATCCTACTATGCGTGAGGAGGTTGACAAGGTTTGGATAGAACCGGACACGTGGAGTGATGGCAAGAAGGCTGCTTTGGCATATAGTCCATTGCTTCAAGTCTTTATGAAGCTACATGAAGAGGGCAAACTAGAAGAAGCGGCGGGAAATGCTTTCTATCTTCTTGAACGGCTTGCAAGGCTGTGCTGCAAGAATCCTGATTACTTTGGACCGGACAGAGAGTGCCATTGTTCGTTTTATGAGTTTCTGTTGGAGGCCGTGTGTCATGTTTTGACGCTCGTTATGATAGACAAGCGTACGGAGCAACAATACAATCATGCTATGGTTTGGCATATTGGCACAATCAATATGCTGTATGGGCAAATCTTTCAGTCTTCATATACATGTTTTGAGGACTTTCTATATGGGGATACTGAGAGGGACACGTTTGCATTAGCGTACGACTGTCTGGTGGGTGGACTATAGACAAAAACAGAGGAGTAAGTATTCGATGAAAGCCGTTTGGCTCGACAGAAAAAAACTTGCGTCTTTGTGCCGAATTTCAAATAATTCTTCTAAAGGAGTTTTTTCTCTGATTTTATTTGTATCTTTGCATAAAACTTAGACGTCATGCAGACAATAGAAATACGAAATATTGGACCTTTGGTGGAAACGGGAAATGTTCCAGTTTCTCAAGTTATGTTGTTGATCGGCGAGCAGAGCACTGGAAAGAGTACTTTCATGAAGATTCTGTGTTTTTGCTGCTGGCTCGAAAAGCAGGTGATGATAGGTGGGGAGGGGATCGTTTCTAAGTACACGCATTATTATCGCTTTTGGAATGAACTGAAGAAATTTCATCATCTCAATGACGACTTTCTGTCGGATAGCAGCTATATAAAATATGATGGCCCTGCTATCCAGATAGAGATGGACGGAAAGAAGCGGAATGCGAAGATAGTAAGAAAGGCCAACTTTGCGGAAAACAAGCACAATCTAAAAATCAGTTTCTTGCCTTCGGAACGCAATTTGTTGTCGTCTATCCAGAATATCGAGAATTTGTACAGGTCAAAGGAGGTTGATGTGTTGTTCAATTATATTTTGGAATGGGGGGAGGCACGGGCGCAGTTTGATGCTGCGCATCCGCTCAACTTGGTTTTTGTTGACAGAATGAAGTATCACTTTGATGCCAAGAACGGTGATGTTTTGACTCTTGCCGATGGCCGCTCAAAAATCAAGCCGTATTATGCTTCGAGTGGTGTGCAGTCGGCTTTGCCTATACAGGTGCTGGCTACTTATCTTGCGGCTGAGGTGGGAACTGTGGCCAAAAAGAGTCCTGCAGAGTATTTGAAGCAATTTGACAATTTGGATCCTAAAAATGTAAAGGTTCTGCTCACGGAATGGAATAATTTCCAGAATCGGTCATCTTACCAGTCGTTTCACATGTTTGTTGAAGAGTTGGAGCAGAACTTGTTTCCAAAGGCTCAGTTTGAGCTTGTCAAGCTGTTGGTGGGCCTCTTAAAGCAGATGGAAAAGAAACCTACGGGATATAAGAGTACTGTGTTTTTGACAACGCACAGTCCGTACGTCTTGACGGCTTTGAATGTTATGATGTTGGCTTCGGTGGCTTATGGCAAATCTCCTGAGAGGGTCAGGGAGTTGGGGCTTGAGGAATATGTTCTTCCCTATGGCTCTTACTCGGCATATTGCATTAAGGACGGTCGTTTTGAGAGCATTGTCGATGAGGAGTATGATTTTATAAAGGGTGATTTCTTGGACTCTGTCTCGGAAATGGTGGATAGTTATACTTTTGAATTAAACTCAATCGTCTATGGAGACTCTGAAGGATAGGTTGAATAGCGCCGAGGGACAACCTGAACAAAGGTGGGACAAGAGAAAAAGTCTATCCGTAGGTGAGCGTGGGCAGACGTATAGAGTCGTGTTATCGAAAGAGTGTATGTCTGCAGTGTATGGGATAGATGGCGGCGTCATCAAGGATCTTCGTGTCCTGAAGTGTGATAAGTTGATCTTGGTTGATTTGGACAATCTGGCACTGTTTGAATTGTTTGTAGAGTTGAAAGGTGGTAATATTCAACATGCGATAGAGCAAGTAGAGGCAACGTTGACTAATCCCTTGTTTAAGGATCCTGCCGTCAAAGAAAGACAGGCGAGAATCATTGGTCGCAAGATACCAAGCAATACGGGTAATTCTATTACGGAACGAGCAAAGAAAAAGTTTATAGCAAGGTATAATTGCAGGCTGGAGTTTAAAACAGGACCTGCTGTTGAGGCTATTAAAATATGAACGAAACGGGAGGCGCGGAAGGATGAGTTGCGCGCTTTGACCTCAATGATCTTTATCCCCATCCGAGTGGCGGCGTAGCGCAGAGCGATACTGCGATGGGGAACTATTCAATTCTTTTTTTATTTTTTGATCCTTGGTGCTTTCCGACAAGTCGGTATGTCATCCTTGCAGCGTGTGGGGGTGGCTATGGTGGCGTGATGGTATGGGGCTGAGGACGCATTGTATTGAATCATCATTTGTACTAAAAATATTATTTCAACTATGGAAAGAAAAACGATTTATCTTTGTCTTGCCCACATGAGTGAGGCGGGTTTGGAACAGAAATATGTGAAGGAGGCGTTTGACACCAACTGGGTGGTGCCGATGGGCCCGAACGTGAATGCTTTCGAGGCGGACCTGGAGGCGTTTGTCAACAGCGGGAAGGATGGCGCCGCGGATCTGGACAGAAAGGTGGTGTGTCTCTCGGCTGGCACGGCTGCTGTCCACCTGGCGTTGATAGGCTGTGGTGTGAAGGCTGGCGACGAGGTGCTGGTGCAGAGTTTCACGTTCTGTGCTTCTTCTCACCCGATCACGTATCTCGGGGCCAAGCCGGTCTTTGTGGGTTCGGAGCAGGAGACGTGGAACATGGATCCGGCCTTGCTGGAGCAGGCGATCCTTGACCGCAAGGAGAAGACGGGCCGCCTGCCGAAGGCGATTGTGCCCGTGGCACTCTATGGCATGCCTTACCGTATCGACGAGATCATGGCGATAGCGGAGAAGTATGGCATTCCTGTGGTGGAGGATGCTGCCGAGGGTATGGGCTCGCGCTTCGACGGCCGGGTGCTGGGCACGTTTGGCCGCTATGGTGTGCTCTCGTTCAACGGCAACAAGATGATTACTACCTCGGGTGGTGGTGCGCTGGTCTGTCGCAATGCGGAGGAGGCCAACGAGGTGATGTGGTATGCTACGCAGGCGCGGGATGCTTATCCTTACTACCAGCATACGGCGATCGGCTACAACTATCGCATGTCGAACGTCTGTGCGGGAATTGGCCGTGGACAGATGACGGTGCTGGACGACCATATTGCTCACCACAAGCATGTGCAGGGACTCTACGAGGAGTTGCTGGCGGAGGTGCCGGGCGTGCATATTCATCGGCAGCCGGCGGATCCTCGCTATGACGCCAACTTCTGGCTTTGTGCTGCGACGCTGGATGAGGACGTGAGGATCCAGGGGCAGGAGAATGCTTACAAGGAGGTGGTGAAGACGGCCGTGGGTGGTGCCGCGGGTGTGATCCATGCCGTGGACACGGCTGTGACGGACTGCCAGCCCAATGAGAATATCGAGGCGCTGCGCGTGTTTATGCTCTCGAAGCGGGTGGAGTGTCGTCCGCTGTGGAAGCCAATGCATAAGCAGCCGGTCTATGAGGGTGCGCCGATCTATACCAACGGTATCGAGGAGCAGCTCTTCAAGGTGGGTTTCTGTCTGCCTGCGGGCCCCTGTGTGACGGACGATGACGTCCGCTATATCGTGGATAGCATCAAAGAGGCGATCGTGCAGTAGCTTGAGGTGTAGAATGGTTGCGAAAGGTTGAGTCAAGCAACCTCAGATTATTTTGTTCAGATGGCTGATGCTGAATGGGGTAAAATGTGGAATGCGGGAACCTTGAACGAAGAACGAATCGAGAGTTTTTGTTGCTGAATAATTTGCATGTGTCGGGAAAATGCCGTAATTTTGCGAGCACTTAGATCCTCTAATGGAGCGTGTGGATAGGATATGACGAAAATGTATAGCAAGCAACGACTTGAAAAGGTGGTTATCAAAGGTTATAAATCAATAAGCTTTGATAACCCTGTGACCCTTTCTCTTGGTTCTGTTAATCTATTGCTTGGGGCTAACGGTGCTGGGAAGAGTAATATAGTCAGCTTCTTCAAGATGCTGAATTATATGATGAGCAAATCGTTTGCGCGCTATGTAGAGACGGTCGGTACTGCAAACTCTTTGTTGCACTACGGTTCAAAGCGGACGCCTGGCCTGGAGGGAACTTTGACTTTTTCAGATGGGAAGTCAGAAGATGTATATCACTTCAGGCTCTCTAATGCTGCCCCTGATCGCTTGATCGTAACCGAGGAGACCATACGTTGGCACAGACAAGGCGAAGATAAACCTTATGAGGTGATATTGGAACCTGTGTTTAAGGAGTCTGCATTGGTTGACTGTCCAGATTCTGTGGCTAAGTCTATTTATGGGATGTTGTCAAACTGCAAGGTCTATCAGTTTCATGACTCTTCTGCTGCAGGCCCTTTGCGTCAGGCTTGCCCTGTAGTGACTTCTAACTACTTGCAGGCTCATGGAAACAATTTGCCCAGCTTCCTCTATTTCTTGCGCGAGAATCATAAGGACTCGTACGATCGTATCGTCAGTTATGTGAAAGATGTTGTGCCGCAGTTTGAGGACTTCTATTTGGAGCCAGTGGGCAGCACCATCTCGCTCAGGTGGATTGATAATTCTGCCACCGATTATGTGTTTAATGCTCATCAGTTCTCTGACGGTTCTATTCGTTTTATAGCTTTAGCAACTCTCTTGTTGCAATCGAAAGAAACGAAGCCCAATGTCATTATTTTGGACGAACCAGAGTTGGGCCTTCATCCTTATGCCGTGGCACAATTGGCTCAAATGGTAAAGGATGCGGCGGTCCATTCTCAGATAATTATAGCGTCGCAGAGTAAGGACTTGGTGGATTGCTTTGATATAGGCAATGTGTCGGTTGTTGAAATGGATGAGGAAGGACTGTGTACAACAGTGAAAACTTTGGACGAGGGGGATTATAAGCTATGGCTCGAACGTTATGCCATCAGCGAGCTGTGGGACAAGAACATCATTGGAGGACGACCAGTATGAGGGCTGTAATAATTCATGTGCTTTGTGAGGGACAAACGGAGCAAGGGTTTGTGGAGGAAGTGCTCAAGCCGTATTTGATAGAGCAAGGTGTTAGTTCCGTGAAGAGCGTCCTTGTGACTACTAATAAGAAGAAAAATGCCCGTGGAGGATTGGTGGCCTACCAGCATGCATTCGATGACTTGTCTATCTTGATGAAGTCTAATCGTGATGGTGAGTATGAGAAGCATGTCTTTACGACCATGTTCGACTTGTATGCGTTGCCCAATGATTTTCCAGGATATTCGGAGGCGAATTCCATAGGCGATAGATACGAAAGGGTCTTGTCATTTGAGAAGGCGTTTTCCAAGGCTGTTGCGTCTGAACGGTTTATCCCGTACATACAGTTGCATGAGTACGAGGCTCTTGTTTTTTGTGGTTTGGATTATTTGCTGCAGATGTACAAGGGGTGTGAGAAAAGTATTGAAAAACTTAAGTTGGATTTGACAAAAGTAGATAATCCAGAGTTGATCAATGACAATCCGGCAACGGCTCCGAGCAAGCGAATCATCAAGGCCATCGAGGGCGAAAAGAAAAAGCGCTATAACTATGACAAACCAAAAGCTGGAAAGTTTGTAGCTCAAAAAGTCGGTATGGAAACGCTTCGTTCCCAATGTCCGCATTTCAACGAATGGGTAGAGAAGCTGATGGCCACATGTGACTGCGCGTGACCGTAGCAGTGTATGGATAGACCCTTGCTCTGAAACTGGAATGGCGTGAGTACATGGATTTTATGCTGAAGGATAATTGTACAGCATAAAATCCATGGGCGGGTTGGTTTACATTCGATCTGAGGTCGTGATTTTTATTATTTGCGAAACGGCATAGAGGGGGATGACGCTGACATGGCGGGCGGTATCTCCGTCTTCTTTGTCGGTGTGGCTGAATGATCCGAAATTTTCTAATGAGCAGCGAATGGCTTCCGTGAGGTGCTTTTCGCGCATGAACGACCATAGGCTTTTCATGCCGCCTTGGCTTCCTGCCTTGACTTCGATGGGTAGGATCTGAAGGTGGGATGGTAGCAGATAGTCGATCTCTGCTAATGAGTTTTTGGACAGGCGCACCCAATAGTATAATTCATGGCGCAGGTTGGGGGTCATATAGTGAAGCATTTCCAACCCTACGACAAGCTCTGCTATGGTGCCCTTGTTGACAAGGTCGGCTGCCGTGGAGGTAAGGATCTGAGTGGCAAGCGTGGTCGTGTCTCCTGTCGTAATGCCCAAGAGGCGCAACATAAGGCCACAGTCGAAAAATAGGATCTTGCGATAGGAATGGTCTGCCTCGCTACCTAATGGAAGTCCGTTGGCGCTGGTATGGGTGACGGGAATGAGCAGTCCTGCGAGAATGAGAAGGTCGAGGGCGTTCTTGACCTCGATGCTCTTATAGTCGCCGACCTTGCTATAGACAAACTTTTTTGTGGCTTGTATGGCTGCGCTACGCAAGATGTTGCGAAGTAGATTGACGTCGGCTTTTTTCTTGTATTTTGGAAAGTCGTCCTCATAGCTCACAAGGATATCGTCTTGTACTTCCTGGCAAAGAAGGTAGTTGTGGGTCTCAACCCATTTGGCAACACACTCGGGCATTCCTCCTACAAGCATGTATGTGCGAAGCAGATTGACCAACCTCTCGTGCAAGGGGTCTGGAAGAGGGGATAGGGCAGAGGCTCCATTGCGGGCTTCGAGTAGCAGGTCTTCTTTGTTGGCAAGCAGAAACTCGTCGAAGGTCATTGGGTACATGAACATAGAATGGATTCTGCCTACCCCAAATGTCGGCAGTTCGGCAAGAGCGAACTCCAAGAGGGAGCCTGCTGCAATCACATGAAGTTTGGGCAGGTTCTCTTTGAAAAAGCGCAAGGACATGATAGCCTCGGGACACTCCTGTATCTCATCCATAAAGAGGAGCGTCTCGCCTTCTTCTATCCTTGCCCCCGACAGGGCAGCAATCTGCATGACGATACGACTGACGTTGAGGTCGGGCTTGAAGATGGCTTTGTATTGTGGCTCCATCTCAAAATTGATCTCTACGTAGTTTTTGAATTGCTGGCCCAAATGGCGCACAGCAGAGGACTTGCCCACCTGTCGTGCTCCTCGAAGTAGAATAGGTTTGCGCGTGTCGCGAGAAGCCCATTCTGATAAATAGTGGTCTATGATTCTCTTGTAGTACATGGTGATGCGTAATTACTTGTATTTCAGGTGCAAAGGTAGTAAAAAGAAATTATCCAAACAAATAATTCTCTGAAAATCGCAATTTTCCAAACAAATAATTGGTCGAAAATCGTAATTTTCCAAAGAAATAATTGGCTGGAAATCGCAATTTTCCAAAGAAATAAATCGTAGGGGATGTTTGTGCTAAAGCAGAATGGTATGAAGGAGAGGCAGCTTTACGATTATCAGCTTGATATGAAACGGCGTGTGGGTGAGGCCTTTGGGTCGCACCGATCTGTGATGGTTCAGATGCCGACGGGTACGGGAAAGACGTGCGTGCTGGTGGCGTGTGTGCGTGCGTGGTTGTCGCAGAACGAGGGGACGGTGTGGATCGTGGTGCACCGCAGGGAACTGGTGGAACAGATCGTCGGGACGCTGCAGGAGGAGGATCTCGTGGGCGACCGGGTACGGGTCTTTTCCATCCAGTGGTTGTCTCGGCACGAGGGGGAACTGGCGGAGAGACCGGGCCTGCTGGTGATCGATGAGGCCCACCATGCCGTGGCGAAGACGTACAAGGCGGTGGTGGAGGCCTGTCCCGGGGCGAAGGTGCTGGGACTGACGGCCACGCCCTGCCGATTGACGCGTCGGGGATTCACGGACCTCTTCGAGGTGCTGCTGCAGTCGTGGCCGTACAATCGCTTTATCGCCGAGGGCCGTTTGTCGCTCTACGACTATATGTCGGTGAGGGCGGACAACGAGGACTGGCGGGTGGTACGGTCGCTGGAGCGACGTGGGGCCGATGGCGACTTCTCGCTGCGGGAGATGAGCGAGCGGCTGGACGTGAGGCCGAGTATCGGGCGCCTCTGCGATACGGTGTTGCGTTATGCACGGGAGAAGAAGGGCATCGTCTATGCGATTGACATTCGGCATGCGGAGCATATCGCTGCGTACTATCGGGAACACGGTATTGACGCGGTGGCGATCAGCGCGAAGACACCAGGGGAGGAACGTTGTCGGTTGATTGAACAATTCAAGGCAGGAGAGACGCAGGTGCTGGTGAACGTGGACCTCTTCGGCGAGGGCTTCGACTGTCCCGACGTGGAGTTTATCCAGTTGGCGCGGCCTACACTCTCGTTGGCGAAATACCTGCAGCAGGTGGGGCGGGGCATGCGTGTCTTTGACGGGAAGCGCTACTGTCTGATCCTGGACAACGTGGGGCTGTACCGCCTGTTTGGCCTGCCCTCGGAGGATCGGGACTGGCAGGCGATGTTTGAAGGGACGCTGGCTGGCAAGGCTCACCTCAAGCATGCGGAGGAGCGGAGCGTGTATGCTGCCTTCTCGGTGTTGGGGGACACGGGACGGACGGAGACGGCTGACGCCCGGACGGAACTGGTGACGGTGATGACGCACGACGGACAGCGCAACGAACTGGAGGCAGCTTACGCCTACCGAGTGCTGAGGAATGAGGCTGGAAGGATGGGCGTCGCCACGCTGGAGGGAGAGGAGGTGCTGCCGCCACGGTATGAGAAGGTGGAACTGCTGCCTTATGGTTTTGCCCGCCTGACGTCGCGGCGGAAGGTGGACCGGGATCGTCCGTGGATGGACTTGCGCAATGGGCTGCGCTTTGCCGAGAGGCCGACGGTGAGGCGGTGTGGCTTCCTGTCGTTTAGTACGGCGGACGGGCTTCGCCTGTACCCACGGGTGGAGACGCGGCGGCTGCAGGAGACGGACTTCGTGACGCCGGGGGCTTTGCGCCACGGGCTGGAGGACGGTCTGCGCTTTCGTGACTACTATATCCCGCCGACGGAGGGGACGCCAAGAATCTATGTGGTGAAGGACCAGATGGACAATCGGGTGCTGCTGGAGGCTGAGGACGGGACGCTCTGTCTGCGGACGGGCTGGGGCGTGCGGTTGGTGCCTATCACGCTGGCGGCGTGGAAGAAGGAGAAGGAACGGTGGCGACGCACGTTGCGATCCTTTGACAGGCAGGCGAAGCAGTGTGCGGACCGCAGGGTGTTTCCCTATACGGTGCGGGCGGAGGTCACGGCTGGTTATCACTTGTCCGACTACAAGGAGGTTTCGGACGTGCGTATCACGCGGAGCGGGATGCAAGGTTATAATGCTTTCGTCTATGACGTGATGGAGCAGCGGTGGAAACCGACGGGGTCTTATCGGGAGATATTTCCTCCGGCCTATGGGTTGCGGGTGGTGCGCAACTGGGAGGGGAGGTATCTCCTGCGAACGCAGTATTTTGAGAAGATCGGTGTGGGTGAGGACCTGCTGTTTGACCATGCGGAACTGCTGGACGACGCCTACCTATATATCAAGGAGAAGGGGCGAGCGTGTTATGTGGATCTCGAGAGTGGGGTCTGCTTTGACAGCAAGCCGCAACTGGTGAGGATCGGTTTTATGCAGTTTCAGAAAGATGGCGACCTCTATTTCCCCTTTGACCCTCGACTGAGTGGACGCACACCTTATAGGCGGGGAGAGATCGTGGGGGGCGAGGAGATCTGCTTCGTGGGGGATAGTCTGGTGCTATTGAGGGATCATGCGGCGGTCTATTATATCCGCCAGCGGTATAGCGATGGTTGTCGTTTCATCGTCAGCGAGCGGCGGCAGGACCGTGCCTTCGATGCCACCTACGACTTGTACTATGATGGTAGAGGGCCGGTGGTGTTGCAGCGGCGGGAGGCGAAATAACAACAATGCTTCCTCATTATAGCCTGCTTATAGGGAAAACAACTTGAACAACTTTCACAACTTGTAACAACTCTTTCGGTAAGCCATGAGCAGAACAGAGCTTGCTCAAGTTATGCCATGTGGAGAACCGAGAATTGGGGGTGAGTCAGAACAATGGTTTTGGCTCACCCCCAAGTTTTTTTATTGGATATTGATGCGCTTGGCGATCACAGATTATTCTTTATAGATTATTGTTTGTCGCTACGCTTGACCACTACCTTGTTGTTTTCTACCGTCAGGGTGAGGGTCACGTCGGAGTTGGAGCGTCCTTGCGCGAACTCGGCAAGGTGCTTGCCCTGGATGCCGGAGTATTTGAAGGCGTGCTGGTAGTTGGCAAAGTTTTGGTTGGTGTTGGTGCTCACGCCATAGGCTTCGACGAGGGTGACGGTGTAGAAGTCGTTGTCCTGGGCCTGGTAGCCATCCTTCACCTTCCAGTTGAGTTTCACGTTGATGGTCATGGGAAACTCCGTCACGCTCATGGGGACGGAATAGAAAACGTAGTCGTGGAGACGGCCGGGCAGAACCATGGTAGAGGGGTCGAGCAAATACTTCTCGTACTCCAGCATCTCGTCCAGTTTGCGATTGAAGGGGTCGTTGAGCGAGGTGGTGACGGGCGATCCCTTGCTCGGCGTGAGCGTAAGGGAGAAGTCGGACCACTGGAGGATGTCCTTGTTGAAGGCAAAGAGATAGGTGAACGTGCCCGAGGTGATAGGCTGCTGGGGCGTGTCGTCGTTGTCGTCATCGCTGCAGGCGGTGAGCAGGCAGCAGAGGGAGGCCATGGCAAAGGCCATGATCAGGGTAAGGAATGATTTCTTTTTCATATTGATGATTCTAAATGATAGTTCGTTGTTGCTATGGTAAGCGGCCTCACTCGCTGATGCGGAGGACGCGGATGCCCGTATTGTGGGCCCGGGCGGCAAGGTAGGCGAAGAGCGTCTCCTTGGGTTCCACCACTTGGTGGCCGTTCTTCTTGAGGCTCGATGCGTTGAGAAGGTAGAGGCCGTCGTCGTGCCAGACGGCGATGCCAAGATGGCTGGCGTCGAGTCCGGGTTTGTTGGTGACGAGTCCGAGGATGTCGCCGTCGCGTACCACCTGTCTGAGCGCCGGGTCTTTGAGGCGCCCCTTGGGAATGTAGGTGACGGTCTTGCCAAGCCATTCCTGTTCCTGCTGGGCAATAGTTTTTACCCGTTCGGGATGGTGGCGGAGCATATCGTAACTGTCGGCATGGGCGCTCATATAGTCGATGCGGAGGTGCTGACGACCCGGGAAAAGGGAGGCTGGGGTGTGTATCTCCTGGAGCAAGCCCTTGCGCTCGTTGTCGCTCACCCACCACTGGAAATAGTGTAAGCGACCACAGTAGTCCACCTTTCCGCTCATATAGCGAATGAGCTGGGCTTCGTGGCAGTAGTCGGCAAAGGAAGTCTTGCCCGCAAAGGTGCAGCGGGCCAGGGCGAGGACGGCCTCGACATAGGTGGTGCAGTCGAGTTCGTGGAGGTTGATGACCATCTGCTCGGTGTCGGACCGGTCGAGGGTATGGGCCACATAGGGCACGCCGATAAACTGGCGGGCGATCCAAAGGATGGTCTTCTCCTTGCCCCAGGCGGCATAGTGGTCGTGGGTGGTACGGAGGATGCGCTCCACCAGCTGGCGGTCTTCTCGCGTGGCGTCGGGCAGCGGCGCGGCGATGGTGTCGTGGACCTGGTTGTTGCGGGCCACCGTGTCGGTAGCCTGGGTGGAGTCGACAGGCTGAGGCGTAGGGGCGGCCTGTTCCTTTGCTCCCGAGGCATGGCCGCATCCGGCGAGCGAGAGCGTCAGGCAGAGGGTGGTGAGGAGGATTCTCATTTTTTCTTTCCTTTGTGGTTCTTTTTCTTGTATTTGTGGCCGAAATTGAATCCCACATAGACATTGAGCGTGCCAAAGAGGTTTTCGGTCTCGAAGTTTTCGCAGCGGTACTTGAAGGCGTGGGTGACGATGCTCATGCCCGAATACCACCTCATGTTATTATAGACCACGGCGAAGCGGAAGGTACCGTCGAGGTTGAGGTTCTTGGCCGTGAAGTCGCGGAAGGACAGCCATTTGCCCTGCACGTCGCTTCGCGTCTTCTTGTAGGAGAGGCCGATGCAGAGCGAGGCGTCGAGGAGCCAGTTGCGGGCGAAGACCCAGTTGTAGGCATAGCCGCCCGAGATATTGATGTCGTCGTAGTGGAACGTGGAGCTCTCCCGCGTAGAGTCGTATTCCTCGGCAATGATACGGCGGCCGGTGCGGGAGGCGATGAGGTCGTCGAGAGCCCGCCAGTCCACTGTCACGTTCTGGTTGCTATAGCCGATGCCGATGAGTGGCGATCCTGCCGAACGGCGCTGCACGGTGCTCTGGCTGAAGGCGGCGGGGTAGGAGAACTTGCGGTGGTTGAAGATATAGTAGGCGTTGAAGCCCTTGTTGCTGGTGGTGACGCCACCAAACTTCACGTCGCGCAGGGGTTCGGTATTGAAATCGTCGCCGAAATAGCTGCTTCGGATATAGTAGCCGTCGCCCGTCTTGCGGTAGTAGAGGTCGAGGCCGATCTTGTTGCTATAGAGGCTGAGGTTGAAGTCGGTGCGGTCGTTGACCTCATCGTAGAGGTGGGTGACGTCGATGGTGTAGCCGATGAAGATCCAGCGGTAGCCGAAGTAGGGACCGACGCGCAGCGACATATTGGGGGCGAACGTGACGGAGTAGCCGAGGTTGGACTTGATGCGGTACAGCTCGTAGGTGTTCGTGTTCTGGATCATGAACGCGTAGTTGTATCGCTGCGGCTCGATATAGGTGGTATCGACCTTGTTGAGTTTGCGGATGTTGTGCTTCAGCCAGCTTTTTTCCCTTTTCTGCTGTCTGCTCAGGTCGGGGCGCATCCATGTGACGGTGTCTCTCCTCGGAGTCTCACAGAGTGTGTCGGCAGCCCACGATAGGTCTGTCCCCCTGGCAGCAATGGTGGCGAGGGGGAGCAGGAGGCAGAGGAGGACTATGATGCGTAGCGGGCTCGTGATGGGGAAGGGACGTTGGTGGTGGGTTAGAACTTGCCGAGGATGCGGTCCAAGGCCCAGTTGGTGGGCGTGGCACTGAAGCTGTCGCAGTCGCAGGTGCCAATGCCCTGGATGTCTTCGACGACGCTGCGGATGATCGGCAGTTGGACCAGGGACGGGCGGGGAATGTCGATCTCCTGCACGCCCTCGTTGGTGTAGAGGTGGATGGGCTGGGGAGTGAAGACCGAGAAGGCCAGGCGCCCCTTGGAACCGAAGACCTCGATGCGGTCGTCGCGTCCGCTCTCGTGGGCGCAGAAGCACCAGGCACCACTGGCGGTGAGTCCGCTCTCAAACTCCATCACGGCATTGACCGTGTCCTCCACGGCATAGAGACCGCCGCGGTTGGCCTTGTAGCCGTGGGCTTTGGTGATGATGCCGAAGTAGTCCTGGAGGAGGTCGATCTGATGGGGGGCAAGGTCGTAGAAGTAGCCACCACCGGAGATGCTGGACTGGAGACGCCAGGGCAGCGAGCCAGTCTGGGCGTCTTGGGGCTTGGGGGGAGCGATGAGGCGTACCTGCACGGTCATAATTTTGCCCAGCACGCCACTGTTGATGAGGGTCTTCACCTTCTTGAAATAAGGAAGGTAGCGGCGGTAGTAGGCCACATAGCAGCGCACGCCCGTCTGTTCGGAGATATGGTTGATGCGGATGCAGTCCTCATAGCTTGCGGCGAGGGGCTTCTCGACGTAGCACGGTTTGCCGGCACGCATGGACATGATGGCAAATGTGGTGTGGGCGGCAGGAGGGGTGGCGACATAGATGGCATTGATGTCGGGGTCGAGGATCAGCTCCTGTGGGTCGGTGTACCACTTGCGGACATGGTGTCGCTCCGCATACGATCGCGCTTTGGTCTCGTTGCGGCTGAAGACGGCCTCGACATGAGAACCTTCCACCTCGTTGAAGGCGGGGCCGGACTTCTTCTCCGTTACCTCGCCGCATCCTATGATGCCCCATCTGACTTCTTTCATCTTGCCTAAGTATTTGTTCGTAGCGTGGCGTGTGGATAGGAAGGAAGGGGTGGGGTGCTGCATGGAAAAGGCCCCTCTCCTCGTACCGTTGGCCACAGAATAGGTGCAAAATTACACATTTTCCGCCAATCAGCCACGCGTGGCCGTAATTTTTTGTAACTTTGCAAAAGATAGGCTGCATTCGGCCATTTGAAAACACGTTTTCATAGGCTCGTTTGCACTACTTCTTATATAAAATATAGAACGCAAGATGCTAATAAAGAAAGCCGAATACACGATCTCCTCGCCGCGAGAGAGTATGTGTCCGAAGGACACCAAGCCCGAGTTTGCCTTTATCGGACGATCCAATGTGGGCAAGTCGAGTCTGATCAATATGCTCACCAACCGCAAGGCTTTGGCCAAGACGTCGTCGAAGCCGGGCAAGACCTTGCTCATCAACCACTTCATTATCAACAACGAGTGGTATCTGGTGGACCTCCCGGGCTATGGCTACGCTCAGGGGTCGAGCACGAAGTCGTCGCAACGCCGCCTGGAGCAGATGATCGCGGGCTATATCCTCCAGCGCAAACAACTCGTCAACCTCTTTGTCCTCATCGACATCCGCCACGAGCAGCAGCGCATCGACCGCGAGTTTGTCGACTGGCTGGGCGAGAGCGGGGTGCCGTTTTGTATCGTCTTCACCAAGTCGGACAAGTTGACGGCTGGCAAGGCGCGGGCCAATGCGGAGCAATGGATGCACGCCCTGAAGGACCGCTGGGAGTCGCTGCCCCCTTACTTCATCACGAGCTCGTCGAAGCACGAGGGAGGCGAGGCCGTGCTCGACTATATCGAGCAGTGCATCCACATGGATGAGGCTGCCGCGGAGGTCGCTGCTGAGGCTGCCCCGAAGGACGCCGTGAATGATGCAGCAGGGGACGTCGCAAAGAACGCAGCCGAGGCGGAGAACGCGACGGAGGCAGAATAATCATACGATCATCAAGAACCAGTCAGACTATGGAATCATATTTGGACGTCCAGCATCTCACGAAGAGTTTTGGAGAGAAGGTGCTTTTCGACGACATGAGTTTCTCGGTGTCGGAGGGACAGAAGGTGGGGCTCGTGGCGCGCAACGGCACGGGCAAATCGACCCTGCTCTCCATCCTCCACGGCGACGAGGGCTACGACGCGGGACAGATCGTCTATCGCAACGACATCCGTGTGGGGTATCTGGAGCAGACTCCGCATTTCAATCCTACGGACACCGTCCTCGACGCCTGCTTCAACCACGAGGGCAATCCCGAGAAGGTGCTGCGGGCCAAGCAGGTGCTGACGCAGTTGCGCATCGAGGACCTGGAGCAGAAGGTGGGCGAACTGAGTGGTGGACAGTTGAAGCGGGTGGCCCTGGCCAACGTGCTGCTGCTGGAGCCCGACTTCCTGATCCTCGACGAGCCGACCAACCACCTCGACCTCGAGATGATAGAATGGTTGGAGGGCTATCTGCGGCGAGGTAACAAGACGCTGCTGATGGTGACGCACGACCGCTACTTCCTTGACGAGGTGTGCAACCTGATCCTGGAGATCGACGACGAGACCATCTATACCTACCGCGGCAACTACTCCTACTATCTGGAGAAGCGCCAGGAGCGCATCGACAACGCGCGGGCGGAGATAGCAAGGGCCAACAACCTGTATCGCAAGGAACTGGACTGGATGCGCCGGCAGCCACAGGCGCGCGGACACAAGGCGCGCTACCGCGAGGAGGCATTCTACGACCTGGAGGCGAAGGCAAAACGAAGGATCGAGGAGCGCCAGATGCGTCTGAAGAGCTCGAGCGTCTACATCGGCAGCAAGATCTTTGAGTGTCAGTATGTGTCGAAGGCCTTTGAACGGGCCGACGGCACGCAGAAGGTGATCCTGAAGGACTTCTACTACAACTTCGCGCGCTTCGAGAAGATGGGCATCGTGGGCAAGAACGGCACGGGAAAGTCGACCTTCGTCAAGATGCTGCTGGGCAAGGTGGAGCCCGACGGAGGACGTTTCGACATCGGCGACACCGTGCGCTTCGGCTATTTCTCGCAGGAGGGACTGCAGTTTCGCGAGGACCAGAAGGTGATCGACATCGTCAAGGACATCGCCGACTACATCGACCTCGGAGGCGGACGCCACATGACGGCATCGCAGTTTCTCAACTACTTCCTCTTCCCGCCCGAGATGCAGCACAACTACGTGGCGAAACTCAGTGGTGGCGAGCGGAGAAAGCTCTATCTCTGCACGGTCTTGATGCGCAATCCCAACTTCCTCGTGCTCGACGAGCCCACCAACGACCTCGATATTCAGACGCTCCAGGTGCTGGAGGAGTATTTGCAGGACTTTCCAGGCTGCGTGATCGTGATTTCCCACGACCGCTACTTCACCGACAAGGTGGTGGACCATCTACTGGTCTTCCATGGCGAGGGCGACATCCAGGACTTTCCGGGCAACTACACGCAGTATCGTGACTACCAGAAGCTCAAGAGCAAGGAGGAGGACGACCGCCGTCAGGAGGAGAAGAAGCCGAAGCGCGAGCGGGCCGACTACCGCAACGAGACGCGCCGGAAGATGACCTACAAGGAGAAGATGGAGTTTGAGCGGCTGGAGAAGGAGATGGGCGAGCTGGAGAAGGAGCGCGAGCAACTGGAGGCGGCTCTCTGTTCGGGAACGCTCTCCATCGACGAACTGACGGAGAAGAGCAAGCGGCTGCCCGAGGTCAAGAAGTTGATTGACGAGAAGGAAATGCGCTGGCTGGAGCTGTCGGAGATCGGCGGCTGAGCAGCACGGACAACGCTTTGCAAAAGAAAAACCCGTCGCGCGGTACTCTAAGGGCCGTGCGACGGGTTGTTTTATCTATGTTTTGGGGTCATAGGTTGCATTCGTATGAAAAGGGGAGGACTCTTTAGCGGTGTCCGCCAAAGGATCCGTGGGATCCGCCAGAGTTGCCGCCACCACGGGGGCTGCCACTACGCGGACTGCTCGGCGTGGGGCGAGAGGGACGGGTCGGCGCAGTGAAGGTGGAACGCGGCTGACTGGGGTTGGATCGGGAACCACCAAAGGAGCGCGGCGAACTGGGAGAAGTGCGCTGAACGCCCGTGGCGGGACCATACTGGCCGCTGCCGTTGTATCTTCTCGACGCTGAGGGCCGCTGCTGCGAACCATTGGGGTTGGGACGTCTCACCGTCGTGCGGGTGCTGCTCTCGCGGCGACCTTGTACGCCGCCGTAGGGCTGGCTGCCGTTGTACGGGCGATGGTCCTGGCCGCCGTAGGAGGGACGGTCGGTCTGACTGCCGTAGGAGGGGCGGTCGTGCTGATTGCCAGCCACCATGTGGCCGTCGCGATATCTGTAGCCATGGCCGAAGTCGCCACGACCGAAACCGTCGCGCATTCCGCCACGAGGACCGGGACCGCCATAGTGGCGACCGTGGTACCAGCTGCGGCCTCCGTTGTGATGCCAGGCGTGGGCGCCACGATAGACGCCGTAGAAGGTGGGGCGGCCGAAGTAGTAGTAGTCGCGGTGGGGATAGCGGGCGTAGATGGCGAAGTGCCAGCATCCGGTGTCCCAATAGAGCGGGCGATAGAAGTAGGCGGCGTCGCAGAAGGCGCGATACTGCCACTCCAGGAGGACGTAGCTCATGTCGAGGTTGCGCCACCGCCAGTAGTTGCCGGCAAGGTCATCCACCGTGTTGATGCTCATCAAGTAGTCGAGGTTGATCTCGTAGGCGGCTTCATATTGCGCTTCGCTGAGGTTCAACTCGTAAGCCATCTTGTCGGTCAGGAACAATGCCTGCTGGCGTGCTTGCTCGTAGCTCATGGCGCTGGACGGCAAGGCGAGCAGGAGCAGGGCAGCCATGGTGAACAATAACTTCTTCATCTTTATTCCTTGATTAAAATGTTAGACTTCCGTTTGATGTGACCCTTTCTTTGGGTTCACGATGCAAAATAACGAAGAAAAAACGAGCCTTGCAAAGGATTTTCCCTAACTTGGCGGGGATTTCCCCTATCGTTGTCAAGAGCGCGGGATGTGGCGTGGAGGCTAAATAAGGTGAAATGGGCAGCGTTTATTTGCCTATCTCGATGAAAAAATGTAATTTTGCAAACCGTAATCAGAGAATCAGGAATCGCATTTTAGTATGAAACTATCCAACAGATTGGCTTTGCTCGCACTTCTCCTGCTCCTTCCGCTGGTGCTCTGCGCACAGAAGAAGCAGATACAGACTGCGCGCGACCAGGTGAAGTCGGGCAAGGACCTCGCCAAGGCCGTCGCCTCGATGCAGGGACTGCTGAGCGATTCCGCCAACCGGCAGAACCCGCGTATCTGGCTGGTGCTCTGCGACGCGCTGAAGGCGCAGTATGAGCAGAGCAACGAGCGCCTCTACCTGAAGCAGGCCACGGACACGACGACGATCTTCTCGCTGACGATGCGCCTCTTCGAGACGCTCTCGGCCTTCGATAGTCTCGACGTGAGGCCCGACAGCAAGGGAAGGGTACGCGCAGAGCACAGGGAGCGCCATGCGGCCTTCCTCCACTCCATCCGCCCCAATCTCTTCAACGGCGGCGTCTTCTACACCCGCAAGCGCCAGTATGCCGATGCCTACCGCTTCTACGAGACCTATATCCAGAGCCAGAACTGGCCCATCTTCACGGGCTACGACTATGCGGACCGCGACCCGCTGCTGCCCCATGCCGCCTACTGGGCGATGTACTGTGGCTACAAACTGGGGTCGGCGGATCAGATCATCCGCTACCAGGACCTGGCGGAGCGCGACACGAGCATGCTCAACTTCGTACGGCAGTATCAGGCCGAGGCCTACCTGCTCCAGGGGGACTCGACGCGCTATGTGGAGGCCCTTCGGGACGGTTTCGACCGTTATCCCAACTTCTCCTTCTTCTATCCGAGGCTGATCGCCTACTATGAGCGCCACGGCGACCACGACTCGTCGCTGGTGGTGGCAGACCGGGCGCTGGAGGCCGACTCCACGAGTGTCCTCTTCCGGTTGACGAAGGGATCGATACTCCTCAACCTGGGCCGCTACGACGACTGCATCGCGATCTGCAAGGGACTGCTGGAGCAGAACGATTCGCTGGCGGACGCCCATTTCTATATCGGACTGGCCTACTTCAACCAGGCCATCGACTTGGACATCGTGGAGCAGCGCCACCGCGAGAAGCGACAGGAGATCACGAGGCTCTACAAGGAGGCGCTGCCCTACCTGGAGCGCTACCGGGCCTTGGCCCCCGACCAGCGAAACCGCTGGCTGCAGCCGCTCTACACGATCTACCTGAAGCTCAATATGGGGGAGGAGTTTGACGAGATCAACAAACAATAACCGAATCAGAACAACAGAACAAAGATGAACAAGATACATACGCTGGCCGACCGTATCGGCATCACGCTGACGCCGATGCAGGAGACCGTGGCCGACCGCTTGCTCCATACGGACCGCAACGTCGTGGTCCTCTCGCCGACGGGATCGGGCAAGACCTTTGCCTATCTGCTGCCGCTGGTGGCCATGATCGACGCGACGCGGCAGGAGGTGCAGGCCGTGGTTGTGGTGCCGGGACGCGAGTTGGCGCTGCAGTCGCAGCAGGTGCTGGAGTCGATGCGCACGGGACTGCGCTCGATGGCAGTCTATGGCGGCCGCCCCACGATGGAGGAGCACCGCAAGATGCGCGAGGTGCGCCCGCAGGTGGTCTTCGGCACGCCGGGCCGTCTCAACGACCATATCGGCAAGGGCAACCTGGAGGCGGGGACCGTGGGCGTGCTGGTCATCGACGAGTATGACAAATGTCTCGAAATGGGATTCCAGGCCGAGATGAGCCGTCTCGTGGCGAGTCTGCCGGCAGTGCGCCGCAAGGTCCTGCTCTCGGCGACAAGGGCCGAGGAGATGCCAGCCTTCATGCGCAATGCCTTGAAGGGCGCCCCCGAGGTGGTCGATTTCCTGCCTGACGACGAGGTGGTCTCCGATCGCGTACTAATAAATAAGGTGAGAAGCGAGGAGCGCGACAAGTTGCCCGCCCTGCTACAGTTGCTCTGCCAGTTGGGCGAGGGTAAGACGGTGGTCTTCCTCAACTATCGTGACGCCGTGGGCCGCGTGGCCGACTATCTGGCCGAGGCGGGTTTCGACGTGAGCAGCCTCCATGGCGGACTGGACCAGCGGGAGCGCGAGCAGGCGGTCTATCGCTTTGCCAACGGAAGCACCAACGTGCTGGTGAGCACAGACCTGGCGTCCCGCGGACTCGATATCCCCGACATCAGTCATATCATCCACTACCATCTGCCCGAGACCGAGGAAGCCTATATCCACCGTACGGGCCGCACGGCGCGCTGGGACAAGCAGGGCGCTACCTTCTTCCTGCTGGGTCCCGAGGAGGAGTTGCCCGCTTATGTTGAGGCCGAGATCCACGACTATCAGCTTGACGGCGGTCAGCATCCCGTGCCACGGGCCACGATGGCTACCTTGTATATAGGAAAAGGCAAGAAAGACAAGGTCTCGAAGGGCGATATCGTGGGTTTCCTCTGCAAGAAGGGCGGACTCAAAGCCACGGAGATCGGACGCATCGACGTGATGCAGCGCTATGCTTATGCCGCAGTGGCAAAAAGTAAACTCTCTGCGGTTCTCAAAATGACAAGTGGAGAGAAAATCAAGGGAATCCGTACGGTAGTGGAGGAAATCAAGTGAAACGCGTGACCAAATGTAAACTGTGCTGGGGCGCAACACGGCCTGTCCCCATGTCGCAGCTTACAGTTTGATTGATAAAAAACGCTAAAATATTTGGCCGTGTGGAAATAAAGCAGTAAATTCGCAGTCGAAACATCAATCAATTCAATTAATACTTTAGAGATGAAGAAGTACAATTTCTATGCAGGCCCGTCGCTTCTGCCGCGCGAGGCCGTCGAGAACACTGCAAAGCAGATCCTGGATTTCAACGGTATGGGCGTATCTTTGATGTGCGTTAGCCACCGTAGTCCGGCTTTCCAGGCCGTTATGGACGAGACCGTCGCTCTCATCAAGGAGCTGCTCGACATTCCCGAGGGCTACTCAGTGCTCTTCCTTGGTGGCGGTGCTTCTACGCAGTTCATGCAGATCCCTGCCAACTTCCTGATCAAGAAGGCTGCCTATGTCAACACGGGTGTGTGGGCAAAGAAGGCCCTCAAGGAGGCTAAGCTCTTCGGTGAGGTGATCGAGGTTGCCTCTTCAGCTGCCGACAACTACAGCTACATCCCCAAGAACTACGACGTTCCTGCTGACGTGGACTACCTCCACATCACGACCAACAATACGATCTACGGTACGGAGCTCCTCAAGGACCTCGACGTCAATGTGCCGATGATCGCCGATATGTCTTCTGATATCATGAGCCGCCCGGTCGATGTGTCTAAGTACAAGGCTATCTACGGTGGTGCTCAGAAGAACATGTCTATGGCCGGTGTCACCTTCGTGATCGTCAAGGACGACGAGCTGGGCAAGGCTCCGCGCGAGTTGCCTACGATGGTCGACTATCGCACCCACGTGGACAAGGGCTCTATGTTCAATACGCCTCCTGTGGTGCCTATCTACTCTCTGCTTGAGACGGTCCGTTGGGTGAAGGCCCAGGGTGGTGTCAAGGAGATGGAGCGTCGCGCTATCGAGCGTGCTGACATCCTTTACGGAGAGATCGACCGCAACAAGTTGTTCCGTGGTACCGTCGCAGAGGAGGATCGTTCTCGCATGAACATCTGCTTCGTCATGAACGACGAGTACAAGGAGCTGGAGAAGCCGTTCTTCGACTTCGCTACCGAGCGTGGCATGTTGGGTATCAAGGGTCACCGTTCAGTCGGTGGTTTCCGTGCTTCTTGCTACAACGCCATGTCTGTCGAGGGTGTTCAGGCACTCGTCCAGGCTATGAAGGACTTCGAGGCACAGCACTAATTTTTAGAAACATGAGTGAGACGGGGGAGCAGCAGTTTCCCTGTCTCCTTATTATAACAGACTTATATAATCAATACATTCAATGAAAGTTTTAATTGCAACTGCTAAGCCGTTCGCAGCTGAGGCTGTACAGGGCATCAAGAAGGAATTTGAGGGCACGGGCCACGAGGTAGTGCTCCTGGAGAAATATGAGACCAACGAGCAGCTCCTCGACGCTGTCAAGGACGTGGACGCCATGATCGTTCGCTCCGACAAAATCACCGCTGAGGTCCTCGACGCTGCCAAGAACTTGAAGATTGTCGTTCGCGCTGGTGCCGGCTTCGATTCTATCGACTGCCAGTATGCCAAGGAGAAGAACGTCGTCGTCGAGAACACGCCGGGTCAGAACGCCAACGCCGTGGCTGAGCTCGTGATGGGTATGCTCGTCTATGTGGCTCGCAACCACTTCAATGGCAAGTCTGGCCATGAGCTCATGGGCCGTCGTCTCGGTCTGCTCGCTTTCGGTAATGTCGGTCGCAACGTGGCCCGCATCGCCAAGGGCTTCGGCATGGAGGTGTCTGCTTACGACGCTTTCGTTCCCGCTGAGGCTATCGAGAAGGAGGGTGTACACGCTTGCAAGGACCAGAAGGAGCTCTTCGAGATCAGCGACGTGCTTTCTCTCCACATCCCCGCTACGCCGGAGACCATCAAGAGCATCAACTATGACATGGTCAACCTGATGCCGAAGGGTGGTATCCTCGTCAACGCTGCCCGCAAGGAGGTGATCGACGAGGAGGGTCTGCTGAAGCTGATGAATGAGCGTGAGGATCTCCGCTACATCGCCGACATCATGCCCGACATGGACGAGGAGTTCAAGAAGTTTGGCACACGCTACTTCGCTACGCCGAAGAAGATGGGTGCTCAGACCGCTGAGGCCAACATCAACGCTGGTATCGCTGCTGCCCGTCAGATCAACGCCTTCTTCACGGATGGCTGCACCAAGTTCCAGGTAAATAAGTAATCATCTTTTTTAATAGTCCCCTTTTCCCTGTTCTTGCGAGCGGGGGAATGGGGCGTTTTTTTTCAATATTTTATATGGCAATTATTAAACCGTTCAAGGGCGTTCGCCCACCGAAAGAATATGTAGAGCGTGTAGAGTCGCGTCCTTACGACGTCCTCGATTCAGACGAGGCTCGCGCCGAGGCTGGTGACAACGAGATGAGTCTCTACCACATCATCAAGCCGGAGATCAACTTCCCCGAGGGCACCTCTGAGTACGACCCGCGCGTCTATGAGAGCGCCAAGGAGCACTTCAAGATGTTCCAGGAGAAGGGATGGCTCGTCCAGGACAAGGAGGATCACTACTACATCTACGCTCAGACGATGAACGGCCACACGCAGTATGGTCTCGTCGTGGGCGCCTATGTGGAGGACTACATGAATGGCGTGATCAAGAAGCATGAGCTCACCCGCCGTGACAAGGAGGAGGACCGCATGAAGCACGTTCGCGTCAACGACGCCAACATCGAGCCTGTGTTCTTCGCCTATCGCGACAACCAGACCCTCATCGACCTCTGCAACCGCTACGCTCAGACGGAGCCGGAGTATGACTTCATCGCTCCGATCGACGGTTTCCGCCACCAGTTCTGGGTGATCAGCGACAAGAACGACATCGACACCATCACCAAGGAGTTTGCCGAGATGCCGGCTCTCTACATCGCCGATGGTCACCACCGTTCTGCTGCTGCTGCCCTCGTAGGTGCTGAGAAGGCTAAGCAGAACCCCAACCACACGGGCAAGGAGGAGTACAACTACTTCATGGCTGTCAGCTTCCCCGCAAGCCAGCTGACGATCCTCGACTACAACCGCGTCGTTCGCGACCTCAACGGTATGTCTTCTGAGGAGTTCCTCTCTGCACTGCAGGTCAACTTCACGGTAGAGGACAAGGGCACGGAGATTTACAAGCCGGCTCGCCTCCACGAGTTCTCACTCTATCTCGACGGCCACTGGTACGCCCTCAACGCCAAGGAGGGTACCTACGACGACAACGATCCTATCGGCGTGCTCGACGTAGATATCTCCAGCCGTCTGATCCTCGACGAGCTGATGAACATCAAGGATCTCCGCTCTGACAAGCGTATTGACTTCGTCGGTGGTCTCCGTGGCCTCGGCGAGTTGAAGCGTCGTGTCGATAGCGGCGAGATGCGCTGGGCTCTGGCTCTCTATCCTGTCTCAATGAAGCAGATCATGGACATCGCCGACAGTGGCAACATTATGCCGCCGAAGGCCACATGGTTTGAGCCGAAACTCCGCTCTGGCTTGGTTATCCACAAGTTGGAGACAGAGGATTGATCATCTTTTTGATGATTAACGATTATTAATAGATTGTTTAGTCCGCAGTCCTCTCTCTTGGGGCTGCGGATTTTTTCCAATCTCTAATTTTACAGAATGGCAGATACCTACAAGACCGTTTCCAAGGAAGTCTGCGAGGGATTTTATTCCGAAAAGCGGAGCAAGTTTCTCGCCTTTGTGCATCATGTTGACTCTGTCGATGAGGCTATGACCATCGTCAAGGAGTATAGGAAGAAATACTATGATGCGCGCCACTGTTGCTATGCCTACGTCCTGGGATCGGACCGTGCTGATTTCCGTGCCAACGACGACGGCGAACCTTCCTCCACGGCGGGCAAGCCCATCCTTGGCCAACTCAACCGGCTGGAGCTCACCGATGTCCTGGTCGTGGTCATCCGCTATTATGGGGGCGTCAACCTGGGCACGGGAGGACTTATCGTGGCCTACCGCACGGCGACGGAGGACGCACTTTCCAAGGCTGTCATAGAAGAAAAATTTGTGGAGGAGCGCATCACCTATCGTTTCACCTATCCGATGATCAATGCCGTCATGCGGGTGGTCAAGGAGACGGGAGCGCGCATCGTCAGCCAGTCTTTCGACAACGACTGCGAGATTGTCCTCTCCATTCGCCAGAGTCTGGCCGAAGGCCTTCAGGCGCGCTTGGACAAACTCTCCTTTGAATAATTTGAATAAATCGTACTAATCATCAAGTATGGACTAGTTTCTCTATTTCCTCTTGTATATCATCATACTGGTGGTACTCATTGCGATCGCTATCCCCATTATTGGCACCATCTTGGGCATCTTGTTGGTGTTCTTCGGCAGTTGCTATGACGATTTCACGGGGTCGCACGATTTCTTTATGTGGTGGTTCAGTTAATTTCTCCATTTTTTTGGCCCATACATTTGGTCGTTACAAATAAAGTGTTTACCTTTGCATGAGAAATAGATAGTTAGTGGGCGCGAAGTCTAAGAGTTTTACTCTTATTGACCCGCAAGCATTATCAATCAAAGGGGTGACTTCTCCTTCAAAAGGGTTTGGCTTCTCCTTCAAAAGGTGTTACTTCTCCTTCAAAAGAGTGGACTGATCTCTCATCCAGGTTGACTGATCCTTCGAAGAGGTTGACAGAACTCTCAAAAAGGTTGTTGACAGATCTCTCAAAGAGGTTGTTGACAGGATTTCACAAAGGGCGGGCGACAGTTCTGTCTTAATGAGCAGAAAGAGTTTCCACCCGTAGTTTTTTGGAAAGTTGGCAGAGTGACCGAATGCGCTGGACTCGAAATCCGGTATACCCATTACGGGTATCGGGGGTTTGAATCCCTCACTTTCCGCAAGTATTAGAATGGTTCCTACCCATGTAGATGTAGCCATAGAGAACACAAAAGAAAAGTGCAAAATTATGGCAAAGAAAAAGATTTATACAAAAGAGGAACTGTTGGCAAAAATGCCGAAAAAGGATGAACAAGTTAGGGGAATGGTATTTCTCTGACGATCCCAACAAATTGCATGTAGTCATTCACGACATGAGAGCAGTTTTGAGATGAGGTTCAACCTTGATACGAACAATCTTGCGAATGTTTTAGATAGAAGTACTTCTGTTGGCAAAGTTACATATAATCAATTAACTTTGCTAGAAAATAATGAAAAACCTTAGATAGCGAAGAGGAAAAGCAAGCATTAATAGCGTCAAAGAAAAAATGGGATACTTGGCCCCGGGGTGAAAGGATGAGGTCAAGTATCCCATAGATTATAATCCCGTCTGCAGGCTGACAGTCGTCAGTTGGCGGCTGGCGTTAGCGAGCAGAGGATGTCGGCAGGCTGGGGCCGCCAGCAGGCGGGAAGAGTAGGGGAGAGATTACTTCTTCTCCGGCACGCGCTCCAGGGCGGTGGTGAGCAACTTCCAGAACGGCTCTACCGTGGCCACCTGTGCGCGCTCGCTGGTCGTATGCGGAGAGAGGAGCGTCGGGCCCATGCTGACGACGTCCATACCCGGATACTTGCTGAGGATGACGGAGCACTCCAGTCCGGCGTGGTCAGCCTGGACGGTAGCCTCCTGGCCGTTCTGCTCCTTGTAGATAGCCTTGAGCAGGTTGAGGATCTCGCTGTCGGGGTTCGGATCCCAGCCACCGTAGGGTGCGGTGAACTCCGTCTTCATGCCAGCCATGCTGAAGCAGCTCTCGAGCGTGCGGCAGAGATACTCCTTCATGTCCTCGCGGCTGGAGCGCGTGAGGATCTTGAAGGCAGCCTTGCCGTTCTCGATGTCGATGATGGCGAGGTTGGAAGAGGTCTCCACCACGTTGGGATAAGCCGGAATCATGCGCAGCACGCCGTTGTGGCAAGCGTAGATTGCGTCGATGAGGTTGTCCTGGATCTCAGAGGGCAGCAGCTCGGCGGGCTTCTCTACCGGCTCCACGAAGAACTCGACGTTCTTCTCGATGCCCTTGAACTCATCCTCGATGAGCAGGCGCTGATCCTCTACCAGTTTCTTCAGTGCCTCCACCTTGTCGGCAGCGAGGGCGAGCACGACCTCTGCCTTGAACGGGATGGCGTTGCGCATGTTGCCACCATGCCATACGGCCAGGCGAGCGCCCAGCTGCTGCACGGCCTTGCGTACGAGGCGCACCATCTCCTTGTTGGCGTTGGCGCGGCCACAGTGGATCTCCAGGCCCGAGTGGCCACCAAAGAGGCCCTTCAGCGTCACGCGGACTGCCGTCTCCTCGTTGTTGGCGACCGGCTGATACTCCAGTTTGGCGGTGATGTCAATGCCACCAGCAGAACCGATGACAAACTTGCCCCAGAGCTCTGAGTCGAGGTTCATCAGGATATCGCCGCAGAGCTCACCCTCGGGGAGCTCGTTGGCACCAAACATGCCCGTCTCCTCGTCGCGGGTGATCAGACCCTCGACCAGACCGTGCTTCAGGTCCTTGCTCTCCATGACAGCCATGATGGCAGCCACGCCCAGACCGTTGTCAGCACCGAGCGTCGTGCCCTTGGCGCGCACCCAGCCCTCCTCGTCGATATAGGTCTCGATGGGGTCGGTCTCGAAGTTGTGCGTGCTGTCCGGTGTCTTCTGCGGCACCATGTCCATGTGGGCCTGCAGCACGACGCCCTTGCGGTTCTCATAGCCAGGAGTGGCCGGCTTGCGCATGACGATGTTGCCGCCAGCGTCCTGGAATGCCTCTACGCCGACGCGCTTGGCGAAGTCGAGCAGAAACTGCTGTACTTTCTCTGCGTGGCCTGACGGGCGCGGAATCTTGGTCAATGCGTCGAAGTTGCGCCAGATGCACTCCGGCTTTAGGTTTTTGATCTCTTCCATAGTTATTTTATTGTTTTGCGGAGCGGTGGAGCGAGTCCGGCCACTACCTGATTAGACAATTTCTTTTTTTTCTGTTTTCTCCGCTGCAGGTATCGGTTCCCTTGCGGTTCTCCCCCTTGCGGTTTTCCTCCTTGCGGTTTTCCTGCTGCGTGGTTTTTCCCTGCGGCTTTCCCCTGCAGCTTTCCCCTGCAGCCTCTCCTCCTCGTGGCTTCCCTTGCGGTTTTCTCCTATCGGTTGTCCGCCGCTACGGCCACGGGCTGCTGCCCCTGCTTGCGCTTCTTCATAAAGGCCAGCACGATCCAGGCGTAGATGCCGAGCAGGACCACGAGCAGCGTCTGCACCGTGTGGACGATCAGCACGAAATAGAGCGCTGGCGCATAGGCGACGCCATAGAGCATGAGCATCGTCTTGACGGCGAAATGCCAAGGTCCGGCGCCGTTGGGCGTGGGGACGATGACCGCTATGGATCCTACGACGAAGCAGACCAGCGCACAGGTCAGTCCCAGGCTCGCCGTCTCCTTGAAGCAGAAGAAGGTGAGGTAGAAATGGAGGAAATAGCTCGCCCAGATCGCCAGGCTATACAGGATGAACAGTGGGACGTTGCGCACGCCGCGGAGCGAGGTGATGCCGAGCCAAATCCCCTGCAGCGTCTCCTTCACCTTTTTATATATGGAGAGCGTGCGGAGGAAGAAGTAGGCGAAGACCAGCGTGGCGACGGCACAGATGGCCGTGACGATCCATCCCATCGTGGAGAAACTCGACAGTACGTCGTCGATGCGTGTGCCCGTGCGCGAGAAGAATGTGCCGAAGACGTGGAGCTGCATGAGGAAGGCCAGTCCCGTGATGATCGCGACGATCAAGGTGTCAACAACGCGCTCCGTCACCACCGTGCCGATAGCCTTGGGAAAGGACGTGCCGTCCCATTTGCGGAGCACCCCGCAGCGCGCCACCTCGCCCACGCGGGGGATGACGAGGCTCACGGCGTAGGAGAGATAGATGGAGAGCACGCAGACCCGCTTGCGCGGATGCTCTCCGATGGGCGTGAGCGCCTGCTCCCAGCGCCAGCCCCGGAAGGCCTGCGCCAGTATGCCGAAGGGCAGGGAGAGGACCATCCAGGTCCAGTTCATCTCGTTGGTCAGCACCTCCCGGATGCTGCCGAAATCAAAGTCCCGGTACATCCAGTAGAGTATCGCGCCACCCAGCAATAGGGGCAGCGCCACCTTCACAACGCTATTGACATGCTTATTACTGTCCATTTCGGAGAGCAAAGATAGCCTTTTTCTTTCAAAGTACGGATTATTTTTCCTAACTTTGTGGCCGAATAAAGAAAAATTAAGAAAAAGATGAAGTCCGTTAAGCCCAAAAAGCATCTCGGCCAGCACTTCCTGACCGATTTAGGCATTGCCCGCCGCATCGCCGACACCGTGGACGCCTGCCCCGAGATTCCCGTCCTGGAGATTGGTCCCGGCATGGGTGTGCTCACCCAGTATCTTGTCGAGAAGCCCCGCGAGGTCAAGGCCGTGGAGATCGACAAGGAGAGCGTCGCCTATCTCTACGACCGCTTCCCGAAGTTGCGCGACAACATCATCGGCGACGACTTCCTCCGCATGGACCTCACGACCCTCTTCGACGGACGCCCCTTCGTCCTCACGGGCAACTATCCCTACGACATCTCCTCGCAGATCTTCTTCAAGATGCTCGACAACAAGGAGTTGATTCCCTGCTGCACGGGTATGATCCAGCGCGAGGTGGCCCTCCGCATGGCGGCCGCGCCGGGCTCCAAGGCCTACGGCATCCTCTCCGTCCTCATCCAGGCGTGGTACGACGTGGAGTATCTCTTCACCGTCGATGAGACCGTCTTCAATCCGCCCCCCAAGGTCAAGAGCGCCGTGATCCGCATGACGCGCAACGGCGTCCAGGAGCTGGGCTGCGACGAGCGGTTGTTCAAGCGGCTGGTCAAGGCCGTCTTCAACCAGCGGCGCAAGATGCTGCGCGTCAGCCTGCGCCAGTTGTTCCAGGGCCAGCGCCCCGAGGACGGCTTCTTCCAGCGCGACATTATGACCAAGCGGCCCGAGCAGCTCAGCATCGCCCAGCTGGTCCAGCTGACCAATGAGGTGGGCGAGCAACTGCAAAAGATAGAAAAATCGGCTGGTGGAGGAGAAAAAACCGCCGATTCTGTTGCACAACTGTGATATTATGGCTATATTTGCCGAAAAATTAAGAAATAAAGAATAAGTAAAGACCAATGTTAGACGTAAAACAGACTTTGAAGGATGCCGAGGAGCGTATGGAGTCGGCCATCCTCTACCTCGACGAGGAGCTTGCCCACATCCGCGCCGGACGCGCCAACGTGGCGATTCTCGACGCCGTGCGTGTGGATTCCTACGGATCGAAAGTGCCTCTGAATCAGGTGGCTACCGTCTCCACCCCCGACGCCCGCACCATCGCCATCCGTCCCTGGGACCGCAAGGCCATCCGCGATATTGAGAAAGCCATCATGGACAGCGACGTAGGCGTCACGCCGGAGAACAACGGCGAGGTGATCCGCCTCAACCTGCCGCAGCCCACGGGCGAGCGCCGCAAGGAACTGGTCAAGCAGAGCAACAAGATCGGCGAACGCACGAAGGTGGAGATCCGCAACGTGCGTGGCGACATCAAGGACAAACTGAAGAAGGCCATCAAGGACGGCCTCTCCGAGGACAACGAGAAGGACGCCGAGCTCGACCTCCAAAAGTTGCACGACAAGTATATCAAGCAGGCCGAAGAACTCCTCTCTGCCAAGGAGAAGGAGATCATGACGGTCTAAGAAAACCTAAGAGAAGAGAGAAAGGCGCATCCGCCTCTCGCAGGTCCTTGCCACGGCTCGATCGTGGCGAAGGCCCATGGGGAGGGGCTGGTGCATCCTGCTACAACGCAAGGGTTCGGGTGGCCCAGCGGCCGGCCTGGATCCTGCGTAGCCATTCCTATATGATTCATAGAAAATGCTCGGCTTAGTCGTTAAAAACACGGGGAGCTGGTATTGCGTCAAGGCCGACGACGGCCGGATGGTGGACTGCAAGGTCAAGGGCAACTTTCGCCTGAAGGGCATTCGCAGCACCAATCCCGTGGCCGTGGGCGACCGGGTGGAGATCCGCCTCAATCCCGAGGGAACGGCCTTCATCACCGCCATCTGCGACCGCCGCAACTACATCATCCGCCGATCCTCCAACCTCAGCAAACAGAGCCACATCCTCGCTGCCAACGTCGATCAGGCCCTGCTTGTCGTCACGGTCAACTACCCTGAGACAAGCACCACCTTCATCGACCGTTTCCTGGCCGGCGCGGAGGCCTATCGCGTGCCCGTGATCCTGGCCTTCAACAAGCTCGACCTCCTCTCCGAGGACGAGCGGCGCTACCAGGCGGCCATGCGCTTCCTCTACGAGAACATCGGCTACACCGTCGTGGAGCTCTCCGCCCATGATGCCGACGACGTGGCGCGCCTGCTGCCCCTGCTGCAGGGTCAATCGACGCTCCTCAGCGGCAACAGCGGCGTGGGCAAATCGACGCTCATCAACGCCATCCTGCCCGGGGCCAACCTGCGCACGGCCGACATCTCCGAGGCCCACAACACGGGCATGCACACCACCACCTTCAGCGAGATGTTCCCGCTGCCGGGCGGAGGCTACCTCATCGACACGCCGGGCATCAAGGGCTTCGGCACCTTCGACATCGGGCGCGAGGAGCTGACGAGCTATTTCCGCGAGATCTTCCACTTCTCCAAGGACTGCCGTTTCAACAACTGCACGCATACCCACGAGACGGGGTGCGCCGTCCGCAAGGCCGTGGAGGACCACTACATAGCCGAGAGCCGCTACCAGTCCTACCTCTCCATGCTCGACGACCAGGAGGAGGGCAAATACCGGGAGGCCTACTAAGGGGGGCTCTCCCGACCCGCGGCGGAGCGTGGTGCGCCGCCACGACGGCGCCTCCGGGACGCGACGCCGTCCTGCAACGATTCAACTACAGAGATACGAAATTATTATTCACCAAATCAGTTTTTTGAGAGTATGAGAAATATGAGACGCAAGACGCTTCTGCTGTCGGCAGCCCTGCTGTTGGCGGCCAGCCATACCTTTGCTCAGGTCAGCACGGAGGTCATCAATGGCCTCAGTTACAAGATCAACGCCCGCACCCATACGGCAACCCTCGTGGGCAACGAGGACAACCCCTATACGGGCAACATCGTCGTGCCTGAGACCGTCACGGCCCAGGACGGCACCGACTATTCCGTCACGGCCTTTGGCGAGGAGTGCTTCCTCGGCTGCATCGACCTGGAGAGCGTCAAGATCCCCTCCACCGTCACCACGCTCGGCGCCCGCTGCTTCATGAACTGTCAGACCATCACCGAGATCGACCTCCCCGAGGGCCTCAAGGAGCTGCCCGTGGGCTGCTTCGCCTCCTGTGCCAGCCTCAAGCGCATCGACGTGCCCGCCAGTGTCACTTCCGTGGGCGGTGTCTGCTTCATGGACTGCACCGACCTCTCCGAGGTCCATCTCCCCGCCACCATCAAGTCGCTGCCCGCCCAGTGCTTCTCGCGCTGCCTGAGCCTCATGGAGATGGAGATTCCCTCCTCCGTCACGACCATCGGCGACTACTGCTTCTATCGCAGCAGCCTCTCCAGTATCAAGATTCCCTATTCCGTCACCACTGTTGGCGCCCATTGCTTTGAGAAGTGCAGCATGCTGGAGACCGTGGAGCTCGCCTCTACCGTCACCCAGCTCAACGAGGGCTGCTTCTCCTATTGCTCTTCGCTCACGTCGCTCTATTTCAACGGTAACATGCCCGACAACACCATCGGCTGCGGCGCGCCCAACAGCTGCTCCCTCTACGTGCCCGAGGAGTACTACGACCACTACCAGGAGGAGCTCGGCGCCGTCTATCGCAAGATCTTCACCTGGACGCCCAATGAGCTGACGCGCATCGACCAGCTGGCCCAGCGCGATCCTCAGGTTTCCAGCCAGGGTGGCGTCGTCACCGTCTCGGGCCTCAACCGCGGCGAGGAGGTGCAGTTTGTCGGCCTCGACGGTCGTCTGTTCTCCTCTGTCCAGGCTCTCGACGGAACGGCCTCTTGCGCCGTCTCCGTCCCCGTCGTCATCGCCCGTGTGCGTGGCGCGGCGGTCAAGGTCGTCGTTCGATAGCGCGGGTTTATAGCCTTATTTGCGCGGGTGGACGCCGTTGGTTTCCCCTTGCTTCCTTGTGAAGCGGGAGAGCAGCGGCGACCACCCACGTGCTTCTTTCCTGGTGGTTTTGCGCCTGTTTTATGGCCCATTCAAGCCAAAGAATGGTAAATTTGCGCACCTCTCTTTGTAAGATGTAAAAAAGGTAGTAATTTTACCATTGCAAATACGCAATCTACCATTTGTCCATATTGCGCCAAACCTGTCCAGCGCAAAACGACTACAAGAAATATGAGGAAAGAAGAAGTCAAAAACTATACCATTACGACAGACGGACCATCCGGGCTGGAGTTTGAGCTGCACCTCATGCCGCAGTTTTTCAATTCCGCCGTCTGTCTGGAGCAGTCCTCCCATACCCATACCTATTATCAGATCATCTGGTTACGCCGCGGCTACGGCATCCACCAGGTCGATTTTGTCGATTATCCCGTCGATGACAACACGCTCTTCTTCATCGCTCCCGGCCAGGTCCATTCCTTCCACGGGTCGCGCGACTGCGAGGGCGTCATCATCCGCTTCAACGCCAGTTTCATGGCCGACGAGCAGTCGAGCGAGAGCATCTTCCTCAAATACGACATCTTCAACGCCTACGACTCCCTGCCTTACTACAAGATCACCGATGCTGAGTCCGACCATCTCTACATTTTGGTCCAGGCCATGCGCATCGAGCTCTCCCTCAAGTCGGCCTTCGCCCACAAGGACTACATGCAGTATCTTGTCCGCCTCTTCCTGATCCGCGTCCAGCGAGCGGGCACGCGTCGTGCCGTCCAGAAGCTCTCCGTCTCCTGTGTGGCCCACCGCAGTTTCGTGCGCTTCCGCCAGTTGCTGGAGAAGCACTTCCGCGAGATCCACACCGTCAAGGAGTATGCCGAGATGCTCCATGTCTCGACCCGTACGCTCTCCCACTATGTCGCCCAGAGCGCCCACCTCACGCCCCTGCAGGTCATCAACGACCGCGTCGTCCTCGAAGCCAAACGCCAGTTGCAGCATTCCACGCTCAGTATCAAGGAGATCGGCTATCAGCTGGGCTTTGAGGATCCCTCCTGTTTCGTCAAGTTTTTCAAGCGTATGACGGGCCAAATGCCCAAGGAGTTTAGGAAGGACTGCGAGGTTCAGCAGCGCCTTTCTGCCAGCGTGTCATCATCCAAAATTACAAATATAATGAAACAGAAAATTGGTATTCCTACCGCCGACGGGAAACTCTTTCCCCATTTCGGCAAAGCTCCCCACGTGACGGTTTTCGACGTGGAGGACGAGAAAATCCTCAACAAGGAGGTGCTGACCGCGCCTGAGCACGCCCACGGAGCCATGCCTAAGTTCCTGCAGGGCCTGGGCGTCACGGACGTGATCTGTGGCGGACTGGGGGCCGCGCCATCCAGCTCCTTGAGCAGATGGCCATCCGCATCCATGGCGGCGCTCCTGCCGACGACGTCGATGCCGTCGTCGATGCCTACCTGAAGGGCACGCTCGTCCTTGGCGACCGCACCTGCCACCACGACGGATGCGGCGGCGATCACCATCACCACCAATAATTCCTCTCGCGACCTGCGCCCCCATGGGACCCACTCTGTAACGC
>ERZ1026901.145-NODE-145-length-64276-cov-27.777098_pt1 | contig 64276 bp, 58 predicted proteins | sample MGYA00380179_ERZ1026901 | MGnify/ENA primary metagenome ERZ1026901 (study PRJEB33269, sample SAMEA4719815) | human gut metagenome | biome: human-associated habitat; feature: organic feature; material: feces | place: Cameroon | collected 2013-10 ... | reverse complement strand
GATAGATAGCTGCCGGTTAGAAAAACAGCTCATGCAATGCATGAGCTGTTTTTCTATATGTAAATACTTGTATACTTCTCTTCCCTCTCCCCAAAAACCACGATTTGTGGTATCATTGTCTTAGTGCTGTCAGGCACCGCTTACTACGCTTAACATAAGGAGTGATAGATTATGACGAATGCAAAAGAACTGCAAAAGAAGCTGACTTGGGAATTTCCCCATATCGGCAAAAAAGCACCAGCTGCAAAGGATGCCGCCTTTGCTTACTGCGAAGGCTATAAGGAATTTTTGAATAAGGCAAAGACAGAGCGCGAATTTACAGCTAAGGCTGTCGAGCTGCTGGAGCAGGCTGGCTATGTGCCCTTCGTAGAGGGTGCAGCCTACAAGGCTGGCGATAAGATTTACTTCGTGAACCGTGGCAAATCTTTGTTAATGTCTACCTTTGGCACGGCGTCGCTGGAGGAGGGCGTGCGCCTGAACGCTGCGCATATTGATTCACCGCGTTTAGACCTGAAGCCTAATCCGGTATACGAAAATCATGAGATGGCTTATTTCAAAACGCATTATTATGGCGGTATCCGTAAATATCAATGGGTAACGATTCCGATGGCTATGCATGGCGTTATCGTGAAGCAGAATGGCGAAATGATTAATGTCTGCGTTGGCGAAAACGATGGTGATCCTGTTTTCTGCGTGACTGACCTGCTGCCGCATCTGGGTGCGAAGCAGAACGAGCGCAAGCTCAGCGACGGTATCCGTGGTGAGGAGCTGAACATTGTTATCAGCAGTCTGCCCTTCGTTGATGAAAGCGAAGAGGAGGGCGTAAAGGACGCTGTGAAGCTCAACGCTTTGGCTATTTTAAATGAAATGTATGGCATTACCGAGCGTGATTTCCTGCGTGCTGAGATTGAATTCGTTCCGGCTACGAAGGCACAGGATGTCGGCTTTGACCGCAGCCTGATTGGCTCCTATGGTCAGGACGATAAGGTTTGCGCTTATACTGCACTGACGGCAGAAATCGACACCAAGGCTCCGTATTATACAACGGTTACGGTGCTGGCTGACAAAGAGGAAATCGGCTCTTACGGCAACACCGGCTTGAGCTCCGACTTTGTGCTGCATTATATCGAAGACCTTGCTGCTGCGCAAAAGGCGAATATCCGCAAGGTGCTGCGCAATACGACGGCTTTGTCCTCTGACGTTAACGGCGCTTATGACCCGAGCTTTGCTTCTGTTTATGAAGAGCGCAACAGCTGCTTTGTGAATAAAGGCCCTGTGCTGACGAAGTATACGGGTGCGCGCGGCAAATCCGGCTCTAATGACGCAAGCGCTGAGACGATGGCCAAGGTTATCAGCATTATGGACGAGGCGGATGTTTACTGGCAGGTTGGCGAGCTGGGCGCAGTCGACGAAGGCGGCGGCGGTACGGTTGCCCTTTATGTTGCGTCTATGGATATGGACGTTGTTGACCTCGGTGTGCCTATTTTGTGCATGCATTCTCCGTTTGAGCTGAGCTCTAAGCTGGACGTATACTATACATATAAAGCGTTTGCAGCTTTCTTAGGAAGCAGTAAATGAGCACAGAGGCTGTAATCGCCGAACTGCTGGCGAGCAAGGAGCCTCTGCGCATACTTGTTTTAGGTTCTGAGGGGGATATTAAGCGTTTGGCTGCGTTGGGACTGCCTGTGACAAGCGAGGACAGCAGCTTTTCCATGCAGCATCTGGTGAACGCAAGGCTGGACGCTGAGCGCAGGCAGGGCAGCGCAGACGTAGTGCAGGTGCTGACCGTGATGCCGGAGTCAGAGCAGGCGACAGCTGCTGAGTGTGCGCTGATTTATGCCATGCTTGTGCGCTGCCGCAAGGTCATCAGCTGCCGCGATAAGCTGGAGGATATGCTCAGGTCGGCTGACTGCGCAAGCTGGGCTGCGGCAAAGGCTGCCTACGAAACGAAGGTGCTCGATGTCTTTAAGGCTACGTGGCGCGAGAAAGACGCTTATCCATATAACATTATTGATAATATCAAAGAATATAATAAAAATGAAAGCTATATCTTAAAGCAGCTCTACTGGCAGCTGGCAGAGCGCACGCCCGGCAGGGTTAATGACGGCGATGCACAGATGATTAACGAGCTGCGGCAGATGTTCAGCGACATCAGCCTTAGCTTGCTGGCGCCAGACATAGTATTGGCCGGGAATATTGCCGGTGATGCTAAGCTGACTGCTGCATTAGAGCTGTACAAGACAAAAACAAAGGTTATCGAAATTTGCTGAGACTAGGGCTGCAATGACTAGAGGATTCTCGTCGTGCAGCCTGCTTAGCGATGTATTTAGAAAAGGCAAAGGATGACTTATGCAATATAAAACAGTAATTTTTGACCTTGACGGAACGCTTTTAAATACGCTGGACGATTTGGCCGGTGCGACAAACTATGCGCTCACGCAGCACGGACTCCCGACGCGTACTAAGGATGAGGTGCGCTGGTTCGTCGGCAACGGGATTCGTAAGCTGATTAAGCGTGCTGTGCCTGTGGAGGCTTCTGCCGAGCTGCAGGAGCAGGTTTACGCAATGTTTAATACGTATTATAAGGCGCATTGCAATGATAAAACCAAGGCCTATGACGGAATTATGGAGCTGCTGGCAGCATTGCGCAAGGCAGGCTGCAGGACGGCGATTGTTTCTAATAAGGCTGATTACGGCGTGCAGGAGCTGGTGAAGCAGTATTTCGCCGGTCAGCTGGACGCGGCCTGTGGCGAGCGTGAGGGCATTGCCAAAAAGCCTGCGCCGGATATGCTGTTTGCCGTTATGGAGAAGCTTGGCGCGGAGAAGAACGCGACGATATATATCGGTGATTCGGATACGGACATCGAAACAGCACGTAATGCAGGCATTCCCTGTATCGGCGCTTGCTGGGGCTTCCGTGGCCGTGACTTTTTGGCGCAGCATGGGGCGAAGCTGCTGGCAGAAAATCCGCAGGAGGTTTGGAAGCTGCTGCAGGATTGATACCGCTCGAAACGCCTATTTCCATGCCCGAATTGCAGAAGAAGAAAATAATTATATTTTCATACTAATACAAAACTGGCTGACAGGCTCCTGTTGGTCAGTTTTTTGTGTTTTGTCACAGTTTTTTTCTTGCATATTAAACTTGCTTATAGTAGACTATAGTATGTAGCAATAGGCAAGGTCGACTGACTTCTCGTTGAGAAGTGAAAAGATATATGTAAGTAAGGAGGGTGACTGTGAGATGGCTGATATCGTAGAGAGCTTAGCAGGAAACAAAATGCTGATGCTGAAGCAGGATATTGCGTTTTTGCGCAAGCGTCTGGCTGAATGTACTGACGAAGAAGCGAAGAAGGAAATTCGCCATGAGCTGATGGAAAAAGAGACATATTATAATATTCTTGCAGACCGCCAGCGAATCAATTTCTAAGCCGGAGAGACGGTTTTCTTATAGGAGGATCATTTTGGAGAAATTAGTTGTTAAGGGCGGAAACCGCCTTGTTGGTACTGTAAAAACCAGCGGTGCAAAAAACGCTGTATTACCGATTATCGCAGCTTCCATTCTCGGCACTACCCCTAGTCGTTTAGACGAGGTGCCGATGCTAGAGGATGTGCATACTATAAGTGAAGTTTTAAAATGCCTGGGCATGAAGGTAAAGTGTCAGCCTGAGGCGAATGTGCTGGATATCGACAGCACGGAGATTACCTCCTACGAGGCTCCGTATGAGCTGGTGCGCACGATGCGTGCGTCCTTCCTCGTTATGGGCCCGCTGCTGGCGCGTATTGGCAAGGCACGTATTTCTATGCCTGGCGGCTGCGCCATCGGTGCACGTCCGATTGATATTCATCTGAAGGGCTTTGAGGCTTTGGGCGTGAATATAGAGCAGGGCCATGGTTATATCGAAGCGAGTGCTCCTGAGGGCTTGAAGGGCACGAGCATTTATTTTGATTTTCCGAGCGTTGGCGCAACGGAGAATATTATGATGGCTGCAGCTCTGGCTGAGGGCACGACTATTTTGGAGAACGTTGCCGAGGAGCCGGAGATTGTCGATTTGGCGAACTATCTGAACAAGATGGGCGCTAAAATCCGCGGTGCAGGCACCGATACGATCCGTATTGAGGGCGTGAAGGAGCTGCATGGCGCTGATTATACGATTATTCCTGACCGCATTGAGGCAGGTACCTATATGATTGCTGCTGCTATGACCGGCGGCGATGTTGTGGTCGAGAATGTGCTGCCTGAGCACCAGAAGCCGCTGATCGCCAAGCTGCGTGAGGCTGGCGCGGTTGTCGAGGAGGATATCGACAAGGTGCGCGTTATCGGCACAAGCCCGCTGAAGGCTGTGTCCATCAAGACGTTGCCCTATCCCGGCTTCCCGACGGATATGCAGGCGCAGATGATGGCGATGATGGTTATTTCTGAGGGCCGCAGCAAGGTTACGGAGACTGTTTTCGAGAACCGCTTTATGCACGTTGTTGAGCTGAACCGTATGGGTGCGCAGATTTCTACCGAGGGCCGCAGTGCTGTTATTGACGGGCCGAGCAAGCTGACGGGCTGCGATGTGCGCGCAACTGACCTGCGTGCAGGCGCAGCGATGATTCTGGCAGGTCTGGTGGCAGAGGGCACGACGCGTATCGGCGATCTGCATCACATCGACCGTGGCTATGAGAACATTGTTGCTAAGCTGAGGAATCTGGGCGCAGACATTGAACGTATTAATATAGATTAAGGAGACAGAAGAATGTTTAAGAGTATGGATATTGGTATCGATCTTGGTACTGCAAATATCCTTGTCTATGTAAAGGGCAAGGGCGTTGTTTTGAAGGAGCCTTCTGTTGTAGCTATTGATAAGGTGCGCAACAAGGTGCTGGCTGTCGGCGAGGATGCAAGAGAGATGCTGGGCCGTGCGCCTGGCAGCATCGTTGCTATCCGTCCGCTAAAGGAGGGCGTTATCGCTAACTATACCGTAACGCAGAAGCTGCTGAGCTATGTTATCGACAAGGTGGCAGGCAAGAGCGTTTTCTTTAAGCCGCGTGTTATGACCTGCGTGCCTATCGGCATTACCTCCGTCGAGAAGCGTGCTGTTATGGAGGCAACCACTCAGGGCGGTGCATCCAAGACCTATCTGATTGAGGAGCCGCTGGCCGCAGCTTTGGGCGCCGGCATTGATATTTCTGTGCCGCGCGGCAATATGGTTGTTGATATCGGCGGCGGTACGACGGATATTGCTGTGCTGAGCTTGGGCGGCATTGTTGTCAGCTCTTCTATCCGCATTGGCGGCGACCATTTTGATGAGGCGATTGTCCGCCATGTCAAAAAGGTTCACAATGTGCTGATTGGCGAGCGTACAGCTGAGGAAATCAAGATGCAGGTGGCTACCGTTTCGCGTGACGGCCGTCAGGAAACTATTTCTGTACGTGGCCGCGATATGGTTACCGGTCTGCCGACGACCTTCAGCGTGACGAGCGAGGATTGTCGCGTTGCTTTGGATGATTCTGTTTCTTCCTTGATTGCAACGGTACGCGGTGTGCTGGAAAAATGTCCGCCGGAGCTGGCTGCGGATATCGTTGACAACGGCATTTATCTGACAGGCGGCGGTGCGCTGCTGGACGGTTTGGCTGAGGTTATGTCGAAGGAAACGGGCATTACGACGCACATTGCCGATGACCCGCTGGAATGCGTTGCTTTGGGTACGGGCAAGGCGCTGGAGAATTTGGATAAGCTGCATCCGGGCACTGTTTATACTGCATCTAATCTTGATATTTAATGTAAGGGAGCTGGTACAGGAATGTGCCAGCTTTTTTGTGTGCAGACGAAAGAGGTTATCTGATATATGAATTGCAAAAAGCTTATTCTTAGTTTATTCGCGGCTGCCTTAGTGGCGCAGGCGGCTGTCGCCGCTGCTGCGCCTATTGAGAAGCTGCGCAGCAGCGTGAGCGCGGGCAGGGTGCGCGTGGTGCTCGACAGCAAGGAGCCGATTAAGTATAAGGAGGCCAAGCAGGGGCTGGTGCTGGAGGTGGCGCTGCCGGAGAGCAGTGCGAAGGCGCAGCAGGCAGCCTTGAAGGACGCAGCGGTGAAGAGCGTGCGCCTTGTGCCGGATGGCAGGAAGAAGTCCAGACTCGTCGTTGAGCTGAATCGTGACTGCCAATATAAAATTTATCCGCTCAAGGAGCCAAATCGTTTGGTCGTTGATATCTACCGCCTGCAGCTGGAAACACGCACGCAGCAGCTAGCCGGTGGCGTGACCTATACCTATAAGCAGGAGGAGTTCGGCGGGCGTCCGCTGCAGAGCTATCTTGTGAGCGTAGCGCCGCAAGCGCGGCTGCGCTTGCGGCCCTTTTCCGCGGCAGGCATGTATAATGGACGCGGCAGCCTGGCGAAGCAGGCAGCGCAGCGCGGGCTGCTGGTGGCTGTGAATGCGTCGTACTTTGACAGGGACGGCTGGGTTATCGGCAACGTGAAGGATAACGGCGAGTTTATAGCGATGGACGAGACGCCGCGCAGCGGCTATCTGCAGCTTGACGACAGGCAGCAGATTATCAAGGATATCGCCTACAGCGGCACGGCACAGCTGCCGAACGGACAACGTCTGGAGATTAAGGGCATGAACCGTGCGCGTATTGCCAATGACCTCGTGCTGTTCAATAGCTATTATGCACCTTCGACCAAGACGAACCAATATGGACGCGAGGTGAAGCTGAAGAATAATCATGTCATAGCTATTTCGACAGCGGGAAATATGACGCTGGAGCCGGGGACAGTGGTGCTGTCCGGTCACGGTGTGAATGCGGCTGCGCTTGCCAGCCTGCGGCTGGGCGATTATGTTCCGCTGGTGCAAACATTGGGCAGCAATGCGGCTGATAGGGCGCAGGTGCTCGTGAGCGGTGGTCCGCTGCTGGTCGAGCAGGGACGCGTGCAGGTGCGTGCTGCGGAGGAGCAGATGGCGCCGGATATTGCGCGTGGCCGTGCGCCACGCACGGCCTTAGGCCTGAAGAAGGACGGCACGCTGCTGCTGCTTGTGGTTGACGGTCGCAGTGCGACGAGCAGCGGCCTGACGCTGGAGGAGCTGGCGCAGTATCTGGTGAAGCTGGGTGTAGAGAGCGCGGTGAATTTTGACGGCGGCGGCAGCAGCGAGATGGTTATCAATGGCCGCATTGTCAACAAGCCTTCGGACGGGCGCGAGCGTTATGTGAGCATCGGTCTTGGTTTGTTCACAAAATAGTGACTGGTCAGTCACTTGTCAAATTTTCTCGTTGGCGGTATAATTATAATATAGTAGTATGCTTTAATGTTTGTGTATAAATGGAGGGCAGAAAAATGCTGAAAACTAAAAAATTCTTCTTGGTTCTGGCTTTGGCTGCGCTTAGTTTGTGCAGCATGTACACGATTGGCTGCGCTGCGGTGACGGAGCAACAGGCGATGGTCGGCGGCGAGGTTGCTGCTGATGGTCTGGTGCAGGTTGGTGCGCAGGTACAGCAGGGTGATGTGCTTGTAAAGGTTAAATCGCTGGCTGGTGGCAGCATTGCGGCTGCAAGAGCGACGACTAGCGGCAAGGTTGCCGAGGTCATGGTAAAGCCGGGCGATAGGATTGCTGCGCAGCAGGTTGTAGCAAAAATTAGTGAGTGATAAATTATAGACCGGCGTGCTCCTTTGGCTCGCCGGTTTTGCGATATTTAAGGAGTTAATATGAGAGTATTTCTGTTTACGGTGCTGCTGTGCTTGCAGCTGGCGCTGGTGGCTGCGGCTAATGTTCCGCTGATGCCGGTGCGTGATATCCAGCCGGGTATGCAGGGTATTGGCAAGACGGTTATCAGCGGCGATACAATTGAAGAATTTAATGTGGAGATTTTGGGCGTGAGCGGCACGCAGGCGACGGGCTATAATATTTTTGCGCGTCTTTATGGTGACCTCATTGACAAAACTGGCGGCGTGGCGCAGGGCATGAGCGGCAGTCCGGTTTATGTGGACGGCAGGCTCGTCGGCGCTGTGGCCTTTGGCAAGACGTTTAATGACCCGCATTATTGTTTTTTGACTCCTATCGGCAGAATGCTGCCGCTTTTGGATGAGCAAAGAAGCGTTCCGGCGGACTGGCTGCCCAAGGGCACTGCGCTGATGGCAGGTGGCTTTACGGAGTACGGCCTGGAGTATCTGCAGGAAAAAATTGCTCCCTTTGGCCTGACGGCTGTGGGTGCAGGCGGTACGGCACAGGAGAGCAGGAAGGTGCTGGAGCCGGGCAGCTCCGTTGGCGTGGCATTGATGCAGGGCGATATGTCGCTGGGTGCTTTGGGAACTGTGACCTGGACTGATGATAAGGGCAATGTGCTGGCCTTCGGCCATTCGTTTATGCAGCGCGGCGAGAGCAGCTTCTTCATGACGAAGGCATGGGTGCTGGGCGTAATCCCCAATTTGCAGAGCGGCTATAAGGTCGGCAACATCGGTGAGCCGGTGGGCAGCATTACGCAGGACCGTTCGACGGGCATTGGCGGCAGCCTTGGTGCGCTGCCGAAGACGATACCGCTTTTCGTGACGGCGAATGACAGCGACCGTGCGCAGACGAGCAATGTGCGCGTGCGTTTAGTGGAGGACGAGCAGCTGGTGCCGTCGATTGTGGATGCCGTTGTTGTCAACACCGTTAGCAAGACTGTTGACAGAGCTGGCGGCGGTACAGCTAAGCTGCGCTTCCATATTACCGGTGTAGACAGCAAGAAAAATATTATTGAGATACAGCGCGAGAACATGTTTTATGCCAACGAGGCACTGCTGAAAAATCTGAACCAGGAGCTGTCGGAGGCGATGACGATTCTTATGCAGAATAAGTTTGAGCCTGTCCAGCTTTACGGCATTGACGTGGAGGCAGAGGTTTCCAGTCAGGTGCAGGTGGCTGAGGTGTTCGGCGTGCGTGCGCCTGCCGCTGCTGTAAAGCCGGGGGCGAGGGTGCCCATTACGGTAACGCTTAAGCCTTACCGTGGCGAGGAGTTTACCAAGACGGTCTACTTCACTGTGCCGAATGACCATCCGGGCGGCAAGCTGGCGCTTAATGTGCGTGGCGGCAGTAGCATGGCTTGGGTGATGAATCTTTTGCGCAAGCAGCAGTCCGAGGGCGTGCCTGCGGCGCAGAAGCAGGAGAAGCGCCGTAAGCTGGAGGATTTTATCAAGAGCGTGAACACAGCGGATAAAAATAATGAGCTGATTATCGACCTGGCGTCGGGACAGCTGAGCCTCAAGCCGGAGCAGGCTGCGGCGGCCAGCGAGGCAGGTCTGGCAGGTATGCTGCAGGGCTCGCCGTTCAAGCAGAAGTATCCGTTTGATTTTATTATTGACGGCGAGAGCGAGATTGTGCTGAATGTAGAGAAATAGGCTGCCTGCTTGCGAAACGACATACAAATGTCATATTTAGGCAGTATAATAAAGCTAGTAAAGTGTAAGGATGGTACAGATGCTGAAATCAATCTGTGAAGCTATGGGCAAAAGAATAATAGAGTTCTGCGCTGCGAGCGGCAGGCTGACGCTGCTGCTTCTGGCAACGCTGCGCCGCTTGAAGGATGCACGTTTCGCGGAGGTTATCCGCCAGATGGCGCTGCTGGGTGCAGATTCTCTGCCGATTGTGCTGATGACAATTCTTTGCACAGGCATGGTATTTTCGGTGCAGACGGCGAAGGAGTTTGTACGCCTGGGCGCGTCCGCCTCAGTCGGCGGCATTGTGGCGATTGCGATGGCGCGTGAGCTGGTGCCTGTGCTGACAGGCGTTGTGGTTGCCGGACGCATAGGCGCGGCGATTGCGGCCGAGCTGGGCACAATGAAGGTTACGGAGCAGATTGATGCGCTGCGTGTTATGGCGGCGAATCCGGTGAGCTATCTTGTGGTGCCGCGCTTTATTGCGGTGGTGCTGATGATGCCTGTGCTGGTGGTGTTTGCCAACTTTATCGGTAACGTCGGCGGCTGGATTGTGGCGCATTATTACGCCGGCATCGGTAGCTTTACCTATGAAAATTCTATCAGGACGCTAGCCGAGTTTTACGATGTCTTTGGCGGCATGGTGAAGAGCTGCGTTTTCGGCGCGATTATTGCGATTGTCGGCTGCTATAAGGGCCTCAATGCGCCGAACGGTGCAGAGGGCGTCGGTCTGGCAACAACGGCTTCTGTTGTGCTGTCGATTATCCTGATTTTTATTACGAACTATTTTCTTTCGATTGTTTTATATGTATAAGGAGCTGACGGAATGAATGAAGTAATGATAAGCCTGCGTCAGCTGACTATGGCCTTTGGCAGCAAGGTGGTTCTTGATGAGCTGGACCTTGATGTTTACAAGGGCGAAACGCTGGCGGTGATTGGGCCGTCCGGCTCAGGCAAAAGTACAGTAATTAAGGTGCTTACAGGTCTGCTTGCGCCGACATCAGGCAGCGTGCAGATTGAAGGACAGGAGACGAGCGGCTTTGACGACGACGCGTGGGATGAGCTGCGCTGCCATATGGGCGTTGTTTTTCAGTATTCGGCGCTCTTCGATTTTTTGAGCGTAGGCGAGAATGTCGCTTTCGGTCTCAGACGGCATTTTAAGCTGCCGGAGGAGGAGATTCAGCGGCGCGTAGCGGCGCTGCTGGAGATGGTGGGCATGCCGGCTACGCAGAGCATGATGCCGGCAGAGCTTTCCGGCGGTATGAAGAAGCGTGTTGGTCTGGCGAGGGCGCTGGCGATGCAGCCGCAGGTTGTGTTCTATGATGAGCCGACCTCTGGCTTAGACCCGGTAATGACGATGACCATCAGCCGTCTGATTCGCAAGACGCAGCAGACGCTGGGCGTGACCTCAGTTTTGGTAACACACGATATGGAATCGGCATATTTTGCCGCCGACCGTATCGCTATGCTATATAAAGGGAAAATTGTGCAGGTGGGGACACCTGATGAAATTAAGAGAAGCAGGAATCCGATTGTTCGCGCCTTTGTGAATGGTCTGGAGCTTAAAGAGGAGGATGCAGATGAGCAGCAGTGAGGTTAAGGTTGGCGCTTTCGCGTTAGGCGGAGCAGTAGTGCTGGCAGGCATTATCACCTTTATGGGAGCCTTCAGCTTTGGCAAAAAGGGCTATGAGCTGCGTATTGACTATCCTCAGGTCAGCGGCTTGATGCCGGGCCATGTTGTACGCTATGCAGGCGTACAGGTGGGTACGGTGAAGAAAATAAATGTCGCTCCCGACAAGGTCGAGGTTGTTGCCGAGATTAACGATGACATCAAGATTCCGCAGGGAGCAGTCTTTACGATTGCTGCCGATGGTATCATGGGCGAAAAGTATGTGAGCGTTATTCCGCCGGCTAAGCAAAGCGGCGGCTATATCACTGAGGGCAGCACGCTTAAGGGTTCTCCCGGCGGCGGTATGGACGAATTCTTTGCTTCATCCGGAGATTTGGTGAAGCGCATGGAAAATATCGCCGGAGCCTTTGAGAACGTCTTTGGCGACAAGGAAGTGCAGGAGTCGATGAAGGCCGGCTTCAAGAATATGAATGATATTGCGCAGAACATGAACACCTTTACGAAGGTTATGGCAGACGTAGCCGTGACGAATCAGCAGGATATCACGAGCATGATTCATCAGATTAATGAGCTGAGCCAGCGCATGAACGGTACAGCGGCGCATATCGAAAGCATTATGGCTGGTGTCGACAACAACGGCAAGACAGGCGAGAACGTGGCAGCTATCGCGCAGAATATGGCTGATACGTCCAAGCGTATGGAAAACATCGTCGAGGTGCTGGAGACTGTGGCGAAGGACCCTGTAACGCAGCAGTCGCTGAAGGAAACGCTGGTCAACGTCAAGGAGACGAGCGCACGCGCCAATAAAATCCTGGGCACGCTGACGGAGGCTAAGGTTTCTGCTGACTATGGCTATGCTGCCAAGGGCGGCGACTGGCGCGGCAGCCTTGGCGTGACGCTGCGCCCTAGTGATGAGGCCTTTCTCTATATGGGCGGCTATGATATCGGCGACGCCAACAAGTTCGACTTCGTTTTCGGCAAGCAGCTGGGCAATGCCGCAGTGAGCATGGGCGCGATGCAGGGAGAGTTCGGCGTGGGCCTGAGCTATGATTTGAGCAAGGACTTTAAGCTGTACTCGCAGGTGTATGACTTTGACAACACCAAGGTGCGCTTAGGCGGCGAGTATCGCTGGAATAATAATTTCTCGCTGTACGGTGAGACGATGGATGTGCGCGGGAATAAAACGAATACTTATATGGGCGTAAGAACATATTTCTAAGTTAAGACGCATGATAAAGCACCATCTGCTTCAGAAAAAATATTTGACAAATAGCCCTAAAAAAATATATAATTTTATTACTGACTGGCTAGTCAGTTTTGAGAAATGGAGGTTTCCTGGATGTATAGAAATAAATTGACAAGACGTTTTCTTGCTTTATCCGCAGCACTTTCTCTGGCTTTGTGCCAAAGTGCTTTTGCCGGAGAAACTGTAGAGCTGAATCTGGACGACGCTATGCAGCGTGCGTTCCAGACTAATCCGACTGTGAGCATTGCACAATATGAGCTGGATAGCGCTCGTGCCAGCTATAACGCTGCTCGTCAGAGCCGTGGCGTAAGCATTAGTGCAAGCCATCAAAGTCAGCGTGGTGGTGCTGATGATGACCAATATGTTAGCAGATTAAGAGGCGTAGACGCTACTGGTAATCTTATTTATGATAGAGTAAATGCTGGCAAGGGCATTAGCAATAAGCATTCTAACGGTTTGACTGCGTCTTTGCCGATTTTTACCGGTGGCAAATTAAGCGGTACAATTAAACAGGCTAAGGCTAACTATCAATATAACGAGGTGGGTGTACAGCGTACCTATAACGAGATGCGTTCCACCGTTACCAACGGCTATTTTACGATGCTACAGGCAGACAATATGCAAAAGCTGAGCGCTGAATCCGTTACGCGTCTGGAGGAGCATCTGAAGAATGTACAGGCACAGTATGACGTTGGCGTTGTGGCTAAGGTTGACGTGCTGCGCTCTCAGGTGGAGCTGGCCAATGCTAAGCAGGATTTGATTAAGGCAGAAAATTCCTATCAGGTTGCCGAGGCAAACATGAATAAAATCGTGGGCCTGCCGATGGATACGAACCTGAAGCTTGATAACCTGCTTGTATATAATGCTTATGATAAAAATATGGATGACTGCCTGGCTTATGCTGCTGAGCATCGTCCGGAGCTGATGCAGGCTAAATACAACGTAGATGCTGCTAAGGGCGCCTTGATGGTTGCGCGCAGCGGTCATATGCCACAGGTGGCTGCTAGTGCCAGCCAGTCTTGGAGTGATGCTAACTGGCCTGGTGATGAGAATGGCAATTGGGGCGTTGGCGTGAGCGTCAGCTTGAATGTTTTCGATACCGGTGTAACGCTGTCGAAGATTCATGGTGCTGAGGCTGATTTGAAAAAGGCTCAGGAAACATATCGCGATACTGTGGACAGCGTAAATCTTGATGTGCGCAGCAATTACCTCGGCTTGCGCGAGGCTGAGAAGCGTATCAGCACGACGAAGCTGGCTGTAGAGCAGGCTGATGAGGATTACCGCATCGCGCAGCTGCGTTATATGTCCGGCGTTGGCACGAACACGGACGTGCTCGATGCTCAGGTTGCCCTGACGCAGGCTAAGACCAACTATACGCAAGCTCTGTATGATTACAACACCTCTAAGACTGCACTGGAGACCTCTATCGGTGTGCCGATGACTAATCCTGTGAAGGTTACTGTAGCCAAGGCTGAGAAGAAGGCTGCTAAGACTGAGGCTAAAGCAGCAAAGACTGCTGCTAAAACCGAAGAAGCAAAATAATTTTGCGGTTATTGAACTGTATAAGCTGTAAGCAAGCTGGTGAGGCGTAAGCCGAGCCAGCTTTTTTCTTTGTAAATAGAGGAATGTATAAGCTTCATGTCGAAAGAATATAAGTCGAAGTGTTTTCGATGAAGATTTTTGCGGATTTTGACACAGGCCTGCCATAAATTTGTGGTAAGCTGATAAATGGTGAAGTATATGAAAAAATATCTACAATTTCTTGCGAGCTTAGTTATTCTGCTCGCAGCAGGCTATATATTCCTTGTACATACAGTGATGCCGCGTTATATCAAGCAGATGCTGCCACAGGCTGAGCAGCTGGCGCAGGAGTATATCAACGGCAGCATAACCATCGGCGGCCTGAAATGGGAGGGCGGCCTGACAGCAGAGCTTACAGACGTGACTGTGAAGGATGCGCAGGGCGTGAAGGTGGCAGAGCTGCCGCGCACGGTGATTACTATGCGTCCGTGGCTGGCGATGGATAAGGCAGCGCGTGCTGTGAGCGGTATAGATGTGCAGCGCCCCAAAATTTATCTGACGATGAACGATAAAGAAAAATGGAATATGCAGAATCTGCTCAAGCCGTCTGATGATACGGAGACGCCGTTTTATGGCACGCTCACTGTGCATAACGGCGAGCTGCTGGTGACAATGCCGCAGGGCAAATGGAGCTTTGATGTAGACGGCAGCGTGAATGGCGGAGCGAATCCTGATTTTGCTGTAGACCTGAATGTGACAAGCGGTGCAGACAAATTGCGTTTAAATGGTCTTGTGACGACGAAGGGCGAGGGACGCCTGCAGCTGGCTGGTGATAAGCTGAGCCTTGCGGCCTATGCACCCTTGGCAGAGCGTTATGCGGACATCAAGGGCCTGCAGGGCGGCTTAGGCAAGCTGGCGTTGCTTTATGTAAGCAGGCAGGGACAGACACGCTTTAGCGGCGAGGTTAAGCTTGATGCACTCAGCGGCAGCATGACGCTGGCAGGTGCAGAGCATGACTTCAAGCTCGACGGCGAGGTTTTGGCGAAGGATAATAAAATCAAGGTCAAGAGCCTTGAGGCAGAAATAGATAAGCAGAGGCTGCATTTAGAGGGTAGCGCTGATTTGCAGAATACGGACGAGCCTAGCGGCGATGGCGTGCTGATAGCAGAAAAGCTGACCTATGGCGATTATAGCGTAGGCAAGCTGCGCCTGCCCTTTGTCGTTAGCAAGGAGGCTGTGCAGCTGCGTGATGTGAGCGCGGAGTATGGCGGCGGCAAGCTGACAGCAAACGGCAGCTATGAGCTGGCAAACAAGACGCTGACGGCTGACGTGGATGTGCAGGGCGTGACGCAGCCGCTTGGCGCTGCGGACAGCATTTCTGCAAGCGGCAGGCTGGCAGTGCTGGCGAAGCTTTTAGATGAGCAAATGGAGCTGCACGCTGCTGCTGATACGTTACAGCTTCAGTGGCGCAGCCTGAAAATCAATCGTCTGGCTTTAGATGGCAGCTATAATGCGAAGGGCCTGAAAATTGACCGTCTTAGTGCTTTTGCCGGGGAGAACGGCAGTCTAGCAGCGAAAGGCTCGATTAGTCCGGAGGGCGAGCTTGCTATCCGCGGACGTATGACTGACTTTCCTATTGACCCTGTGCTGGATATTACCGCAGGGCAGAAGGGCAGTGGTCTGTGCTCGACAGGCTTTATTATCAGCGGTACGCTGCAGGCACCGGAATTTGCCGGCATGATTCAGCTGAAGCAGGTTGAATTTATGTCTCAGAAGATAAATGAAGCACATGGCTTTGTTGGCTTGAAAAATAATGTGCTTAAATTTAAGGATATGCGTGCCAATATGGAGCAGGGCTATCATATTCTGAACGGCACGGTTGATATTAGCGGCACAGAGCCTGTGGTAGACGTGACGCTGGAAACGAACGGCGTACGCATTGAGCCGCTGATGGCACTTATCGGCAAGCAGGATATGCTGACCGGCAATTTGACGAACGTGATGAATGTCAAAGGAACGCTGAGCCATCCGCATGTTTATGGCGAGGTACAGGCGACGGACGGCAGCGCAGCGAAGCAGCTGTTTACGAAGGTTGCAGGCCGTTATGTTTATGATGATGGCCACTTGGAGCTGCAGCATTTTGTAGTTGACGCCTTTTATGGCCGCTTGCTGCTGGATGGCGTTATGACGCAGGATCGGAAGCTGGATTTTGCGATGGAGGCCACTGGTGTTGATTTGGCGCATCTGCCGATTAAGGATGAAACTGTGGACCTTGAGGGCAAAATAAATGCCAAGGGACATCTGGGCGGTACGCTGACGAAGCCATTCTTCGATGGCAATGTCGACAGCGAGAAGCTTTTGATTAACGGTGAGGCATTGACAGAGCTGCAGGGTACGCTGGCAAGCAATGGCCGCGAGACGAATAAGCTCAATGCTTCCTTTAAGCAACCTTATCGTGATGATGAGGTCAACTATGGCTTGTTCAGTGCTGATGTGAACCTTAATTTTGTCGGACGGTATATCGAGGGCAAGGTAGAAACGCTGTGGGGCGATATCGGCGGACTGCTGCGTATGGCGCGTTATGATTATGATATCAGCGGCCAGATGCAGGGACAGCTGCAGTTCAGCTATGCAGGCCGCGGCAACGGCGTGAAGATTACGGCGAGTGCTGATGATGTCAAGATTCACGACCTCAACTATGCACATATGAATTTTGAGGGCCGCATCGACAAGGGCGGTGTGCTGCATTTTGATAATGTCCGACTGCAGGAGCAGGACGGCGTTACGGACAGAGGCATCATCGCTGTCGGCGGCGAGGTTGATATCAAGCAAAGAACGCTGAAGGTGGAGCTGGCAGCAATGAAGGCTAATCCGGCAATTGTTACGGCTGTGATGAAGAATCCGCCGGAAATCAAGGGCGAGACGGATATGCTCGTGCAGCTTTCCGGTACCTTTGATAATCCGGAGGCTATGGCTTCGCTGGAAATTGCCAAGGGCTCAGTTGCCGGTGTGGGCATTGACAAGCTGACGGCGCTGCTGGCGCTGAAGGATGACCATATTCAGCTGCAGCAGCTGATTGCGGCGAAGGATGTGTACGGCGTTACGGCTAGCGGCGATATTCCGCTGGATATTTTCCGCTCGCAGGAGCAGCGCAAGAATCCCAATGCGCAGATGAATATTATCGTTGATCTGGATAATGCGCGGCTCGGTATTCTGCCGGCAATGACGAAGCTGGTGGAGTGGGGCGTAGGCGAGACGAAGGGCAAGATCCGCGTGGCCGGAACGCTTGAGGAGCCTTTGCTCTATGGCTCAGTAAAAATTGCTGACGGCAGCGTAAAGGTAAAGCATTTGAATACAGTTTTGGATAATATCAATCTTGATGTTGTCTTTAACGGCAATATGATTAACCTCAAAAATTTGTCGACGAAGCTGGGCAAGGGCCTGTTGAAGGCCGAGGGCAGCTATGCGCTGAATACCAGCCTTGATTCCGGCTACAGTCTGCATATCGTGGCCGATAAGGCGCAGCTTGCGTCGCAGCTTTTCACCGGCACGATTAACGGCGATGTGCTGATAGAGCCGCAAAAATATCCTGATTTCAAAAATCATAAGGGCAGCGGTGAGCCGAAGATGCTATTCAGACCGCTAGTGAAGGGACATGTACGCCTTGATGATGTACTGATTAATATGCCGACAGTGCCTGAGCTTGATGAGGGCGAAAGCAACATTGGTCTGGATATGAAGATAGAGCTGGGGCCGAAGATTCATCTTTATAACAGCTATCTCTATGATATCTGGCTCAAGGGCGGTATCAATATCAAGGGCAGCACGCTCTTCCCGACGATTGAAGGCACGATTAAGGCAGACAAGGGCAAAATCACCTATCTGCGTACTGACTTCAAGCTTGATAATGCAGGTCTTGTCTGGGTTGAGCCGGGCAGCTTCCTGCCGAATGTCAGTCTGGACAGCACCGCACGCTTCAGCCGTTACAATATCTTTATGAAGATCAACGGTCCAGTAAGCGAGATGGATTTGCAGCTGTCGAGCAATCCGCCGCTGGATAAGAATACGATTGTGCGTATGCTGACCTTGCAGCGCGACAGCGCCGGCAGTAATGAGGTCACGAGTGAGGATATGGCTAATCTGATGACGGTTGGTTTGCAGATGACCGTACTGGGCGACGTGGAAATGCTCGTCAAGCAGACGCTTGGTTTAGACCAGTTCCGCATCTATACAGGCAAAACTCGTTCGGGAATCGGCTTTGAAAGCTACCATGATAAAAATACAGAGTTGACGGCAGACGAGAAAAACCAGTATAATGTTTTAGTAAGTAAGTATCTGAATAATAACTTCATGCTTGGTTATACGACGAGCTTCGATGGTAATGACAGAAGCATCTTTGGTCAGTATGATATCAGCAAGCATATGAATGTGACGTATTCACGTACCTATAACCTGTCAAAGGATTATAAGGATTGGTATGGACTAGAGTATAAGATTACCTTTTAGATTTACTTAAAAACTTAAAACAGCCTAGAAGGTGCTAGCTGCGTTAGAAGCTGTTTATAGAAATGAAAGGAGGTGAAACAATGCTGCAAAGCTATCTTGAGGAATTACGTAAAACTCCGCTGCTGGAGCCTGCTGAGGAACGCGCTCTTTGGGAGCGCGTCGCCGGAGGCGATTTGGAAGCGCACAAGTGCCTGATGACAGCTTATCAGCCGCTGGTCTTTAAGATCGCGACCAGCTTCAGGCTGGGCGAGGCGGAAACGCTGGAGCTGATTCAGGAGGGCATGGTTGGTCTTTTAGAGGCAGCAGAAAACTACGACTATACACGTCAGGTAGCCTTCAGCTTGTTCGCCTCTTATCGCATCCGCGGCAGCATGGTCGATTTTCTGCGCAAGAGCTCAGGTCAGGGCCTGCTTTATCTCGATAGCGAGATAAAGCAGGGCTTTACGCTGAGCGATGCGCTGCCGTCGCTGGCTGCCACGCCGACGGAGGTCACAGAGCGGAATCTGCTGCGCGAAAAGGTGGAGCAGGCTATGCACCGCCTGCCGCAGAAGGAGCAGCAGGTGCTGCAGGAGATGTATCTGGAGGATCGTCCGGCGCAGGCTGTGGCGGATGCTATTGATGTCAGTCTGGGGCATGTCTACCGCTTGCAGAAGCAGGGGGTGCGCCGTATACGTGGCATGCTGTCGCGTTTTATGCATGACTTCAATAAGGATTGATTAGCGTAGTCTTCTTAGTTATATAGACGCGAAAAAGCGCGAAAAAAATAGTATGGGTTATAAAAACTCTTATAATCAGCCAAAATGACAGGTGAAAACTTCACATGCTTTATGATTATAAAAAGCATAGTTATTGTTTAAGCAGAGCTTGCCGTATAATATCTGACTTAGATAACAGGCATTCTGGCAGAAAGGGGTTTTATGATGGCGCAGCCAAGCCGTACTTTGTTTCAACGCATCCGCTGCATTAAAAGCAGTCTGGACAGCGCAGAGCAAAGCTTTTTGGATAACAAGGATATACGTGGTGAGCTGGATTTGATGCTGGCTGAAGCGGAGCTGAAGAATCTGCGTCGTAAGAAGGATCGCCCCTGGAGCTGGAACCGCCAGCTGCTTGCCGGCTGCATCGCTGTACTTTTAGTTATGGCAGGAGCCGGAGGCTGGTATGTGGCTAAGGGCCATTACAAGAGCAGGGCTATCGCTGCACCGCCACGACCGATAGAGCGCATCGTGGTGCAAAAGGAGGTCGTGCCGCCTAAGCCTGCTCCCGTGGAGCAGCCACAGGCTGTAGTTCAAGAAAAAACGGTTAAGCAAGATTTACCGGCACAGGCGGAAAAAGCTTCTGCCAGCCGTGTGACTATATCCAAAGCCGATATGCACAAATTAGTGCAGTCAGCGAGAGTTGAATTGAATAATTCAAATTGAATTACAAGGAGGAATTTCCATTGAAAAAGAGACGTTTATGGCAGCCACTGACAGTTGGCCTGGCAGCAATGCTTTTAGCTGCTCCGGTTTATGCTGAAGAAAGCCAGGCACCTGCAGCTACGACTGAGACCTCTGTAACGCAGACTGCACAGCAAACGCAGGAAGAGAATAAACTGGCTCCTTACATTGGCAAGACAATTACCAAGCAGGTTATTGAAGGCAACAAGGAGGTGCCGGAGGCAGAAATTGCTGCCGTGCTGAAAACTAAGGCCGGTATGGAATTTACCGAAGCAGGACTTTCCGAAGACCTCAGCGCTATTTATAACATGGGCTATTTCTATGATCTGCATCCGGAATTCAAGCTTGTTCCCGAGGGCGTTCAGGTTATTTATCACGTGCTGGAAAACCCTGTTTATAAAGCAGTAGATGTTGAAGGCAACACCGTTCTGGACAAGAACAAGGTGAATGGCTTCTTCGACCTGCCGCAGAATAAGATTGCTAACCTCAAGGATATAAATAAATGCGTGCAAAAGCTCGAGGAGGAATACCGTGCCGGCGGCTATATCCTGGCGCGTGTTACCGACGTGCATATGGAGCAGGACGGTACGCTGAAGGTTACCGTCAACGAGGGCAATGTTGAGGACTTTAAGGTAAAGGGCAACGTTAAGACGAAGGATTACGTTGTTATCCGCGAGATGCGTCTGAAGAAGGGCAAGCCCTTCAATGCGAAGGATGCACGTCGCAGTATGCAGCGCGTTTATAACCTTGGCTATTTTGAAGACGTAAATATCAAGCTGAACCCTGGTCGTGAGCCGAACGCTGTTGAGGTAGAAATTTCCGTAGTCGAGATGAACACGGGTACCTTTGGTATCGGCGCTGGCTACAGCAATGCAGACGGCTTTGTCGGCATGATTTCTATCGGTGATAAAAACTTCCGTGGTACGGGCGACAAGATTAATGTGCGCTGGGAGTTCGGCGGCGAGGATAACAAGAACTATGATTTCAGCTATACCCGTCCGTGGATTGACAGCAAGGAAACCAGCGCAACTCTGAATTTGTATGATATTACGAATGAATATGCTGACTATAATATCGATGGTGACGAAATCGCCCGCTATGACAAAAAGCGTCGCGGTCAGGAAATTACCTTCAGCCGTAAGACGAACAATGAATTCATCAGTAACTATGTAACCATCAAGAACCGTGATGATATCTATAAGGGCGTTGCCGACGGCTATGAAGGCGATTCCCAGTATTATGAAAACAATTTCAAAACTGATTCTAAATATAAAGACTGGATGCCAAGCACTCCTGAAGCACGTCGTGCAGAAAACTTTGGTACGACTCGCAGCCTGACCTTTGGCCGTGTTTATGACTCTCGTGATAATATTTATGATCCGCATGAAGGCAAGCGCATCGGCTACAGCGTAGAATGGGCCGGCGGTATGGGCGGCGACTTTGACTTTACGAAGTGGACTGCTGACTGGCGCTATTACTACCGTGCTGGCGGCGAGAGCGTTTGGGCGCTGAACCTCGGCGCAGGCTATGCAAGCGGTAATATGCCTCTGTCCCAACGCTTCACGATGGGCGGCAGCGATACGCTGCGCGGCTATGAGGATGACCAGTTCCGTGGCAACAGCATGCTGAAGGCTACGCTGGAATACCGCTTCCCGATTGTCAAGAAGGTACAGGGCGTGCTCTTCACTGATAACGGCTATGCTTGGGATAAGCGTCATGAGGATGCCTTTGATTTGGGCTTGATTAAGAACAGCTATGGTGTTGGTCTGCGTATCAATTCGCCGCTTGGTCCGGTTAAGCTGGACTATGGCTATGGCGAGGACGGTGGCAAGTTCCACTTTAGCTTCGGCGGTCAGTTCTAAGCTCGGCGATGAAGCTGAATCAAATACTCTTTTTTGCTGCAATGGTGAGCCTTTTGCCATTGCAGCAAGCTTTTTCTGCCCCTGTTGCACAGGTCGAGGTACAGGTCGTAGATACGCAGGGCGGTACCAGCCAGCTGCTGCTGGAGAAGATGGGCAGCAGTATGCAGGTGGTGGCAGATCAGTTGTTTTTGGAGCGTGACAGCGAGAAGATCGCTGCTTGTCAGGCTGATTATGTGCATCTGCTGCAGGAAATCGGTGAGCGTGTTTTTACAGGCTATGAGCTGCTGGATGTGCAGATGGAGCCTGGCGTCCGTACTAAGCTGGTGCTGTATGCGCGGCCTTGGAGCGGCGTAATCGAAAAGCCTGTTATTGATTTGCAGTTTTCCGGCGTTGAGCCGCAGACGGCGAAGCTTCTGGAGCAGCGTATTCCGCAGCTGGAGGCGCAGCTGGAGCAGACGATTCGTGGTGCGTCAGTAGACGCCGGTGACTGGGCAGGCGGCGTGTTGCGTAAGCTGGTGCGCGAGGAAATTGCGCGCGAGCTGCCGGAGTTTAAGGCGGCTGTCGATGTGGTGCAGGAGGCAAACAGGACTGCTGTGCAGGTGGTGATTTATCCTGTGGGACAGCTGGTGCGCACTGTACGCTATGAGCTGCGCAGTGAGGATATTCCGAATATCCTGCTCATGCAGCTAAAGTATAAATACCAAAGAGAATGCGACAAGCTGCGTGGATTGCCCGTGTCCTATGTGCAGCGTCACCGTGAGGAGCTGGAGCAGCAGCTGGCGGCAAAGCTCATGACAGAGCAGACGCTGAAAAATTATCAGCTGCAGCCGTCTGTACAGCTGACGCCGGGGGCGGATTTGGGCGTGAATATTATGCTGACCTCGCACGAGTATAAAATCTGGTTCGAGGGCTATGGTGATATCGGGCGCTCCAGCGATAATCTGTCGGGCAAGGCGCATCTCGGCAAATATATTTCACCGCGTGACGAAATCTTTACGGAGGCCGAGATTATTCTTGATGATGTCGACTGGCTTTTTGGCGCAGGCTTGTCACACGAATGGGGCAAGAGCAGCTGGAGCTACGTGCGCCGTATGCCGACGGGCGATAATGCTTACCGTCTGGAGTATAGCCTGAGTCCGAAATGGCGGCTTAGGGCAGAGCATTTTTCCGGTGAGAACCGCAACGAGTTCGGTGTGCGCTACCGCATTCATGAGTTTCTGAGCACGGAATATGTCTATGGCGGTGACGAATTTTATTTACGTATTATAGGAAATCTGTAGCAATTCTTGAAAGAATGAGCGTAGACTGATATAATAGGGTATATATCTGTAAGACGAGCTATTTGTCTAGATTTATAGAAAAAGAAAGTAGGGAATTTTATCATGATGCAACAATTGCGCAATCCTAAGAATGTGAAGCTTATCTCTTTGTTTATTGCAGCTATTTTTGTTCTTGGCTGCTTTGCTTTGTCTGTAACGCAGAGCGGTTTTGGCAAAAATGCAATGGCGGCTTCCAGTGAATCTGCTATCGGCGTGGTAAACTATCAGATGATCGTTTCGCAAAGCCCTGACCTGAATTCTGTGAACGATGCAATGCAAAAGGAAATTGCTGAGGCTCAGAAGGAATTCAACGAGAAGAGCAAGAGCATGAATGAGGATGAGAAGAGAAAGTATTATACTCAGCTGCAGGAGCGTCTGCAAAACAAGCAGAAGGAGCTTATGGATCCGGTTATGAAAAAAATCGAAGCTACGATTAAAAAGATTGCCGATAAAAAAGGTCTGTCTGTTGTAGTGGAGAAGAGCACTGTTGTTTTTGGCGGTGTCGACATTACTGATGAAGTAGCAAAGGCTCTGCAGTCCGGCAAATAATTGCCCTGAGCAGTTTAATGCTTTTGTCAATGCAAGGAAGGAGTACATGCAATGAACAAGTTGGGGACAACATGTGCGATGCTCGCAGCGGCCCTGCTGATTTCGGCATGTAATCCTGGTGTTCACAGCGTGCAGGAGAAGATAGCTGTTGTGAACTGGGAGCAGGCGGTTTCTGCCCATCCCGATTATAGCAGGCTGCAGCAGGGTGAAAAAATTCTTGCTGACCTTGTGAGCAAGCGCAAGGCGCAGGAGAACCTGGCGAAGGCACAGCTGAGCAGCTTGAATAAGCTGCGCGGTTTGCGGCAGCTGAGCCAGCAGAGCTTTTTGACTGCTGACTTTAATACGCAGATGGTTAATCTGCGTGAGCGCGAGAACATGAAAACGCAAAAGTTTATTGCCGCGGCGGAGGTCGAGGTAGATGCAGAGCTTGGGCCGCGCAAGAAGGAAATAGAGGACAGCTATCAGCTGCGCATTTTTAATCTGCGTGCGGTGCTCGAGTCTGTACAAATGAAGCCTTTGGAGCGTAAGGCTGTGGAGCAGGAGCTTGCTTCTGCTCAGCGTGAGCGCGGCAGCAGGATTCATGCACTGCAGGCTGAGCGTAAGGCAATGCTTGATGCACGTGTGCAGCCGTATCTGGCTGCGTCGCAGCAGCGGCTGGCCGACGAGGGAGCAAAGCTCCATGCTAAGCTTGCAAGCGAGCTGCAGGCTCCTGACGAGCGCGACAAGGAGATGCTGAGCGCAGCGCCGCAGGCGCTGAATAATGCGCTGAGCATTATGGACCGCGAGATTGATAAGCAGCAGGAAAAAAACGAACAGCTGCAAAAGCAGATTAACAGCGATATTGAAAGTCAGGCCGTGCGTCTGGCACATGAACGCGGTTATTCTATCGTCTTTAATAAGTTTAAGGTCAACCTGAAGGCAGATGATATTACTGATACTGTTATTCAGGCGTTGAAGAAGGACAAAAAATAATTTGTCCTGTATATCAAAGCAAGTGAGGTTTTATTGATTATGAAAAAATTATTAGCTGGTCTGATGATTGCAGCGGCTATGTTCAGCTTTGGCTGCGGTCGTAATGCAGAGTTTGGTACTGTAGATATGAGCAAGCTGGAGGCTGAGGCTCCGATTGTGAAGACTACACAGGAAGATTTAACTAAAAAAATGAATGACCTGAAGGTACAGATGGACAAGGATATGGAAGGCAAATCCGGCGAAGACGCTAAGAAGGTTGCTGAGGATTATTCTGCTAAAGCCAAGCTTGTGCAAAGTGAAGCTCAGAACAAGCTGAAATCCAGTCTGGACAGCGCATTGAATCAGGTTGCTAAGGAAAAAAGCTTAGGTGCTATTTTAGATAAACGTGCTGTTCCGCAGGGCGGTCAGGATGTTACTAACGATGTAATCGCAAAAATGAAATAAGCAGTACCCTAAAGCGGGCGGAGCGTCCGCCCGCTTTTTTGCGCTTAGCGCAGAAGCTGCGATGGAGGTAAAAAATGGAGAAGAGTGTTAAAGAGTTAGCTGAATTTTTAAATGGAACGGTGGAGCATGATAATCCTGAGCTGAAAATCACTGGTGTCAACGGTCTTGTTGAAGCTGGTCCGCAGGATATTTCCTTTGCTGTACCGCCGCATGTTGAGCATTGCCATCTGAGCAAGGCTGGTGTTATGGTGCTGAGTCCGGAGGATCCGGAGCTTGATGGCCGTCCTGTTATCAGAGTGGCTAATCCGCGTGCTGCCTTTGCTGCACTGCTGGAGCTGTTCCGTCCGCAGGAGGAGGTAGAGCGCGTTGTCAGCCCCTATGCTTTTGTTTCTAAGAAAGCAAAGATTGGTGCGAATGTTGCTATCCAGCCGTTTGCTGTTGTTGAGGATGATGCTGTTATTGGTGACGGCTGCGTTATCTATCCGCATGCTTACGTTGGCAAACGTGTAAAAATGGGCAAGGACTGCACTCTGTATCCGAACACCACTATCCGTGAGGACTGCGTGCTGGGCGACCGTGTTATTCTGCAATCCGGCGCTGTTATCGGCGGCGACGGCTTTGGCTATATCACGCAAAACGGCAAGCACAGCAAGGTGCTGCAGACCGGCAATGTTGTGCTTGAGGATGATGTTGAGATTGGCAACAATACCTGTATTGACCGTGCAACTGTGGACAGCACGATTGTAGGCAAGGGTACGAAGATTGATAACCTCGTACATCTCGGTCATAACGACGTGCTGGGCGAAAACTGCCTTGTTGTTGCGCATGTTGGCATTTCCGGCAGCGTTACTGTCGGCAACAATGTTACCTTCGCTGGTCAGGTCGGCACTGTCGGCCATATCACCATTGGCAACAACTGCGTTTTCGGCGGCAAGACTGGTATCACCAACAATGTACCGGATAATTCCGTTATGGGCGGCTTCCCGGCTATGCCGATGAAGGAATGGCTGCGTCAGGAGGCGAATGTGCGCAAGGTCGGCGATATGCTCAAGCGCGTGAAGGCGTTGGAGAAGGAACTGGCTCAACTGAAAAAGTAAGGATGTGAAAATTTGCTAGGCTACTATATAGTCAAGTTATTTAGTAAATTTATGTGCATTGCTCCTTTATGGTTGCGCAAGCTGGTGGCACGCTTTCTGGGAAGTGTGGCGGTGCTTGTCGTGCCGCGCTGGAGAATGCAGATGGCAGAGGCCAATATCCGCGAGTGCCTGGGTGTGAGCGAGGCGCGGGCGCAGCAGATTGCTGAAGACAGCCTGCACCGCTTCGGACGCATGATAGTCGAGGTGATGCGCTTTCCTCTGCTGAATGAAAGCAATATCAACGAAAAGGTAAAGGTAGAGGGCCTGGAATATCTGGAGGCTGCCTATGCGCAGCAGAAGGGTGTCATTATGGCGACTGGCCACTTTGGCAACTGGGAGCTGCTGGGGGCAACGGTTGCGCTGCACGGCTATCCGATGCTGTCGATTACGCGTAAGCAGAACAACGGTCATATGGATAAGCTCATCAATGAGTTCCGACAGATGGTCGGCCAAAAGGTTACTTATAACCGCGGCAAGCACGGCCTTTTGGCTATCAGCCGCATGCTCAAGGAAAAGAATCTTTTGGGCGTGCTCTACGACCAGGATACTAATGATGATGGCGTGAAAATTGACCTGTTTGGCAAGGACTCGGTTATTCCGCTGGGTGCTGCGGCACTGTCGCGCATGTACGGCTCACCGATTCTGCCTATCTTTTTGCATAACAACGCTGACGGTACCTGCACGGCGAAAATTTATCCGCCGCTCTATACGCCGAAAACGAAGGATCGAGAGCAGGATTGCTACGAGGTTACGCGTAAGCTGGTAACAATTCTGGAGCAGGAGATAATTGCTCATCCGGAAATGTGGTTCTGGGTACATGACCGCTGGAAGGATGGCAGACAGCGTTTTGGCAAGAAAAAATAAAATTTATGATAAAGGAGGAGCAAAATGACCGAGCAAGTAAAAGAGTACCAGCATACAATCGCTAAGGAAGTGTCTTATTCTGGTATTGGTCTGCATTCCGGCAAGGATGTGCTGATGACCTTGAAGCCTGCTGAGGCTGATACAGGTATTGTTTTTATCCGCACGGATTTACCAGGCAGACCGGAAATCAAGGCTTTGGCAGAAAATGTCAGCTCCACAGTAAAAGCAACAACTTTAAGTGCTAATGGTGCAGAGGTATTCACCGTTGAGCATCTCATGGGCGCTTTGTCCATGATGGCAATTGATAATATCCGTATTGAGATGTCTTCACCTGAGCCGCCCGTTACTGACGGCAGCGCGAAGGTGTTCTGCGAGCTTTTAGAGCAGGCTGAGCCTGTTGCACAGGAGGCAGAGCGTAAGGTTTACGCTGTCAGCAAATCGTTCTCAGTTTATGATGGCGACCGTTTCATGGTTGTGCTGCCTTATGACGGCTACCGCGTTTCCTTCACCTCTATCAACAGCCACCCGATGCTGGGCACCCAGTATTTCGATATTGAGCTGGACAAGGAAAGCTTTAAGAAGGAAATCATGGCTGCAAGAACCGTAGCCTTTACCTCGGAGCTGGAGATGCTGCGCAAAATGGGCTTGGGCCTGGGCGGCTCCTTGGAAAACGTAGTAGTTTTTGACGAGGAAAAAATTCTGTCTGTACCGCGCTTTGATAATGAGCTGATCAGACATAAAATTCTTGACGCCGTAGGCGATTTGTACTTATTAGGTCCTATCAAGGCACATGTTATCTGTGTAAAAACAGGTCATGCCTTTAACTCTGCGATTGCTAAGCAGATTCAGGCCTACAGAACAAAGGAGGAGAAATAAATGACAGTTTTAGATATCAATGAAATTAAAAAAATTCTGCCGCATCGTTATCCTATGCTGCTGGTAGACCGTATCCTGGAAGTTGAACCTATGAAGCGTGCCGTAGGCATTAAAAATATTACAGCTAACGAAATGCAATTCTTAGGCCATTTCCCGAACGAGCCGATTATGCCCGGCGTGCTGCTGATTGAGGCTATGGCGCAGGTTGGCGGCGTTGCTATGCTGTACCCGGAAGAAAACCGTGGCAAGATTGCTGTCTTTGCAAAAATTGACAATGTACGCTTCCGTAAGCAGGTTGTGCCTGGTGACCAGGTTGTGACTACTGCCGAGGTAACAAAGATTATGCGCGGCAATATGGGCATTATCCATTGCGAAGGCAAGGTTGACGGCAAGGTAGCCTGCGAATGCGACTGCACCTTTGCTATTATGGACCCCAAAAATTAAGCAATAAAAAATATAAAAAGGCTGTAAACGATAGCATAAGCGAGAAAAACAGCCCAAATTAATGCTAAATTCATCTAACTGTGATTTTTGCCGTGTGAAAAATTGTGGGTACCTATGATTATAGTATTATATTTGTATTTAAATGCTTGATTAACATCTTATTTGGGGAGTGAAAATAATGAGTTCGGTTATTATGCCAACTAATGGTATCCATGAAACTGCCATCATTCATCCGTCTGCGAAGCTTGGCAAGAACGTAAGCGTTGGTCCTTTTGCTGTTATTGACGAGGAGACGGAGATTGGCGACGGCTGCGTGATTGGCGCACATGTGACTATCCATCCATACACTAAAATCGGCAAGAATTGCCAGTTTTTCCCGGGCTGCTCTATTGGTGCAGTACCGCAGGATTTGAAATTTGTAGGTGAAAAAACCTATACAATTATTGGCGACGGCGGCTCCTTCCGCGAATGCTGCACTGTTCACCGTGCATGCGGCGAGGGCAATGAAACCCGCATCGGCAATAATATTCTCATGATGGCCTACACCCATGTAGCACATAACTGCATCGTAGGCAATAATGTTATTATGTCTAATGTGGCTACGCTTGCAGGCCATGTTATTGTTGAGGACCGCGCTGTTATCGGCGGTCTGTCTGCAGTGCATCAGTTCTGCAAGATTGGCCGTAATGTTATGATTGGCGGCATGGCACGCGTAAGTCAAGATATTCCTCCGTTCATGATCTGCTCCGGCGATCCGGCTTTTGTTTCCGGCTTGAACAGTGTCGGCCTGTCTCGCGCAGGTATGCCTGCGGAAGAGCGCAGCGAGCTGAAAAAAGCCTTCCGCATCCTCTATCGTAGCGGTCTGTCTCTGCAGGACGCTATCAGCACTATGGAGCAGGAGCTTTCCAGCAGCGAGCCGGTTGAGCATTTGCTGCGTTTCCTGCGTAATGTTGAACGCGGTATCATCCGTACACGCAGAGGCTAAGCTATGGAGGTTTTAGGCGTACTTTCCGGCGTAGGCCATCTGCCGGTCGATGTTGCCCGTTCTGCGAAGCAGCAGGGCTATAAGGTTGTTGCTGTGGGCGTTGTTCCCGGTATCGACGAGGAGCTGCCGACGAGCGTAGATGTTTATTATGACATCAACATCGGCAAGATTGGCAAGATTATTTCTACGCTGAAAAAAAATAAAGTAACGAAGGTTACGATGATCGGCAAGGTCACGAAAGAGGTTCTGTACAAGGCCGGAGCGATTGTGCCAGACCTGCGTGCGATTAAGATTCTCGCTTCTGTGCCTGACCGCAAGGACGATACGATTATGAACGCTATCGTTAAGGAGCTTGAGGGCGAGGGCATTGAGGTTATGGATCAGACGCTGCTGATTAAGCCGCTGCTGCCGCAGCCTGGCGTGCTCACGAAGCGTAAGCCGACAGAGGCTGAGCTGGCAGATATGGAGTTTGGATTTGAGATGGCGAAGGCTATCGGCGGACTGGATATCGGCCAGACGGTCGTAGTCAAGAATCGGGCTGTGATGGCAGTCGAAGCGATTGAAGGCACTGATGCCTGCATTCTGCGCGGCGGCTATCTGGGCAAGGGCGGCGTTATTGTAGCGAAGGCTGCTAAGCCTGCGCAGGATCAGCGCTTCGATATTCCTGGCTTTGGCACCAAGACCTTGGAGTCGATGATTTATGCCGGAGCGACGGGAATTATCATCGAAGCAGGCAATACGCTGATTACCGAGCGTGAAAAAACTATAGCACTTGCTGATGAACACAACATTACCATCGTTGTGAAGTAAAATATCGTAAAAATTTCGCATTTCTTTGCGGCTGACAGCTTATGTCAGCCGCTTTTTGTGTTATAATATATACTGAATATGTATAGCTTGTAGCAAGGAGAAATCATGGCGAAAATACTCATATCTGCCGGAGAGGCTTCTGGCGATATCCACGCAGCTGCAGTAACAGCTGCCATAAAAAAATTTGATAGCAAGACCGAGGTTTTTGGCATGGGCGGTGACAATTTGCGTGCCGCCGGCGGCGAGGTGCTGTGGGATATTAAGGACCATGGCGTGATGGGCTTTGTTGAGGTCATCAAAAAACTGCCGGATTTATTCCGCCTGCGCAGTGATTTTGCGCGCGTTATGGATGAGCGCAAGCCTGACTGCCTGGTGGTTGTCGATTACCCCGGATTTAATATGAAGCTGGCGAAGCTGGCACATGACAAGGGCATTCCTGTAGTTTCTTATATTGCACCCTCGGCTTGGGCCTGGAACAAGGGCAGAGCCAAGAAGGTCGCAAAAATTGTTGATAAGGTAGCGTGCATCTTTCCCTTTGAGTACGATGTGTACAAGGAAGCTGGTGCGCCTGTAGAGTTCGTCGGTCATCCGCTGCTCGACATTGTGCATCCGTCGATGAGCAAGGAGGAGGCACAGGCTTGGGCAGGCAAGGAGCAGGGCAAAAAGCTGGTGCTGCTGATGCCTGGCAGTCGCCTGATGGAAATTGACAAAATGCTGCCGACGCTGCTGGCCGGAGCGAAGCTGCTCAAGCAGCTGCTGCCTGATGTGCAGTTTGCTATGCCGCGTGCAGGCACGATTCCTTTGGCCATGCTGCAGGAAAAAATTGCTGCTTCCGGCTTAGATGTAAAAATCACGGAAGGCCATAACTACGATTTGTTCAGCGTAGCAGACCTGGCCTTGGCGACGAGTGGCACGGTAACACTGGAGGCGGCTTTATGCGGTCTGCCGAGCGTGATTGTTTACCGCACCTCTGCTTTGAATGCCTTTATTGCGCGTCTGGTCATCAATATTCCTAACATCGGTCTGCCGAATATCGTTGCCGGCAAAACGATTATGCCGGAGCTTTTACAGGAGGACTTCACTCCGGAAAAATTAGCGAAAACTGCTGCTGAGCTTTTGCAGCCTGAGCGTCAGGCGCAGCTGCAGAGCGATCTGGAGTATATGAAAAAGCGTCTGGGCGAGCCAGGTGCTGTAGACCGTGTTGCCCAATTAATCTTGAAAATAACTGAGGAGAAAAAATGAATTTATACCTTCGAGCACTAAAATATGTTAAAGCCTACTGGGTGCGTGCGCTGGCAGCGCTTGTCTGCACAGCTATTGCTTCCGGCTGTACTGCTTATCTGCCCTGGGTTATCAAGGACATGGTAGACCAGGTTCTGCGTGATAAGGACACTGCTATGCTGAACTACATCGTTATTAGCATTGTTGTTGTCTTTATTATCCGTGGTATTTCTTATTATGGACAAAGCTATCTGATGAACTATGTCGGCCAGCGCGTGATTATTGATATCCGCAAGGCTGTTTTTGAAAAGCTGCAGCGCTTGAGCATGAGCTTTTACGATAAGCATAAAACCGGTACGATTATGAGCTATGTTACCAACGACGTCAGCGCTTTGCAGTCGGCGATGGTAGAAAATGTCGTGGAAATGTTTACCGAGACCGTTATTCTCATCGTTTCGATTGCGATGATGCTGTATCTCGACTGGAAGCTGTTTCTCGTAACCTTTGCGACCTTCCCTGTGGTGCTGTTTTTTATTGACAGCTTTGGCAAGCGTATCCGTAAATCCGGCAGCCGTATTCAGGAGGCCGCAGCAGATATTACCTCTGTGCTGCAGGAGGTTGCCTCCTCTCCGCGCGTAATCAAATCCTTTGTACGCGAAAGCTATGAGGTGGAGCGTTTCGATAAGGAAAACATGAACAACTTCCGCGCCAACATGAAGTATGCACAGCTTTCCTCTACGCTTACTCCGACGATTGAATTTGTTGCAGCTGTCGGCGTATCTGTTATTCTCTGGTACGGCGGCAACAGCGTTATCAATGGCAGCATTACCGCAGGCTCTCTGGTAGCCTTTTTGACCTATGCTGTTAATATTTCTAATCCTATTAAACGCTTAAGCCGTGTTATCGGCAATATCCAGAAGGCTCTGGCTGCGGCACAGCGCGTTTTTGATGTGCTGGACCTGCCGGAGAAAATCCAAAACGCTCCTGATGCCAAGGCGCTGCCGCCGGTTAAAGGCGATGTCCGCTTCAAGAACGTGAGCTTTGCTTATAATGAGAGCGAAGAGGTGCTGAGCAATGTTTCCTTCGAGGTTAAGCCGGGCGAAATGATTGCTTTCGTCGGCCCCTCCGGTGCAGGCAAGTCGACTGTAGCCAGCCTTTTGCCGCGCTTTTATGATGTGACGACTGGCAGTATTACGATTGATGGCGAGGATATCCGCAAGGTTACGCTGAACTCCCTGCGTGAGCAGGTGGGCATTGTACCGCAGGAAACAGTGCTGTTTAACGGCTCTGTTTATGATAATATTCTTTATGGCCGCCTTGATGCTACCCGCGAAGAGGTGGAGGCAGCAGCGAAGGCTGCAAATGCCCATGACTTTATTATGCAGCTGCCCAATGGCTACGAAACGATGCTGGGCGACCGCGGTATGAATATTTCCGGCGGTCAGCGTCAGCGCATTTCCATTGCCCGGGCAATACTGAAGAACCCGCAGATTCTGATTCTCGACGAGGCAACCTCTGCTCTCGATACTGAGAGCGAGCGTGTAGTACAGGAGGCTTTGGACCGCTTGATGGTAGGCAGAACCTCCTTCGTTATTGCGCATCGTCTGTCGACGATTAAAAATGCCGATAAGATTATGGTACTGGAAAAGGGCCAGCTTATCGAGCAGGGTACACATGATGAGCTGATGGCTATGGACGGGCTGTACGCACATCTGTATAAGATTCAGTATCGCAGCAAGGAAGCCAAGTAAGGCGAAAAGAGGTTAGTACATGTATTTACTCTATAATATTCTTATTTTAATAGTGCTGGTGCTTTTCATCGTCCCGTATTATACCTATCGTCTGTTTACAGAAAAGGGCTTCGGCCTGCGCTTTAAGCAGAGCTTGGGCTGCGTAGATGAAAAGGAAATAGCCAAGGTTGTCGGCAAGGACTGCATCTGGATTCATGGCGCGTCCGTAGGCGAGATTGTGGCAACAAGTCCGCTTGTTAAGCAGATTCGCAAGGAAATGCCTGACCGTCCCGTGCTGGTTTCCGCATTTACTGTAGGCGGCTATAACATGGCGAAGCAGATTATCCCTGAAGCAGATGCGATTATCTTCTTCCCGCTGGACCTGCCGTTCGTAGCAGAATCTTTGGTCAAGCGTATTCATCCCGGCGTGTTCATGCCTGTAGAAACGGAGCTGTGGCCGAACTTTCTGCGTGCTATCCGTGAACGTCATATCCCTGTAATGATGGTTAATGGCCGTATCTCGGAAAAATCCGTGAAAAGCTATAAATATCTCTACGGTATCTGGGACGACATGCTCAATACCGTTACGCGTTTTTGTATGCAGTCGAGCATTGATGCCGATTATATTGCGCATCTCGGCGCAGACCGCAGCAAAATCTTTGTTACCGGCAATACGAAATTTGACCAGACCTATGCCGAGGTTACGCCTAAGGATTTGGACAAGTACCGTCTGGAGCTGGGCCTGAAGCAGGATTATCCTATTATTGTTGCTGGTTCTACGCATCCCGGTGAGGAAAAGGTCCTGTTTGAATCCTTCAAGCATGTGCGTGAAAAATATCCTCATGCACGTCTGATTATCGCACCGCGTAAAACTGCCCGTGCCGATGAAATTGCGAAGCTGGCAGCGCATTACGGTTATGAGACTGGCTTCCGCTCCAAAATGCTTAACGAAGAAGGCGAGCGTAAGGAATATCCGCTGCTTATCATTGATACCATCGGTGAGCTGGGACGTATCTATGCTGTTGGCGATGTTGTTTTCGTTGGCGGCTCCTTCAGCAATACCGGCGGTCATAATGTGCTGGAGCCTGCTGCTCATGCCAAGCCGATTCTCGTCGGTCCGAGCATGCAGAACTTCAAGGATTCTTATGCTCTCTTGAGCAAGGTTAAGGCCTGCAAGATGGTGAATAATAATGATGAGCTGACAAAGGAAATGCTCGACATTCTCGCTAACGACGAACGTCGTGAGCAGATGGGCAAGGCTTCTTTGCAGGTTATCAAGGAAAACCGTGGCGCAGACGTGCGCAGTATCCGTTATCTCAAGGAGCTGCTTGATTTAACTGCTGTGCCTGCTCGCGAGTACAAGAGCTATCCGATTAATACGCGTAACCTGACGGATGAGGGCGGCGGTCGCCTGCGTCATGGTGATGCGATTATCCAATATGTGATGCAGGTTGCTTATGGACCTGATACGCCTTTTACCGGCTGGCTGCTGCTGGCGGTGCTGCGTGCGATGTCTTATCTCTATGAGTTTGGCGTCAGCTGCAAGCTGTCCTTGTATAATTCCGGTATTCTCAAAAAGGAGAAGCTCAATTGCTGCGTTATTTCTATCGGTAATATCACCGTAGGCGGCACAGGCAAAACGCCTACCGCGCAAAAGATGGCAGCCATTATTAAGGCTATGGGCTATCGCGTAGTTATCCTGAACCGCGGCTATCGTTCGCATTGGGGCAAGGAGCTGGGCGTAGTTTCTGACGGCAATAAAATTTTCATGACGGCCTATGAGGCTGGTGATGAGGCCTATCTGATGGCGAAAACGCTGCCGGGTATTCCTGTCATCATTGGCAAGAACCGTGCTGTTACAGGCCGCTATGCTGTTGACAAGCTTCATGCCGAGGTTATCATCATGGACGACGGCTATCAGCATTGGCAGCTTGAGCGCGACCTCGACGTTGTGCTTGTGGATACGTTGAATATGTTTGGCAATGGCTGCGTGCTGCCGCGCGGTACGCTGCGTGAGCCGCTTGAGAACCTGAGCCGCGGTGATTTGTTCCTGCTGACGAAGACGGACCAAAGCAGCAAGCTGAGCCGTATCCAGCTGCGCCATACAATTGCCAAGTATAACGATAAGGCCCCGGTGGTAGAAAGTATTCACCACCCGAAGAATTTTGTGGAAATTGCTGACTGGTATAAGGGCATTTCCGAAAACATCAAGGATCTGGAGGAGCTGAAGGATAAGGACGTTATGGTCTTTTCTGCTATCGGCAATCCGTCCTCGTTCGAACAGACATTGTCGAGCATTGGCCTGAACATTATGGAGGCTGTACGCTATCCTGACCATCATGATTACGGTATGCTGGAGATGCAGTACATCAACGAGCGTGCCAGCAGTCTGAAGGCTGTGGCGATGGTGACGACGGCGAAGGATGCTGTTAAAATCCCGACTGAATTTATTTATTCTGCCCGCGAGATTCCCTTGTATATCCTGAATATGGATATCTGCATTACCGAGGGTATGGATAAGTTCAAAGAATATATTGACCATGCCATTAAAAAGGAGCTTGATAAAAAATGAAAGTTTTATGCGTAATTCCTGCACGATATGCTTCTACCCGTCTGCCGGGCAAGCCGCTGTCTTTAATTGCCGGCAAGCCGATGATTCAGCACGTTTATGAGCGTGCCTGCCAGGCGAAGCTGCCGGACGAGGTGGTTGTAGCTACTGATAATGAGCTTGTCAAAAAAGCCGTAGACGGCTTTGGCGGCAAGGCAATGATGACCTCTCCTGACCATCCGAGCGGCACTGACCGTCTGGCTGAGGTGGCGCTGAATTATCCTGATGTTGATGTTATCGTTAACGTACAGGGTGATGAGCCGATGATTCCGCCTGAGGTTATTGACCGTCTGGCTGAATGCTTCACCAGTGATGCTGAGCTGCAGATGGCAACGCTGAAGGTTGTTATGGATGAGGAGGATTATAATAATCCTGCTGCTGTTAAGGTTATTACTGACCTCAATGGCTATGCTCTTTATTTCTCCCGTAGTCTGATGCCGTATCCGCGCAATAAGCCGGAGGGCTTCAAGGTTTATAAGCATGTCGGCATCTATGCTTATCGCCGCAGCTTCCTGCTGAAATATGCAGCGCTGCAGCCGACGCCGCTGGAAAAAGCGGAAAGCTTAGAGCAGCTGCGTGCGCTGGAGAATGGTTATAAAATTAAGGTTCTGGAAAGCGATTTCCAGGGCATCGGTGTTGATACACCTGAGGATCTGGCAGCAGTCAATGAGCTGTTTGCTAAAATGAATAAATAAGCTGGAGGCGACTTATGCAAATCGTTAAAGTTGGTAATTATGAAGTAGGTCAGGGCCATCCCCTGATGCTGATGGCAGGCCCCTGCGTACTCGAGGGCTATGAGCGCAGCCTGATGATTGGTCAGCGCACGAAGGCTATCTGCGAAAAGCTTGGTATTCCCTATGTTTTCAAGGCTTCCTTTGATAAAGCAAACCGTTCCTCTTATGCGTCCTTCCGCGGACCTGGCATCGAAGAGGGCTTAAAGATTCTGGCACAGATTAAAAAGGATCTGGGCGTTCCTGTTGTAACAGATATTCATGAGCCGTGGCAGGCAGAAAAGGCTGCTGAGGTTGTTGATATTCTGCAAATCCCGGCTTTTTTGTGCCGTCAGACGGATCTTGTTTATGCAGCTGCAAAAACCGGCAAAACTGTCAATGTGAAAAAAGGCCAGTTCCTCGCACCCTGGGACATGAAGAATGTTATCAAAAAGGTTGAGGAAGCAGGCAATCATAATATTATGCTGACCGAGCGTGGCGCAAGCTTTGGCTACAACACGCTGGTTACGGATATGCGTGGCCTGGCAGTTATGCGTGAGCTGGGCTATCCTGTAGTTATGGACGCAACGCACAGCGTGCAGATTCCTGGCGGTCAAGGTACCTCCAGCGGCGGCCAGAGCCAATACGTACCGCATATGGCACGCGCTGCTGCAGCTGTAGGCATTGATGCACTGTTCCTGGAGGTGCATGACAATCCGGCAGAAGCACTGAGCGATGGTCCGAACATGGTGAAACTAGATAATCTGGAAAAATTATTGACTGATGTAATTGCCATTGACAAGATTGTACGTGGCTAAAGGTAGGGTGAGAACATGGAAGCAATGCTAAAGCATGCGCAGGACGTTCTGCGTATGGAGGCTGAAGCTGTTTTAGAGCTGGTTCCGCGCGTAGATGAAAGCTTCGCGAGTGCTGTACAGATGATTCTGGACTGCTCCGGCCGTACAGTTATCACCGGCATGGGTAAGTCCGGCATTATTGGCCGCAAGATGGCGGCAACGCTGGCAAGCACGGGTACGCCGTCCTTTTATCTGCATCCGGCAGAGGGCATTCACGGCGACCTGGGTATGGTAACAGAGAGCGATGTTGTTATCGCGCTTTCCAACAGCGGTGAAACGGGTGAGGTTTTAAACATTTTGCCGTCACTGCGCCGCATCGGAGCAAAGATTATTGCTATGGTCGGTAAGCCTGATTCGACCTTAGGCAAAAACGCTGACGTAGTTTTGAACGTGGGTGTAAGCAAGGAGGCCTGCCCCCTTGGTCTGGCACCGACGAGCAGCACGACGGCTGCACTGGCCTATGGCGATGCGCTGGCGCTGGCTCTGCTCCAGAAGCATAACTTCACGGCAAGCCAGTTCGCTATTTTCCATCCGGGCGGAAGTCTGGGCCGCAAACTGCTGCTGACTGTAGGCAGCATTATGCATAAGGGCGAGGAGAATCCGACTGTTTATGCAGATATGAAGGTGCAGGATGCACTGTTTGTTATCACGGACAAGGGCCTGGGCGCTGTGTCTGTTGTGGATGCGAACGGCGTGATGCAGGGCGTGCTGACCGATGGCGATATCCGCCGCGGCCTTAGCAAGGGTGTAGACTTCCTGCAGCGTCCTGTAAGCGAGCTGATGACGAAGGCACCGAAGACGATTACTGAGGATAAGCTGGCAGCGCAGGCTCTGCATCTTATGGAAAGCAACAAGCCGAAGCCGATTACGGTGCTGCCTGTTATTGACAAGGATAACAAGGTTATCGGCCTGCTGCATATGACCGACCTGGTAAGACAGGGAGTGGTATAATGAAAAAGGTACTGGAATTTCCTGCGGATAAGAAGGCTAAACATAAAGAGCAGTCTTTAGTAGATGATATGCTTGATAGTTTTTTTTATGAGGTCGGCGAGGAGTTCATCGAGGATTTCGGTGACAGCGCGCAAGCTATCCGCATGCTGGTGCTTGATGTAGATGGTGTGCTGACAGACGGCACGATTTACATGGGTAATGATGGCGAAATGTTCAAGGGCTTTAATGCGAAGGATGGCATGGGCATCAGCTATGCTCTGCGTAACGGCATTGAGGTCTGCATTATTACCGGACGCACAAGTGAAATCGTCCGCAGAAGAGCTGCTGAATTAGGCATTACCTGTGTGCGCGAGGGCGTGCGAGATAAAGCGGCGGCTTTAGCACAAATAGCTGAGGATTATAAGCTGGAGCTGGAGGAGATTGCTTATATCGGCGATGACCTTAATGACCTGGCGCCTATGCATAACTGCGGCTTGTCCTTTGCTCCTGCTGATGCGGCTGATGCAGTGCTTGATTTGTGTGATTATGTATTGGATAATGCTGGCGGCAGAGGTGCTGTAAGAGAGGCTATTGATTTACTTTTAATAGCGCAGGATAAGCTGGATGGCATCATCGACTCTTACATTGATGCCGGACAAGGAGATAAACAATAATGTGGCTTTACTATTTATTAAAAACAATGAGTACGGTAATCTCGTGGCTGCCCTATAAGGCCATTGTGGTTATTGGCAAGGGTTTGGGCCACTTGTATTATAAAATCGCGAAGAAGCAGCGTATCCGTGCTGAGCAAACTATTCGCGAGCGTCTTGACTACAGCGAGGAGCAGGCGAAGGCGACGATTAAATCGCTTTTCGTCAAGCTGGGCATAACCTTCATGGAGATTATGTATATGCCTGCTCTGAACAAGGATAATATCCGCGGGCTGGTTACCTTCGACCGTCCGGAGGTGCTGTGGGAGGCGCTGGAGGAAAAGCATGGCGTTGTTATGCTGGCCTGCCATATGGACAACTGGGAATGGCTGGGTGCTGCGCTGGCGCTCAACGGCTTCCCGCTTAGTGCAGTGGAAAAGCCGCAGCCAAACCGTGTCTACAGCGATTTTATGAATGAGCTGCGCAAGGGCGTGGGGCAGGAGATTTTCTCTCGCGGTACGAGCGAAATCCTTGGCTGTGCCAGAGCGATGAAGAAGGGACGTATGCTGGGCCTGATTGCTGACCAGGATGGCGGTTATGACGGCATCTTCGTTCCTTTCTTGGGCAAGATGGCTTCGACGCCGAATGGTCCTGCGTATTTTGCGCGTAAGTTCAAGGCGCCGATTATTCCGATTTTCATCGTGCGTAAGCCTGACGGCTATGGTCACACTGCTATTGTGAATGATCCTATCCATTATGAGTTTACAGGCGATACGAAGCTGGATGATTACAACGTAACCCTGAAGATGACGCAAGAGGTCGAGAAGATTATCAAGCAATACCCCGATAACTGGCTGTGGTTCCAGCATCGCTGGAATACGCCTTATACACCCCCGGAGGAGGAAAAGCAGGTAGATGAAAAATAATAAAGTAATCCTGTCGGTTGTTGCCGGAATTGCTATTGCCGGCGGCATCATCGCCTGGCTGATGCTGGGCGGGGACAAGCCTATAACGATTAAACCTGGTGATGGAGTTACTGCCCAGATTAATGCTTCCCTGAAAAACAGCGTGGTGAAGCGCGAGAAGGACGGCAAGCTGCTGTGGGAGTTTACCGTAGCGGAGGTTGTCAATGACAAGGCTAAGAACGAGGCTTATCTTAAGGGACTCAAGGGCAAGCTGTATCGCAGCGATGGCAGCTTCATCGAAATGACTGCGGATAAGGGCTCTGCCGGGCTGAAGTCAAACGATTTTGCTCTGGAGGGCAATATCAAGGCAGTGCTGAATACCGGCGGTGAGCTGTATGCAGATAAGATTACCTGGAACCAGGAGAAGGATATCATTAGGGCTGAGGGTAATTTCAAGCTGTATAAGGATAGCTATACAGCAACTGCGGCAAGCGCAGAAACTACGAGTGCCTTTAAGCATGTGAAGCTCAAGGGCAACGCTAAGGTAGAGAAAGGCGGCGAATAAAATGGCTTATAAAAATAGATTTGTGCTGGCAGCGGCAGCTGCTATTTTAAGCCTGGGACTGGCGACGACAGCCTTGGCTGCTCCTTCTAATTTCAGCGTGCAGGCTGATGAGCTGGAGTATGACCTGGGCAGCGGCGAGGCAGTGGCTAAGGGCAGTGTTGTGCTGAAGCAGGACGGCGGCGTGGCTACGGCCAACTATGCACGCTTCAACAGCAAAACGAAAAGCGGTGTGCTGACCGGTAATGTAGTCGCTGACCGAGAAGATATGCATATCACCTGCAACGAGTTCATCGTGCATAATGAAAATGACCTGTCTGCAGTCGGCGGTGCTTCCATCAGCAAGGCAGGCAAGCGCCTGAACGCAGACCGTGTGAATTATTATAAGGAGCGCGAGTTTGCTGAGACCATTGGCGGCTGGGCTCGTCTGACCGATAGCGACGGCAGCGTGCTTAACGCGGCGAAGATTGATTATAATATGGCAGCAGGCGTTGCTAATGCTTATGGCGGCGTAGATATCAACAGCCCTGCGCGTAACCTGACGGCCTCTGCTGACAGTGCTGTTTATAAGACTGATAACAGCGGCTATGTTGAGCTGCTTGGCAATGCCAAGGCTACGCAGAACGGCAACAGCGTTGCCGGTGATAAGCTGCGCCTGACGAATACGAATGTGGCTATTGCTGACGGCGATGTAAAGATTATTTATATCCCCGAAAAGCAGCCTGCAGTTCTCGGCAAGGGAAAGCAGGGCGCTGAGCAGGCGCTGGCCTGATATGTGGAGGACACAGCCTTGATTATAAAAACAGACCATCTGGTAAAAAGTTATAACACACGCCATGTAGTCGACGGCGTCAGCATTACCGTTGAGCAGGGCAGCGTTGTCGGTCTGCTGGGCCCGAACGGTGCCGGCAAGACGACGACCTTCTATATGATTGTCGGCATTGAGCGTCCAAATGAAGGCAGAGTATATCTTGATGACAGAGATATCACCGCAATGCCGATGTATGAGCGCGCGCGTGCCGGCATCGGCTATCTGCCGCAGGAGGCTTCTATCTTTAGCAAGATGACGGTAGAGGATAACATCATGGCGATTTTGGAAACGACGGATATGAATGCCAGCGAGCGTGAAGCGAAGATGAACGCTTTGCTTGATGAATTTCGTCTTAATCATGTACGCAAGAGCGAGGGCAAGGCCCTTTCCGGCGGCGAACGCCGCCGCGTAGAGATTGCGCGTGCGCTGGCTACGGACCCGGCTTTCATTCTGCTGGACGAGCCCTTTGCCGGTATCGACCCTATCGCTGTTGCCGATATCCAGGGCATGATTGCGCATCTGGCGCAGCGCGGCATAGGCGTGCTGATTACGGACCATAACGTCCGCGAAACGCTGAGCATTGTCGACAAGGCCTATATTCTGGCCGAGGGCAAGATTTTGCTGCATGGCAGCAGTGATACGATTGCCAACGACCCCATCGCCCGCAAGTATTATCTGGGCGATAACTTTAGCATGTAACAGGAGGAAGAAAAGTGCGCTTACGATTATTAGACCGTTATGTATTGAAGGAGCTGCTGTATCCCTTCGTTTTCGGTATCGCTGCTTTCTCCAGTATTTTTATTGCCAGCACGATGCTCTTTAAAATTACGCAATACATGACTAAATATGGCGCTCCGATAGAGACCATAGCTCGTTTATTTATGTATAATATGCCGGAGATTATCAACTACACCTTCCCTATGTCCATGCTGCTGGCAGCACTCATGGCCTTTGGCAAGCTGTCTGGCTCCAGTGAAATCACAGCAATGAAGGCTGGCGGCATCAGCTACTACCGCATTGTAGCTCCGGTGCTGGTTGTCGGCTTTATTGTCAGCATGTTCTCTGTAATTTGGGCGGAGAAGGTTGTGCCTACGTCGAAGGCGACGGCATCACGTATTCTTAACGAAGAGATACGCCATAATACGCGTCCGACGACTCAGGACCATATTATTATCAAAACCATCAGTGGTGATACACAGCGCGTTACCTATGCTAACCGCTTTGATGAAAAGCAGGGTAAGATGACGGATATTACCATTGAGGAGTTCCATAAGGGAAAAATTTCCCGTATTCAGACTGCTAAGGAGGGCTTCTGGGAAAACGGCAGCTGGCGTATTGTCAATGGCAATGTTTTCGCCTTAGATGACGAGGACGGTGTGCAGAGCAGTGCTAAGTTTAAGGAGCAGATTATTCCGCTGAACTTCTCGCCGAAGCAGATTTCCTGGGAGCAGAAGGAGCCTGAGGAAATGACGATTCGCGAGCTGCGCGAATATATCAGCATGCTGGAGGCACAGCAGACACGTGCTGACCGTCAATGGTGCGAGATTTTTATGCGCATCAATATTCCGCTGGCAAGCTTTTTCTTTGCGATGATTGGTGCCTGCCTGGGCACACAGAAGCAGCGTACAAGCTCTTCTATCGGCCTTGGCATTAGTATTATCGTTATTTTTATCTACTACGCGATTATGACCTTCACCACCGGCTTAGGCAAGGGAGGCGCGATGCCGCCGCTGCTGGCTTGCACGCTGCCGAATATCCTTTGTCTTGGTGTAGGCTTGTACCTGCTGAAGAAGAAAAACGCCTAAGTAAGGTGTAAAAAAGCTGGAGGTGAGTACGTGGTAGGTATCAGATTAATTATTATTATGGCCATAGTTGGCGGTTTTATTGCCTTTCTTGCCGACAAAATGGGTAGTAAAATTGGTAAGAAGAGAATGTCTGTCTTCGGTTTGCGTCCGAAGCATACTTCGATTCTGCTGACAGTGCTCAGCGGTACGATTATCGCCGTACTGACAATCAGCGTTATGGTCGCTTCTTCCCAAAGTGCGCGCGTTGCTCTCTTCGGTATGGATAAGCTGCAAAAGGAGCTGAAGCTTCTCAATGAGGAGAAGGCTGTGGCTGGAGCAGAGCTGGCGCAGGCTAAGGGTAAGGTTGTTGAGCAAAATAAAAAAATCTCTCTGCTTGATGCTAAAATCAAGGAAGCAGAGGACGCTAATGATGCTATGGAAGCCAAGCTTTCTCAGCTCAATAATATGTATGCCAGAGCGCAGAGCGAGGTCGATTCACTGACGAATTCCAAGCAGCAGCTGACGAGCGAGGTTGCCGATTTGGAAAAAACGACAGAGCAGCTGCGCAAGGGCATTGTCCATATGCGTGAGGGCCAGCTTTATTACCGTGCAGGCGAGGTTGTTTTCGCCGGAGTCCTGCGTGGCGGCCTGAAGCATGAGGAGAATGAGGTGCAGATGAACTGGCTGCTGCAGAATGCTAATGAAGCAGCCTTGCAGAGGCTGGGCGTGCAGCATGACGAAAAGCTGCTGCAGGCTATCTGGATTAACAAAAGTATTGTAGAAAATGCAGTAGCGGAGCTGGATAACAGCAAGACGAACAAGTTCTTCCGCATCCGTACTGTGGCGAATATTTTCGTTGGTGAGCTGGCAGTCTGCGATATTGAGATGGTGGACAACAACTTTGTTTATCCGGACGGTACGCTGATTTGCAGTGAGACGTATAAGCTGCAGGCGAATGATACAGGCTACGAGGGCCTGATTATGGATTTCTTGACGAAGGTAAATCACACTGCGGTTAATGCAGGTGTGCTGCCTGACCCGATGACGGGCAAGGTTGGCAGCATGGACGCAGCAACGGTGATTGAAGCAGCTAATGCTATGCGCCATACAAACGGCAGCTTTATCCTGACGGCCTATGCACGCGGTGATATTTCTACCGCCGGACCTGTACGCGTAAGGCTGGAGGTGCAGCCTGTTAATGAGTAAGTATCTTGGTATTGACCCCGGACGCAGCAAAACAGGCTTGGCGCTTGTAGATGCAGCAGGCAAAATTTTGGCGCTGCATATTGCGCTGACGGAGAATATGGAGGCCGAGCTGCGCAGCTTTACATCTGGCATTGCTCTGGCTGGCGTTATCATGGGCAATGGCACGAATCACAAGGTGATTGGCGCGGCAGTGCGCAGCGTGCTGCCAAAGACGCCGCTGGAGCTTGTAGGCGAGGCGCACAGCACGGAGGAGGCTCGCAGCCTTTATTGGCAGGAGAATCCGCCGCAGGGCTGGCGCAGGCTGGTGCCGCTGGGAATGCTGGTGCCGCCGGAGCCGCTCGATGCTTATGCTGCCGTGGTGCAGGTGCGGCGCTGGCTGGCTTTGCAAAAAACTAACAAAAATGTGTGAGGGGACATAATGGCAAATTTAACAGATTTAACAAGCAAAGAATTTTTGACAGAGCTGGCAAGTGCAGCGCCCGCCCCTGGCGGCGGCGGTGGTGCGGCTATGGCTGGAGCGCTCGCGGCAGCCTTATCGTCGATGGTCTGCAATCTGACGCTGGGCAAGGAGAAGTTTGCAGCACAGGAGGCAGAGGTAGAGTCTGTGCTCGTAAAGGCAGAGCGTGCGCGTGAGCGTCTGCTGGAGCTGGTGCAGGAGGATGCAGCGGTATTCAACAGCTTCATGAGCTGCTACAAGCTGCCAAAGGCTACCGAGGAGGAGAAGGCAGCGCGTACAGCTGCTATCCGCGCAGCAGCGAAAAAGGCGGCTGAGGTGCCGCTGGCTATCGCGCGTGAGTCCTTTGCTGTGCTAGAGCTGGCAGACGAGCTGGTGGTCTGCGGCAATCCGGGCGTAATCACAGATGGCGCGTGCAGCGGACTCTTGGCGCGTGCAGCGCTGCGCTGCGCAGAGTATAACGTGCGCATTAATCTGGGACTGACGAAGGATGCCGAGTGGAATGCGCAGGTGCAGACAGAGCTGGAGGCTATGCTGACACAGGCTGAGGCTTTGGAGGCGAAGCTTTTGGCAGTGACGGATAAGGCGCTGGCGTAAAGCAGGTATAAGGTTAAGTAGTGCGCTGATGCTTTTAAAGAAGTATTAGCGCAAAATACTTGACGAGAAGTCTTTTTTCACGTATAATAATAGAATATGGAAAGGTGGCCGAGTGGTTGAAGGCTCTAGTCTTGAAAACTAGCGAAGGTGCAAGCCTTCCGTGGGTTCGAATCCCACCCTTTCCGCCATACAAAAATTATAAAAAGATGCTTGCTTTTTAGCTAGGAATCTGTTATAATAAAAAAGTAGTCTAATGGAGTGGTACTCAAGCTGGCTGAAGAGGACGGTTTGCTAAATCGTTAGACGGTTTACCCCGTGCGTGGGTTCGAATCCCACCCACTCCGCCAACTATGGCAATCGGCTCTCGGAGAAATCCGAGAGCTTTTTTGTTTTTACATTTCTAATCTGACCATAATAAATATCCACGAATTGAACTTATCCATATGCCAGCGGAAAGGTTATAATGAATATTGCATTATAACGTGAAGGAGTGTGTCTTATGACCTTATTGAATAAAGCATTGACGATTGCTGGCAGCGATACGAGCGGCGGCGCTGGCATGGAGGCAGATTTAAAGACAATGGAGGAGCTGGGCGTTTTTGGTATGACCGCTCTGACCTGCATAGTAACTATGCACCCGACTACTTGGGAGCACAGTGTATATCCACTGCCAATGGATTTGATTGAAAAGCAGTTGGTTACGGCTATTGAGGGCGTGGGCATCAACGCAATGAAGACCGGCATGATCGGCAGTCCTGATTTGGTTGAGCTGGTGGCAGAAACCATTGATAAGTATGAGCTGAAAAATGTTGTTATCGACCCTGTTATGGTTTGCAAGGGCTGCGATCTGATTCTTGCGCCTGATGCTGCGGCTGCTATCAAAAAGCTGCTGCTGCCGCGCTGCGACATCATTACGCCGAATACTGTTGAGGCTGCTTATCTTGCTGATATGGCTGAGGTCAAGACGGTTGAGCAGATTAAGGAAGCAGCGCAGAAGATTGTGGCTGCCGGTGCCAAGAGCGTTGTTATCAAGGGCGGCGAGCGTTTGAGCGACAAGGCTGCGATTGATATTTTCTATGACGGCCAGGAGTTTGTAGAAATGGCTGAGCCGAAGATTTATCCGTCGTATAATCATGGTGCAGGCTGCACTTTTTCCGCTGCGATTACCGCAGGTCTGGCGAACGGCCTGACGATGAAGGATGCTGTGCTGCAGGCGAAGGCTTTTGTTACTGCTGCGCTCAAGCACGGCTTTGCGATTAATAATATCGTTGGCTGCACGAACCATACGGCCTACAAAAAATATGGTGCGTAAGAGCATAAAATAAAAGGAGGGACTATTGCAGAAGCGTTTTGCTTAGGCAGTAGTCCCTTTTTGTTTTTATAAATTTTAGCTTGTTTTCATGAACTTGTCGATTCTAAATTTTTTGCCCTGCAGCAGGCAGTCGATGCGTGCCGTAACAACATCGTTATTGCTTAGCTTGCGCCCTTCCATGAGGGCATTGCGGATGGCCGGGGTGATAAGCTCTGGCGGCCATTCGTCCAGAATACCGCAGGCGATGCCGCGCGTGAGGTCGTAGATGGACGTGAGCGCAGAGCAGACGATGGCTTCGCCCTCGCCGGGATGGATGGCCAGGTAGCGCAGCGGTACGAGCAGAGAGCCTGAGTCGATGCTGTATTCCGGCAGATGACGGCTTATATATTTGAGCACCTGCTTAGAGCGGTCGCTGCCTTCGTAGGAAAGCAGATAGGGGAAAAGCTCGATTTCCATGGGATGCTTTTTCCAGAAATCGAAGAGCAGCTGCCAGATGTCAATTTCCATTTCAACTGCAAGGTCGCAGAGAGTGTAGTTGACCTCCTCATCTTTAATAAGGTTAGCCAAAATTTCTTCAGTCATATCTCTGCTATAGATGATGTTTTCGAAGGAAGCGATTAAGACCTGAGCTTCGTTCTGCGAGAACTGGCTGAGGTTGTTTTCGTCGACGAGAGAACGCAGCGCCTGGGCGTAGCTGAGCATATCAAGCATATCCTCAGGCTTATGGATGTGCTGCTGCGACTGCTCAAGAATCAGCTTCAGCAGCTTAGGCAGGTCGATAGAGGTAATATTGAAGCTTTCTTCAATTTTTTTCAGTGGCGTATGGTTGAGCAAAATCAGGTAATTGCCCACGATGACCACGGCGCTTTTATATTGCTCATAGGTGAGCGGCTTTTGCAGCTGCTCCTCAAGATGTGTTTCCGTGATAAACTTGATAGACAGCGGTGGATATTCAACAGAAATGTCTGTGCCGTTTTCCAGCAGCCAGAGGCGCTGCTCATCATCCTGACATTGGCAGTCGGTAATCGCAAAGACGCGTCCCCAGGCATTAGTGCAGCGGATAAGCTCCCAGATTACAGGCTGGGGGATGAAGCTGCTGATGCGGCAGGCGAGCAGGAAGGGGAAGGTGAATTCCTCGCAGTGAGCGATTTTCACGATGTCCTGCCAAAGCTCGCTGTCTTGGTCGTGGATGCTTTTCATGCCGTAAATGCCAAAGAGCAGCAAAGCAAATTTTACGTGCTCGCGATGCTGGGCATTATAAAAGAAGCGGCGTGCCAAATCATAGGCTGCTTCGTTTTTCGCCTCAGCCGTGTAGCTGGACATGAACGGGTCGCAGTAGGCGGCGAAAACCTGTCCCTTGAGCTTTTCGTAGAGAGCACTGCGGTTTGCCTGCGAGGGTTCGTCTACATAGTTTTGCATCAGCTCGACTAGATCCATCGCGACGGGAATATTAGATTCGATGCTTGTGGAATAATAGAAGGCATCCTCTGAGCCAAGCGGGCGGGGGATGGTTTCATAGTTGGTGTCGCTAAGTACAGTTTCAGTAAAGCGACCATGTTCATCTAAATGATTAATAACAAAATTATAGATAGTTTGTTGCATAGTTTATACCTCACTGAGCTTATTATAGCATTAAAAGGCGTGCAGGTCGATAAGTAATAACGAAAATTATCTAGAAATAACACGAATTTACAGAAAGTTCACAATGATAATTAAAATAATCATATGAAATATCAGAATATTGTGGTATAATAGACGCGAGAGGAGGTGATGAAGATGCTGCTTCGGTCAAAGTATAACCTAGAGAAGCAGATAGTGTTTTTTCGCCAGCTGGCGGCTGTGCTGCAAAGCGGTTTGCCGCTGCTGCGTGGCTTGCAGCTCTTAGAGCGGCAGTCGGAGGGGGACTCGCTGCTCTACTACAGGCTGCGGACATCGCTGAGCCGCGGCAGCAGCTTTGCGGAGGCGCTGGCTGCGGAGCCGGAGCATTTCAGCAGGCTTGCTGTGAGCATGGCGGCGGTGGGCGAGGAAAGCGGCGAGCTGAGTAGTCTGCTGCTGCAGCTGGCTGATTACTATGAGCGGCAGGATAGGCTAAGGCGCTTCGTGCAGCAGGCGCTGATCTATCCGTTGCTGTTGCTCGTAGCAGCGCTGCTGCTTTTGCTGCTGTTCGGCTTCTACATCCTGCCAACGCTGCTGGAGACCTATACGGCAATGGGCATAAAGCCGGCAGGAAGCCTGTCAATGGTGCTCAAGCTGCGATCGCTGCTGCTAGAGAAGCCGCTGCTAGGCGTGCTGTCACTGGTTCTGCTGACTGCTGCACTGCTTGCAGGCGGACGTCGTCTGCTGCACTGGTTTTTACGCAGCCGCTGGAGCGGTAATTTTCATGGCCTGCTCATAGAAGTGCGCTTGTGCAAGCTGCTGGCCTTACTTTTGGAGGCAGGACTGGCAATCACCAGAGCGGTAAGCATTATTATGGCGACGGTGGAGGACGAAGAGTGCGTGACGGAGCTGCGCATTTTCAATAGCAGGCTGCGGCGCGGCCTTGCTGTTGAGCAGGCAGCTGCGGCCGCTGAGGGCTTGTTCTCTCCGCTGACCTTGGAGCTTATCTGCGTGGGTGCAGCCACCGGTTATCTGCCTAGGATGCTGGAGGAGGCGGCGAGCGCAGGCGAGGTACGTCTTACGGAGCAGCTTGAACGGCTCAGGCAGCTTCTAGTACCAGTTTTGCTGCTTATAGCAGCACTCATTGTAGCGGTAGTGATTATTACAGTAATTAGTCCGCTCTTTGAGCTATTAACAGCTTTGCCGAAATAATTTTTTTTGGAGGTATGAGTATGACAAAGGTTTTACGAGGTCAGGGAGGCTTCACGCTGATTGAGGTTGTGGCAGCGGCGGCTTTGATTGGTATTATGGCAACGATGCTGCTGCCTTCGCTTTCAGGAGCGAATGACAGAGTCAAGAACGCACGGCTGCAAAGTGATTTGACGACGATTGACCAGGCAATCCAGCTTTATCGTATGGATGAGGGCAAGGTGCCATCGACGCTGAACGCGCTTGAAGCAGGCTATCTGAGCGGCAAGCTGGCTGACACAAAGGACGCGACAGGTGCAACGCTTGTGTACAGTGCAGATGCAGGCGGCAGCCAATACACGCTGAGCGGCAAGAACAGCAAGGGAGAGGTTGTGAAGTCGCCTGGCAGCGGTGAAGTGAAGAACCCTTCGGATGACGGCTGAGAGACAGCGTGGCTTTGTGCTGCTGGAGGCGGCTTTGGCAGCGGCCTGCCTGCTGTGTATCTGCGCGGCGGCTGTGCCAGCTGCGACGAGGCTGCAGGAGTATCATTATAAGGCGCAGGTACGCCTGGCTGCTGATATTTTGGCGGCAGATATACGCCAGCTGCAGCAGGAAACGATGTTCTCTAGTGCAAAGGCTGGGAAAACGCTTTATGTCAGCAGTGATAAGCAGTCCTATAGCATTTATCTGAGCGGCAAAAACTCATCCTTATGCAAAAAGGTTACTTTCGTGGAGCTGGGGTGTACGGACGTATATTTTAGCCAGCAGCTTCAGAGCATCAGCTTTTATTTCAATGGCAGTCCAAAAAGCAGCGGTTCAATTGTCTTAAAGCATAAGCAGCTGAAAGGCTTTTACTGCAAACTTTCCCTGCAGCCGGTAACCGGCAGGGTTACGGTGACGGAATATGACGGCTAAGGGTTTTATCCTTGTGCAGGAGGCTGCCGCTGTCTGCCTGCTTTGCTTATTATGCGCGGCGGCGGCACTGATTTTTGCGCGCTGCCTGCATTTGCAGCAGCAGAATCTGGCGCTTCAGCGCAGCCTGCAGACAGCAGAGGAGGCTGTGGCAGGCGAAGAAATGACACAATTTTCTGGAGACGTTCGTTTTATCGACGGACAGAAAGATTTTCTTGAGGTGGAGGTTACAGATTATGGCAACAGGCTTACGCTTATCCGAGCGCTTACGGCTGAGGAAGCAGAGCGGCTATCTGCTGCTGGAGGTGCTTTGCAGCCTGCTGCTGGCTGCAGCGGCACTTTTGGTTATCCTGCGTACGACTAGGGGAGGCGTGGAGAGCTTAGTTCGGGTACGTGAGCAGCTGCTGTTGGAAAATGCCAGACGGCATATTACGCTGCAGCTGGAAAAAACTTTGAAGTTAGATGCAGTGAAAATAACTATTCGAGGTCAAAAGATAAATTGCGTAAGTCTGCATGGCAATAAACGTTATCTCATCTATTGTGAAAAGCAGAAGCTTTTGCAGAAAACAACAACGGGCACAGGCAGCGGTGTAAATCCGCTGTCGCTGGAGGAGGTTCAGGTCAAGGATTGGCGGGCAGAAGCGCTTGCGGGAAGGGATGCTGTTGTCAGCTTTACGCTCAGCAGAGGCAGGCAGAAGCTTGCTGTGCGTCAGCGGCTGCACTGTTATAATGCGGAGGTGGTTAGTGATGAATAACGAGCGAGGAAGCATAACACTGCCTTGTATTATTATAGCGGCCATCATGTTGGCACTTGCGAGCAGCCTTTTGGTATTTACGACGCGCGAGTATGAGCATACACGCTCCTATGTCAGAAGCAGGCAGCTGCGGCTGCTGGCACTTTCAACGCTGGAGCAGGCGGAACGCTTTGCTGATGGGCGGCAGGTACTCTTGGAAAAGATTTTTTTGCCGGATAAGGACAAGGTAGTCCTGATATTAAATAAAACGCAGAGCAGTGACGGTTTAATTAAGCAGGCTGAGGTGCTTGCGGAAGCAACAAGGCATAATGGCGCTATGCAGGGCTTTCGGCAGCTAAAATTTCAGCTTGCGCCTGAGCAGCAGATGCTGGCACATGATTACGCTATGATTGGCAGGCGGATTACAGGGCTGGAGCATCTCGACGCGGAAGCAAGGTATATACAAGCACAAGAAGTATCACTTCCGCAGGTAAGCTTCATGGAGTCATTGAATTCTTCCGTTACAGCTAATAATATAGCCATTGATGGCTTTAGTTCAGCTTTTTATTATATCAACGGCACCTTTACCTTTCCGTCCGGTGGGAAAACGCTTTCCGGCTCGACTGTCTTTGTAACTAGAGGCAATATGCTCATAAATGCTAATACGCGTTTTCCGGGGCGTGTGGCGCTTATCAGCCACAAGGGTATGATCACAATTAATAAAAACTGTCGCTTTGATAATGCGCTGCTTATGGCGCAGTCAGGTGTGTATTTAAAAGAGGGGTGCAATTTTACAGGCTGTATTATTGCTCCTAGCATAGTCGTTGAAGGGCGAGGACACTTTACACCGTCTGCGGCCGTTGCAAAGCCTTTTATCAGTGCAATTACTTTGACAAATTCATAGCATAACCTTGAATCGGGGACGCTTTGCAAACGGCGTCCCTGATTTTTTGCATTCTTCACGAAAACATCACTTGCAAATTTGCTCGTCAGCGCTTAAACTATAGATAGACAATTCCTACTTGAATACAGTGGATTGCAGCATACGAAAGGAAAAATGATGGCAAATTATATTATTGGCGGACTTATCGTTGTTCTTGTGGTTTTGGCAGTGCGCAGCTATTTTGGCAATAAATATGGCTCTGGCTGCGGCAGCGGCTGTGGCAGCTGCCCTTATTCCGGAAAATGTCATACAAATAAGCAAATAAAAGATTGACAAAAAGTCATATTCGATATATGCTAATACTAGCGTATTGTAAATTTGCAAAATATACAGTACGATAAGGGTAAATCTGGCGCCGCAGCAACGAAGCTTTGCCTGCGGCTTATTTTATGATTTTCGACTGATTTGGAGGTTGCCATTGTGCATATTCAACGTGGTGCGTGGGCAGAAATAAATTTAGATGCAATTGCACATAACGTGCAGATGGCGAAGGCTAACCTGAAACCGACAACAAAATTATGTGCTGTCGTTAAGGCAGATGCCTATGGCCATGGCGCTGTGCGTGTAGCGCAGGAGGCGGCGCGTAATGGTGCTGATTTCTTCGCGGTGGCGCTCTTGCAGGAGGGCGTGAAGCTGCGCGAGGCAGGCATTGAAACACCGATTCTGGTGCTGGGCTCGATGCTGCCGGAGGTTGCGGAAATCTGTGTGCGTTATGATATCAGTCACGCAGTTTTTGATGAAGAAAGATTATATGCCTTGAATGCGGCGGCACTTAAGCTGCATACGAAGGCTAAGATACATATTAAGATTGATACGGGTATGCACCGCATTGGCGTGCATGTGCGTGATGCAGGCCGCTTTGCTAAGCTGGCTGCTTCGCTGCCCGGTATTTACATTGAAGGCGTCTTCAGTCATTTTGCGACTGCTGATGCTGATGACAAGCAGTATGCTGCCTACCAGTTTGCACGCTTTCAGGAGGCGCTGCGCCTGATTGAAGCAGAGGGCGTGCATATTCCTATTCGTCATATCGCCAACAGTGCGGCGCTGACGGAGCTGCAGGAATATCAGCTGGATATGGTGCGTCAGGGCATAACGCTCTATGGCCTGCACCCGGCGCATATGATTGACTGCTATAAGGATTTTGAGCCTGTTATGACGGTGAAAACGCAGGTGGCCTTTGTGAAAACATTGCCGCCGGGCGAAACCATCGGCTATGGCAGAACCTATACACTCACAAAACCCAGCGTTATTGCAACTGTGCCTATCGGCTATGCTGACGGCGTAAGCCGCCGCCTGTCGAACAGAGGCTATATGCTGGTGAATGGCATGAAGGCACCGATTGTTGGTCGTGTGTGCATGGACCAGACGATGCTCGACGTGACGGATATTCCGGACGTCAAGCTTGGCAGTGAGGTCATTGTTTTTGGTGGTCGTGAGCTGCCGATGGAGCTGGTTGCTGAGTGGGCGGATACCATCTGCTACGAAATTATTTGTGGCGTGAGTCCGCGTGTGCCGCGTGAATATGTACGTGGCAACTAATTAAATACGCTTTCCCTTATTTTATGGCTGCTGGACGCTACGGCGAAAGGCAGTCCTTTTTTATGTGTGGAAACAAAAAGCTCCGCACGAAATGTACGGAGCTTAGAGCAGCTATTATAATTTTTCTCTCAACGGAATCTTCACAAACAACGGACCTGCGGCGTAGCAGTCGAGGTCATAGGCCTGATAAATCAGATAGAGCGCTTTGCCGTCCTTGTCCAAAACATAATTTTTGCTGACCTTGAAGTCTGTGTTGTAGGGCAGGAAGGGCGCGTCGCTGGTGGTCTTGAGGTCCTGACAGTAGACGGTAACCTTTTTGTTGAGAATATCGTGCTTCAGCTGTTCGGCGTCAAGCGGAGCGGTGAAGCGCGTATAAGGAACCTTTTTGCCGCTGGTCTTGTCGTAAACATAGCCTTGCAGATAGCTCATGCCGTGGGCAGCACTTCTATAATATTGGTAGTTGTTGAAGGTGAAGCTGACATATTGGGGATTTTCGAAATAGACCTCGTAGCCTGTAGCGACCTGAGCTATATATTCATCCTGCAAAAGCTTACGGCTGTTTTGCAGCAGCTTGGTAATATCTTTATTCATACGCTGAGCAGCTTTAGCAGATGTCTGGCTGAAGACGGGGTAGTCGAACTTGAAGCGCTCGCCCTCCTCGTGCATGGTTGTTTGTGAAGCAGAAGCGCCGGCAGCAACTGAAAGCGCCAGCAGCAGACTGAGCATAATTTTTTTCATGAGAAAAACCTCCTTTTTTACTTGCTTGATATTGGTTAGAATTGTATTTTCTAGTAATATAGTATAGAATTAAAATGTGTTTGTAAAGAGGCTTTGGGGCGCTAAAAGCAATCTTTGTGTGGCGTTAGCGTAAAGAGTCTGTAACATGAAATGAGGGAGATGTAAAAGTAAAATGATAGGGACAATTGTTAATGTGAGCGCGATATTGACAGGCTCCGTAATCGGCAGCTTTGTCAGCAGGGGTATAGATGAGCGCTATAAGACGGCACTGTTCGATGGGCTGGGCCTGGCGACGCTGGGGCTTGGCGTGAACGCTTTTGTCAGCAATATGCCGAAGACGACGTATCCTGTGCTGTTTATCGCCAGCATTGCTATCGGTACGGTTATCGGTACGCGGCTGGATATTGACGGACGCTTCCATAGGCTGCTCGCCAGCGCGAAGGGTGGCAGCAAGCTGGCGGAGGGCTTGTCGACGGCGATACTGCTGTTCTGCATCGGCACGCTGTCTATTCTTGGGCCGATTGAAAGCAGGCTCAACGGCAATAACACGTATCTGTTTACGAACGCGACGCTTGATTTTGTGTCGTCGATTATTTTGGGCAGCGCCTATGGCATTGGTATTGCTTTGGCGGCGCTGGTGCTGCTGCTATGTCAGGGCAGCATTTATTTATTCGCCGGTATTATCGCGCCTTACATGACGCCTGCGCTGATGGGCGAGGTTTCGGTGCTTGGTGGCATTTTTCTCATGAGCTCAGGCTTAGGCATTTTGCAGCTACGTGACTGCAAGACGCTGAATATGCTGCCGGCGCTGCTCGTGCCGCCTGTTTTCTATGCGCTGATGGAGCTGCTAAAGTGAGCTTTTGAGAAATATCCCCCCCTTAAACTAAAATTATTTTTTATTGAGATGAACTGTTGACAGATGCTAGGAATGAGTTATAATGTAAGTAACGTAATAGTGCTTTATATAAGGTCAAGGGAGCGCTGTTAAAATTTCATATTGGAGGAGATGATATTGTGAGCAAGCATTTATCAACTTCCGTGCGGGTGCCTATTGAAGCGGATAATCCTAGTATTGTCCGTAATGAGTCTTTGTGCGTCAAATGCGGTCAGTGCCGTAATGTCTGCACGAGTCCGATCGGCGTATTGGGAACCTATGCGCTGGAGCAGACCGGAGACAGAGCTATCTGTATTCACTGCGGTCAGTGCGCCAATGTCTGTCCTGTTGGCAGCATCACAGAGGTTTATGAATATCCAGAGGTTAAGGCTGCCGTGGAGGATAAGGATAAAATCGTCATTGTTAGCACGTCACCTTCTGTACGCGTGGCTTTGGGCGAGGAATTTGGCCTGCCTAAGGGGGCGTTCGTGCAGGGGAAGATGGTGGCACTTTTGCGGGCTCTGGGCGTGGATTATGTGCTGGATACGAACTTTGCGGCTGATTTAACAATTGTTGAGGAAGCAAGCGAGCTTCTTGCCCGTATTACAGGTGCTACAGATAAGCCGCTGCCGCAGTTTACGAGCTGCTGCCCGGCGTGGGTAAAGTTTGCAGAAACCTATTATCCTGAGCTTCTGCCACATATTTCTACAGCTAAAAGTCCGATAGGGATGCAGGGGCCGACGATAAAAACCTATTTTGCACAGAAAATGGGCATTGATCCGAGGAAGATTGTCAATGTCGCCTTAACTCCCTGCACAGCGAAAAAGTTTGAGATTCGCCGTGAGGAAATGAACGCTGCCGGGCAGAAGCTGGACATACCTGAGCTGATGGATATGGATAATGTCATCACGACGAGAGAGCTGGCACTGTGGGCTAAAGAGGCAGGTATTGATTTTGTCAGCTTAGAGGACAGTGATTTTGATAAGCTCATGGGTGAGGCCTCTGGCGCAGGTGTTATTTTTGGCAATACAGGCGGCGTTATGGAGGCAGCGCTAAGGACTGCTTATGCTTATTTTACGGGCGAGCAGCCGCCTAAGGAAATGCTCAAGCTCGAGCCAGTGCGTGGTTATGATGGATTGCGTGAGGCCAGCGTGGAGCTAGCAGGCAGGGTTATCAATGTGGCAGTGGTTCACGGCACGGAAAACGTCCGCAAGCTTATAGCTGCTGGCATTGAAAAATATCATTTTATAGAGGTCATGACCTGTCCGGGCGGCTGCATAGGCGGCGGCGGGCAGCCTAAGGATTTTGCCTATGATGCTGACGCAGCACGCAAGGCACGTATTGAAGGTCTTTATGAGCGGGATGCAGAAATGGAGCTGCACCTGTCTCACGAAAATAAAGAAATTCAGCAGCTTTATCAGGAGTTTTATGATGCACCCTTGAGTGAGCTGGCTGAATCAATGCTGCATACTACTTATCAGGACCGCAGCGCAGATTTAACAAAAGGAGCGAGAAAGAAAATGACGAAGTGGAAATGTTCAATTTGTGGTTATATCTATGAAGGTGAGGAGCTGCCTGCTGATTTTGTTTGCCCTATTTGTAAGCAGGGCGCAGATAAATTTGTAAAAATTGAGGATACTCCTGCTGGCAAGGAGAAAAATCCTTATGCTGGCACAAAGACAGAGAAGAATCTGTTAGAAGCCTTTGCCGGGGAGTCTATGGCTCGCAACAAGTACACTTATTTTGCTAAGGTTGCGCAGAAAGCAGGCTTTGAGCAGATTGCTGCTTTGTTCCTGCAGACAGCGGAGAATGAAAAGGAGCATGCACAGCTGTGGTTTAAGGCTTTAGGTGAGCTTGGCGATACTGCGGAAAATCTGCTGCACGCTGCTGAGGGAGAGAACCACGAATGGACGGATATGTATGTACGCATGGCCAGAGAGGCAGATGCTGAAGGCTTCCATGAGCTGGCAGAGCAGTTTCGCGGTGTAGCAGCTATTGAGAAGCGCCATGAGGAGCGTTATCGTGCTCTGCTGCACAACGTAGAGGCACAGCAGGTATTTGCTAAGAGCGAGGTTCGCATCTGGGAGTGCCGCAAGTGTGGACATATCGTTGTAGGCACAAAGGCTCCTGAGGTTTGCCCGATTTGCAAGAATCCGCAGGCTTATTTTGAAATTCATACGATAAATTATTAAGAGTGGTGATTAGCTCGTTTCCTGCTGAGCTGCCAGAATTTCCCCTGATGTTTGCTATGAAGCTGGCGTCAGGGGATTTTTAACAGCAGACTATAAAAATGAATGAACGAATTGCGTCCAAATGGCCTAACGAATTGCGTCCAAATGGGCTAACAAAAAAGTGCCAAATGGCCTAACGAATTTCGTCCAAATGACTGAAAAGAGCTTGTAAAGCCTTGTAGGGACTAGCAGAAAAATTTCTGATTAGCCTTCTCTAAGTGTACATAACACGCCAAATGTGGTATAATAAAACAGGTTATTTCTAAAAATACATTGTATGATAATAGGATGGTGAAAAAATGAAAGTTTCTGCTGAAGACGTTAAGCACATTGCACAGCTTTCCCGTTTAACTGTTCCTGCTTCCGAAATGGAAATGTTCACCGAACAGTTCAACCAGATTCTTAACTATGCCGACATTCTTGAAAAGGTTGATACCGCTGGTATCGAGCCGACTCCGTACGTTCTGCCTGTAAGCAACGTACTGCGTGAGGACGTTGTCAAAGAAGGCGTTTCCCATGAGGAAGCACTGAAGAACGCTCCTGCTGTCCATAACGACGGCTTTAAAGTTCCGCGCGTAATCGAATAAGAAGGAGGCTATTGCTGTGGATTTGTATAAACTTACTGCGCACGAGCTGCATGAGAAGCTCGTCAATAAAGAAGTAAGCTCCGTCGAATTAACTAACGCTGTTATTGCGCGTGTCGACGCAGTTGAAGACAAGGTTAACGCTTATGTAACCCTTGATAAGGAAGCCGCTTTGGCACAGGCTGCCAAGGTTGATGCTAAAATTGCCGCTGGTGAAGCAATTGCTCCGCTGGCTGGTATTCCGGGCGCAATCAAAGATAATATTTCTACTAAAGGTCTGCGCACCACCTGCTCCTCCAAAATGCTGGAGAACTTCATTCCTGTTTATGACGCACATGTTATCAAAAACCTGCGCGCTGACGAAACTATTTTCCTGGGCAAAACCAATCTGGACGAGTTCGCTATGGGCTCTACCACTAAGACCTCTCATTTTGGCGTAACTCATAACCCTTGGAATTTAGACCGCGTTCCCGGCGGCTCCTCCGGCGGCTCTGCTGCTGCTATCGCTGCTGGCGAAGCTATCTGGACCTTGGGCTCCGATACCGGCGGCTCTATCCGTCAGCCGGCTTCCTTCAACGGCTGCGTTGGTATTAAACCGACCTATGGCCGTGTATCCCGTTATGGCTGCGTAGCTTTCGCTTCCTCTCTGGATCAGATTGGACCTATCACTAAAGACGTAACTGACGCTGCTCTGGTGCTCAACAGCATCTGCGGTAAGGATGAGATGGACTCCACCTCTCTGAACGTAGAGGTTCCTGATTTCACCAAGGCGCTGGTAAATGACGTTAAAGGCCTGCGCATCGGTCTGCCGAAGGAATATTTCGGTGAAGGCGTTGACGCAAAGGTTAAAGCCGAAATCATGAAGGCTGTAGAAAAATATAAAGAGCTGGGTGCTGAAATCGTAGAGGTTTCTCTGCCGCATACCGAATATGCTGTAATCACCTACTACATCATTGCTCCGGCTGAGGCTTCTGCTAACCTGGCACGTTTTGATGGCGTGCGTTATGGCTATCGCAACCTCGAAGCAACCTCTGCTCCGGAAATGACCACCATGAGCCGTACTGAAGGCTTTGGTCAGGAAGTACGCCGCCGCATTATGCTGGGCACCTACGTACTGAGCAGCGGTTATTATGATGCATATTACAACAAGGCTATGCAGGTTCGTACTCTCATCCGCCGCGACTTTGAAGCTGCGTTTGAAAAATGCGATGTGCTGCTGACCCCGACCTCTCCTGTTCCTGCTTACGGCATCAACGACAAGATGGATCCGCTGACCATGTACATGCTCGACGTAACCACCATTCCTGTAAACATGGCTGGTCTGCCTGGTATTTCCATCCCCTGCGGCTTTGCCGAAGATGGTATGCCGATTGGTATGCAGCTGATTGGTAAGGTTCTCGACGAAGCAACCATTCTGCGTGCTGCTTATACCTTTGAACAAGCAACCGAATATCATAAAGTATTCGCACCGCTGGGAGGTAACAAATAATGACTAAATATATTACCGTTATCGGCCTGGAAGTTCATGCCGAGCTGAAAACTAAAACTAAAGCATTCTGCAGCTGCTCCACTGCCTTCGGCAGTCTGCCTAACACCCATGTATGCCCTGTATGCCTGGGTATGCCGGGTGCTCTGCCTGTGCTGAACAAGCAGGTTGTTGATTTCGCTATTAAAGCAGGTCTGGCACTGAACTGCGATATTCAGAAATTCAACAAATTTGACCGTAAAAACTATTTCTACCCTGACCTGTCCAAGAACTATCAGATTTCCCAATTTGATAAGCCTATCTGCCTGGGCGGTCACATTGATATCGTTGTTGACGGCGAGCATAAACGCATCGGCGTTACCCGTATCCACATGGAAGAGGATGCAGGCAAGCTGAACCACAGCGGTGCAACCATCAGCACCTCTGATTCCTCTGCAGTTGACTACAACCGTGCCGGCGTACCGCTGATTGAGATTGTATCTGAGCCGGATATGCGCAGCGCTGCTGAAGCTCGTGCTTATATGGAAAACCTCAAAGCAATCCTTGAATATACCGATGTCTGCGACTGCAAAATGCAGGAAGGCAGCCTGCGCTGCGATGCTAACATTTCCATCATGCCTGAGGGTGCAAAGGAATTCGGTACTCGTGCCGAAATCAAAAACCTGAACTCCTTCCGTGCTCTGGAGCGCGCTATCAACTACGAAGTTGAGCGTCAAAAAGAGGTTCTCGAGGACGGCGGCCACGTTGTCCAGGAAACCCGTACCTGGGACGAAGCTAACGGCGTAACCCTGTCCATGCGTTCTAAAGAAGAAGCACATGACTACCGTTACTTCCCTGAGCCTGACCTCGTTCCTGTTGAGCTGGATGATGCTTGGATTGAGCGCATCCGCGAAACTCTGCCGGAGCTGCCTGCTCAGCGTCAGGCACGCCTGATGAGCGAGCATGGTCTGCCGGAATATGATGCTTCTCAAATCGTTTCCACAAAGGCTATGGCTGAATACTTCGATGAAGCAGTTAAGAACGCTAAGGACAGCAAGGCTGTTTCCAACTGGCTGCTGGGCGACGTATCCGCTTACATGAACAACGAAGGCATTACCATTGCTGAATTCAAGGTAACCCCTGCACATCTGGCAGAGCTGGTTAACCTGATTAAAGACGGCGTGCTCTCCAGCAAGCTGGCTAAAAAGGTCTTTGCTGAAATGCTCAAAGAGGACGAAGCTCCGAAGGCTCTCGTTAAGAAGCTTGGTCTGGAGCAGGTTAGTGATGAAGGCGCTATCCTCAAGCTGGTTGAAGAAACCCTGGCTGAGAATCCGCAATCCGTTGCTGACTACAAGGCTGGTAAGGATAAAGCTATCGGCTTCCTCGTTGGCCAGATTATGAAAAAATCTCGCGGCAAGGCTAACCCGGGCATGGTTACCAAAATGCTGAAAGAAAAAATGAGCTAAGCTATCAGAAATACATAGCAGCTTAAAAATAAGAACACCTCACTTGAAGCTGAAGCTTCAGGTGGGGTGTTTTTGCTTATAAATGCAGGTATAAAATTCAGGCGCTAGCTGCCGTGCAGCTAACGCCTGAAGGATGAGTATGTTTAGTTTACATCTGGGTTGTGATTTCCATGAGGCAGTCGCCGCTTTCAACACGTTCGCCTGCATTGACATGGATAGCGCTGATGATGCCGCTGATAGGAGCGGAGAGCGTGGTTTCCATCTTCATTGCTTCGGTAACGATGAGCGGAGTGCCCTTAGTTACGGACTGACCTTTTTCCACAAGAATCTTGACTACAGAGCCGGACAGGGAGGCGCCGATTTCGCCCATGTTGCCCTTTTCTGCTTTCTTGCGGCTGACGGTGGTAGCCTTAGCGTTACGGTCTTTAATCAGGATTTCACGCGGCAGACCGTTGAACTCGAAGAAGACGGTGCGCATGCCTGCAGCATTCGCTTCGGAGATGTGGTCGAGCTTGATGACGAGCACTTTGCCCTGCTCGATTTCAACCTTGATAACCTCGCCCGGAGTCATGCCGAAGAAGAAGGTCGGAGTGTCTAGAACGGATACATCGCCAAATTCGTTGTAGCGGTTTACCCAATCGGTGAATACCTTCGGATAGAGGCAGTATGCGCTGACAGCTTCGTCAGTGGTCGGTGCTTCCAGCTCCTTGAGCTTAGCACGGACATCCTCGAAATCAACAGGCGGCAGTACTGCGCCCGGACGCTCGCTGATAGCCTTGCGGCCTTTGAGCACGATTTTCTGCAGCTTTTCAGGGAAGCCCTGGTACGGAGTACCGATGCGGCCTTCGAAGAATTCTACGACAGATGCCGGGAAGTCCAGCACGTCGCCTTTAGCATAAACGTCTTCCTCGGAGAGGTCGTTCTGCACCATGAACAGTGCCATATCGCCAACAATCTTGGAGGACGGAGTAACCTTAATCAAATCGCCGAACATCATGGATACGCGGTGATACATATCCTTGATTTCTTCCCAGCGGTGAATCAGGCCGAGAGCCTGAGCCTGCTGCTTGAGGTTGGTATATTGGCCGCCTGGCATTTCGTGTACGTAAACCTCGGGGTTGGGGAAGTTTTCGGTTCTGTCGGCTGCCTTGTAGTACGGACGGACAGTTTCCCAATAACGGGACAGCTCGTTCATAGCATCAACATCGAGACGCGGTTGACGCGGATGTCCGCTCAGTGCATAGTAGAGGCTGCTGCCGCTCGGCTGAGAGGTGCCGCTGCTCATGGAGCTCATAGCGGTGTCGACGATATCTACGCCTGCGTCGATAGCGCGTGCATAGGTGTAGATAGCGTTGCCGCTGCCTTCATGCGTATGCAGGTGGATAGGTACGCCGACAGTGGATTTCAGGCTGCTTACCAGGCGGTATGCAGCTTCCGGCTTCAGCAGGCCGGCCATATCCTTGATGGCGATGATGTTGGCGCCGGCTTTTTCCAGCTCCTTCGCCATGTTTACATAGTATTTGAGGTCATATTTATCGCGAGTCGGGTCAAGAATATCGCCGGTGTAGCACAGAGCTGCTTCGGCAACCTTGCCGCATTCGCGGACAGTGTCGATAGAAAGACGCATATTGTCAAGGCCGTTCAGGCTATCAAAGATACGGAAAACGTCGATGCCGTTCTTAGCAGCCAGCTTGATGAACTGCTTAACAACATTGTCAGGATAGCTGGTGTAGCCAACAGCGTTCGCACCACGCAGCAGCATCTGGAAGAGAATGTTCGGGGCTGCTTCGCGGAACTGTGCCAGTCTCTGCCACGGGCTTTCGTCAAGGAAGCGATAGGCAACGTCGAAGGTTGCACCGCCCCAGCATTCGAAGGAGAAGAGTCCGGGCAGCTTGCCTGCGGTGTCACGCATAACGCGCAGCATGTCGGCAGTACGCAGACGGGTTGCAAACAGGGATTGATGCGCATCACGGAAGGTGGTGTCGGTCAGCAGAACCTCCTGCTGCGACATAACCCAGTCAGACAGGCCTTCAGCACCACGGGTGTCGAGAATATGCTTAGCGCCCAGAGCAAGAATGCCGTTGTACGGCTTAGGCATGTTCAGCGGCGCGAAGTCTGGCTTCGGCTGTACGCCGACGTTGGAATAGCCGTTGACGGTGATGTCAGCAATATAATGCAGCAGCTTGTTGCCACGGTCGAGGGTTTTCGGGAAAATGAAGAGCTCCGGCGTGGTATCAACAAAGTCAGTGCTGTAATCGCCTTTGATGAAGTGCTGGTTTTGCAGAACGTTCTCTAAGAATTGGATGTTGGTTTTTACGCCGCGGATACGGAATTCCTTCAGGCAGCGCAGCATTTTGGTGATAGCAATTTCATGAGTCAGACCCCAGGTGGTTGCTTTTACGAGCAGGGAGTCATAGTACGGCGTGATAACAGAGCCGGTGAAGGCATTGCCGCCGTCAAGACGGATGCCGAAGCCGCCGCCGCTGCGGTAGGTGATGAGCTTGCCGGTGTCAGGCATGAAGTTGTTGGACGGGTCCTCCGTCGTAATACGGCATTGGATAGCATGGCCCATGGTTTGCAAATCCTTTTGCTCGGGCAGGGCAATTTCCGGGCCGTGCAGCTCATAGCCTTCAGCAATTTTGATTTGGGTTTGCACGATATCGATACCGGTAATCTGCTCGGTAACGGTGTGCTCAACCTGAATACGCGGGTTAACCTCGATGAAGTAGAATTTGCCGTCGGGAGTAGCAAGGAATTCTACAGTGCCGGCGCTGATATAATCAACGTTCTTCATCAGCTTTACAGCTGCGTCGCAGATAGCCTGGCGCTGCTCTACAGGCAGAGCAAAGGCCGGAGCGATTTCTACGAGCTTCTGATGACGACGCTGTACGGAGCAGTCACGCTCGAACAGGTGCATGAGGTTGCCATGCGTATCGCCGATAATCTGCACCTCGATATGCTTCGGGTTTTGCAGATATTTTTCCAGATAGATTTCATCATTGCCAAAAGCCTTTTTCGCTTCGCTCTTGGCCATATCATAAGCAGTCACTGCCTCTTCAGCGTTATGGACAACGCGCATGCCGCGGCCGCCGCCGCCGTTGACAGCTTTAATAATAATCGGATAGCCGGCCTTTTCACCAAAGTCCAGCACCTCCTGCATGGAGTTTACAGTGCCTTGGGAGCCGGGAATCATAGGAATGCCTGCCAGCTCAGCCTGTTTGCGGGCGTTGAGCTTGTCGCCGAACATAACCAGATGCTCCAGACGAGGGCCGATGAAGGTGATGCCCTCCTCAGCGCAGCGGCGGGCCAGGTTGCTGTTCTCGGACAGGAAGCCGTAGCCGGGGTGGATGGCGTCGACATCATGCTCACGTGCAATGCGCAGGATGTCTTCGATATCAAGATAAGCGTCGGTAGGGGATTTGCCTTCGCCGACGAGATAAGCTTCATCAGCTTTGTTACGATGCAGGGAAAGGGTGTCTTCCTTGGAATATATAGCAACGGTGCGAATGCCTAATTCATTGCACGCACGAAAAACGCGGATAGCAATTTCGCCACGGTTGGCAACTAATACGGTGTTGATTTTAGTCATTGGACTGACCTCCTTAGATATTTACAAGTTTATTGTATATAACATCGTACATAAATTCAACCCATAGAGGACATGTATACAGGTATTCT